>Ga0163153_10000062_pt1 | contig 177051 bp, 162 predicted proteins | sample OliLakLV19MP6IB1_FD_148629 | JGI IMG/M metagenome (GOLD analysis project Ga0163153, IMG submission 148629) | Freshwater microbial mat bacterial communities from Lake Vanda, McMurdo Dry Valleys, Antarctica - Oligotrophic Lake LV.19.MP6.IB-1 | ecosystem: Environmental > Aquatic > Freshwater >... | reverse complement strand
ATCGCGACCGCGGCGATCCGACCCATCCGCAGCACGGGCTTTCCCTGTTGCTGTCGCGGCTCGAGATCGCACCGCGCGATGTGGCGCTCTGGTCGGCGCGGCCGAAGCCATTCGTGGCCGAAGACGAGCGTCAGGATTACCGGGTCGGCGAGACGCGCGCGCGCGTGATCGCCGAAGCGATGCGTCCGGCAGCGACGGCTGAGCGCTGGCAGGAAGCGGTTGCGCATTTTGCCGGTGCAAAGATCGATCCCGAGCGGATGCGCACGGCGCTATCCGGCGTGACGCGGATCGATGCGCCGACGCCAGCCGACGAGGCAGGTGCGATCGCACTCGCGATGCGCGAGGTGCTCGAAACGCCGGGCAAGCGCGCGGCGCTCGTGACGGCCGATCGCGATCTGGCACGCCGGGTCGCTGCCGCGCTGCAACGCTGGGATATCGATGTCGACGATTCCGCCGGCACCGAACTTGGTACCACGCCGCCGGGCACGTTCCTGCGTCTCCTGGCGGAAGCGGCGGCGCAATCGCTCGCACCGGTGCCGCTGCTCGCGCTTCTGAAACATCCGCTCGCCTCGGGCGGTATGGCGACCGCGCGATTTCGCGAAACCGTGCGCGCTTTCGAGCGTGCCGCGTTGCGCGGTCCGCGACCGGCGCCCGGCATAGCGGGCTTGCGCGCGGCACTCGGGTCCAGGGATGTGGAGCTGCTGCCGTTCGTCGACCGGCTTGCGGACGTTCTGGCGCCGCTGCTGGCGCTTGCCGCGCAACCGACCTTGCCGCTCGGCGATCTCGTCGCAGCGCATCTCGCGACCGCCGAAGCACTGGCGCAAAGCGACGAGCAGTCCGGCGCCGAGTGTCTCTGGTCGGGCGACGCGGGTGAGGCTGCCGCCCTGTTCGCCGATGCGTTGCGCGACGCGGCGGCGCCGTTTCCCGCGCTCGCACTTGGCGATTACGCGGCGGTGCTGTCGGCCTTGATGCACGGTCATGTGGTGCGGCCGGGATGGGGCCGTCATCCGCGCCTCGCGATCTGGGGCCCGCTCGAAGCGCGGCTGCAGCATGTCGACCGTATGATTCTCGGCGGGCTCAACGAAAGAAGCTGGCCGCCCGATCTGCCGGCCGATCCGTGGTTCAGCCGCGAGATGCGCGTCGCGTTCGGCCTTGCACCGCCGGAGCGACGCATCGGTCTCTCGGCGCACGATTTCGCACAGGGGATGGCGGCGCCCGAAGTTTTTCTGACGCGCTCGATGCGCGTGGGCGGCACGCCGACCGTGCCGGCACGCTGGCTGTTGCGGCTCGATGCGCTTCTTCAGGCCTGCAAGATCGAGACCGAAGAAATCCGCGATGCCAACCGGCTCTTCCATGCCGCCGCGCTCGACCGGCCGCCCGCCGACGAGATCCGCCCCTGTCTGCCGCCGGCGCCGACACCACCGGTCGAAGCGCGTCCGAACCGATTGTCGGTCACCGATATCGGGCTCTGGATGAGCGATCCCTATTCGCTCTATGCAAAGCGAATCCTCAAGCTCAAGGAACTCGAACCGCTCGATGCCGAACCCGATGCGGCCGATCGCGGCAATTTCGTCCATGAAGCGCTCGATGCGTTTGTGCGCGCGTATCCGAAAAGTCTGCCGGCCAATGCGCGCGATGAGCTAATCGGCTTCGGGGAAGCTGCGTTCGGCCCGACGCTCAACCGGCCCGAGGTGCGTGCCTTCTGGTGGCCGCGGTTCCAGCGCATCGTCGACTGGTTCCTCGAACGCGAGGGCGAGCGCCGCGGCGACACCGACATCGTGCTGAGCGAGACCAAAGCGACATGGGAGGTGGCGGGGCTCGATTTCACCCTGGTCGCGAGTGTCGACCGGATCGAACGCGGCCGCGATCGTCGGCTCGTGATTGCGGATTACAAGACCGGCTATGTACCGAAACTGCCCTCGATCGAGCTCGGTTATGCGCCGCAGCTCACGCTCGAGGCGGCGATGGCGCGCGCAAGTGCGTTCGGCGTAATCGGCGATGCGGCCGAGCGAGATCTGATGCTCGAATATTGGAAGCTGACCGGCGGTGCCGTGGCGGGTCGCATTGTTCCGGTCGCGGTGGGCGATGCGGCGCGCGCACTCGCGATCGAGGCGGAAGCCGGGTTGCGCCAACTCGTCGCGCGGTTCCGCTTGCGCAAGACACCTTATCGCTCGCGGCCGCATCCGCTCTATGCGCCGCGTTTGGGCGCCTACGATCATCTGGCTCGCGTCGCGGAATGGTCGTCGGCCGGGAGCGACGGCGAATGAGCGCGCCCATAACCCTGGACGCGCGCGCCGAAGCCAATCTGCGCCAGCGCGAGGGCGCCGATCCGGATCGCTCGGCCTGGGTCTCGGCCTCGGCCGGCAGCGGCAAGACCAAATTGCTGGTCGATCGTGTGTTGCGGCTGCTGCTGAACGACGTGCCGCCGGACAAGATCCTCTGTCTCACTTACACGCGCGCGGCCGCAGCCGAAATGGCCAATCGCGTCGCCGATACGCTGGGAAAATGGGCATCCTGCAGCGAAGCCGATCTCGGCGCCGAGTTTGCGAAGCTGCTCGACAATCCGCCGTCGTCGGCGATGCGCACGCGCGCGCGGCGCCTCTTCGCCCGGGTGCTCGACGTGCCGGGCGGCATGAAGATCATGACGATTCATGCGTTCTGCCAGTCGCTGCTGCGGCGCTTTCCGCTCGAAGCCGGCGTCGCACCGCAATTTGACCTGATCGAGGAGCGCGATGCGGCGCAGCTTTTGAACGAGGCGATGAAGGCAATTCTCGGGCGTGCCGCGGCGAAGCCCGACTCGCCGGTCGGCCGCGCGGTCGCATCCGTCACCGCGCGCATCGGCGAGAACGAGTTCGGCGATCTGATGAAGCAGTTGCGCGCGGCACAGGCGCGCCTGAGGCGCCATCTCGCCCGCGAAGGCAGCATCGAGGGTGCGATGATCGCGCTGCGCGGCCGCCTCGGCATCGAAAAGAGCGAAACCGAAGACGCGATTCTGCTGGCGGCCTGCGACGACGTTGCCTTCGACGGCGAGAACCTTCGGCGCGCCGCCGCGGGGTTGCTCGCGGGCGGTCCCAACGACGTCAAGGCGGGCGAGAAGCTCGCGGCCTGGCTCGCCGGCGATGTCGGCCATCGCCGCACGACTTTCGATTTCTATGCGCTGGCCTTCCTCACCAAGGAAGGCCAGCTGCGCAAGAGCCTCGCGAGCAAGGCCGCGCAGAAAGAGATGCCGGAGATCGTCGAGATCATGGCAGCCGCTGCTTCGGCCGTTGCCGCGTCGCGCGCGAAATGCATCGCGGTCAGGCTCGCGGTTGCGACCGAGGCACTATTGGTTCTCGGCAAGGCGGTGCTCGATCATTATCACGCGCGCAAGACGGCGCGCGCCGCGCTCGATTACGACGATCTGATCGAACGTGCCCGCGCGCTGCTCGAAGATGTCGGGGCCGCCTGGGTGCATTACAAACTCGATGGCGGCATCGATCACATCCTGGTCGACGAGGCGCAGGATACCAGCCCCCAGCAATGGCGGATCGTGCAGGCGCTGACGGCGGAGTTCTTCGCCGGAAAAGGCGCCGAGCGCGATCAGCGGACCCGTACCATCTTTGCCGTCGGCGATCGCAAGCAATCGATATTCAGTTTCCAAGGCGCCGATCCGGATTCCTTCGAAGCGATGCGCGACTGGTTCGCCGCTCGGATCCGCGAGGCAACCGATCCGATGCGGATCGTGCCGCTCGCGGTTTCGTTTCGCTCGGTCGAGGCGGTGCTCGACGCAGTCGATAATGTGTTTTCAAATCCCGATGCGGCGCGCGGCGTGGTCGAAGCCGACGTGGCGCAGCTTGAGCATCGCGCGACCCGCGTTGGCCAGGCCGGACATGTCGAGCTCTGGCCGCTGGTCACGCCGCGCGAGATCGGCGAGCCGGAACCCTGGGCGCCGCCGGTCGAGCGATTTGCCGGCGACTCGCCGCGCGAGCGGCTGGCGCGTGGAACCGCCGCGCATATCCAGCAGCTGATCGCATCGGGCGAGCGGCTCGATTCCCGCGCGCGCGCGATCCAGCCCGGCGACATCCTGGTGCTGGTGCGCACGCGCAACGAATTTCTGGCGGCGCTCGTGCGCGAGTTGAAGGATCGCGGCATCGCGGTGGCCGGCGTCGATCGCATGAATCTCGCCAAGCAGATCGCGGTCATGGATCTCCTGGTGCTGGCCGAGTTCCTGCTCCATGCCGACGACGATCTGTCGCTGGCGACCGCATTGCGCGGTCCGCTGGTCGGGCTCACCGATGACGAGTTGTTCGAGCTCGCCTGGGAGCGACCGGGATCGCTCTGGTCGAATTTGACCCGGCGGCGCGACGAGCGCCCTTCTTTCGCCCGCGCTTATGCCTGGCTCGCGGGGCTGCTGGCGGTGGTCGATTTCCTGCCGCCGTTCGAGCTGTTCCAGCGCGCACTCGGCCGCATGCCGGATGCAGCGCCAAACCAGACGGGGCGGCGCGCGCTGATCGCGCGGCTCGGGCTCGATGCGGCCGATCCGCTCGACGAGTTTCTCTCGCTCGCGCTCGATTACGACCGCCGGCATGCGCCCTCGCTGCAGGGCTTTCTCGCCTGGTTTGCGGCCAGCGAAACCGAGGTCAAACGCGACCTGGATCAGGGAACGCGCGAGCAGGTGCGCGTGATGACCGTGCACGGCGCGAAGGGTTTGCAGGCGCCGATCGTTTATTTGCCGGATACGACGTCGCTGCCGCAGGATCGCGAGCGGCTGCTCTGGTTCGGCGAAGGCGGCATGGCGGCGACGCCCGAAGGATTCCTGTGGGCGCCGCGCCGCGAGGACGAGGACCAGATCGCTGCGGGTCTGCGCACCCGGCTCGCCGCGTCGCGCGAGGCGGAGTATCGCCGCCTTCTCTATGTCGCGATGACGCGTGCGGAAGACCGGCTCTATGTCGGCGGCTGGCAGGACAATGACACAAGAGATATCCCTGCGAACTCCTGGTACCGGCTGATCGAATGCGGGTTCAGCGATTCGGCGTTGCCGTTCGATTTCGACAATCGCGCCGTGCTGAAGGAAGAAGGCTGGACCGGCACGGGGCTGCGCCGGAGCGCGGATCGCGATCCGACGAAAGCCGAGCCCGACATGATCGAGAAATCGCGCCGGGTCCATGTCGCGAGCCCGCTGCCGGAATGGGCGACGCGGCTGCCCGAGCCGGAACGCGCGCCGGTTCGACCGCTGGCGCCGTCGCGGCCGGTATCGAACGATCCGCCGCCGCGCTCGCCACTCGCTCTGGCCGGCGTCGATCGCGAAGCCGGATTTCGCCGCGGCCGGGTTGTGCATCGACTGCTCGAACTGTTGCCATCTCTGCCGACGGCGCGCCAGCGCGAAGCCGGTGTCGCGCTGCTCGCCGCGCATGCGGATGCGTTCGACGCGGCGGTGCGGACATCGTTGCTCAACGAAGTGCTGGCGATTCTCGATGCGCCCGAGCTCGCGCATCTCTTCGGGCCGGGTTCGCTTGCCGAAGTGCCGCTAGTCGGCGAGATCGAACAGGAAGACGGCAGCCGTCTCGCGCTCGCGGGCCAGATCGACCGGCTTGCGGTGACGGACGAGGAAATCTCGATCGTCGATTACAAGACGCTGCGACCCGTGCCGCCGTCGCTCGAGGCCGTGCCAGCGGCCTATCGCCGCCAGATGGATGCCTATCGCGCGCTGGTCGGCGCAATCTGGCCGGGCCGAACGGTGCGTTGCTTCCTCTTATGGACCGACGGGCCGGTTCTCATGGACATGCCGGCACTGCCGCGCGCGTCTGACGCCGACTGAGTGGCGCGTGCGATCAGTCGCCGAGCGGCATCGAATAGGTCACCATCAGCTCTTCGACGCCGGGGTTGTAGTCGTAGATATAGGCGTTCGAGAGATGCGCAAGGCGCAGGCCGACCCGAGACTCGTCGTCCATTTCGTAGGCGAGTTCGATGCCGTTGCGGAACTGGAAATCGCCACCGAGATTCTTGCTGTTGCCTTCATGCCAGTACCCGATTCCGGTGAAGGGCGTGACGACGATGTTGCCGAGCGCCAGATCGGTGTAAATGCCGGCATAGGGATTGATGCCGCCATCGGTGTCGGCGGTGACGCCAATCATCGGTCCGAAGATCCAGAGCCGTCCGCCGTGGCGATACTCGCCGAGGAAGACGACGGATTTGTCGTCGCCGAAATCGGGGAAGATATTGAACGCGCCGGCACCGAGCGTGACGTAGCTCGGTCCCGATTCGCGAAAGCCGAATTCGTCTTCGGAAGCGGCCGGGCGGGCCGTCATAAGAGCGAGGGCCGCAAGCGCCGTGGCGAGCGCAATGTGCAGCATCGGAAAACGTTGCGGCCGGGCCTGGGCCGTTGCACGTGTCATTCTGATTTTCTCCGGTTCAGGGCGCGTCCATCGCGGCCTCAGGGGGGCACATCGGCAGAGAGGCCGCGATTGCCTCATGAGATTTCTGTGGTCGCGCGGCCAGACCCGGTTCCGGCCGGTTTCGTGCCGGTAACCCTTTCAAATAACGGGACAATTTGTTCGATTCAGCGACCTTGACGCTGGCGGACCCCGATCCCTAGATTCAGGGCAGCAAGAGGCCGGCGCCGTCAGAACGATGGGCCGGCCCCAATCATGACCGGCCCCTTTCGCCGTGAACGCGGCGCGGGATGAACCATTGGGTCGGAATCACCATAGGGATATCAAGATGGCCACGACGAAGATCTCGGACGCCAATTTCGACACCGACGTTCTCAAGGCATCGAAGCCGGTACTGGTCGATTTCTGGGCGGAGTGGTGCGGGCCCTGCAAGATGATCGCGCCGGCGCTCGAGGAGATCGCGGCCAGCCTCGGCGATCGCGTGACGATCGCGAAACTGAACATCGACGAGAATCCGCAGACCCCGAAGAAATACGGCGTGCGTGGCATTCCGACGCTCATGCTGTTCAAGGACGGCCAGGTTGCCGCGACCAAGATCGGCGCGCTGCCCAAGAACAAGCTGCAGGAATGGGTCGAATCGGTCGTCTGACCGGGTTCTTATTCTGACGCGAACCGAAGCCCCGTTCCCTTGCCGGAACGGGGCTTTGTCTTGGGCGCGATCATCGCCTAGGCTTCGCCGAAACAAACGTTCGGGGGAGCCGGTCATGGCGGAAGTGCCGTTTCGTTTTCTGGTCTTTCAACATATCGACATCGAAACACCCGGCGTCTTTCTCGACTTCATGCGCGCGAGCGATGTCGTATGGGACACGGTCGAGCTCGACGCAGGCGACAAGATTCCGAAATTCGATGGTTATGACGCGCTGCTCGTGATGGGCGGGCCGATGGATGTCTGGGAAGAAGACGAGCATCCCTGGTTCAAGCCCGAGAAGGCTGCGATCCGGCGCTGGGTTGCCGAAGAGCGCCGGCCTTATTTCGGCTTCTGTCTCGGCCATCAGTTGCTTGGCGCCGCACTCGGCGGCGAGGTCGGCAAAGCGAAGACGCCGGAAGTCGGCATCATGTCGATCGAGCTGACGCCGGCCGGCCGCGCGAGTCCGATCTTCGCGGGACTACCCGCAACGCAGACCTGCTTGCAATGGCATGGCGCGGAGGTGCAGCGCGAACCCGCCGGTGCCGCCGTGCTCGCGTCGTCGCCGGCCTGTCGCGTGCAGTCGATGATGGTCGGCGACCGCGCCTTCTCGATCCAGTTTCATCTAGAGATGACGCCCGACACCGTCGCCGAATGGGCCGAAGTGCCGGCCTACAAAGCAGCGCTCGATCGCTCGCTGGGCGCCGGCGGATTCGAGCGGCTCAAGAGCGAGGCCGATCGGCGCATGAAGGATTTCAATCGCGACGCGCGGCAGCTCTACGACAATTTTCTCGGCCAGGTGCGCGCCTGGAAGAGGACGACCGCATGAGCATGGACAAGGCCGCGATGAGCGGCGGCAAGGGCGGTGCGGAGACGGCCGATCGCCTGCGTGAGCGCGTACTGAATGCGAATGCGGTCGAGCGGATGCCACCGTCGCGCTGGCCGACGCGCGCGGCACTCGAAGGAGCCTCCTGCGTCCTCGAACCGGTCGATCCGGATCGCCACGCCGCGATGCTGTATGAGGGTTCGCACGGCTCGCCGGCGATCGACGCGCTCTGGACCTACATGCCGTACGGCCCGTTCGCAAATGCCGGTGCATTCCGCGTATGGCTCGGCGACTGCGCATCGGGCGCCGATCCACTCTTCTACACGATCGTCGATCGCGCGAGCGGCCGTTTCGTCGGCATGGCGAGCTATCTCAACATTTATCCGAAGAACGGCTCGATCGAGATCGGCCATATCTGGTTTTCGCCGTCGGTGCAGCGCACGCGGCTCACGACCGAGTCGCTTTATCTGATGATGCGCCATGCGATGGACGATCTCGGCTATCGAAGGCTCGAATGGAAATGCAACGCGCTGAACGAACCCTCGCGCGCCGCGGCCCGGCGCCTCGGCTTCCGCTATGAGGGCATTTTCTATAATCATCTCGTCGTGAAGGGGCGCAACCGGGATACCGCCTGGTATTCCATTCTCGATGACGAATGGCCGCAGGTGCGTGCGACCTTCGAGCGCTGGCTCGCGCCGCAGAATTTCGATTCGAGGGGTCAGCAGATCCACGCGCTCTCGGCGCTCGCGGCCGCAAGATCGGCGACGCATTAGGGTAACACCCATTGTCCGGGTCCGGACGATGTCGTTGCATCCTTATGCGAAACAATTCCCTGATCGTCATCGCCGGGCTTGATCCGGCGATCCACCGTTGTTCCGAACCTGGTCTAGGAATCGCGGCAGTGTCCGTGTGACAGCACCCACGTCGTAGCGCGGGCACCGTGGATTGCGGGGTCAAGCCCGGCAATGACGAAGGAGCGTGGGTCGGTGAGTGCGCGATGCAGGGGCGCGAATTCTTGGTCGCGCGCTCTAAACCGCGCGGATGCCGTAGATCGGGCCATCGCGGAAGCGCGCGAAGCGAAAACCCGATATGTCCTGCGCCGTTCGGCCCTCGGTTGCGAGGTCGGCTGCGATGCGGCCGGTGATCGGGCCCATGCCGAATCCGTGCCCGCTCATGCCCGTGACAATGACGAGACCCGCGGGCGTGTCCGGCGCGTCGATGACCGGGATCATGTCTGGCGTCATGTCGATCATGCCGGCCCAGCTCTTCTGCACAGTGATAGGCCCGATATCGGGGAACAGCGATTTGAACGCCGCGATCGCATTCGTATTCCGCTCTTCGTTGGGCGCCGGATCGTGCACGCGCGTTTTCGCGTAAGCCGATGCCGGTTCGCCCCGGATCTTGTCGAGCAACCCGTCGAAGAACGGTCGCCCGAATTTGAGCGCGACGTCGCCGCGATTGCTCTGCAGGCCCGGCCAGAAAATCTTCATATGCTGCAGGCTATCGGGAACCAGGAAATGATCGGTCTTGCCGTCTGCAAGATTGACGGCGCCATTGCTGCGCTGGCGGAAACCGACCTGCGGCGACCAGACGCCGCAATCCGTGATCGGCCGGACCGGATCGATCAGGGTCACGCTGGCGCGGATCGACAATTGCGGCAGATCGACCCCGAGCGGGCGCAGCAATCGCGCAGACCAGGCGCCGGCCGCGACAATCACCTTGTCGCATTTGATGAAGCGCTTCTCGGTTTGCACGCCGGAAATGCGACCGCCTTCGGTTTCGATCTTGAGCGCGGCCTCGCCGGTCGCGATTTCTGCTCCGCCCTTGCGCGCTGCCGCGGCAAAGGCATCGGAGACCTTCTCGGGGTCGGCCTGGCCATCATTCTCGGTAAAAATGCCGCCCACGAAATTGCCGTGAATGCCGGGCACGATGTCGGCGATTTCTGCCGGCGTGACGGCGCGCGTGCGTAACTGGAACTGCCGCGCGATGTCGAGCCAGCCTTCGTATTTCGCCATCGTCTTCGGATTGTCGGCAATCTTGATATTGCCACCCATGCGCCAGCCGAGATCGGCGCCGAGCTCGGCCTCGAGCCCCTGCCACATCCTGTTGCATTCGATCATCAGCGGCACTTCGAACGGATCGCGGCCCTGCTGGCGCACGAAACCCCAATTGCGGCTCGATTGCTCGCCGGCAATGCGGCCCTTCTCGAGCAGCAGCGGTCGGATACCTTTCTTCACCAGATACCAGGCAGCGCTGGCGCCCACGATGCCGCCGCCGACGATTACGACATCCGTCATGGCACCATGTCCATCATAGTCGGGCCCTTCAGAGAATCTCGAGCGGCACGGCGCCGCCGCCGGTCAGCAGTTCGAGACCGCTCTCCGTCAGCGCGTAGGTGCCGCCCTGGATGATGCCGATGCCTTCGTCTTCCAGCTCGATGCAGCTATGCAAAACGAAGGTGGTGTTGGCTTGCATGATCTGGCTCGATTCGCGGCAGATCTCGAGCGCCTCGAGCCAGACCGGCGGATAGGCGATGCCGATGCCGTAGCCGAAGCGCATCAGGAACGTGTCCTCGAGTCCTGCGGCGCGGATCGGCTTGAGTGCGGCTTCCTCGACCGCCGCGACCGGCGCGCCGATTTTGCAGGCGCGTTCGCCTTCCTCGAGCGACACGCGGCAGAGCTCGTAGAGCTCGCGCGTGCGGTTGCCGGGATCGCCGAGCGCGAAGCTGTGCAAGGTGACGGCGTGATAGCGATGCTCGACGCCGGCAAACTCGGCATGAACGAGTTCGCCCTTCTGCATCCTGCGTGCGCGGGCGGCACCGTGACCGCCCGGCGTGCGCGGACCCGAGGCGAGTTCGGTCGTGATCGCCCAGTAATCCGAGCCGGCGCGTCGCATTGCCGCCTCGATCTCGGCGGTGAGCGCGATTTCGGTGACGCCCGGTTTCGCGGTCTTGCGCGCCGCCTCGAGCCCGGCCTGCGCGTAGGTGGCCGCCTTGCGCATATAGGTCATTTCGGCAGGCGATTTGACGACACGCGCCGCACCGAGGATCGCGTTCGCGTCGACGATCTTCACCGGTGCCAGCGCGCGGCCGATCGCAAGCGCCATCGGATGCCCGAGTACGCTCGATCCGAGTTCGATGCCGACCGTGCCGCTGCCGGCGAGACCCTTCTCCTGCGCGACCTGCGCATAGAGTGCGGCCACGTCGTCGACATGGAGTTTGTAGGTGCGGATGTCTTCGATCCAGCTCGATTCGCGCGCCAGCGGCCGGTCGGTGTTGCGCAACACCAGCGTCGGTTCGCTCGAGCCGGATGTTGCAAAGATCATCGCCTGCGGGCTGACCGCGCTTGTCCAGCTGTCGTAGCCGCCGAAATAGAAATGATGCTCGGGGGCAACCGAGATCACGATGTCGATGCCAGCGGCGCGCAGTTTGGCGCGGACCGCATCGAGACGCGCGCGATGTTCGGTTGCGGCGAAGGCGGCGAAAGGCGGGGCCATGTCTTTCCATTCTCTGTGGGTGGTCAGCGCGCGAGCCTAGCGGGGCGCGGAGAGGGCGGCAATTGGGTGTGATGGCCCCCGGGACCGCACGATCATTCATTTTGTCATCGCCGGGCTTGACCCGGCGATCCACCATGCCGCGGCTCCGTGTTGGGATGGGCGTACGGGTGCCGGGGCGTGCCTTCGGACCGGCGCACCCATTTCGGTGCGCACTCCTATAGGCGGAGCCCGGTCGTTCCGTGGATTGCCGGGTCAAGCCGGGCAATGACGAAAGAAAAATGAGTCGATCAGGAATTGGCGATAGGACCGCCTCTACCCGTTCTTCGCCAGAACCTCGCCGGCGAAATAGAGCGAGCCGCAGAAGAGCAGGCGCGACGGGCGGGATTCGGCTTCGAGAATGCGGGCGAGCGCCGCCTCGATCGTATCGGCGGCTTCGGCTCTGGCGATCCCCGCCGCCTTCGCCGCCGCGATCATCTCGTCGGTTGTCAGGTTCTGGTGCCCGCCGCCGACCGAGACGGCCTGCAGCGAGACGATATGCGGTGCAAGATGGCGCAGATAGTCGACCGGCTGCTTGGTGTTCAGCATGCCGAAGACGAGATGCACGGGTTTGGGCCCATCGCGTGCGCCGCCGCGCGCGTCTGCCTGCGACCCGGCCTGCCGGTCCGCATCGGCCCAGTCGCGCAACACCGAGGCGATGGCAGCGCCGGCGGATTCATTATGACCGCCATCGACCCACATCTCCCAGCCGGGTTTCAGCTTTACGGCCAGTGCGCCGCCGGTCAGACGCTGCATGCGCGCCGGCCAAGTGACTTCGACGAGGCCGCGGCGGATTGCATCCTCGCGCACGTCGATATCCCCGAGGCAGGGCAGCGTGGCGAGCGCCATGCCGGCATTGCCGATCTGGAAATCGCCGAGCAGACCGGGACGCGGCAGATGCAGTTCACGATTGGCATCGCGAAACCGCATGCCCGAACCATCCGGGCGGCAAGTCCATTCGTGGCCCTCGCGCACCAGCGCGACGCCGAGCTTCGCCGCGCGCGCATCGAAGACCGTGGCTGCTTCCGCCGGCTGCGCGCGCGGCGAAGCTCTTTCGCCGAGACGCCGGCCTTCATGATCCCGGCTTTCTCGAAGGCGATCTTCGCGAGCGTATCACCGAGATACATCATGTGATCCATCGAGATCGGCGTGATCACGGTCGCCAGCGGCCGGTCGATCATGTTGGTCGCATCGAGCCTGCCACCGAGCCCGGTTTCGAGCAGCAGGATATCGGCCGGCGTCTCGGCGAAAGCGAGAAAGGCCGCGACCGTGGTGATTTCGAAGAAGGTGATGTTGCGCTGGTCGTTCGCGCGCTCGCATTTTTCGAGGAGGTCGATCAGCCGTTGTTCGTCGATGAGCGCGCTGGCAAGCCGGATCCGTTCGTGAAAGCGCACCAGATGCGGCGAAGTATAGACATGTACGCGATAGCCGGAGGCTTCGAGCATCGCGCGCAGATAGGCGATGACCGAGCCCTTGCCGTTGGTGCCGGCAACATGCACGACCGGTGGCAATCGATCCTGCGGGCGGCCGACGCGCTCGAGCAGATCGGCGACGCGGTCGAGGCCGAGGTCGATGATCTTCGGATGCAGGCGGTTGAGCCGCTCGAGAACGCGGTCGCTGCCCGCGAGCGGCGGATGGGAAGGCGATGCGTCGGTCGGGTTGGCCATGATGTCGAGCGACGCTGGGCGCTGCGATCCGGAACGAGCGATCCGGTCAGCGCGCGGTGCCGGTGCTCCGGTCGGTTGCGTTCAGAACCGGAATCGCATCCGGCCGCGGCGACACCGTCATTTCGCGCGAGCCGGCCGTCTCTCTTCCCGCGGGCCGGCCGGGCTGGGTGATGAGCCGGATCAGCCGGATCAGGGTCTCGCGCAACTGCCCGCGCGGCACGACCATATCGACCATGCCATGCTCGCGCAGATACTCCGCGCGCTGGAAACCCGCCGGCAAGGTTTCGCGGATCGTCTCTTCGATGACGCGCGCGCCGGCAAAACCGATGACAGCACCCGGTTCGGCAATCGCGATATCGCCGAGCATCGCGAAAGACGCGCTGACGCCGCCGGTCGTCGGGTCGGTCAGCACGACGATGTAGGGCAGTCCCGCTTCCTTGACCTCGTCAATCGCGATGATCGTGCGCGGCATCTGCATCAGCGAGAGGATACCTTCCTGCATGCGCGCGCCGCCCGAGGCGGGAATGGCGATCAGCGGCGCGCGGTTCGCGACCGCATGGCGCGCGGCCGCGATCAGTCCGTCGCCGACCGCCTGGCCCATCGAGCCGCCCATGAAATCGAAATTGAACTGCGCGATGACGGTGCGCATGCCGTCCAGCGTTCCGTCGGCGACGATGATCGCATCCTGTTCGCCGGTCTTGGATTGCGCCTCTTTCAGGCGATCGGAGTAGCGCTTGCGGTCGCGGAACTTGAGTGGATCGGGTTCGATCTTCGGCAAAGAGAGGCGCGTATAGGTGCCGTCGTCATAGAGCAGGCCGAGGCGCCGCTTCGCATCGATGCGTAGATGATGGCCGCATTCCGGGCAGACGCGATGGTTCGCCTCGAGATCGCGGTGAAACACCATCTGGCCGCAGGCCGGGCATTTCTCCCAGAGATTGTCGGGCACATCGGACTTGCGGACGAGCGCCTGCAGTTTCGGCCGGACGAAGTTGTTGATCCAGCTCATGCCGCTTCCTCGCGGCCGGCCTTGCGCACGCCGGCAGCAAGCGAGCGCACGAAGGCGAGCGCGTCCTCGACCAGACCGGGCTTCGCGCGGCCCTTCGCATCGAGATTGGCGGCAATGCGCTCGACTAGAGCCGAACCCACGACGGCTGCATCGGCGACGCGCGCGACATTGCCGGCCTGTTCCGGGGTGCGGATGCCGAACCCGACGGCGACCGGCAGATCGGTATGGCGCTTCAAACGCATGACCGCGGCGCGCACATGCTCGTCGCTCGCCGAGCGCGTGCCGGTAATGCCCATGATCGAAACGTAATAGACGAAACCGGACATGTTGTTCAGCACGACCGGCAGGCGTTTGTCGTCGGTCGTGGGTGTCGCGAGGCGGATGAAGTTCACGCCCGCGGCCAGTGCCGGCAGACAGAGCTCGCTGTCTTCCTCGGGCGGCAGGTCGACGATGATCAGCCCGTCGACGCCGACCGCGAGCGCATCGTCGAGAAACCGTTCGACGCCATAACTGTAGATCGGATTGTAGTAACCCATCAGTACGATCGGCGTATCGCTGTCGCGCTTGCGGAACGCATCGACCATGGCGAGGGTTTTGGTCATGCGATGCCCGCCTTTAAGCGCGCGTAAGCCCGCCGCCTGGATCGCCGGCCCGTCGGCCATCGGATCGGTGAACGGCATGCCGATCTCGATCAGATCGGCGCCGGCACCGGGCAGGCCCTGCAGCAAGGCGAGCGAGGTGTCGTAATCGGGATCGCCGCCGGTGACGAATGTGATGAGCCCGCCGCGCCCCTGCGACTTGAGCGACGCAAAGCGCTTTGCAATGCGGCCGGAATCGGGCGCGCGCGCCGTATCGTTCACCGCATGGCTCACAGGTCGGTTCCCAGCGCGTCGGCGACGGTGAAGATGTCCTTGTCGCCACGGCCGCACATATTCATGACCAGCAGATGGTCCTTCGCGAGTTTCGGCGCGAGCTTGGTCACGTGTGCAAGCGCATGGGCCGGTTCGAGTGCGGGCAGGATTCCTTCGGCGCGGGCACAGAGCTGGAAGGCGGCGAGCGCCTCCTTGTCGGTCGCCGCGACATAGGTGACGCGGCCGCTATCGTGCAGCCAGCTATGTTCGGGACCGATGCCGGGATAATCGAGACCGGCCGAGATCGAATGTGCCTCGGTGATCTGGCCGTCATCGTCCTGCAGCAGATAGGTGCGGTTGCCGTGCAGCACGCCCGGCCGCCCGCCGTTCAACGACGCGGCATGCTTGTCGGTGTCGAGCCCGTGCCCGGCCGCTTCGACTCCGATCATCTTCACGCCCGGTTCGTCGAGGAACGGATGAAACAGGCCGATCGCATTCGAGCCACCGCCGATGCAGGCGATCAGCGTGTCGGGCAGACGGCCTTCGGCCTTCTGCATCTGCTCGCGCACCTCGCGGCCGATGACGCACTGGAAGTCGCGTACCATCGCCGGATAGGGATGCGGACCCGCCGCGGTGCCGATGATGTAGAACGTGTCCTCGACATTGGCGACCCAGTCGCGCAACGCTTCGTTCATCGCATCCTTGAGCGTGCGGCTGCCGCTCTTGACCGGCCGCACTTCGGCGCCGAGCAGGCGCATGCGAAATACGTTCGGCTTCTGCCGTTCGATGTCGGTCTCGCCCATATAGACGACGCAGGGCAGGCCGAAGCGTGCACAGACCGTCGCGGTCGCGACGCCATGCTGGCCGGCGCCGGTTTCGGCGATGATCCGCTTCTTGCCCATGCGGCGGGCGAGCAGGATTTGGCCGAGGCAGTTATTGATCTTGTGTGCGCCGGTATGGTTGAGCTCGTCGCGCTTGAAATAGATCTTCGCGCCGCGCAGCTCTTCGGTGAGACGCTCGGCGAAATAAAGCGGGCTCGGCCGCCCGACATAATGTTCGAGATAGCCTTCCATCTCGCCGTGGAAGTCGGGATCGATCTTCGCCGCCTCATAGGCACGCTCGACATCGAGGATCAGCGGCATCAGCGTTTCGGCGACGAAGCGGCCACCGAACATGCCGAAATGTCCCTGCTCGTCGGGCCCGGCGCGGAAGGTGTTGAGACTGTTCATGCGGTCACTTTGGCGATGCGGAAATGCTCACAAAACCGGAGCGAGCGCAGAATGAACCACAGCGGCGACCCGAGGTCAAAAGCCAAGCCCGGCGCCGCCGACAATCGATAAAGCGACGCTGCCGCAAACGGTTAGGGGCGAAAGGCCCAGTACGGCCCGGCATCGGTCTCGACCCGGCCAAGACCGAATCGCCGGTCCGGCCCGATCGCGGTGTTCAGCACCTGATGGATGTCAGACAGAAGCAACCGGTTGGTGCCGTAGTAACTGTGCCCGATGCTGTCGGCGCTGATCGCGGTCGCGTCGATCGTTTCGATGCCCGGATAGACAAACGGTTTCTCGCCTGCGCCGCCCGCAACATCGTCGCCGGTGAAGCTGCCCGCCAGCATCAACGCGCGATCGGCACGCGACACATAGAGCGTGATGCGGCCGGCGCTGTCGACCAGGGCCGGCGCGCGCTTCTCGAGCATGTCCTTGTCCATTTCGGGTGCCGCAAGAATCAGCTCGTCGATGATCGGGCCGCGATCGCCGCTGCGCTGTGCGGCGACGCGCGAGAGCGCGAGAACCGTGACGCGATTGCCCATCGAATGGGCGATCAGATGTTCGCGGTCGGCAACGCCGGTGCGATCGAGCAGTTCGAGCAGTTCGGCCAGAGCCGGCGCCGCCTTCTCGGCCGCTTCGCGGTCGCTGCTGAAACCCATCAGGCTGGTGCCGGCCGGCCAGCTGAACGCGACGATCGCGCCCTGCCAGTCGAGATCGGCGGAAAGCTGCGCGGTGCGCTGCACCGCTTCGGCGAAGCTGGTGTTGAAACCGTGCACGAAAATGAGCGCTTCGCGCCGCGCCGATGCTTTCAACTCGGCCGCGACCACCGCCAGGAATCCGTTCGCGTCCATGCTCTCGAGCGAGACGAGGACGACATGCGAATCGGGATCGGCATCGCCGCCCCACAGACCGGGTTCTTCCAGCGAACCGATCTCGTGCCCCTCGGGAATACTCACTTCCGCCACGCCGAAGGATACGCCGCTTTCCTTCGAGCCATATCGCTCGGCCGGATTGCTTTTTCCGGTGTCGATCCGGTTGGTGCCGTACAGGACCAGCCGGGTCTGCGCCTCCGTCACCGGCGCCGGCGCCGCGATGGTGACGCAGCCGCCGAGCGCCAGGAGGCAAACGAGTGCCGGGGCCCAGAGGCGGCAACCGAGCGATGCTGTCATGGAATAAATTCTCCCTCGATGCCGGTTGGCCGCCGGATGCCCGTTCGGCAGGCCCCGATCGGCAGGCCCTTGGCCCGGCCCCGCCACCGGCCGGATAATAGGGCGGATTGTGGCGTGATTTTGGTCCGGCACAGCGCCGTGCCCAGCCTATGTTGGGGGAACTCGCGGAATGGCAAGTCTCTACGATCTCAAGCCGCGCTTTCAGGCGCGCCTGCGGCCGCTGGCCCAGAACCTGGCCGGGCGCGGCATCACGCCTAACCAGGTGACATTGGCCGCCGTTCTGCTTTCGGTCCTTGTCGGCGGCGTGGTCGCGCTCGCCGACGGCGGCAGCGGCACATTGCTGTTGTTGCCGCTCGCGCTCTTTGCGCGCATGGCGCTTAACGCGCTCGACGGCATGCTGGCACGCGAGCATGGCATGAAGAGCGATCTCGGCGCGGCGCTGAACGAACTCGGCGATGTCGTTTCCGATGCGGCGCTCTATCTGCCGATAGCCCTGGTGCCGGGGGCGCCGGCCTCGTGGATCGTGCTGTTCGTCGTCGCTTCGGCGTTGACTGAGGTTGCGGGATTGATCGGGCCGATGCTCGGGCGCGCCCGCCGTTATGACGGGCCGATGGGCAAGAGCGATCGCGCGCTGGTCGTCGGTGCGCTCGCGCTGTTGCTCGGTCTCGGCGTGCCGAACGGCTTCTGGCTCGCGATTGCCTTCGCGATCGCCTTTGCGCTGGCGATGGTGACGGTGATGCGCCGCGTGCGGGCGATCGTCGACAACACTGATCTGTCCGCCACTGATCCGCATGACGGGTTCTGATGTTCGTCCGTCTCGACCCGACGATCTGGTGGACTATTGCCGGCATCTATGCGGTGCTGCTGCTCGCGAGCGTTCTCGTGTTCGGTGTCGGACGACGCGTGCCGGCGCTCGGCAGCCGCGATCTGTGCCAGCGCGTCACGAGCTGGTGGATCATGGCGACCTTGTTCGCCATCGCGATTTTGCTTGATCGCATTGCGTCGCTGGTCTTTCTCGGCTTCGTGAGTTTCCTCGCGCTCAAGGAGTATCTCTCGCTGATCCCGACGCGGCGCGCCGACCGGCGCGTGCTGTTCCTCGCCTATCTCGCGATCCCGGTGCAGTATTGGTGGGTCGGTACCGAATGGTACGGCATGTTCATCATCTTCATTCCGGTCTACATGTTCCTGCTGTTGCCCGTGCGGATGGTGCTGGCCGGCGAGACGCAGGGGTTCCTGCGCGCTGCCGGGACCGTGCATTGGGGGCTGACGATCTGCGTCTTCTCCCTCAGCCACGCCGCCTATCTTTTGATGCTGCCCGGCGACGACGCGGCGGCGGGTGCGGGCTTGCTGCTGTTTCTCGTGATCGTGACCGAAGCGAACGACGTCGCACAGTATTTCTGGGGCAAATTGTTCGGTCGCGCGCGAGTAACACCGAGCATCAGTCCGAACAAGACTTGGGCGGGTCTGATCGGCGGCATTCTCACAAGCGCCGTGCTCGCGGGACTGCTCGCGTTCCTGACGCCGATGAGTTGGTGGATCGCCGCGCTGATCGGGGCTGCGGGCGGCATCGCCGGGTTCTGCGGCGATCTCGTCATGTCCGCGGTCAAGCGCGATCTTGGCATCAAAGATACCGGCGGCATGCTACCCGGCCATGGCGGCATTCTCGATCGCGTCGACAGCCTGGTGTTTACGGCACCGTTATTCATGCATTTCATCCGCTATTTCTATTACTGAGCAAATGAGCGGACCCACGAGCGCCACAACGACCGGCGCCACAACGGCCAGCGATCGCCCCGCCGCTTTGCTGCGCTGGCTATTCTTTTCCCTGATCGTGCGGCCGGCGGTGCTGGTTCTGCTCGGGCTCAATTTGCGCCATCGCGAACGGTTGCCGAAACAGGGCCCGGCGATTCTCGTCGCCAACCATAACTCGCATCTCGATACGCCGGTGTTGATGAGCCTGTTTCCGCAGCGCCTGTTGCCGCGGCTACGTCCAGTCGCGGCGGTCGATTACTTTCTGAAGGACGCGCGCCGCGCCTGGTTCGCGCGCAACATCATGGGCATCATCCCTCTCGAACGACGCCCCGAAGGGGGTGCCGATCCGCTGCTGCCGCTCGAGCGTGCGCTCGATCGCGGCGACATTCTCATCCTGTTTCCCGAAGGGACGCGCGGCGAGCCCGAAAAGATGACCGCGCTCAAATCAGGCATCGCGCATCTTGCACGGCGGCGGCCCGACGTGCCGGTCGTGCCGATCTTCATTCACGGGCTCGGCAAGGCCTTGCCGAAGGGCGAGGCGCTGCTGGTGCCGTTCTTCGTCGATCTCTTCGTCGGGGAGGCGATCGCGTGGAGCGGCGACCGCGCGCGTTTCATGGAAGATCTCGCCGCGCGCTTCGAGGGGCTCGCACATGAAGCGCCGCCGCCGGACTGGCAGTGATGACGTTGTTGCTGCTGATCGCCTTCCTCTGGGGTGCGGCGGAAGCGAGTTTCTTCTTTATCGTGCCCGATCTCTGGATCAGCTTTGTCGCGATGCGGCGCGGCACGATCGCCGGGCTGCGGGCGGCATCCCTCGCCGCAGCCGGCGCCGTCATCGGCGGCGTCGTCCTCTGGCATTTAACGCTGGCCGATCCGGTCGCAATCGATTCGTTCCTGATCGCCTTGCCGGGGATCGATGCGGCGATGCGCGCCGAGGTGAGCGATGCGATGGCGGCGGGCTGGTTCGGTGCGATCGTCGCCGGCGGCGTGAGCGGCATTCCCTACAAGCTGTTCGTCGCCGAGGCAGCGACGCGCGCGATCGATCCGGCGTTGTTCTTCGTCGTCTCGGTCTTTGCGCGGCTGCTGCGCTTTCTCGCGGTCGGCTGGCTTGCCGCGTTCGTCAGCGGACGATTGCCCACGCACTGGCGGCTGCCGGTCTGGGCTGCGTTCTGGCTCGCGCTCTATGCCGGCTATTTCGCGCTGGTGGGCTTCTAGATCTTCGCGCAGGTCTCGAGGAATTCGCGGATCTTGACGATGTTCTTGCGGCCCGGTTTGTCTTCGACGCCGGAAGAAACATCGACCGTGTCGGCGCCCGCGATGCGCACCGCCTCGCGCACATTGTCCTTGTGCAGCCCGCCCGACAGCATCCAGGGGATCGACCAGCGATGCCCCGAGAGCAGCGTCCAGTCGAAGGTGCGCGCATTGCCGCCGGGCAACGGTTTCGCCTGCCCGGCTTTCTGTTTCGGTGGCTTCGCATCGAACAGCAGCCAGTCGGCCACGGATTCGTAAGGTCGCGCGAGGCCGGCATCGCCTTCGGCGGCGATCGAGATCGCCTTCATCACCGGCAGGCCGAACTTGGCGCGGATATAGGCGGTGCGATCGGGCGGCTCGGCGCCATGAAGCTGCAGCATGTCGAGCTTGCAGGCTTCGAGGATCGCACCGATCCGCTCGTCCCCCTCGTCGACGATCAGCCCGACGCGGCGCACCGAGGCCGGCACGCGCGCGCATAATTTTGCGGCTTCTTCCGTCGTCACGCAGCGCGGGCTCGGCGGGTAGAAAACGAAGCCCACGAAGGCCGCGCCGCTGCCGACCGCCGCGTCGAGCGTCGGTGCCGTATTGATGCCGCAAATCTTGGCCTGGACTGTCATCGCCTTGGGACCGTCATGGCATCGATATGGGGAGGCCAGTGCCGCAGCGCCAGTTCGCGAGCCGGTCGAGGGCAAGCGCCATCATCGCGACCGAGCCGAGCGAGGAGGCGACCGCGATCATGTTGAACAAAAACAGCACCATATAGGGCGCCGCTTCGCGCAGGGGCGTTGCGATCAGGGTCGCAACGATGCTGACGACGACGATCGGCAGATTGACCGCCAGATAGGCGCCGACCAGGCGGAACCCGTTACCCCGCGAGAGACGCCAGGCTTCCGCGAAACCGATCTTCCAGTCGAGTGCGGCCGCATAGACGGTGAACATGAGCCTGAGGGCCACGCCCATCATCACGCCGAGAAAGACCAGCATCAGGATGAAGGCGGCGCCCTGATTGCCGACGATGTTCATCACCATCGAAATGGTGAACGCGGCTGGCAGGGCGAGCACGAAGAGAAAGAGGAAGGTGAGCACGAACCGTACCAGCACGCGCGTCTCGCGTATGCTCCAGCGCAGGCTGAGGAGCGTTCCGTTCGCGGCGCGCCCGATCAGCAACAACCGCGTCAGGTTCGAAATCAGAAAGGCGATCATCACCAACGCCGCGCCCCAGAGAAACAGCAATGGACCCCAGGGGACCGGTTCTGCTGTCGTGCCTTCCGGCGTCGGCACCGGCGGCCAGGCGGGCATCGTCGCACCGACCAGCGCATCGAAACCGAAGCCGAGCAGCAGCAGCGGCAGAGCGAGCAGGATCGCGCGATCGCGCAGCCGCCACAGCGCGCGCCAGGTTGCGACGGCGAGTTCGATCGGATCGATTTTCGGCGGCGCGGCGACGCTCACGGGCGGGCCGGCTCCTTGAGAGAGTCGGCAATCGCGCGCGCGGCGGCAGCGGGGTCGGGCGCTGCGTTGATCGGCCGACCGATCACCAGATAATCCGCACCGGCGGCAATCGCATCGCCCGGCGACATGACGCGCTTCTGATCGTGCGTTGCAGCGCCCTGCGGCCGGATGCCCGGCACCACCAGTTTGAAATCGGCGCCGCAATCGCGCCGCAGCATCGCGATCTCGCGCGACGAGCAGACGACACCGTCGAGCCCGTTATTCTGCACGAGCGCGGTAAGCCGCCGAACCTGCGACAGGACCGGGCCGCTCTGGCCGACCGACGCGAGATCCGCATCGTCGAGCGAGGTCATCACCGTGACGGCCAGCAGCAACGGCTTGTGACCGGTCTTCGATGCCATCTCGTCGCGCGCGGCCCGCGCGGCCGCGAGCATCGCTGCGCCGCCGCCAGCATGCACGTTGAACATCGCCGGGCGTATCGCGGACGCGGCGCGGATCGCGCCGGCTACCGTGTTAGGGATGTCGTGAAACTTGAGATCGAGAAACAGGCGCTGTGGATCGAGCCCGGCTTTCTCGATGCCGGCCGGCCCGTGCTGCACGAAAAACTCGAGACCGATCTTGCAGCCCCAGACATAGGGCTCAACCGCGCGCGCGAGGTCTTTTACCCGCCCGATGTCGGTGGCATCGAGCGCCGCAATGATCCGCCGTGATTCCATGGCGCTAAACCTGCCCCGGACCCTGTGCGGGCGGCAAGCCCGTCGGCATGCCGGCGGGCGGAACAGGAACCGGCAGGCTGGAAGCAGGCGGGGAAACGACCCGGCTGCGCTCGGCCGCCTCGCGGCGGAGTTCGCGCAGTTCGGTCGCGAGCCGTTCGTTCTCGTGGGCGAGCTGACGCATCCGGCGTCGCCGCGTACCGCCCGTGAGCCAGGAGAGCAGCAGCCCGATCAGCAACCCGACCGCCAGCGATCCGAGGAGGATAAGAAAGGCCGGCGCCTCGATCCGCCAGGGCATGGGCCAGAGATCGATCGTGACCGGGGCGCGGTTCATCACGGCAAACAGCACCGCCGCGACGGCGATGGGCACGGTCACGAACCAGTGCAGGAGTTTCATGGTGAAACCCGCCCGAATTCGGAAAGGCGATCGCGCAGCGAGAAAAGGAACCGGCCTCGCGCCGGATCAGGCACCGAGACCGTCCGGCCGCCGCGTCGTCGTTTCGTCAACCTCGTCGTCGTACTCGTCTTCGCCATTCGACCCGTCGGCTTCCTCGCCATTGAGGCGTTCGCGCAACTGCTTGCCGGTCTTGAAGAATGGCACGGCTTTGCGCGCGACCGCGACCGCCTCGCCGGTCCGCGGGTTGCGGCCGATACGGGCATCGCGTGTCTTAACCGAAAAGGCCCCGAATCCGCGTAGTTCGACGCGGTCGCCGCGGGCCAGCGCCGCCGTGACCTCTTCGAAAATCGCACTCACGATGCGTTCCACATCGCGATGATACAGATGCGGATTGTTCTGCCCGATCTTGGCGATCAGTTCCGACTTGGTCATGCGCCTTCTCCCCCGAGCGGGCGCCCCCAGCGATGAGAGGGCCGTCCCCGGCGCCGCACAAGATGAGGGTGCCAAAGGCCCCCCGGCCCGTCAAGCCCCCGTTTCGCCTAAGTCCCTAGGATAAAATCGTTTTTCGCACTTAGCCGGGACCGGTACCGAAACGGCGACGGCCCGCCCGGTTGCCCGGGCGGGCCGTCTTTTGCCGCAGATCGCCGTTGCCGCCCGCTTTTCCCCGATTTGACGGGGGAATTCTGGGTCCGGCGAGCGCGATCAGTCCTGCTTCTTCTCCGTCTCCGCGTCCCCTTCGTTCTCGTCGGGGGTCTCGGAGTCGTTCGCTTCCTCGTCCTCGTTGCCGGTCTCGTCTTCCGACTCGTCGGACGAATCATCGTCGCCGGCGTTCGTGTCGCGTGCGGCACGAGCGCGGTTGATTGCGGCACCGAGAATGTCGCCGAGGCTGGCACCGGAGTCGGACGAGCCGTACTCCTTCCTCGCCCGCTTATCCTCGTCGATTTCGTGCGCCTTGATCGAGAGCGAGATCTTGCGTGTCTTCGTATCGAACGCCGTCACCTTGGCATCGACCTTTTCGCCAGCGGCAAAACGATCGGCCCGCTGTTCGCTGCGATCGCGCGAGAGGTCGCCCTTGCGGATGAAGCCGGTGAGGCCTTCCGACAGCGCGACTTCGATACCGTTGTCCTGAACGGCGGTCACGGTGCAGGTCACGATCTCGCCCTTCTTGATCGCTTTGGCAGCCGAGGCGAACGGATCGCTGGTCAGTGCCTTGATCGACAGGCTGATGCGTTCCTTCTCGACATCGATGTCGATCACCTTGACGCGAACGCGCTGGCCCTTGCGGAAATCGGCGATCGCTTCCTCGCCCGGCCGCTGCCAGTCTATGTCGGAGAGATGCACCATGCCGTCGAGTTCCTCGGTCAGACCGATGAACAGGCCGAACTCGGTGATGTTCTTCACCTCGCCTTCGATCTCGTGGCCGACCGGATGCTTCTCGGCGAAGTCGGTCCACGGATTCGCCTGGACCTGCTTGAGGCCGAGCGAAATGCGGCGCTTCACCGGATCGACATCGAGCACCATCACCTCGACTTCCTGACTGGTCGAGAGGATCTTGCCCGGATGCACGTTCTTCTTGGTCCAGCTCATCTCGGAGACATGGACCAGACCTTCGATCCCCGGCTCCAGCTCGACGAATGCGCCGTAGTCGGTGATGTTGGTGACGCGACCCTTGAAGCGGGTGTTGACCGGATACTTCGCCTCGACGCCTTCCCACGGGTCGGCCTCGAGCTGCTTCATGCCGAGCGAAATACGCTGTGTTTCCGGGTTAAACCGGATCACCTGCACCTTCACGGTCTGGCCGACCTGGAGGGCTTCCGTGGGGTGGTTGATGCGACGCCACGCGATATCCGTGACGTGCAGCAGACCATCGACACCGCCGAGATCGACGAACGCGCCGTAATCGGTGATGTTCTTCACCACACCCGTCAGCACCTGGCCTTCCTTGAGATTGGCGACCAGTTCCGAACGCTGTTCGGCGCGGCTCTCTTCGAGCACGGCTCGACGCGAGACGACGATGTTGCCGCGCGAACGGTCCATCTTGAGAATCTGGAACGGCTGCGGCGAACCCATCAGCGGACCGACATCGCGCACCGGGCGGATATCGACCTGGCTGCCGGGCAGGAACGCGACGGCGCCCGAGAGGTCGACCGTAAAGCCGCCCTTCACGCGACCGAAGATCGTGCCGGTGACGCGCTCGTTCTTCTTGAAGCTCTGCTCGAGCTTGGCCCAGGATTCTTCGCGACGCGCCTTCTCGCGGCTGAGCATGGCTTCGCCATTCTTGTCTTCCATGCGCTCGAGAAACACTTCGACGCTGTCGCCGGGACGGATCTCGGGACGCTGGCCGGGCAACGCGAATTCCTTCAGCGGCACGCGGCCTTCGGATTTCAGGCCGACATCGATGATCGCAAAATCGTTTTCGATGGCAATCACGCGGCCCTTCAGCACGCTGCCTTCGAGGCTCGGCGACTTGCCGAGCGATTCATCGAGCAGGGCCGAAAAACTTTCCTTCATATCGCCGCCGGCGGCGGCACTGGTATCGGACATCAACAAGGTTCCTTTCGTCATTCATTTTTCCGGCCAGCCGGTTGGATCCGACGGTCTTGGAGGGATTGCGGCACGCGCCCGACCGATATCGCAAGTTCAGCGGTACCGGCGGGATCGTGGTCCTGTCAGGCTGTTGATTGCCGGTCGCGACGCACGAGGTCGTCGATATGAGCAACCGCCCGTTCGAACACGGCGTCCGCGTCCAGCTCGCTGCTGTCGATCACGAACGCATCCGGCGCGGGTCGAAGCGGTGCAGCCTCGCGGCCAGCATCGCGCACGTCGCGCGCCTCCATGTCCTGCAGAACGCGGGCATATATAGCGGCCTCGCCCCGGGCCAGCAACTCCCGATGCCGGCGTCCGGCGCGGGCATCCCGCACCGCCGTCATGAAGAATTTGATGTCGGCATCGGGGCAAATCCAGGTGCCGATATCGCGCCCGTCGAGGACGGCGCCCCGGGCCGGCCGGCCTGGACCGAGATCGGGCGGGTGGGCTGCAAAGCGGCGCTGGAAGTCGACCAGGCCAGCCCGCACCCCCGGATGGGCCGCGACCACCGAGGCGGCGGCCCCGACTTTTTCGTCGCGCAGCCCCGCGGCAAAGAGATCGGCGGGCATCATGGCCCGGGCGGCGCGCTCGGCGGCATCCTCATCGGCGGGGTTGCCGCCTTCGGCCAGCAGCCGGGCGGCGACCGCCCGGTAGATCAGCCCGGTATCGAGATAGGCGAGGCCATAGCGCGCGGCGAGGCGGCGGCCGAGCGTGCCCTTGCCGGCCGCCGACGGCCCGTCGATCGCGATGACCAGGCTTTTCCGTCGGGGCGGCGCGTCGCTCATGCAGGGCCGATATCGGCGCCGAGCCCGGCCATCAACTCGACGAAGCCGGGGAAGCTGGTGTCGATCGGCCGCGCATCGTCGACCGCGACCGGCTTGTTCGCCGCGAGGCCGAGCACCAGGAACGACATCGCGATGCGATGATCGAGACCGCTCGCGATGACGGCACCGCCTTCGGGCGGACGTAAGCTGCCATGCACGACAAGACGATCGGGCCCGACCTCGACCGCGACGCCGCAGGAAGCAAGCCCTTCCGCCACGGCGGCGAGACGGTCGCTTTCCTTGACGCGTAATTCCGCGAGCCCTTCCATCACCGTGGTGCCGTCGGCGCAGGCGGCCGCCATCGCGAGGATCGGATATTCGTCGATCATCGAGGGCGCGCGCGAGGCCGGCACGGTGACGCCTTCGAGTGCGCCGGCGCGAACCCGAAGATCGGCGACCGGTTCGCCGGCTTCCTCGCGCGCATCGACGATCTCGATCGCGGCGCCCATTTCGCGCAGCGTCTCGATGAGACCGATGCGCAGCTTGTTCATGCCGACATTGGCGATGGTGAGATCAGAGCCCTTTACGATCAAAGCGGCGACCAGCGGAAACGCGGCCGATGACGGATCGCCGGACACGCGCACATCGCGCCCGGTCAGTTCCGGCTGGCCGACCAGCGAGACGATGCGCGCATCGCTGCCGTCGTCGATGGTCACGGTCGCGCCGAAATGGCGCAGCATGCGTTCGCTGTGATCGCGCGTCGGTTCGGGTTCGATGACCCGCGTGATGCCCGGTGCCGCGAGCCCCGCCAGCAGAACGGCGGACTTCACCTGTGCCGACGGCACCGGCAGACGATATTCGATCGGCAGAAGCGCATCGCTGCCGACAATCGCGAGCGGCAGGCGGTCGCCATCGCGCGCGGTGAAACGCGCGCCCATCTGTGCGAGCGGCGCCATGACGCGACCCATCGGGCGACGGCGCAGCGAGGCATCGCCGGTCACGAAGGCGGTCATACGATGGCCGGAGAGAAGGCCGAGTGCGAGCCGCACGCCGGTGCCGGCATTGCCGAAATCGAGCATGTCGTCCGGTTCGGCGAGACCGCCGATGCCGACGCCGTCGACCAGCCAGTGGCCGCTTGCGTCGCGCACGATGCCGGCGCCGAGCGCCCGCATGGCACGCGCGGTGTTGAGCACGTCCTCGCCCTCGAGCAGACCCTCGATCCGGCTGCGGCCGACGGCGAGCGCGCCCAGCATCAGGGCCCGGTGCGAGATCGACTTGTCGCCGGGCACATCGATCCGGCCCCGGAGCGCCTTGCCGGCGCGGGCGCGAAGCGGTTTGGGCTGGTCGGCACTGGCCATTCGCGAACCCCGGTTGAAAAGCAGCGGTTCTCTAGCATATCGCCGTTGGCGCCGCATGGCTTCATACTGTTGGGGCGCCGAGCGTCCCGCCGGTGGGGCCGCGGGTTGAGACGGGGCGGGGATTAAGGGAGCGAACCATGCGGGTCGACGGCGGATGCCATTGCGGGCGGATCACCTACCGGGCGGAGATCGATCCGCAGCTGGTCGAATTGTGCCACTGTACCGACTGTCAGGTCATGTCGGGCTCTGCCTTTCGGATCTTGGTGCCGACGGCGGAATCAAACGTCGAACTGTTGTCGGGAATGCTTAAAACCTATGTGAAGACCGGCGAGAGCGGCAACAAGCGTATTCAGGCGTTCTGCCCCGAGTGTGGCACGCATATCTATTCGACTTCGGTGGGCGAAGGATCCAGAACATTCGGATTGCGTGTCGGCGCCATCAAACAGCGCCATAAACTCCCGCCGACAAAGCAATACTGGGTCCGGTCGGCACATGGCTGGGTCATGGATCTCGATGACATCGAGAAAGTCTTGACGCAATAAGCACGCGGTATCGCGATCGGCGAAGGAGCGAACCATGCGGGTCGACGGCGGATGCCATTGCGGGCGGATCACCTACCAGGCGGAGATCGATCCGGCTTTGGTGCTGATCTGTCATTGCACCGATTGCCAGGCAATCTCCGGCACTGCGTTCCGGGTGTCGCTACGCACGCCGGAAGATTCCTTCGAGCTTTTGTCCGGTACGCCGAAGACCTATGTGCGTATCGCCGACAGCGGGGCCAAACGCGCGCAGGTATTCTGCGGCGATTGCGGCTCGCATCTGTATGCGACATCGGTGGACGAGGGGGCCGGCGGGGGGCCGAAGCAATTCGGCATTCGCGTCGGCACGATCAAACAGCGCGCACAATTGCCCCCGCAGCGTCAGGTCTGGTGCCGGTCGGCGCAAGGCTGGCTGGGCGAGATTCCCGCGCTGCCGCGTAGCGAAAAGCAATGAGCCAAACGCTCAGCCGTAGTGTCGTGTGGCGCTTCGACGGCGCCGACGAAGCTGCGATCTGGGAGAGTCTCGCGGACACGGCGCGGTTCAACGAAGCGGCCGCCCTGCCGCGTCACACGATCGTCGAAGAGCCGCAGCCGGACGGATCGGTGCGCTATTTCGGGGCCGCCAAGGTCGGGCCGTTCCGGTTGCGCTGGGAAGATCTGCCGGTCAACTGGGTCACGAACCGCTGGTTCGAACATGCGCGCTATTTCCAGACCGGACCGCTGGCATCGCTGATCGCTCATTTCGAACTCGATCGCGACGCGGCCGGTCTGTTCGGACGCTACACGATCACGTCGGCGCCGGCCGGACCGCTCGGCTGGGCGATGTTGCATTCGGGCACGTTCTTTCGCGGCGCGTTCAAGAGTTTTTCGAAGCTCGCGAAGAACGCGCATGATTTCGCGCTCGGCCAGCGCGACGAACCGTTCGAGCATCCGTCGCCCGTGCTGCCGAAGGGTGCGCAGGCGCGGATCGACGAGGCGGTCGCGCGCATCGAGGTGACGCCGTTCGGCCACGGGCTTGCGCGGAAGCTCGGCGATTTCATCCGCAGTGCGCAGGATGTCGACATGATGTCGATCCGGCCGCTCGCTTTGGCGCGGCGCTGGAATGTACCGCCTTCGCAGGCGATCGATCTCTGCCTGCAGGCGGTGAAATCCGGCCTGCTCGACATGCAATGGAACATTCTCTGTCCGCGCTGCCGGGCGCCGAAAGAAATCGCATCCGGTCTCGACTCGTTACCGACCGGCACGCATTGCGGCACCTGCAACGTCGATTACGGCCGCGACTTCGCGAAGAATGTCGAGGCGGTGTTCCGGCCGGCGGCGTCTATCCGGCCGATTGGCGGCGGCGAGTATTGTCTGTTCGGCCCCATGAGCGCACCCCATGTGCGCCTGCATGTGACGGTGCCGGCGAACGAGACGCGCGACGTGCCGGCCCGTTTCGAGCCCGGACCCTACCGGCTGCGCACGCTCGAGCCGGGCGACGACCATGACATCGAAATCGATGGCACCCTGCTCCCGCTGTTCCGGATCAATGCGGGCGGTGCGATCGAGGCCAATGCGGCGGGCGCACCCGGCCAGATGCGCCTCGTCAACGACAGCGCGCGGCTGCGGACGTTTATCGTCGAGAGCCGGCACTGGGTTGTGGATGCGCTGACCGCCGACAGGATTACGACGCGCCAGACCTTCCGCGATCTTTTCTCGGCCGAGACGCTGCGGCCGGGCGACGATGTCGGCATCCAGCGTATCGTGCTGATGTTCACCGATCTCAAAGGTTCGACCGCGCTCTATGAACGGGTCGGCGATGCGGCCGCCTATCATCTGGTGCGCGATCATTTCGCGTTCCTCGTGGGCGCGGTACGCGATCATGACGGCGCACTCATCAAGACCATCGGCGATGCCGTCATGGCGGCCTTCAGCGATCCAGCCGACGCGATGCGCGCGGCACTCGCGATCCAGCGCAAGGTCGCCGAATTCAACGCGCAGCATCGGGGCGACGATATCGTTATCAAGCTCGGCCTCCATTGCGGGCCGACGATCGCGGTGACGCTCAACGAGCGGCTCGATTATTTCGGCAGCACGGTGAACATGGCGGCGCGGCTGCAGGGCGAAAGCCGCGGCGGCGATATCGTTCTGTCGGATGCGATGCTCGAGGACCGCGGTGTCGTGCGGCTGCTCGAGGGGCTTGAGATGAGCAATGAGTCGGCACGGCTCAAGGGTTTCGATCGCGCGGTGCCGTTCCGGCGCATCGATCAGGCAAGGCTGGCGACAAGCGGGCGTTGATCCGAGGGCTCATTATTGCCCTCCCAAGATCGCTTATCGCAAAGCGAGCATGATCAGAAACGCACCGCCGATCGCGACGGCGTCCTCGATCAGGGCGGCCGGCCGGTCGCGGCCGAAGGCGGCGGCAAGACGCGCCCGCGCGGCGGCACCGCCCAGGGTTCCAGCGACAGCACCGATCGCACCAAGGATCGCGCCGATAACGAGCAGGCCGGCGGAAGCGCCGATCGCGGCCCCGGTCAGCGTCCCCATCACGAGCCGTCCGCCGAACTGCAAAGGAACCTTTCGGCTCGGCGTCGAGGGCAACTGGTCGACGACCAGCTCGATCAATGCCAGTGCTGCAAACAGATACGCCGTGACCGGATGTCCCAGAAACGCCAGCCAGGTTCCCTCGAGCGGCAGCCAGCCGAGATAGGCCGCCCAACTGACCGCGGCGGGCGCGGTCATGGTGCGAAGCCCCGCGATCACTCCGACCAGGAAAGGTAAGGCGATGATGGACATGAGCGCCGTCAGGTGCCCGACTTCACCGCTTCGAGTGTCTCGATGTATTTCTGACGCACTGCCGGATCCATCGGCTTCAGCACGACACTGTTCGCGAACATCTCCGCCGGATCGGCGGGCAGGCCCATCGAGGCGGCGGTCTCGGCGCCGGCCAGCTCGAACGACTTGGCATTCGAATGGCCATAGCCGTAATTCGAGATCAGCCATTCGCCGGTCTCGGGTGCGAGCATCGCGTTGATGAAATCGTAGCGCGCGCCGTCGTCGGCGGCGCCGTCGGTCATCATGACCAGGCCGCAGACCCAGGTGAGGATACCTTCCTTCGGCTGCATGTATTTTACCGGAATGCCCTGTGCCTGGAGGTTCACCAGCGACTGGTTCCAGGTATAGGCCGCGACGATCTCGCCGGAGGCGAGCGCCTGCTCGGCCTGCGCCGGATCCGACCAATAGAAACGCAGCAGATCCTTCTGCTTTACCAGCAGCGCCTTCGCCGCGGCAAGTTCGGCATCGGTCATATTGAATGGGTCTGCGGCGCCCGAGACGAGCGCGGCGGCATTCATCGCGCCGTCGATCGCATCCCACATCGCGAGCCGACCGGCATAGCGTTCGTCGAATAGCACGCTCCAGCTTTCCTCCTCGATCTCGACCAGATCGGTGCGGTAAAGCACCGAGCCGTTGCCCCAGTCGATCGGGACCAGCCATTGCTCGCCGGTCTCGGCGTTGCCGGTTGCTTCCTTGAGCGCGGGAAAGACATTGCCCCAATCCGGCAGGCGGGCGCTGTCGATCGGCTGAATGAACCCGCCGTCGCGCCAGCGCTGAATGTCGTAGATGCAGGGATGGCTGATGTCCGGCGTGAAGCCGGACTGGATCTTTAGCAAGGCTTCCGTTTCATCGGCGAAGAGCGTGAAGTTCGGCTGCGTGCCACGCACCGCCTCGTATCGGGCATGCAGTTCCGGCACGTCGTAACCCGCCCAGGTATAGTAAGTCACTTCCTCGGCGGCGCGAGGCCGGGCCAGCGGCAGCGTGGTTGCGACGGTGGCAAGACCGAGATTGCGCAAGCCGCGCACGATGTCGCGGCGGCTGCGGGCGCGACGGAACAGATCGATGGCCGGATTGGTCATGGCGTACTCCGACGATGAAGGCGATGGCGCAATGCTAAGCACCGTCGCTGCGGCAACTCAATCGAATTCTTGTCGCAACCGCCCGTAAGAAGACGGGCCGGGCTTTAGTGCGAATGCTCGTGCCGGCGCTGCGCCGCGCGGCGATGGGCGAGCTCGCTGGCGACGACGACGGCGCGAGCGGCGATTTCGGCCTCGGTGATCCGCGCGACCCGGTCGGCCAAACGCTCGGCGGCGCGCCGCCAGCTCTCCCAGTAATCGCGGTGCGGCGCCTTGCCGATCTCGTCGATCAGCAGGCTTTTGAAATCGTCCCAGCGGCAATGGCCGCCGCGCACCAGCGCCACCACCGATGCGAAGCTCTGCGCCTGCCACGGCGCGGCGAAGATCGGTCCCTCGTAATCGCGCGGCAGCGATGTATCGCCCGGTTCGGCGAGGAAGGATGGCAGCGCGTCCTTCATGCCGGCTCCAGATATTCGTCCCACAGATCGAGCCGCAGCGTGTCGATCGCCGAGGCACTGTCGCCCCATAGCTCACGCAACGTGAAGGCGACCGTGTAGCAATGCTGCGGTTCGGGAGCGCGCCCGGCGGCATTCGCATCCGGCAGACCGAATACACCGAGATCGGTCTCGATCGTGCCGACGCGACCGCGCGCATAACGCGGCAACCGCGTATGGCCGTCGGGATGCATGTTGCGGCCGCGCACGCGCTGTCCCGGTTTGAATCGCGCCGCGCGGCCCTCTTTGTCGGGCAGGCGCAGCGGAAACCCGCCCGCAATCGCCGCCGGGACGGCATCGGCCGCAACGGCCGGCCCGAACGCCGCGCTGCCGTCGGCCACCCCGCGTTCTTCAAGCAGGCTTACCATCGCTTCGAGCCAGCGCTCGTAATAGCTCATGCGCAGATACGGCTCCGGCGCGATGCGCTCGACCTCGCGGCGCAGATGATCGTCGGTGATCGGAACGACGAACGGCACCGCGAGCGAAATGCCGAGCATGCGCCGCTCCCAGTCGGCGTGGAACGGCGGCTCGTCCTTTTCGCGCTCGATCGGCCCGAAGCCGTGCATGCCGCCCATGTCGTGGATGCCGTCCATCGCGTGCGCTCCTCAGACCAGCGCCGTGCCGATCATGCCGTCGCGCGTGACGAGCGCGGCGAGCGCCGCTTCGTCGAGGCTGTCGCTGCCGCGGGGCCGCTGTGGCAGGACCATGTAACGGATCTCGGCGCTGCTGTCCCAGATGCGCACTTCGCGATCCACCGGAACTTCGACGCCGAACTCGCGCAGCACGCCGCGCGGATCGCTGACCGCACGCGACCGATAGGGCGCGCTCTTGTACCAGACCGGCGGCAGACCGAGCACCGGCCAGGGATAACAGGAGCAGAGCGTGCACACGACCATGTTGTGGACGGCGTCGTTGTTCTCGAGCACGACGAGCTGTTCGCCCTGCAGACCGCCGAGGCCGAGTTCGGCGATCGCGCGCGGCGCATCGGCGAGCAGTCTTTTGCGAAAACCGGGATCGCTCCAGGCACGCGCGACGACGCGGGCGCCGTTGCGCGGTCCGATCCGGTTCTCATAGGCATCGACGAAGGCATCGATCGCCGCCCGGTCGACCAGCCCGCGCGCGACCAGGAGGTCTTCGAGTGCGCGCACGCGCATCGCCACATCGTCGTCTGGATGGTCGTCATGATGGCTGTCGTGCATCGCATTTTCCCGGAATTCGGCTGCGATGCTATCGCCGCCTGGGGGGCCCGGCAAACCTTGGGCCGTGAGACCCGGCGCGGCAAATCGAGCGGGAAGAGGGCCCGCCGGCGGTGTCCGGCGTCGGCTCGGCAGAGCCGGCACCTATTTAACCTTTGACAGGCCGCCGCCGGGCGTGGCAAGTGCCCGCCCTCGTACCTTGAACCCCGGCTGGAGGATGAACATTGGCCAAGCCCGAATGGGGTCTCAAGCGCACCTGTCAGAGCTGCAATGTGCGCTTTTACGATCTGGGCCGCACCCAGATCACCTGCCCGAAATGCGGCGCCGTCTATGATGCCGAAGCCGTGCTGAAGACGCGGCGCGGTCGCCCGATTGCGGCCGAGAAGCCGGAACCGGTGAAGCCCAAGAAGGTCGAACCCGAAGTCGTCGACGGCGAGATCGAAGTGGTCGAAGGCGAGGACGAGGACGAAGCTGTTCTCGAGGATGCCTCGGAACTCGGCGAAGACGAGGATCTCGGCCACGGCGTCGAACGGCGCGAAGGGGACAAGGAAGTCTGATCGAATCCGGCGCTCGGCGCTCTCCCGCGCGGGTTATCCCGATCGGGATCGGCGCCGAAATTTGCCTTGCAAGGGCCGGAACGCCTACCTAGTTTGCGCCCGTCGGGCGCGGTTTTGTGCCCATCGGGCGCGCGGTTCGCGCTCGTTCGGATGCCGGTTTTGCGGGCATCCGGTCCCGATGGGGCTGTAGCTCAGTTGGGAGAGCGCTACAATGGCATTGTAGAGGTCAGGGGTTCGATTCCCCTCAGCTCCACCAGTTCCGTTCTGCATGACAGAACAAATATCGCGGCAGCAGCCCAACCGGCTCGCTGCCGCGACGTTTTTGGGCTATCGGCGCCGATAGATTGGACGTGAGACGGCCGGTTTGGCGCGAGACACGCCAAACGGCCCGCCTGTCTAGAATGGCCGATTTCGGTGTCCAATACTTTGGGGTTGTTGTGCGGCGCCTGGCCTAACGGAAACCGAGAATGTGCCGCTGATGCGCCCACGATGTCGGCAGGTTCTGCATCCGGCGCAATCGCGTGACAGTGAGATCGACCGGCTGACAGCCCATCAGGATGGCTTCGACGATATCGGGGGCGAGGAACGCCAGCGGCAGCGTGCGGCTGACGTCGGCCCAATGGATGCCGTGCCTCTCTGCAAGTTCGTGCACCGACTTTGCGTCACCGGATTGCAATTCCGAGCACCACCGGTGTGCATTCGCGATCAGGCCAAGAAGCTTCGGGTCTGGTGCGGCCGAAGGTGTCGATCCACCTGCAACGACGAGCTTCATCTCGATGCCGCGCCGGCGAATCTCAAGGGGAACATCCAACGTATAGGTTTCGATCGAATGGTCGAGCTCGTCCGCATTCTGCTTAGTCTCACTGCGATGTGCGTCGCCAACTGCGAGATGGGCCTACATCTTCATGCGATCGACATGGATGGAGAGCTGTCCCTTCTGGATCACGATGCGGTCGAGGACGGTGAGCAGCAGGGCCCGCTGCTCGGCGGGAGACATTCTTGGTAACTGCTCTCCCAGTTCGCTGGCCCGACGCAACCCAGCCTTGATCTGACTCGATGTCAGGTCGGACGGCGCCTCGCCATACTCGGCGATCGCAGCATTCCATATGACCGGCTGGTAATCGCGACCGGCGCCTGCCATGCCTATTTCGGCCATGATGATTGGGAACCGTTCGCGCCAGGCTTGAAGTAGATCGATGATGCGACCGATATTCGCCGCCGCATTCTTTCGGCCTTCGAGCGCGCCGAGGCAACCGACGACGAGGCCGAGCGCCGCCGGCTGCTGACCTTTGTGATTGTCGGGGCCGGCCCCACCGGTGTCGAAATGGCGGGTGCAATTGTTGAACTAGCGCGCCACGCCCTGGTACGCGACTTCCGTCGTATCGATCCAGCCTCGGCACGAGTGCTGCTGATTGAGGCGGGCCAGCGCGTACTGCCTTCCTTTCTGACCGACCTGTCAGCAAAAGCGGCAGCTGCACTCACCCGCTCTGGCGTGGAGCTCCTCACCGGTATCACCGTCACACGCTGCGACGAGCAGGGGGGTGGAGGTCACCGATGCCGGCGCAGACGGCGCCGTGGACCGGTTCCTGCCGGCCGCGACGATCGTCTGGGCCGCTGGCGTCACCGCTTCACCAGCCGCAAAATGGCTCGACGCGCCGGCGGATCGTGCCGGCCGCGTGTTCGTTGACGAGCGATTGCGCATCGCATCCGGAAGTCTTCGTCGTTGGCGACACGGCGCAGGCGGCTGGTCCGGAGGGTAAGCCGCTGCCGGGAATCGCACCGGTTGCCAAGCAGCAGGGCGCTTATGTCGCTAAGCTCATCTGCGCCGAACTCATGCAGCACCGAGATCCCGGTCCGTTCCGCTACCGGGATGCGGGCTCACTCGCGACGATCGGGCGCAAGGCCGCTATTGCCGATCTTGGCTGGCTGCGCGTCAGCGGATTTCCGGCCTGGCTGCTTTCGTACATGTCTGGTTTCTGATCGGTTTCCGCAACCGCCTCGGCGTCATGGCCGACTGGGCCTAGTCTTATCTCACGTTTCAACGCGGCGCACGATTGATTACCGGATCGAGTAATAGCTTGAATCGCCTCGGTCTATGAACTTTACCAAAGCTTGGTCAAGTTCTCCGGAGATTCGTGCTTACCCCACCTTGGATCCGTGCCGGCTCGAATGATTACAGATTTACGGCGATCTCTTCACTGTCTAAATTTGTACGAGTTACTCGGAGCTCCTGGAGCCTCGATTGGCAGGATGCAGTGAGGTCGATGCTAAATTAAGCAAAAGGCTCTGTGCTTTCCCGACTCCGATTGAGGCCGGGCCTCGCCGCTATGTGCGATCGGCCCATCAGTGCCAGCTAGAGCGCTCTAAGGCAGCCCTACCTGCGGGGTAACGGTCTACGGTCGGATTGCCCTACCCGCCTGCCAGTTGCCCAGCCAGATCCAGCGAAGTGTGCCGACGGTCAGCCTCGGATCCGAGCTCAACCAGTTCGGCCGCCAAAGCACGAGCCTTCGCGTCTTCGCCAATCAGGTGAGCGGCCGTCATGGCTCCTGCCATGGCACGGAAGCGGTAAGGCTCTTTCATGAGGACCGCTTCGTACTCGGTCATGGCATCGGCAGGTAAACCCTGTCTCATGAGCATGTCGGCCAGCAACTCGCGCGCCGGCACGATCGGGCCGGGCGTGACGGCATGTTTTTCAGTTGCGTCTTCGCGAACAGAGGCCTGCCTTAGCTGATCGATACAGCCAACAGAATCACCCTCGACGCACAAGGCAAGAGCGGCGACCAGCGCCGCCTGAATGTCGATCTGTTCGACCCAGTAGCCCAGCTTTGCCGCTTCCGCTGCGTCGCGAAGCGTTGCCAATCGAGCTGCTTGCTCACGTGCTGCAGTGGCGTCACCGGACAATGCTGCCCCGATGCCGCGTGCGAACGCGTTGACAGCTTCAGCATGTGGATATTTCTCCCATGGATAGACATCGGGGTCCGGCGTGAGGGTGAGTTGCGCCGCTGCCGACCAGTCCTCGCGCTCAAGCGCCAGACGTGCAGGCATTGCCGCGTAGGCATAGGCAGCCCCGAAATTATCGATTGGCTTCATGCCGAGGGATGCCTCCATAGCGTTGCGCGCGGCCTCGTCCTGCGCCAACTGAAGATGGGCATAGACCATATAGTCGGACGCATGGTGACCGTCGAACGTTGCATCACCAGCAACCCGCGCGGACTCCAGGTTCGCCTCTATTGACGCATGCCAATGACCCAGCCGCGTAAAGATATGTGAGGGCATGTGAAGTGCATGGGCGGCATCAGGTGCAATTGACGAGTAGGCACGTGCGGCGGGCAATCCTTCAGCAGCAATCGGTGGATAGTCGTAGCTGTGGATCAGATAGTGTGCGACGCCGGGGTGCTGCGGATTAGTTTCAAAAATCGGCGTCAGGATGCGCGCTGCACTTAACTGATTTGTATAACCCTTGTCGGTCGGATCGAAACTTGCCGACGTCATCAAGGCCGACAGGATCGTCGCTTCCATGTCATCGGGGTAGCGAGCGGCAAGATCAGCCATTGCCGCGTTGAAGCCCTTCATGCGATGAGCATGATCGGCCTGCTCATGATCAAGAACAAACACAGCAACTGCTTCAACATAATCTTTTTCCCGTGGGCTTCCGAGGCCAGCCGCTCGGGCGGCGTCCAGGGCGGATACGACGTCCGCCAGCTTCTCAGCGGAGAGTCCGGTCGGCCAAACAAAGGGGTTACCGAGGAGTGTCATCGCCTGGCCCCAGTGAGCCATACCGCACTCGGGATCCTCGACCGCAACGGATTCGAAGGCTTCCATCGCAGCAGGCCAGGCGAAGGAGTGATACAACGCCATCGCGTGATTAAATTTCTGTTGAGCGGCCTCGTTGCATGAAACGCTGAACTCCACGGTGCCGAGCTGCTGTGCTTCCTGCTCAGCGACTGCGTCAGTTTCCAAAGTCAACGCTACGCCCGCTAAAATTGCAGCGAGCCAATAACGGCGTCTGATATGTGGAATGTGCATTGTGGACCTCCTGGCATGGAATTGTCGCTGCAACGCTCGTCGCGTCCGAGCCTACTACGCTTGAAGGCATCAATACCGATCTGACAATTGGCAGACCTTAGGTATTGTGGAAGAGCACACCGTACGCATGTATCATATTGTTAGCCGAATTCGATATGGCCTAGACGCCCGAAAGGATAGGATCGGACAGGTATTCGTTGAAGTGATGCGATGCTCCACCCGGCTCCGTGGGTTTCATTAGGGCTAATTTCCCTCCCTAGGGCGTGTGTAAATTCTTGGTCTCGGCGATTTAAATCGGCGCCCCGCAGGAACAATCTACGAACAAACGATGTCTTGGACCGAATGCAAGCATGCGTCGTCCATCGCATCGGTTTAAGATTAGATCGGGGTTGGGCGTACCCCAAAGACGACGGCCCCGCTGCGGCGTGATTGGGCAGACTCGTTTGCCGCCCGGTGGCGCCGCGCCGCCTGCATCCGTCGTGTTAACGGGGCACCGCAATACATTCAATGGGGCGTGACCCACATCCAGCCATGTCGGAATGCAATCAGAAAAAATTGGCGATCCCGTCTTTAAGAGACTTTAAACAATTTAATCACGCGAATTTACATGTAGTAAATTCGTGCGTTGCAGGACAATTATAATCGGTAACCCCGAACAATCGGCCTCTGGTTCGCAGCAAATCTCCGGTTAAGACGGGCACATTCAATTGGGTTACATATTCGTCTTTGCTTGGATAAAGGAATGGGTTCACGGAGAACAACGATGAGCAAAAGCCAAACATCCAAGGGTGCGTGTTTTTGTGGGGCGGTGGAGATCACTGTTTTAGGTGAACCCGCGGCGATGGGTTATTGCCATTGCGCGTCATGCCGGAAGTGGTCTGCGGGGCCGGTTAATGCTTTCACACTTTGGCCACCGGATGCTGTCCGTATCACACACGGCGCCGACAATGTTGCCTCTTTTCAGAGGACAGAAAAGAGCATTCGCAAATGGTGCAGGATCTGTGGCGGACACTTGATGACGGAACACCCTGGTTGGGGTGTCACCGATGTCTATGCAGCAGTGATTCCTGAATCTCCGTTCGAGCCGAGTGTGCATGTAAATTACCAAGAGGCGGTACTGAGAATGGCGGATGGTCTCCCCAAGCTGAAGGACATGCCGGCAGAAATGGGGGGATCGGGTGAATCTACGCCGGAGTAAACTGGTGCCGAGTCGGCCCAAAAGAAAAAGGCACAATGTGCAGAAACGTGACGACGTGTGCTTCGCGAACGCTAGCCTGCAAGCGCCGTATCTCAGCAATCGCTGGGGGATTCTTAAAATTAGACATTCAGGAAGTGTCCATTGAAACACCATAACACGAATTCCTTAATGAACCCCCAAGCAAGCGCTAGCGCGGGTAAAAATTCGATGTGCGTCAAGGAAAACGGCACAATCTGCAAAACTAAACAAGTGCTGTAGCGAGCGTAAAATGAATTGAGCGGCTTCTGGCGTTGATAATGACTGTTTGATTTCTGACCGCGCTGATGGACTTCAATATGCATCCGGTGCGGAACGCGCCCGGATCGTCGGCTTCTGCCACGCCAGTTTCTTCACCGGGTTGTCGAGAGGCGTTCCCGCGATTGAGTTCGTGTAGTTGCTCATCGTCTTCACAGCGATGCCAAGGATTGCTTCGAGCGCATGCTGTGGCGTCCATCCAGCAGCCAGAAAACCTTCCAGGTCGGCCGTAGCAATTTTTCCCTTTGTACGGATCAAGCTTTGCGAGAATTGTCTCAAGGCCTCCAGACGAGGATCACTTAAGCGACGTCCGTTGCGCAATGCATCGATGGTTTCAGCATCGGCGCCGGCTAGCTGAGAGAGCTTGGTATGCCAGGGAACACAATAGTCACACTCATTCTCAAAATTTGCCGTTTGATACACGACCTGCCGTTCGATCAGGCTGAAGCTGGTTTTGTCGAAGAGCTCCCATAACTCGACATAACCCGCAAGGAGTGCGGGTGCTGTGGCCATAACGCGCTCCAGATTGGGTATCATGCCCAGGTTCTTTTCTGCGCGCTGTAGCAGTTCCTTTGAATCAGCAGGCGCGGTGGTGGTGTCATGCAATGGAAACAAGGCGGTCATTTATCTAATCCCTTTCGATCTTGCCGCTCAGATTCTGTTCTTGACTGCGTTGTGCTCGGATACGTTGCTGCTCGAATTGACTTCAGGAACCAGCGCAATGCCACCGCTGCATACTGGCGATCGATGCCCATCCGGGCGTGCAGCATAACGCCATCGCCCAGTGCCAAGGCGTGGCGCGCGAGTGCCTTGTGGTCGAGATCCTTCCGAATCGTGCCTTCGAGCTGAGCATCCGAGATGGCAGATTCGAAAGCCTCTATTACAAGAAACTGGGAGGCGACCACTAGTATCCAGCATTCTTTGCGCAATTTGAGTGATTCGACCTGCATTAGATCATCAGCACGGGGGCAAACCCGCCGCCAAGCGTCCTGAAATTTGTCGTCTGGCCTTGATAGAGGCGCGCGGCCACTAGAAGCACCTGACCGTCATAGGTATAAAGCCGGATGTCCATCTTCCGCGCCTGTGGTGCATCGTCGATCTTGATCATGCGCTCGCTCGGCCGGACAAACGCCTGAGCAATGTAGCCTCCACGCTTGACCTCCTCCCAAACGCCTTTTGTTAACTTATCGCCGCGGTAAACTGCCTTGCCGCCGTGACCGCCGGTCGGCTTGAAGAACAAGTTCTTACGTGACTTCCACAATGCATCGGCGTTGCCGGAAGTTACCAGGACGGTGCGCGGGACGGCTTTAAGAAGGGCGCGCAGCCTTGGCTCCACGCCCCAGGCATCGAGAATCGCTGGGTCGGAGAGGAGTGAAAGGTTGCGCTTGTCGGCGAGAATCGAGTGGTTGTACGGGTTCGGCGTCACGACCACCGCGCCATCCCGATAGGCCTCCCGCAACGCCCTGTGATCTGGCTGATCGAGTGCAAAATCGGTGACCCGATTGTACACGAGGTCGATATTCTGCCCGCCGAACCTAAGCCGACCGCCCTCGTAGTGTAGGCAGCTGGCGTCCGCGATGACCGCGTCGACACCGCGCTCGATCAGAACTTGCCGCGCCAGCACAAACTCGGGATAGAGATATTGTTCCTCGGGGTTGTCGTCGACGATAGCGATCCGATTTGCAGTGCCGAATCCCCGCTGGCGCACCCATTCGCCGTGGAACATGCGGAACGCGGCATCCTCAAAGGTGTGCGCCAGCGGCGCCAGTGGCAGTTTCATTTTGACACAGCACGCGCGCTGCGCTCTTGCAAGAAGGGCGTTGAGAAACGCGCCGCCGGCATTGGTATTGATCTCTATCAACCTCGGACCGTCTTCTCCAAGATGGAAGTCGTAGCCCATCAATGCGCCAACCGGACCATGATCTGCCTGCGAGATTTCGGGCGCCCAGGACAGGACAGCGGCTTTGTACGCCGCAAGTCGGGCCGTTACCTCGACAGCCGTCACGATCTCTTGCATCTCGGCGACCGCCGTGGCTGAGAGAAACACCGGCACGTTCGAGAACAGGTGTGCGCGAGGGCGGATGAAGCTCTCGCAGAACGACGAATCCCCAGCTTCGCGCTCCAACGCCTCGCACAACGATGGACGGTCGAGCGTGGTGCAAAAGCAGTTTTGGTTCAGACGATCCGAAATGGATATTGGATTCGGAAGAGAAGAGTCAGAGGTGTTCATCGATCGTAACGCCATTGATTGGCCAAGATCCGGCGCGCTTCGAACTGAAAGGTAGCCTTGGATTTCCTTGTAATCATCGCCTCACAATTACTCGGCCCGTCGATCGATCGTAACGGCGGCATTCGTCTGAGTGATCGATTCTTCGGCATCTCTGGTCGCTCCGGTCAGTATCTAAATCGTGTCGAGGCAATGCAAATAGCTGGACCACTCATTGGTATGTCCTTCCACGATGAGAAAGCATTCTCTTACCCCTGTTGCAGCTGTGACTCCATGCAGATTGCTCGCTTCAATTCGCAGCGGCGATAGTTGCTGGTGCTTGGCTTGATCACGGTCGTGCGGCTGAATTGCCACCTCTCAGCACCAGTGAAATTCCTATCAGCGCCAAAACGACGCCGGCAGCCTGAATCGCCTCGAGCCGTTCGCCGAAGAAGCTGGCACCGATCGTGAGCCCGAAGATTGGCACCAGAAACGTAAAGGCATTCGCCCGGTTGAGTTCAACTCGCTCCAGCGCCTCAAACCACAGCCAGAACGCGAGCGACGATCCGAGGACGGCTAAAACCACAAGGATGAAGACGAATTCGGTCGACCAAGTCAGCAGCGAGACATCTTCCATCAGCATCGATATGAGGGCCAGTGGCACCGCGCCGATGAGTAGCTGGAAGCCCATTGCCATGATCGGGTCGACCTGACCAGTGAGGCGTTTAATGGCAATATTGCCTATGGAAACTCCGGTCGCGGCGAGAACGACGTAGGTGACACCAAGAGGATAGCCTTGGATGTGAACTGCTGCGACGCCCGGCCAAGCAATAACAGCGATGCCGGCCAGGCCAATCGCCAGGCCGATCTTTCCAATCACCATCAGTCGTTCACCCAGGAAGCCGTGCGCGAGAACGGCGGCGATGATCGGTTGCACATTCGCGATGACTGTCGCGAGCCCCGGCGAGACGAACTCGGCTGCATGGAACATGCCGAGGAAACCCATGCTTGTCGCCCCGAGCCCAACCACTACGATAAGAATCCAGGAGCGCTTACCGACAGGCACCAGGCGACCGCAGAGGGCTCCGAGCGCGATTAGGCAAATGCCTGCAAGCGCGGCGCGCAGTGCCGCGAAGGCGAGATGCGGCGCCAGATCCAAGCCAATGGTGATGAGAGGGAAGCAGGAGGCCCAAAGTACCATGACAGCCAGAAGGCGCAGGGCGGCACTAACGGTCATGGCTCAAGCACCAAAATTCGCTCTATTATCCCGCTTCGAGGGTGTATTCCACCCTCATCAGGCCTACTATAGCGGTCCTGATTCAGGTCATTGCGGAAACCGCTTTGACCTCCCACATCGAGAAGCGCTTAAGGTGCCGCGGAGAGGAAAAAGGGTAAGGCGTGCAGCAGGATGGAACAAGGCAGCGCGGAAAGGCCCCGAGTCTTCGGACGTCGGGCGTAAGGCGTTGCCTCGTGTTGCTGCTGGTACTTACCTTTTCAACGTCCGGTCTCGTTCATATTCCGATGGGCGACCAGGCCGCATTTGCGGCATCGCTTTCGCATGAAATTACATCTGTGAGCCAGGATGCCAGTGGTGAGCCGTGCTGTCCCGAGCATACTGGCCAGCCCCACGGCACCTCCTGCGGCATGGTTAATGGCTGTTCGTTCTGCGCCCCGTTGTTTTCATCGCCGGCCCTGATGGCGCCGCTTCATACAGTATTCACGAAAACGCCGCCGGATGAGGTTCCTCTCAGCCGCCTGCCGTCCGCTCAACTCCGCCCTCCGAAACTCTCCGCGAACATCTGAGCCCGCGCGCCTCGTCCGGTGTGTCGGGCTAATCCGATCGGCCGTTTCGGTTCGATCCGATCCCGTCATGTTCCGGAGAGAGTTTCTTCATGCAATATCTGTCACGTCGCCAGTTTCTGGCATCCACCGCGGCCGCAGGCCTGCTCGGCGCGGTACCCTCGCTGTTGATTTTGGGCCAGCCGGCCCTGGCAACGCCGACCACCACTATCCGCGCAGGCACCCGGGTGATCGAAGTGAACGGTCGACCGGCCACCGTCTTCGGCCTGACGCAGCCCGACGGCAGTCATGGGCTATTCGCAGAAGCAGGAAAAAGATTCCGGGTGAAGCTGGCGAACCAGCTCGATGAAGAAACGCTGATCCACTGGCATGGGCTCACGCCACCGTGGCAGCAGGACGGCGTACCGAATCTGTCACAGGCTCCACTAATGCCGGGCGCCGCCTACGATTACGACTTTCCACTGGAACAGGCCGGCACGAACTGGATGCATTCCCATCACGGTCTGCAGGAGCAGCGCCTGATGGCGGCGCCCCTGATCGTCCGGGATCCGGACGAATCCGACTTGGACATGCAGGAAGTCGTGGTCCTTTTCCACGACTTCACCTTCCGCGACCCGAACGAAATTCTCGCCGAGTTGAAGGGGTCCTCCATCCCAATGGATGGGATGGACCATACCGCCATGGGTCACGACGCCATGGCAATGGGCGACGGCCCCCACCTGCATGATGTCGACTACGATGCATTTCTCGCCAACGACCGCACTCTTGACGACCCGGAAGTGTTCCGCGTCGAGCGAGGCGGCCGGGTGCGCCTACGTCTGATAAACGGCGCGACGGCGACGAACTTCTGGCTGGATCTCGGCCAGTTGGAAGGACAGTTAATCGCGGTCGATGGCATGCCGGTCGAGCCGACTACCGCGCGGCGTTTCGAGTTCGCGATCGCCCAGCGTCTCGATATCGTCCTCGAGCTTCCGCAGAGCGAGGGTGCCTGGCCGATATTCGCGGTCCAGGAAGGCGCGCGTGCCCGCACCGGATTTGTGCTGGGCACACGCGGGGGTTCGGTCGGCAAGACCGCTGCCGAGGCCACCGAAGCCGTTGCTCCTGTCGGGCTGGCACTCGAAAGGCTACTCCGGGCGACCCGGCCACTTCCATCTCGAGACGCCGATCGGCGCCACACGATCACCATTACCGAGGCACCGGGCTATGTCTGGATGCTGAATGGCGAAGTGCACGGCACTCATGCCCCGCTCGAAGTGCGTGAGGGCGAACGGGTCGAGATCACCTTCTCCGACCAGACGACGATGGCGCATCCGATGCACTTGCACGGTCACCGCTTCCAGGTGGTCGCAGTCAATGGCGAGCGCTTTGCTGGTGCCGTGCGCGATACCGTGCTCGTTCCCGCAAGAGGGAGCGTGACGATCGCCTTCGACGCCAACAATCCGGGTAAGTGGGCACTGCACTGCCACCACCTCTACCACATGGCTGCCGGAATGATGACCACCGTCGAGTATCAAGCCTGAGCGAATTCAGACCTAATTGCTGTTTAGGTCCAACGCGGCATGTTCAGTAAGAATTGAATCAACTGCCCCCTAATCGGGATGAGACCAGTGTCCGAAACACATAGAAAGGCAAAAACACATGATGAATGGATATGGAATTGGCCTTGGTTGGGTCTGGATGATTTTGATTGTTGTTTTAGTCGGCCTCGTTATCGCGGCGTTGGTCAAATATCTTCGCAAATGAACCAGGAGATTCTCTCATGAACTATACAATTAACCGCCTCATCACGAACGCCGACTTTGACGATGTCGACGCCCGTACCCGCGCGGCGCTGGCCGTCAAAGGATTTGGAGTTCTGACTGAAATCGACGTCAAGGCCACGATGAAAAAGAAACTCGATGTGGAGATGAGGCCTTACCGCATCCTTGGCGCGTGTAACCCGAAAATGGCGCATCAAGCCATCGGCATGGAGCCCCGCGTCGGCGCCATGCTGCCCTGCAATGTGATCCTGCGTGCAGTCGATGGCGGCGTCGAGGTCAGCGCGATCGATCCTGTGGCCTCGATGCAGGCGATCGACAACCCGGCGCTGCGCACGGTGGCAGGTCAGGTGCGCGACCTGCTGGCCGACGCAGTTGCAGCGATCTGACACGACCAGCCGGGCCGAACTGGCTGAGCGGAGTTTGCCTATGACCAGGGAAAACGATGAAGAGAACACCTTCTGGCGCTCGCCTGCAGTTTTTACGCTTGGCGTCTTCCTCGCGGTCGCGGCTCTGTTTCTTCTTCTCGAGCACGGAGCCCACTTTCTGGGCGCATGGCCGCTGCTGCTCTTGCTGATCTGCGTCGGTGCACACTTCTCCATGCATCGAGGTCATGGCGGGCACAGCGGACATGATGGAGGACGCAATGAACGATAATATTCCCGCCTATGGTTTGTGGTTTCTGGCGGCCGTGAATGCTGGCATTTTCATCCTGTTCGCTTTCAGTTTCTTCAAGCCGAGGACAGCGCGCGACTGGCGCTCGCTGGGAGCATTCTCCGCGTTTATCGTCGCCCTGTTCGTCGAAATGTACGGCTTCCCGCTGACGCTCTATCTGCTGGCAGGCTGGGCTGGGAGCAGCTTTCCGACTCTCGATCCAATCTCGCACGATGCAGGCCATCTTTGGCCAGCCCTGTTCGGCTGGTCCATGGACCCGCACTGGAGTCCGTTCCATCTGCTAAGTTTCGTGCTTATTGGCGGCGGCTTCATCCTGATCGCAACCGCCTGGCGGGTGCTCCACGATGCACAGAGCAAAGGAAAGCTTGCAACGACCGGCCCATACGCCCGCTTGCGACATCCCCAGTATGCCGGCTTCGCGTTAATCGTGATCGGTTTCTTCCTGCAATGGCCGACACTGGTCACTGGCTTGATGCTGCCGGTTCTTCTCGTCATGTACTGGCGCCTCGCCAAGCGCGAGGAGCGCGAAGTGGAAGCGGAATTCGGCGAGCTGTACCGCCGTTATGCCAGAGAAGTCCCAGCTTTCGTGCCGCGGCTTAGCTCCGTGCTCGGATCGAGCGCGCGGTGACCGTGCCGCAGACTTTCCAAATCAATCAGGAGTACGAACCATGAGAACGCTTAAGATTCCCACCTTCCTTTTTGCAGGCTTGCTGATGCTCGGTACCGTGACCTCGGTCGCGGCCCAGACGGAACCCGACGAGCAGGATGCCCACCACCCCGCTGATGCGGAGACTGCCCCGGCACCCATGGCCCCCGGAGAGGCACCAGCGGCGACCGGCCCTGGCGGCATGCCCGATATGGGCATGATGACGCCAGAGATGATGCAGATGATGCAGCGCATGATGGATCAGGGCGGAATGTCCGGCATGATGGGCGGCATGACCGGCCAAGGAATGACCCAGGACGGCATGGGGCCGGGCATGTCTGCGCAAGGTCAAATGCCCATGGCAGGCATGATGATGTGCCCAATGATGCAGATGATGATGGGCGATCGGGCCGGAATGGGTATGCCGGGCATGATGACTGGTCCGGGGATCCTCTACGGCATGCCAAACGGCACACCGGAAGAGATGACGATAGAAAGTGTCCGCACCCTCCTGGAGCAAGATCTGACGCAGCATGGAAACCCGCGTCTAAAGCTGGGTGAGGTCGCCACTGCCGCTGATGGAAGCATCACCGCGGAGATCATAACCGTCGATGGCTCACTGGTTCAGAAGCTCGCCTTCAACCGCTATCCGGGTCTGGTGCGCCAAGTTGACTGATGTTGCTAATTGTCTACCCAAAGACGCGAACCGGTCTACGGGAATTCGCGGCAACAAGCAGAATCCCAGTGACCCTCTGATTCATCGTGAGCGGTTCCGAGCCGCGAGCGCTTATTCCAGGACTGAATAGAATGACAGAGGATCGGCCTAAGCCCCATTCGAATCATCACGACCAGAGTGGGCACATAACAGAAGATGCCCATTCCGCAATGACAACGAGTAGCACTGTTGTCGCGGCCGGCGGTTCAACACACTCTGAACATTCGGGACATAGCGGTCACGATCACGCGGCTATGGTGGCCGATTTCAGGCGCCGCTTCTGGGTCACTCTGGTTCTGACGCCCCCTGTCCTGCTGCTGTCGCCGATGATTCAGCATTGGTTGGGCATTGCAACAGCGATTGCATTTCCTGGGGATGAGATTGTCCTATTCGCTCTCTCGACCGTTGCTTATGTCTACGGCGGATGGCCCTTCCTAATCGGCTTCACGTCCGAGCTGCGCAAGAGACAGCCTGGAATGATGACGCTGATAGCGCTGGCGATCTCAGCGGCCTACTTCTTCTCAGCCGCCACGACCTTGGGTTTCCCGGGCGAACAATTCTACTGGGAGCTGGTGACGCTGGTCGCCATCATGCTCCTCGGCCACTGGGTCGAAATGCGCTCCATTATGGGCGCGTCACGCGCCCTCGAAGAGTTGGTCCGGCTGCTGCCCGACAGTGCAACAAAGATCGACGCCGACGGCACGACGCACGAAGTTCCCATCTCCGAACTGCAGCCGGGCGACCGGGTTCTCGTCCGTCCCGGCGCAAAAGTGCCGGTCGACGGCAGTATCATCGAAGGGTCGTCCGGCTTCAATGAAGCGATGCTGACAGGCGAGTCGCGACCGGTATCGAAGTCGGTTGGTTCCACCGCCATCGGCGGTGCGATCAACGGCGCCAATGCGGTGACCATCAAGGTGACCGCCACCGGAGATGCTACCTATCTTGCACAGGTCATCGACCTGGTAAAGAAGGCACAGGCCACGCGTTCCAGGACGCAAGACATCGCCAACCGCGCTGCTTCATGGCTCACCTACATCGCTCTCGCCGTCGGCTTCGGTACACTCTTCGTCTGGTGGCTCGTTCTCGGCGCGCCGCTCGAGTTCGCGCTCGAACGCATGGTGACGGTCATGGTCGTCGCGTGCCCGCATGCGCTCGGACTCGCAGTTCCGCTCGTGGTCGCCGTCAGCACCTCGCTCAGCGCCGGAAACGGACTTTTGATCCGTGACCGCGCTGCCTTTGAGCGCGCGCGAAATCTGAACGCGGTGGTCTTCGACAAGACTGGAACATTGACGGAAGGCCGTTTCGGCGTAAGCGATATCGTACTGCTCGCCGGCGGTGATGAGAACGAGGAACTCGCTGTTGCCGCAGCGGCTGAGAGCCAGTCTGAGCATCCGATCGCCCACGGCATCGTCGCCGAGGCCAAGGCTCGCAACTTGACTGTTCCTAAGGCGAGCGACGTCAGCAACATCACCGGAGAAGGCATCGTCGCGAAGGTCGACGACCACGACATCCGCATCGTGAGCCCCGGCCACCTCGCAAGGCAGGGCAAAGCGATCGGCCACGAGCGGCTCAAACAATTGGAGGCTCAGGGCAAGACGGTCGTCGTCCTCGTCCGCGGCGGCGAGCCTCGCGCGCTATTTGCGCTCGCCGACATCGTCCGACCGGAATCGAAGGACGCCATCGCTGAACTGAAGGCGCTCGGAATCAACTCCGTCATGCTCACCGGCGATGCCGAGGGGGTTGCCAAGGCGGTCTCGGAAGAATTGGGCATCACTGAGTATTTCGCCGAGGTGCTGCCGGACCAGAAGTCGCAGAAGATTAAAGAACTGCAGGCGCGCGGGATTGCAGTGGCCATGGTCGGCGATGGCGTGAACGACGCGCCGGCGCTGGTGGTGGCCGATCTCGGGATAGCCATCGGCGCCGGCACCGATGTAGCGGTGGAATCGGCCGACGTCGTTCTGGTCAGGAGCGACCCACGCGATGTGGCCGCAATACTTGGCCTATCGCGCGCCACATATCGCAAGATGGCCCAGAACCTGATCTGGGCAACGGGCTACAACACGATCACCATTCCGATGGCGGCCGGCATCACCTTCGGAACAGGTTTCATGATGACCCCGGCAGTCGCCGCGGTCTTCATGTCAGTCAGCACCGTCATCGTCGCCATCAACGCTCAATTTCTGCGCTTCTACAGGAAGAAATGAGGAGCATAGTTTCGTGCGACTGATTCTGCCATTGCCCGGAAACGAGACTTTCGCCCGCTATCTGGCAGAAGCCGGAGGATGGGAGTTGGGCCAGATCGAGACGCGCCGCTTTCCCGACGGCGAGACCTATGTCCGGATTCTCTCCGATGTTGCGGCCCGGCCCGTCGATCTCGTCTGCACCCTGGCACCGCCGGACGACGGGTTCCTACGTCTTCTCTTTGCGGCCGACGCGGCCCGATCGCTTGGCGCGAGCGCCGTCACGCTCGTTGCACCTTATCTCGCCTATATGCGGCAGGACCGTCGCTTCTTGCCGGGTGAAGGGGTGACGTCAAGGACCTTCGCGCGTCTCCTTTCCTCAACCTTTGACCGGCTGGTGACGGTCGATCCGCATTTGCACCGCTATCCGGCCCTTTCTCCGCTCTACACGATCCCGACAACGACCTTGCATGCTGCGCCACTGCTGATCGACTGGATTGCGACGGCGGTGGAGGCGCCACTCATCATCGGTCCCGACGAAGAAAGTGAACAGTGGGTTTCGGCCATCGCGATGCACATCGGCGCCCCCCATGCAGTACTGCGCAAGATCCGACGCGGCGACCGACACGTCGAAATCGAACTCCCTGATTTCTCGGAATGGCGTGGCCGGCAACCGGTCCTCGTAGACGACATCGCATCCTCCGGTCACACACTTGTCGAGGCCGCGCGGCAATTGCCGCTTCAGGGATTGGCGCAGCCGATCTGCGCCGTTATCCACGGCGTATTCGCCGAGGGTGCTTACGAGCGTCTTCAGGCCGTCGCGCAGAGGATCGTCTCCAGTGACAGCGTTCCCCATCCGAGTAATGGCATTCGCCTTGCACCCCTGATCGCATCTGCTCTCGCATTCGCAGATGAGTCTGACGATCACCTGATCCGCCACCGCCGGCCACCCGAACCGATTGATGATGTCGAGCGGGCGGGCATCGACTCGTTTCCGGCCAGCGATCCGCCACCCTGGACAGGCGGCATCACCTGAAACGCTGCCCGAAGGGAATGCGCGAGTTCAGAACATAAACCAGAAGGATTGGCTGAAAAGCATGAGCGAAACGAAATTGCCGGCATTCGAGCGGTGGCAAAAGGGCTACGGACCAATCCAGCATGGCACCGAAACGGTCGATCGGATTGCGGCTTTGGCAGCATCCGGGCGCGTTGATGCGGATACGCTCTACAGCCTGCTCGCAGCCGCCGATCGCCTGACCTGCGCGGCGATGTGGACTGTCGCGCATATGACCTACGCCCGCCGCGTCGATCTTTCGGGTGCCCCGCTGCCGGCGGCCGCCTTCAAGCCGACGCCCGAAGGCCATACCGGCGGCTCGCTGAACATGGTGCCCGCTTTTGTCGGATATCTCACCGCCAACACGATCACTGGAAAGACCCGCTCCTGGTTGATGGGGCAAGGCCATTGCGTCGCTGCGATCGAGGCCATCAATGCGCTGACAGGCGACGTCTCGCCGGCTCAAAAGGGCCGCTACGACCGCACGGAAGATGGACTCTCACGGCTCACCGCCGACTTTTATTCCTACGCGATCGGCGCCGATGGCCACGCCGCAGTCCCGCTTGGAAGCCATGCCGGTCCCAATACGGCCGGCGCAATCTCCGAGGGTGGCTATCTCGGCTTCGCGGAGGTTCAATACATGCATATGCCGCTGCCCGGAGAGAATCTTGTCGCTTTCCTGAGCGACGGTGCTTTCGAGGAACAGCGCGGTTCAGACTGGACGCCCCGCTGGTGGCGGGCCGAGGATTCTGGCGTTGCGATCCCGGTTATGATCCTGAACGGACGCCGCATCGAGGAGCGCGCCCAGATTGCCCAGCAGGGCGGTTCCGAATGGCTCGCGACCCATCTTCGCCACAACGGCTTCGATCCGATTGCGATCGATGGCCGTGACCCGGCCGCCTTTGCTTGGGCGATTCTTACGGCCGAGGAACGTCTTGAACGGTTCTCCGCCGATCCCGGCCGCAGTTATCCGGCGCCCATCCCCTATGTGATTGCCGAGACGGTCAAAGGGTTCGGCTTTCCGGGAGCCGGCACCAATGCCGCGCACAACCTTCCGATCGAAGGCAATCCGTCGCGTGACGATGCGGCACGAATTGCCTTCAACCAGGCATCGGCGGCACTCTTCGTGTCTCCGGAAGAGATCGACTGTGCCGTCGCCACCCTCGCCATCCACGACCGTCAGAACCGGCCGCTCGAAAGCCGGCATCCGCTTGCCATCCGGCGCCCGCCATCGCCGCAGCTTCCCGAACCCGAATGGACTCGCGCGGGCGATCCGCCGGACTGCGCCATGCACGCGCTCGACCGCTGGTTCGTGCGCGTCGTCGACGCCAATCCGGACTTGCGGCCGCGGGTCGGCAATCCTGACGAAATGCGCTCCAACCACATGGGTGCAGCACTCGATCGTCTGCGACACCGCGTCAACATCTGGGAGCCAGGCGTGGCCGACGCCGTGGATGGCGCCGTCATCACCGCGCTCAACGAAGAGGCTGTGGCTGGCGCCGCGCTCGCCAACAAGGGCGGGCTCAACCTGATCGTCAGTTACGAGGCCTTCGCCATGGAAATGCTCGGCGGTCTCCGTCAGGAAATCGTTTTCGCCCGGCGCCAACGCGAGACCGGCCAAGCCCCCGGCTGGATCTCCGTGCCTCTCGTCGTAACCTCCCACACTTGGGAGAACTCCAAGAACGAGCAGTCGCATCAGGATCCAACGGTCGGCGAGGCGTTGCTCGGCGAGATGTCGGACACCGCGCGGGTGCTTTTTCCGGTCGATAGTAACAGCACTATGGCAGCGACCCGTTCGGTCTACGAAGGGCGCGGCCAGGTCGCTTGCTTGATCGCTTCGAAGCGCGACATGCCGCACCGGCTAGACAGTGAAGTCGTAAGCCGGTTCGTGACCGAGGGCGCGGCTCATATCGACGGCGAACCCGGCGCAGCCGACCTGCAATTGGTGACGATAGGGGCCTATCAGCTCAAGGAGGCACTCAAAGCCGCCCAGCGATTGAAGACATGTGGTCGCCGTGTCGTCGTGACGGCTGTTTGCGAGCCCGGCCGCTTCCGTGCGCCGCGCGATCCGCTTGAAGCCGCCTTCACGGCACGCGACGACGACGTAGCGGCATTGTTTCCGCCGGAGTTGCCCCGCGTCATCGTCACCCATACGCGACCCGAACCAATGCTCGGATTATTGAGACGGCTGGATGGGGGGCCACTGAGGACCACGGCGCGCGGCTATATAAGCCGTGGGGGCACGCTTGACGTCGCCGGCATGCTGTTCGCCAATCGCTGCTCTTGGGCGCATCTGATCGATGCAGCGGTCCCGTTAGCCGGATGGTCGCGCGACGATTTTCTTACGCCCGCCGAACGCGCTGCTGTCGACAACAGTGGCAACCCCGCCGATCTTTTTCAACCCTTGATCTGAAGGTCGCCATGCTTACGCTGACTTCTCTCGGCGGTGCTGGCACCGTCACCGGCTCGAAACATCTTCTCACCTACGGTGACAAACGCATCCTGATCGATTGCGGCTTGTTTCAGGGCCTCAAGAACCTGCGCGAACTCAACTGGGCGCCGTTGCCGGTCGAACCTTCGACTATCGATGCCGTCGTCTTGACCCACGCGCACCTCGACCACTCTGGCTATCTGCCGAAGCTTGTGCGCGACGGCTTCCGCGGCCGTATCTTTTCAACAGATGCGACTCGCGATGTTGCAGATCTGATCCTGAAGGACAGCGGTTATATCCAGGAGAAGGATGCCGAATACGCGAATAGAAAAGGCTTCTCCAAGCACAAACCCGCCTTGCCCCTCTATGGGCTTCGCGATGCGGAACGCGCGCTCGAACGCTTCTCGCCCGTTCCGTTCGGAAAGCCGGTCCCGCTTCCTTGCGGAGCGACCCTGATGTTCAGGCATGCCGGCCACATCCTGGGCGCTGCGACCGCCGACATCGAATGGGCTGGAAAACGGATCGTCTTTTCCGGTGATCTGGGCCGCTACGGCGATCCCATGATGCTCGATCCGGAACCGAGCGCCGAGGCCGACTATATCGTCGTTGAATCCACTTATGGAAACCGCGTCCATGAGCCGGGCGACACCACAGAACTCCTCGGCACCATCATCGAGCGGACGGTCCAACGCGGCGGCACCGTCCTGATCCCGGCTTTCGCCGTCGGCCGCGCGCAGTCGCTGCTCTATCATCTGTGGAAGCTGAAGACCGCTGGTCGACTTTCGAGAATCCCGATCTATCTCGACAGCCCCATGGCAATCGACGCGACGGACCTTCTCCATGCACATCGCAACGATCATCGTCTGCCGTCAGAGGTCTGCAACGCTATCTGCGGGATTGCAGCCTATACAAGGGACGCCGAAGGTTCGAAGGCCATTACCGCGAGTCCATATCCCAAGGTGGTGATTTCGGCGAGCGGCATGGCAACCGGCGGCCGAGTGCTCCACCACCTGAAGGCTTTCGCGCCCGAACAGAAAAATACGATCCTGTTTTCTGGCTTCCAGGCCGCCGGAACACGCGGGCGCACCATGCTACAGGGCGCCCCTGAAATCAAGATCCACGGCCAATGGATTGCGGTTCGCGCGGAGGTCGATGATTTGTCGATGCTCTCCGCCCACGCAGACGCCAACGAATTGATGCTCTGGCTTTCTGGTTTCCATCATGGGCCCTCGCGCGTCTTCATTGTTCATGGAGAGCCGGATGCATCTGAGGCGCTGCGCGTGCGCATCGACAAAGACCTTCGATGGAGTGCAACAGTGCCACGGCAGGACCAGGTGTTCGATCTATGAAAACCTCCCCCAAATCGGGAATCACCGCCGCTCAGTCGACGCTTCGCGCCAAACGACTTTGGTTGCACACGCAACACCAGGCCGTGGTCGTCATGCGAACGGACTGCCACGTCTGCCGCTCGGAAGGTCTTGCTTCCCGATCGCAAGTCCTTGTGTCGACCGGCGACCGGGAGGTGCAAGCAACTCTATTCCAGATCGAAGGTAGCGACCTCCTTGCCATCGACCAGGTCGCCCTTTCGGAGACTGCGTGGCAGATCCTGAACACCGCGGAGGGCGAGGCGGTGACGGTCACACATGCGCCGACGCTCGAATCGCTTTCGAGCGTCCGCCGGCGCATCTATGGGAATCGGCTCGACGCACCCGCCTTCGCATCGATCGTCAAAGACGTTACCGCACGGCGCTACACCGATGTATATTTGGCGGCTTTCCTGACGGCAAGCGCTGCCCTTCCTCTAGACCAACAAGAGACCGTCAATCTTACGGGCGCCATGGTAGAGATCGGCGAACGCTTACAGTGGAATTCCCCGCTCGTCGTCGACAAGCATTGCATTGGTGGGCTGCCCGGCAACCGTACCACCCCAATCGTCGTCGCCATCGTTGCGGCTCACGGCCTCGTCATCCCCAAGACCTCATCACGTGCAATCACCTCGCCGGCAGGCACCGCGGATACTATGGAGACACTCGCGCCGGTCGACCTCGACATAGCGACACTCAGACGCGTGGTTGAGGCCGAAGGCGGCTGCATCGCCTGGGGTGGTGCGATGCATCTGAGTCCTGCCGACGACATATTCGTTCGCATAGAGCGCGAACTCGATGTCGATACCGAAGGGCAGCTCATCGCGTCTGTATTGTCGAAGAAGATCGCCGCCGGCTCGACCCATATCGTGATCGACCTGCCGGTCGGTCCCACAGCCAAGATTCGCAGCGAGGTTGCCGCCCAACACCTTGCGGAACAGATGAGCGCCGTCGCAGCTCACTTCGGACTGTCGGCGACATGCCTTCTGACCGATGGATCGCAGCCGGTCGGCCGCGGTATCGGCCCGGCCCTGGAGGCGCTTGATGTCGTCGCGGTTCTCAGGGGCATGCCGGAAGCGCCCAACGACCTACGTAAGCGCGCTGCCACATTGGCCGGCGCAGCCCTGGAGATCGGCGGGAAAGCTGCAATCGGACATGGAACCGCCGTCGCACTGGAAACAATTGCTGACGGCCGGGCATGGAAAAAATTCCAGGCCATCTGCCAGGCGCAGGGCGGAATGCGCACACCGCCCAAAGCGACCCACCGGCACCCGCTGATCGCGCCGCGCGGCGGACGGATCGTGCACATCAATAACCGCAAGCTCGCGCGGCTTGCAAAGCTCGCCGGGGCACCCGAGGCCAAGGCCGCGGGCGTTCATATGGAAGTCAGACTTGGAGATGAAGTCGAAAATGACCAACCAATGCTACACGTCCACGCAGAAACCTCTGGCGAACTAGCTTATGCATTGGAATATGCCGCAAGAAGCCCGGATATCATCGAGGTCGAACTCTCCTCATGACGTTAATGGGCGACATGCGATGGCTAAGCGTATTGCGGCGCTATCTCGTCATCGTCGTGCCAGGAAGCCTCATCTAGGAGTTTGCCCATATGCCGCTCTACGCGCTGTGGGAAACCGGAAGCATGGCCGACATTGTCTTCGCGGCACTTCATTGCACCGGCGGAGATATTCTGATCGCATTGAGCGCGCTCACAATCGCTCTGGTATTTTTTGGAACAAATCGATGGCCCGAGCACGGATATAATCATGTTGCCTCAATCAGCATCGCAATTGGCTTCGTCTACATGCTGTTTAGCGAGTGGCTGAATATCGAAATCCGTGAAACTTGGGCCTACCGGGAGATGATGCCGGTCATCCCGGTGATCGACGCTGGCCTCTCGCCTATCGCACAATGGATTGTGATTCCAGCCGCCGCATTTTGGTGGGTGCGGCAATCAAAGGAGAAGCAATGACTCAAAGATTTTGCCACGCTTGTGTCGTCGGCGTCGTTGCCGCCATGTTCCTGATAGTCACACCAACGGTGGCGACAACAGCGCAATCGATACAAACGTTGCCTGAGCTTCTGCGTTCCACCCATGTACACGGCTTGGCCGTTGCGCAATCTGATTCCGACCGCCTTCTGATCGCAACGCACAACGGCCTTCATGCACTACACATCGAGACTGGAATTGTTGTGCCCGTTTCAGAAAACCGCGACGATTTTATGGGTTTTACGCCACACCCATTTGATGTAGCCGTTCTCTACGCCAGTGGGCATCTGGCTGGTGGCGGGAACCTCGGCTTCATTATGTCGACGGACGATGGCAAGACCTGGGAGATGCTCTCTCCTGGCTTTGACGGACCCACCGATTTTCACCAGATGGACGTTAGCACGCTCGATCCCAACGTGATTTATGGAGCCCATCACGGTATGCAAGCGAGCCGGGATGGTGGACATACTTGGCAACCAGTTGGGCCAACACCGGAAGGCCTCATCGATCTGGCGGCATCAGCAGTCGCAGCAGATCGACTTTATTCGGCAACCCGTCAGGGCCTTCTTGTCAGTCAGGACGGCGGACGAAGTTGGCAAACGGCTCATTCGCTGCCTCAACCGGCCAGCTTGGTCGAAACCACGGCAGACGGAACGGTCTATACTTTCATTCTCGGAAGTGGCTTCCTTCGTGCGCAGGAGGAGACGTTAAACTGGCAGGCATTAAACAATGAATTCGGAGATCGCTATTTGCTGCACCTGGCAGTCGATCCCCAGGATGATAACCGGCTGTTCGGTTCAACGCAGGAAAACGAGCTTTGGGTCAGCCTTGATGGCGGCCGGACATGGCAGCTACTCGGCGCACCATGAAACGAGGGACGTTATTCATCGGTGGGGGGCTTTTGCTGGTCTCGGCTGCTATCCTTGCGCTGTTGATCCGGGTCGAGCGAGAGCCTCGGTATCTGGCAGCAGACCCTACGAATACAGAACAGGTACGGCTCGGCGAACAGATCTATCGCCAGAATTGTGCGTCTTGTCATGGCGCCAATCTGGAAGGGCAACCGGATTGGCAAGGCCGAAAACCTGACGGGCGGTTACCGGCGCCGCCTCATGACGAGACAGGGCATACATGGCACCACCCCGACGAGGTTCTCTTTCGGATCACGAAAGAAGGCGTTTCCGCGATTGTTCCAGGCTACGAAAGTGATATGCCAGCTTACGTCGGCGTACTGACCGACGAAGACATCTGGGCTGCTATCGCCTTTATCAAAAGCCGCTGGCCACAACGCACCCAAAATATTCAGGCGGACATTAATCGCCGCGCCAGTGAGCAACAAGCTCAATAGCGCGGGCTGTGTCGTGCCTCTTTCTGGATCTCATTCAATTGAACCGCCGGGCCGACAGCAAATCGTGCCCACGCGATTTCCGCCAATCGCATAATCTTGTCCGGCAGTGCGCGGGGCGTAGGGTGGCGGTTCCTGCACGGTTGATCTTACCAGCTCTCGACCAAGGATACTAAATGGCTTCGGAGGGAAAGAAGAGGTCGCAGAGTTACGCCGGCAGCGCCGGCGTAACGTGCGGCATTGTTATCCCTGCGGCATGTCGAATTTCTTCGGGTCGATGAAGCGGCGCAGCACGTTCTCGGTCATTCGGCTGACGTTATTGTCGTAGCCGTTATGCGCGAGGGAGCCGGCCCAGGAGATCGAGCCGGTCGAGAAGACGGCACCACCGCCGGGTGTTTCGAAGAAGGTGATGTCGGCGCGCACCTTCGGGTTTTCGCGGCCCGACATGTTGGGCGCATTCGAGCCGACCTCTTCCGGCACCAGCATGATGTAGTTGGAATGCTCGACCGAGCTGGCGAGGCGCAGCGTGTGCCAGGGCGTGCCGAGATGCGCATCGACCCAGTCGAGCTCGAGGCCCGCGGCACCGCCGCCGACCGTGCCGAAATCGCCGAGCCGGTCCTTCGGATCAATGCCCTGCATGATGAAGGCGACGCGCGGATCCTGCGCGTCCTTCTCGAAGAGATAGTAGGAGCTGACGTCGAAACCCTGCGCCACGAAGCCGACGCCGGTGAGCGATTGCGGCGGTCTGCCGTTGCGGCGCCAGAGCCCGCCATTCTCGCCGGTGAAGCTCATGAAATATTCGCCCGGCTCGGCTTCCCAGTCGCGCGCACCGTTTTCGGTCCGGCGCAATTCGATGACGCCCGGCAGGGTCGGATGGAATCCGACCTTCCAGTAGAAGCCGTTGGCCCCGATATAGGCGAGCCGGCCGCCATCGTTGATCCAGGACGAGAGCGCGTCGTGCATCGGCGTCGACCAGTACTCGGGATGCGAACCGGTGACGACCGCGCGATAGCGGCTGAGGAGTTCGATGCCCTCGTAATGCAGGTCCTCATCGGTCGCGACGTCGTATTCGATGCCGCGCGCCTCGAGCCAGTCGAGAATGTGCGTGTCGGCGTTGAACTGCCACGGGATCGTGCCGCCCGCTCCGATCCACGACGTGGTGTGGCCGGGCCGCATGTTGAGGATCGGCCGCATCCGCGACGAGTAGCAGACACCGCTGCCGTCATAATGCGTGTCGTAGAAAGAGAGCCCGTATTCTGGGTGCGTCCAGAGGAAAATGTCTTCCGGCACGTAGCCGCAGAGATGACCGAAGGCATGTTCGGCCGCGCCCGAGGGCCAGGTGCTGACCTCGTTGGCGTAAGCCATGTAGGAATTGGTCGGCACGAGGAACAGCAGATCGGCCGTTGCCTTGCCTTTCGGCGGACGCACGATCAGCGGCACGCGTTCGACCTCGTCGCCCTGGGTCAGGCGCGCGCAATAGACGCCGCTCGGCATCGAGGCAGGAACCTCGAGCGTGAAGTCGGTGTCCCAGCCGGCGTCGTAGAGATCGTCTTCGTGGAAATGGATCGCGCCGTAATGCTCGGGCGCGGTCTTCCAGTCGAACTTCGTGCCGTCCCAGTTATGGCCCTTCATGGCGCGCGCCGGCAGGTTGAGCAGCCGGCCGTCGAGCCGCGCATCCGACAGGTCGCGGATGCGATCGGTCTGGATGTCGCGCGAGAAATCCCAGAATCCGAGCAGCACGTCACGCAAGGGAAGCGGCGGCGTCGAGCCGGTGAGCGTCGCGATCGCGCCGTCGTCAAGTGCCACCGACGCGAGACGCGGGCGTTCGATCTTGCCGTTGAAGCGCCCGACGGGCTTGAGACGCGAATTCTCTTCGCAGAGGAACGCGCCCATCACCAGCGGCGCACCATTGTTGCCGTCGATCGGCCCGGCGGCGAGGAGGCGCGCGACCTCGATCGGGCCGCCGAGCATCGGGTCGAGCGGGTGCTGGACCAGCCGCGCGATGGCGGTCTCGTGATCGTAGGTCGCCGCGAGCAGGTACCATTGCCGCTCGTGCAGTTTGAGCCCGCTGCGGATGATGTCGACGCGATCGGCCCTGTCGCCGAGGATCAGCACCGCCTCGCCCTCGTCGATCGCGAGCGCGAAACCGTGGCGCTTTATCTCGCACCATTTGCCGAGCAGGCCCTGGCGACCGCGCGTCGGCGTGGTCGGCCAGACATAGGCCGCAAGCGTGAAACTCTCGATGGATGAGAGACGCAGATCGTCGGAGACGATCGCGCAGGAGCCGGCATGGATCTCCTGCCGGCGGCCGGGCCAGGTCTTGTTGACCGGTGCGGCGACGACGGTCTCCTGGAAGCCGGGACCCTGCGGATGATGGTCGCCGCAGCGCAACCGCACCATGTCGCAGCGATACTCGCCGCCCGACATGGCGTTGACCTTGAATTCGACGCGCTCGCCCGGATGCGCGCTGAACCGGTCGGAATAGGCGACGAGGCGGCGGGTCATGGCAGCATCTCCTCGCGCAGCTCTTCGCCGGTGGCGTGTTTCCAGCGCAGCTTGAAGACGTGCCACTCCGCCTCATCGACGGTATGGAACACCATGTCGTGATAGATGCGCGGCGGCTCGTTGCGCACGCCCGTGAGCTGTCCCAGCGCCCATTCACCATGCGGCTTGCGGCGGATGAGCACGTAGCGCTGCTCGAGCGGCAGCGAGCGCATGACGGTCAGAACCGCCTGCAGCTCCGGCGAATGAATGCCGATCGGCTTGGCGCGGAACTCCGCGGCGAGATCGAGACGCTTCGGATCAATTTTGAACATGGCGACTGCCCCCGCTCAGCCCTCAGAACTTTTTTCCATAGTGGCGGGCGGATGCCGGGGGTGCAAGCCAAACGGCGCGGATTTCCGCGCTCGTCTGTGGTGCGAAGAGTGCATGGCGATGATGCGTCCGATGCGGAATCCGAAAGCGTGAAGCCTGATCTGCATCGGTCGAGGAACGAGAAGGCACGATCGCGCGGCTCTCGTGACGCTTACTTTGCTCGCTCACACAATTCCCCCTCCCGCCAGGGAACCGTTGCGAAATCGGGGGTTGGGAGATGAACGGGCTGAAGGTTGGCGTTTGGGGGCGCCGACTTTTACGGTTTTGGCATCGGAAGTTCCGCGCCGGCCCGGATCATTGAGCACGCCTGGCAGCGGTTCGCATGTTGTAGGCAATGGCGAGGATGAGGAGGTGCGCTGCGTTCTTGACGGTTCCTCTGTATCGCACGCGGGTGTAGCGCATTCGTCGCTTGATCACGGCGAAGACGGTGAAGACGGTCTCGACTTCGGCGCGGACGGGGGCGATGAGACTGTTGTGGCGCTTCTGCCAGATGCTGAGCGCCGGACCGCCACGCCAGCTCTTATGCATGATGCGATCCTTGATGCCATGGGCGCGCAACATCGCGCGCCGGGCCGCCTTGGCGTAGGCCTTTTCGGCGTAAACGGCGGCTTCGTCGTAGCGGACAAGATCGTCGGCGACGACGGTGTCGTTAACATTGCCGGGGGTGAGCTTGGCCGTGCGGATCAGCCGCGATCCGCAATCCACACCGACATGGACCTTGTAGCCGTAACTGGAGCCGGCCTTGCCGTCGCGCACGGCGAAGCGAGCATCGGGATTGGTTGCCTCATCCGGCGCCGCTCCGAGCGGCGGGCGGGCCGTCGCCGCAGCCACCAGCGTCGCGTCCAGCATTGTTCCCTTCTTCAGGATCAGCCCGCGCTCCTCCATCTGCTTGTCGAACTCGGCAAAGAGCTTCTCGGTCAGCCCGGCCTCGATCAGCCGGTTGCGGAACCGGCACAGCGTCGTGTGGTCCGGCGCGTCGTCCTCCAGGCCAAGCCCCAGAAAGCGCCGGAACGACACGCGGTCGTTCAGCGATTCCTCCAGCTCGGCGTCCGAAAGCGAGTACCACTGCTGCAAAAGCAGAGCCCTGAACATAAGCAGCGGGTCATAGGGTGGCCGCCCGGCCCCGTCCGGTCGCAAGCGCTGCAGCAACTTCTCGAAGCGATACCAGCGAACCGACCCCTCAATCTCCGCCAGCACGTCGTTCCGCCCCAGCTTCGTCGAGGCAAACGCCTCCAGAAAACTGTCCTGCCCCTGCTTCGCCATGATCGCCTCCATCGCGGAACTCAGGGACTACCGAATCACACTCCCAGAATTTTGCAACGGTTCCCCTGCGGGAGGGCATAGGGAGAGGGGTCGCTGCGATTCAACAAGCATCGCGACATTCGAGTGCTGCAACACCCCGCTCAAGGGGGGAGGGAATTTGTGGTTGAAGTGATGCACGCATCATTGTCCACGCTCGCGTGCGCTCGCTCCTCGGGGTGAGGAACCTAAGAATCTTCATCCCGAGGAGGCACGAAGTGCCGTCACGAGGGATGAGTCAGTACTTACGGGATCGGGCAGTTGCGATATTTTAGCAGGTCCGGGTAGGTGCGGATGATCGCTTCCATGAGATGGCGGCCCGCCGTCGTCACCGGGAAACGCGGCGGGTCATTCGGGCCCATGCAGGCTGCGAGGCAGCGGATCTCGGTCGCGTAATCGACATTGGCGAAATAGGCGATCGAGAGACGCTCCTTCCCCGAGCGGTTGACGACGCGGTGGCGCGTCGCGCTGAAGCGGCCGTTGGTCCAGCGCAGGCATGAGCAGCTCCTTTATGCAAGCGCTGGAACGAAAGCCGTGGGACAGATACGTCCAGATCAAGGCGGAATCGACATTCCTGACGCAGAACGCACTGCCGTCGCCGACTTTGGCGCCCAGCAGTCCCCATGACGACGGTCCCGGCTTGTGGATGGCGGCGCTTGGTGGCAACATCAGCCCAGAGAAGCCCGTCATCCGGTGGATATCGGTTCATTGGTCCATGTGGCCGAGCCGTCCGCTAGAGGTCGTGGCACCATGAGCGTGATGCGCGAGGGTTCTCCATCCATGGCGCCAGCCGGGCGGGACATTCCGGTCGAACGGATCCCCGCCTTCATGGAGCGCGAGTGCGCGCGCTTCGTGGAGCGGAACCCCGCGTCGAGAGCCTTGGCCGAGCGGGCCGGTCGAAACTGGCTCCACGGCGTGCCCATGTTCTGGATGAAGGATTGGGGCACGCCCTTCCCGCTCTTCATCCGTGAGGCGCGCGGCGTAACCCTGACCGATGTCGACGGCAACGCGTACATCGACTTCTGCCTCGGTGATACAGGAGCCATGTTCGGCCATGCGCCCGAGCCGGTCACGCGCGCCTTGCGCGCGCAGTCGGAGCGTGGCCTGACAACCATGCTGCCGGCCGAGGACGCCGTCTTGGTCGGCGAGCTCCTGACGCAGCGCTTCGGGCTGCCGCGTTGGCAGATCACGGCGACCGCGTCGGATGCCAACCGGTCGGTCATCCGCTGGGCGAGGGCGGCCACCAGGCGCGACAAGATCCTCGTGTTCAACGGCTGCTACCACGGCGCGGTCGACGACACGTTCGTCGTGCTCGAGAATGGTCGGCCCAGGAACAGGCCCGGGCTTGCCGGCGAAGTCCGCGACCTCACGGCGACGACGAAGGTCATCGAGTGGAACGACGCGGAGGCGCTTGCGCGGGCGCTGTCGCCTGGCGATGTCGCGCTCGTGCTCGCCGAGCCGGTCATGACCAACTGCGGCATGGTCATGCCGCTGGCGGGCTATCACGAGACACTGCGGAGTCTGACGCGCCAGCACGGCACGCTGCTTGCCATCGACGAGACCCACACGATTTCGACGGGCCCCGGCGGATGCACTAGGACCTACGGGCTCGATCCCGATTTCTTCGTCCTGGGCAAGCCCGTTGCGGGTGGCATCCCGGCCGCCGTCTACGGATTCACGGACGCGGTCGAGCGCGCGATGCAGGGCGCGATGGGCGATCGCGCATCGGTTTTCAACGGCATCGGTACGACGCTCTCTGGCAACGCCCTTCAACTCGCCGCCATGCGCGCCGTGCTGGAGGAGGTCCTGACCGACGAGGTGTATGTCCGCGCCATGCCGCTTGCCGAGCGGCTGGAACGGGGCATCGCCCGCGTCATCGCGCAGCACGGGTTGCCGTGGCACGCGGCGCGCCTGGGCCTGCGAGTGGAGTTCGTGTGCTGGCCGGACCCGCCGCGCAACGGAACTGAATCCGCGCTGGCCGCCAAGCATGACGTCGAGCGTGCCCTGGTCCTCTTCTGCCTCAACCGCGGTGTCGTGATCACGCCCTACTACAACATGATGCTCGTCTGTCCGGCGACGCGGGATGTCCATGTGGACAGACTGGTCCGAGTCCTTGATGAGGGCCTGGCCGCGCTGACGGGCCGCGAAAACGACATGCAGGTCGGCAACTAGAAGACAAATCCGACACTTATCGTCGGAATCCGACTCCAGATGGCCGGGTAGGGCGCGGTCGGTTGGCGGCGCCTGTATACCAGCCTTGCAGCAGACGAGGTTGCGATTACAGCATCTTCGGCGGTCATGGCCGCGATAATCTTCTCGTCGAGCAGCAGGACCAGGCCGGCGGCATCCAGGTTAAAATTGGTTCATAGCGTTCCAGTCCAAGCCGTCGACCTTGATCGGGAAGCGGCAGCGATGAGAGTCTAGAACCTTGTCGTAAATGCGACGAGCCAATCCGGCATCATATCGAGCATTGCAGCTTCGGCCATCTTGTCCAGGCCGGTGAGGATTGCCATGCCGACGAGCACGAGTGCCGCACCAAATATCAATCGACTCCACCGGGCCAATCTCTGAATCAGCGCCTTCCGGGTCGCGAGTACGCCGCGCAATGAGTAAGCGAACGCCAACAAGGAAAGAGCAACGCCCATTCCGAAGACAACAAAGGTGATGAAGGAGGACAGAAGGTTGTCACCCTGGCTTGCAGCGGCAATTGCAACGCCCAAGGTCGGACCGACACAGGGCGTCCACACAATTCCGATGAGACCGCCAAGCAGAAACTGGCCGCTTATTCCTTGCCCCGGAAGCCGCTCGAGAAGGCGGCCGCCGCTGCTCGCTATTGGCGCTGCGATCGCTGCAAAGGCTGTCTGGGCCTGCGGGATAATTAGAATGAGCCCCGCCGTCATCAAGATCAGTGCGGTAACAAACCGAACGGTACCCTGATCCAGCCCGATCGAGTATCCCACGGTCAGGATCAGCATACCGAATACGGAGAACGACACGACCAATCCGCCGGCAAACGCGAGGGGTCCAAATCTGCTTTCAGCGATCGCTGCGCCAAGCAGGATTGGAAGAATCGGAAGAACGCAGGGGTTTAGCAGCGTTACAAACCCTGCGACAAAAGCAAGAAGCATTACATTCTCGATCTACGCATAGGACTGGCTGGCGCCGGTTACTCGGAAACCTCGGCAATTGCCTTGAAGACGAATTCCCGAAGCCGGTCGCGGTCGGTTTCGGCAATCGAACGGGCGATCTCCCGTTCGCCCTGCCATATCAAGATTGTTGACTGGCGCGGGATGCGGTTAGCCTCCAGGAACTCGGTCTCCCGATCGAAATCAACCTTGATAAACGTGACGCCTGACATGGCGGACTCGTTTCGCAGCTCATCCAGAATCGGTGCCTGAATTCGGCAGGTCGGGCACCATGTCGCGTGCACATCGACAAGTATCGCATCGCCGGACTGCTGGGCTTGAGAAAATGCCTCGGGAGAGTATTCGATCCACTCTGGACTTGCCGAGCTATGCGCACTTCCAGCGGTCACGAACAGTGCAACAAGCAGCAATCGAAATAGCATCATGTCGGGATCCTTTCTGATTGTATGGGGCTATCGATCGAGTTCCGGATCGATCCGACCTTCCAGGATGAGCCCCACTTGCGCTTGCGCGCATCGAGCAGTGCCGGAGGCGATCTTCATGCGTATATCGTTGGTTCGCTGCCGATCGTAAAAAGGTTACATGCGGCATATCCGCTGGGCGCGGTTGGCATCGGTCATGGATTGGTGGTTCAGGAAGATGCGCTCGCCATACCGGTGCGACATCGTGGATTTTTTACGATCGAGCGGACGGATCGGATGTGCTAGCTCGTCGCAGGCCGATCGATCGCGTGCCGCCGCCGACTTTTCATGCCCCGATGCGCGCACGGCGATCTTTCTCGCGAACGGCATCGACCAGCGCTCCTTCGGCTGTCGTATCGCCCATCAGGTCGCGCACCAGGGCCGAAACTTCGAGCGTTGGAAAACGGCCGATGGAACCGGGTGCGCCTTGCCCCGTCAGATAGCCGACACCCAGACCGCCGGAGTGGCCGCCGGTCCGACGACAGGGGACGGGTCCGATCCGGCCGAGGCGGGGATGATCGAGCGCATAATGGTCGTTGGCGAAACGGACGATCAGGTCGGCGTCGCTGGCATGGCGGTTGACCGGGTCGCCCGGCCGCGGTTCGAACGTGACGTTTATCGGCATGCCGGTTCGGGGATCGTGACAGGCTCGGATCAGCGCCTCGACCTCATCCAGAACCGAATCATAGTTGCGAGGGCGCACCATGCCGCGCGACTCGCGCCCCTTCAGATTGATCCGAATCCGCGCATCGTAATAAGCCGGAACGGCGAAGGCCTTCATGGAAGGCCAGGCGGTCCGGTAGCTGGCCGCCGGCATCCAGTCGACGACTCCGCTGTCATAAGGCGGCAGCGGCTTTCGGAAATCGCGCCAGGCATCCACCACACCGCGGACGCCGCGTCGGCTCGTCCTGATATGCAGATGCTGTTTGACCGCGGCACCCCAATCCTCGAAGTCGGCGCCTTTGTCACCGATGCTGCCGTCGAGAAGCCAGTCCGCGGGCACCTGCAAGCCCGGCTCGCCGATGTAATGGCGATAGAGTAACTCGGGAATGAGGATCATGGCGGTGGTGTCGCTAATGTTGCGCGCCATGCCATGGGCGGAGAAGGCGAGGATACGAACATCGGGAAACGTCGCGCGCATCCGGCCGATCATCCGGTCGGCGGCCTCGTAGACTCGGATCAGCCCGTCGCGTGCCGGCGCTGCGGAAGGCAAGCGGTTCAAGGGATGCGTTTCATCCCAGCCGTGCCACAGCGCTTCGGTTGCGCTGTGAAACTCGGAGAGGACCGTGATCGCGAGATCCCACTGTGGTACCCGGTCCCGGAACAGCCAGACCGTTACATCCGATCGCGCGTCGACCGCGCTGACGATCGCGCGCGACATGGCGGCGGTACGATCGCGATCCGGCCAGACATGGCCATAGATATAATCTTGCGCGGGGTAAGGGCCGAAACGATCCGTAATCTCCCCAGAAAGCCCCACCGGATTGCTGCAAACCGCGACGCCGGGATCGTGCGAGCCCCAGGAAACCATGCCGCGAATCTTCGGTGCGCGCGCGAGATCGAAATAGGGCGTATCGAACACGACGGTCGACCGGTCGAGCGCCAACGCGAACGGCGGCAGGCGAGTCGTCGGCTGATCGATGGCATATCTCTCGGCGTCGAAAACGCAGGCCGACCATCGGTCAACCGTTTGCGGTGCCTTTCCGGTCGAAAACTGCTCCCAGGCGAGACCGGTATACTTCTCGATGCCGTGATCCAGATCGAAGCGCAGCGCGGCTTTCTGCAGCGCCGCGAGCGCCGGCATCCTTCCCTGCCGCATCAGCGTTTCGGCGACATCGGAATCGAAAGCGTCCAGTCCGATGACAAGCAGCCGACGGTCAGACATGAAAACGTACCCGCCCCGGAACGGTGGTATCCCGCGCTGGACTCTGCCGCGCCGCGATCAACCCGTCCAGCAATCCCCGGTCGATCGATCGGTCGCGCAATCGGGTGAGCCGTTCCGGCAAGGAATTGAGAAATTGCAACCGGAGACTCCGGTTGCTGTCGAGGCGCTGCTGCGCGGCCTCGGTGACTGAAACCTGCTCGGTCCGGTCGGTGCGAGCGGTACGCTCTCCCATCAGCCAGCCGACCTGATAGTAGTAGTGGTGGAGATATCGGCGGCGCAGGCGCGATCGGTCGGTGTGATGGGTCACCCGATTGTCGGGCAGCCAGAGGCCGAACTGTCCGCGCTCCAGAAGTGTGTCGATCAGCTGTGTCTCCTCGCCGATCTGGAAGCCGTCGCCCGGCTTTCGGCCGAGCCGTGGATCGAAGCGTAAACCGTCGAGCGCATCGCACCGAAACGCGATGTTGGCGCCCCAGGGAAAACCCCACCCCGTGCGCACCAGGCTGCACCACCCGTATCCGGGGTCGAGATGCACCAGCGCGCCGGGCACAACCTCCCGGTAAACCGCGAGCCGCTCGTCAGCTATGCCGGCGATTTCGGCACGAATCGGTCCGCCGAAAAAAGCGGCTTCCGGAAAAGCGCGAAAGGCGCCGACAAGATTGGCGAGCCAGGTGGGCGGTACCGTCACGTCGTCGTCCGTGAAGGCGATCCACGCGCCGCCGGCGATTTCGAGCGCCCGGTTTCGCGCGATGGAGAGTCCAGCGCGCGGTTCATGAACCCGTCGGATCGGTAGCATAGCGGCGAAACTTCGTGCGACCTCGCTTGTTCCGGGGCCAGAGCCGTTGTCGACGACGAGCAACTCCCAACCGGTATCAACGGGCGGCGCGAGGCGCACGAAGCTGTCCAGCAGGGTGTGCAATCGCTCGGGCCGGTCGCGCGTACAGATGGCAATGGAAACGGTGATCATCCGGGTCGGCAGCCTCCGTCATGACAACCATAGTGGACGTCGTGTGGATTGTATTGTCGCGGTGAATTGGGCGGCCGGTATCCGGCATGCATGAAGACGTGACGGGACAACGAACGACCGATCGTTCAATTCTGCAACCGTATCCCGGGGACCGCAATGGACGCACAAAGCATCCGCGCCCGAACGCCCGGCCGGCGTGTATGGGATTCTCCGGCGGTTGCGAGGCATCGACGGCATGGGCCCGGCGCCCGGTCGCCGGCGAGCGGCAAGGTTTTGCACAAGTTATCGACGATGCGTCCGAGTTCGTTTGGCGAGTAAATTAAAAATTTTCTACTCATCGTATCAAAAAAACAGATCTTTATTGGACATTCGAACAGGCTTTCCGGACCAGGAACCCGCGAATGGGTTGCAAATTCTCGATCCTGTGACCTAGGATAACCCGTTACCAAAGTTTTTCGGGCGGGCAGGAAAGTCCTCGGCGGTGCCTGCCGCGAATTGCCGGTAAGGTCGGGAAGGCGGGCGACGTAGGCTGTGCCGACTGACCGAGTAGATTTGTGAACCGATGCCCAAGAATGCATTTGGCCCGGTTGTTGCTGGAGGCAGATCCACAGAAAAACGGCCGGCCGCGATTGAACGGGTTCCGGCAAAGCAAGGGAGGATATCGCGATGAAGCTCAACAGGACGCATAGCGCAGCGGATGGGCTGGTGCGGGTTCGTTCTCTCGTACCGATGACCCGGCGCCAGCTGATGAAGGGGACCGGCGCGCTTGGCGCTGCCGCGCTCGGGATGGCCGCAAGCGGCGGTCTCCGCCCGGCGCAGGCCGACACGAATATCAAAGCCATGGTGTGGGAAGGCTATGATGCCTTCCTCGAGGGCGGCGACTTTCTGGCAAAGAACGGTCTCACGCTCGACAAGACCTATATCGGCGCGGCGGAGGAGATCATCGCCAAGTTGCGATTGAACCCCCGCGAGGTCGACGTCAGCACGCCCTATTTCATCCAGGTCGATTTCATGGCGGCGGAAGGTCTGCTGCAGCCACTCGATCTCGAGAAGATTCCGAATTTCAAAAACCTGTTCCCGGCGATCGTCGACGCCGCTCGCAACAACATGACCTACGAAGACCAGTGGTACTCGGTGCCGTTTACCTGGGCGTCGATCCCGCTGATGTACAACGCCGACGAAGTGGAGCCGCTGGAGTCATGGATGGACATGCTTCGGCCGGAGTTCAAGGGCAAATCCGCTATTCCGGCCGACCCGACCTCGGTCTTCGCGACCTGGGGGCGCGTCGTCACCGGCAACCAGTCGCCGAACCGCATGACGCTCGCCGAGCTCGATGAGACCATTAAATTTCTCATCGACATGAAGAAGAACCATCTGCGCACCATAGCGGCGAGCTATGGCGAGCTTGGCGACCTGTTTGCGCGCAAGGAGATCCTGGTCGGCGAAGGTGCCGAGTGGGTCGCGCCATTGGCGGGCGAGGTGCGGGTCGAATGGAGCTATCCGAAGGAAGGGACCATGACGTACATCGAGGGCTACTCGATGGGCGTCGAAGCCAGCGATCCGGACGCCGTCTATGCGCTCATCAACAATGCGCTCTCGGTCGAGGGCCAAGTCGCCGGGGCCGAGTATAACGGGCTCCCGATCACCAATGCCGAAGCGCTTCCGATGCTGAGTGAAGCCAACCGCGCGACCTATCCCTACGACGACATCGCATCGTTCTTCACGACCAATCTCCGGGTCGAGGAAATGTATCTCCTCGAAGCGGACGGCACGAACGCGACCTGGGACGACTATATCCAGGGCTGGGAAACCGTGATGAAGGCATAGGCCGGTTGTTCAACCGGATCGCACGACCATCGACGCCGGGCGGGCACTGGGCCAAGCGGCCGAGTGCCCGACCCGGCGGTTGACCCGCCGATGCCGCGCCACCCTCTCGTCGTCGCTCTCTTCGCCCTGCCGGCGACGCTCATCTTCCTGCTCTTTTTCGTCGGTCCGTTCGCCTATTTCGCGGTGATGAGTTTCTGGAGCGTCAGCTCCTATCGGATCTCGCGGGAATTCACGTTCGTCAACTATCTCGATGTCTATCGCGAATATTTCTATTCGCTCGGCTTCACATTTGCGATCGCGCTGGCGATTGCGATCCTGACCACAGTGATCGCATTCGCCTTCGCCTATCTGATCCGGTTCCGCGCCGGCAGATGGGGCCCCGCGCTGCTCTTCATCACGCTGATCACCATGTTCGGCGGCTATCTCGTCAAGATTTACGCCTGGCGAACAATTCTCGGCACCACGGGCATTCTCAATACCGGCCTTCTGGAGCTGGGGATCATAAGCGAGCCCTTGCCGTGGCTGCTCTACAATCCGGGCGCCGTTGTCACCACGCTGACGCATTTCCTGCTGCCATTTTCGGTACTGCCGATCTATGGCAGCCTCCGCAGCATCAGCGACGCACAGCTTGCTGCCGCCCGCGATCTCGGCGCGCGGCCCGCCCGCACGCTCTTCGATATCGTGTTGCCGCAATGCGAACTCGGCCTCGTCGTTGCCTTCATGCTCGCCTTCTTCATCGCGGCGGGCGATTACATTACGCCGCGCCTGGTCGGCGGCACGTCGACCGCCATGGTCGGCAATTTCGTCGAGAACCAGTTCATCACGGCGCTGGATGCACCGCAGAGCTCCGCGCTGGCGGTTGCCATTCTCCTGATCAGCGCCGGCACCATCCTGGGCTTGCGCAGCATTTTACACAGGGCTCTCGCCGTACGATGACGAGCCGCTTCGGGCGCATCATCTGGACCCTGTTCGGCGCCGCGACGGTGCTGTTCATGCTGTCGCCGCTGTTTCTGCTGGTCCTCTTCTCGTTCGGCCGGAACGAGCTTGCGAGCTTTCCGATGCGGGGTCTGACGTTCGACTGGTACCGGGCGCTCTTTGCGAAGGCCGATTTCTGGGTGGCACTCGAGAACAGTGCCTATATCTGCCTCGCGGTGGGCGTCACGTCCGTGTTGGTCGGCAATCTCGCAGCATTCGCATTCGCCGGATTGCGGCCCCGCCGGGCAGCGCCAGCGCTCGCCGCCATCGCGATGCCTCTGATGATGCCGCCACTCGTGCTCGCGCTCGCGCTATTCAGCACCTATTCGGCACTCGGCTTTTCGCTCAGCATTGCCACTGTCGTGCCGGGCCAGGTGGTCTTTATCCAGCCTTTCGTCATCCTGGTGATCTATTCCCGGATGGCGAGCTTCGATACGACAATTCTCGACTCCGCGCGCGATCTCGGCGCCTCCCCGATCAAGGCCTTCCTGACTGTGACGCTGCCGATCATCAGCCCGACCGTCATCGGCGCGGCGCTGATTGCCATGGCGCTCTCGCTCGACGAGTTCATCATCACCTACTACACGATCGGCGGCGGCCTCACCTTGCCGACGCTGATCTGGGGGCTTCTGCGCCGCTCGCTCGATCCCAGCGTCAACGCGCTGGCGACGCTCATCCTCGTTACGACGGTGGGATCGACCATTCTCGCCATTCGCGCGACCCGCTATCGGGGCTGACCTGTTGGCCGACCGAAGCTGCAGGAAATCCGGAATGACCCGCAGCGGCCGGCCCCGGCCGATCCGTCACTATTTGCAGATAACCTTGTGTCCTATAGCCAATTGCTCTAGAAATTGGCTATTCATTGATCATTTGTTCAGAAGTTATCGAGGCTAGACGCCAGATGGCCAAGAACGTCACAATCGAGCTCGATACGCTCAGCCGTCAGATCGTCGCCGAGCTGCAGCGCGACGGGCGCGCCTCGTTCCGCGAGATCGGCAAGCGGCTCAGGGTTTCGCCGGGCACCGTGCGTGCGCGCTACAGCCAGTTGCATGAGGCCGGCATCATCCAGGTGATCGCGATCCCGAACCCCTGGCGCATGGGGCTGGATTTCCATGCAACGGTCGGGCTCCGGCTGCAGCCGGGCACGGTCGAAGGCGCAGTCGCCGTCCTCGAGAAGAAGCGCGAGGTCGGCTGGATCGGTCTGCTGCTCACCGGATACGACGTGATGTTCGAAGTGGCGATGAGCGACAGCCACGCTTTCGGCAAATACAAGGAATCGCTGTGGGCGGAGATTCCCGGATTCATCAGTGCCGATGTGTACGCGATGTGGGATGTGCGCAAGTTCCGCTACGAGTTCCGGACTCTAGAGCCGGATAAAAACACGGCAGCCGGCAAGCGCGCCACGCGCGGTGATTCGCGGACCAGGAAATCACGTAAATCCGACACATAACCGAACAAAGAAACCAGAGGGAGGACATTATGAATCTGATAGAAGCGCTGGAGCAGTCGCCGTTGCCGCGGGAACTCGCCTTTGCCGAATCCGAATATCGCGAACGGGTGCGCAAGACCCAGAAACTGATGAGCGAGCGCGGGATCGACATTCTGTTGATCAGCAGCACGCCCAATCTGGGCTATCTGACCGGCTATGACAGCACCATGTCTTGCGGCTACACCGTCGGCATTCTCGGCCAGACCGGAGACGTTGCGCTGCATTGCTCCGAACTCGAGGCGCCCTGCGCACTTCTCTTCAGCACGATCAAGAAGATCGACGTCTTCTACTGGTATCAGGCGGACGACACAGCCACGCAGCTCGGCAAGATCCTCGCCGACCTTGGCGGCAACGGCAAGAATATCGGGCTCGAAATGGGCAACGCCGAGACCTTTGCCAGCGGCGCCTTCGACACCAAGAGTTATATCCGCCTTACCGAACTGCTGCCCAAATCGAAGTTCGTCGATGCGACCCGCCTCGTGCTCGATGTGCGCCTTATCAAGTCCGCAGCGGAAATCGCGCATATGAAGCAGGCCGGCAAATATACCTGGATCGGGTTGAAGGCATCGCTCGACGCAGCGGCGGAAGGCAAAACCGACAATCAGGTCGTTGCCGCCGGTTATGGCGCGATGGTCGCCGCAGGATCGGAACTGATGTCGATCGATCCGATGATCATGACCGGCAAGCGCGCCGGCTATATGCCGCACATCCCGTACAAGCGCATCAAACTGAATAGGGGCGATGCCATCTATCTCGAATACTCGGGCTGCCACGAGCGTTACAACGCGCCGGGCATGCGCAGCGCCGTCATCGGCACGCCGCCCGATGGTGTCAAGCGGCTGGCCGATGCCAGCATCAAGGTTCTGGAGCTCCTGCTGGAGAATGTTCGGCCGGGCCGTACCGGCGACGACGTCGCGAAGATCGCCAAGAAGGGTTTCGACGGCGCGCCGAAGGATACATTTTATCATGGCGGGTACGGCTACGGCATCGGCATGGGATTCCAGCCAACCTGGACCGAGAACCCGGTCTATATCGCGGATGGTTCAAGCACGGTGCTGAAGGCCGGCATGTGTTTCCATTTGCCGATCTGCGCCTGGGTTCCGACCGACAAGTATGGGATCGGCTTCAGCGAAAGCATCGTCGTCACGGATGCCGGCTGTGAGACGCTGACGCCCGGCGTCGACCGGTTCCTGCATGTTCGATAGCGGCGTGACCTGAAGCGAAGCGGGGAAACCCGGTTTCGGTGTCAATCGGGCGCTAGCGTTGTGCCGCGCGCCAGCGCCCGAGCGCGTCACTGAGCCGGATGAAATTCGCGTCGGAGCCGGGCAGGCCGAAGCGGACCTCCTTGCGGGACTTGCCGGGTAGCCCCGGCGATCTGAATCGCAGGCCGCTTTACATATTCAGAAAAGCATGCCCGACTTTGCGGGTCGTACCGGCACGTTCGCCAGGATAGTCATGCCCATGCCCGATTCCTCGATCTTCAATCGCCGACACTACACAAAGGCCACGTTGCCGCCGTTGCAGGCGGAGCCTTTGCCCGGCTGGTGCTATGCGAGTCCGGCATTCCACCAGCGCGAAATCGATCGGGTTTTGTCCCGATCCTGGATCTGTCTCGGTCGTGAGAACGCGCTGCCCAATACGGGCGACTATCGGACCATCGAGCTTTACGGCGCGAGACTGATCGTCATCCGCGACCAGACCGGAACGATTCGCGTGCTGAACAATGTTTGTCGGCATCGCGGCATGGTGCTGCTCGAAGGGAGCGGCAACGTCCCCGCGATCAGCTGCCCGTTCCACGCCTGGGCCTACGGGCTCGACGGCAGCTTGCGCGGTGCGCCCACGATGGAGAAGTCGGAGAATTTCGATCGCCGCGATTTTGGCCTGCTTGCCTACGATGTGGCGATCTGGCAGGGCTTCATCTTCGTGCGGCTCGAGACGGGCGGGCCGGATTTCGATTCGGCAATCGGTGAACTGGATCGCCTGCTGGCGCCCTCCAATCTGCCGGCGATGAAGACCGCGCAGGCCAAGTCGTTCACCGTCGAATGCAACTGGAAGCTCTTTATCGAAGTTTTCATGGAGGACTATCACGTCAACGTGGTGCACAAGAACACGATCGCCGGCACCTATGCGAGCCACCCGCCGGAACTCGCGTCCGGGATCAACGGTGCGTTCGCCACGATCTGGGACAAGCATAACGGAACCAGCGCATTGCTGACCGCCGAGCAGCATCTCTCTCTGCCCATGATCGACGGCCTGCCGGAATCGGCGCTTGGCACGCGCTATGCATGGATCTACCCGTCCTTCGCCTTCGCCGTCACCATCGACTGCATGTGGGCCTTCGAGATCTATCCGGAGGGTCCATCGCGCACCCATGTCGTGATGAACATGTGCTTCCCCGAAAAAACCATGGCGCGACCCGACTTCGCGGAGAAGTTCGCGCGCTATGAAAAGCGATGGGAACTTTCGATGAACGAGGATCTGGTTGTTCTCGAGGGCCAGCAGCGGGGCATGAACACCGGCCGTTATGTTCCCGGCCGCCTTTCGCATCTCGAGCCGTGCCTCAATGTATTTGCCAACTGGCTGGTAAACCGGATCGTCGATTGAACGAGTGAGCTGTGTCGTGCCGGGGCCGCATTGGTCGCGGGACAAGCGTCACTTAAAGAGAGTGCAATCCGCGAGAGTCTAATGAGAGACGGCGGTGCTGCGCGACGAACCGCACGATCAAGGGCTATTGTCGCCCGGACGGCGGGCCATACAGGAGATTGACGAATGCTCGGGAAAGAACTGGGAGAAGCCAGGGGACAGGCAACGAGCACACGCCTGTTGCCGTACGACGGAAACGCGCCGGAAATCGAGGCGTCCTTTACCGGAGAAGGGACCTTCCTCGGACAGAAGATGACGCTCATCGGGAGCTACTGGGAAAGCTTTCGGGACGGCGGCGTTCGATTTGGCGATGCACGGATGCTGCTCACGCTCGGGGATGGCGGTATCGCCTTTTTCCGAGGGCGGGGCGTGTCCCAGCAACCCAGTCGATATGCATCCTTCGGCGACTTCCCGTGGACGTCCGATGGTCTCGCTCATCTTAAAGGCGTCAGCGCCGTGGTCGAGTACGACATACTCGAGAAGGGCGGCTACGCCTGGCGCATGTGGGAGTGGCGTTAGGCGAGCGTTGCGCGGGCTGTAGCCCTCCAACCGCGCTCTCAGGCAGGTGATTCCAGGGCCCTTTGCGACGGGCGGGAACTGACGCGCCCATCAGGGGTTGCTATCGGTACCCATCTTCACAATCGCGGCGTTGCGAGCGGCAACGGCGCCCAGTCATCGCGAGGCGATCATGAAAATCCGCGACTTAATGACACGCGACGTGCGTACGGCCAACCCGGACCAGACGATCCGCAGTGCGGCGCAGACGATGAAGGAAATCGACGCCGGTGCTATCCCGATCGGTGAAGACGACCGGCTGATCGGCATGATCACGGATCGCGATATCGCGGTCCGGGCGGTTGCCGACGGCCTTGGACCGGATTCGAAGATCCGCGACATCATGACTCCGGACATCAAATACTGCTTCGAGGACGACGAGCTCGCGGTAGTGGCGGGCAACATGGCCACGCTGAAGGTGCGCCGCATGCCGGTCCTGAACCGCGCGAAGCGTCTGGTCGGCGTGATCTCGCTCGGCGATTTCGCCGACGACGCGCCGGCGCGGGAAGTTCTGATCGGCGTCAGCCGTCCGGGGCAGCCCAGCTCGCAGTAGTCGATCGCGCCGGCTGGCCGACCCGCGCCACCTACCCGAACGGCGTCGAACCCGCGGAAACGGGCCAGCGTCGCTATTCATATTGCGCGACGTTCCGGCCTATTCTCTCGTCCATCTGCCGCGGCCCCATGCGCGACCGAGCAGACGAGAGGAACGACGATGCGTCTTGAACCGATCCACGCGAGCTTCCTGTCAGGCTGTACCAAAGGCATGCCCGGTGCCGTGATCGATCTTCCGCTGGCCGATATCGCGGCCCGGCGCTGGAATGTCCTGAAGGAAGATCTGCCCTTGCCGGTCGCGGTCCTGAAGGAGACGGCACTCCGGAACAACCGGAGCTGGATGCGCCAGTTTCTCGACCGCAGCGGGGCAAAGATCGCGCCGCACGGCAAGACGACGATGAGCCCACAGTTGTTTCAGATGCAACTCGATGACGGGGCCTGGGCGATCACGGCCGCGACCGCGCATCAGATTGCCGTCTACCGGCGCTTCGGCGTTTCACGAATCTTTCTCGCAAACCAGCTCGTCGGCCGGGCCAACATCGCCTTTGTGCTGGCGGAACTGAAGCGGGACCCGACATTCGATTTCTATTGCCTGGTCGACAGCATTGATGGCGTGGATCAGCTCGCGCGTCTCGCCGGCGAGATCGGCGCGGGACGTTCATTGCAGCTCCTTGTCGAGCTCGGTGTCGAAGGTTATCGCACTGGCGCGAGGACAATGGACGAGGCGATAGCGGTTGCGCGCCGCGTCAAATCGTACGAACCGCTGCTCACGCTGCGTGGGATTGAAGCCTATGAGGGTGTGCTGCACGGCGCCGACGATGCGGCGACCGATGCGATGGTGCAGGCGCTGCTCGACGGCGTGGTTCGCCTTGCGCGATGCTGCAAGGAAGAAATGCTGTTTGCCATAGGGCCGATCATCCTCTCGGCCGGCGGCAGCGGTCATTTCGATGTCGTGGCCCGGGCCCTTCGTGCGCATGATCTCGGGCCCGATGCGTTCGTGCTGTTGCGCAGCGGCTGCTACATCACCCATGACGCCGCCCCGTTGCAGCGCAATTTCGATCGCATCAGGGAACGATCGCCGGAGATGGCGGATATCACCCCAGCACCCTCCGCGGCGCTGGAAGTGTGGGGCTATGTGCAATCGCGCCCCGAAAGGAATCTTGCGCTCGTCACCATCGGCAAGCGCGATATCTCGGCCGACGTCGAGATGCCGACGCCTATCCTCTGGTTCCGGCCCGGCACGGATCGGCCGCAAAAGCTCCGCGCCGATTACAAAATCGCCAAGCTCAACGATCAGCACGCCTATCTGGTCCTGCCGACGGACAGCCCGCTCAAGGTTGGCGATATGGTGGCGTGTGGCGTGTCGCATCCATGCACGACATTCGATAAATGGAATGTCCTGTGCATTGTCGACGACGACTATAATGTGACCGGCGCCGTGCGGACCTACTTCTGATTTCGACGGCGAATCTGAGTTGAGCACACAGCAGGATGTTTCCGCCGCAACGCATCGTTTGCCTGACCGAAGAGACCGTCGAGACGCTCTATCTGCTTGGCGAGCAGGATCGCATCGTCGGCATCTCCGGCTATTGCGTGCGCCCGCCCGAGGCGCGGCGAGAGAAGCCGCGTGTCTCGGCCTTCATCTCGGCGGATATTCCCAAGATCCTGGATCTGCGGCCCGACCTCGTGCTGGCGTCTTCCGATCTGCAGGCGGATATCGTGGCCGAGCTGTTGCGCGCGGGCGTCAATGTGCACGCCTTCAACCAGCGCAGCATCGCCGAAATTCTCGACATGATCCGACTGCTCGGCGCGCTGGTCGGCGTCACCGATCGGGCGGAGCGGCTGGTTGCGACGCTCTCCGCCGGGCTCGATCGGGCCCGCGCGCAGGTCGCGCGGCTGAAGCAGAGGCCGAAGGTTTACTTCGAGGAATGGGACGATCCGATGATCGCCGGCATCGCCTGGGTCTCGGAGCTGGTCGGGATCGCCGGTGGTGTCGACATCTTTGCCGATCTCTCCGACCGGAAGTCGGCCCGGGATCGAATCGTGACGGCGGCCGATGTGATCGCGCGCCCCCCCGACATCATCGTCGGGTCCTGGTGCGGCAAGAAATTCCGGCCGGAGAAAGTGGTGGCACGCCCCGGTTTCGATGCGATTCCCGCGGTTCGGCAGAACGCACTGCACGAGGTTAAATCGGCGTTGATCCTGCAGCCCGGGCCGGCCGCGCTCACTGACGGGCTCGCAGAATTGCAGGCGATCGTCAGCGGCTGGGCGAACGCAAGCTGAACGATGTGGCGTTGCCGCGAATCCGTTCAGTCGAGCCTTGCGTGCCCGCCATAGCGCAGACGGAGCTGGTCGACCACGATCGCCAGGATCAGCACCACGCCGACGACGATCTGCTGCACATAGCTTTCGACCTGGATCAGGTTCATGCCGTTGGTCAACAGCGAGATGAAGAACGCGCCGAGCAGCACATTGCCGACGCGCCCGATCCCGCCGAACAGCGATACACCGCCGATCACACAGGCCGCGACCGATTGCAGCACGAGATCCTGCCCGATCGTCGCCTCGCCTGAGGCGGTGCGCGCCGTCAGCAGCAAACCCGCGATCGCCGCCAGCACACCGCTGCCGATATAGGCATAGAGCAGATAGCGATTGGTCTTGATGCCGGAGAGGCGCGCCGCACGGCGATTGCTGCCGAGCGCATAGAAATAGCGACCGGCGGGCGTCCAGTTGAGGACGAAGTAAACGATGACGAACAAACCCGCGGTGAAATAGACCGGGGCGGGGATCGAGAACAGCCGGCCGTAACCGAAGATCAGCGAATAGGTTTCCGGTACGCCGAAAATCGGGCTGCCCGAGCTCAAGGTAAGCGCGGCGCCGAACGCAATCGACAACATGCCGAGCGTCATCATGAATGGCGGTACGCGCAGCAGCGCAACGCCGATGCCGTTGATGACGCCGACCCCCACACCGACCGCGAGCCCGGCGCCGATGCCGGCCGCCATCGCGAGCCCGACCGCATCGGGGCTCGCGCCCAATACTTCGACCATGACGATGGCCGAGACGACGCTGACCAGTGCGATAATCGATCCGACCGACAGATCGAGCCCCGCGGTCAGCAGCACGATCATCTGCCCCATCGACACGATGATGAGATAGGTCGATTGCCGGAGGATGTTCAGCACATTCGGCAGCGAAAGGAAGCGCGGTTCCTGCAATCCAAAAAACAGGCCCGAGATCACCAGCAGGATCAAAAGCGGCAGGATGCCGCCGCTCAGAAACGCGCGTTTCAGCCCGGCAAGAACCTTATCCGCCGTACTGAGCGATACCGGGGTTTCGGCGTTCAGATCCGTACTCATGGCGCTATCCGTTGTGAAAAAAGTTGGCCAGGATCTTCTGTTCGTCGATCGCATCGCCTTCCAGCTCGGCCCGGATCGATCCGTTCGCGACCACGTAAACGCGGTTACACAGATTGAGAATCTCCGGCAGTTCCGAGCTGATCAGCAGCACGCCGTTCCCCGCGACGACCAGTTCCTGAAGGAATTCGTAGAACTCGACCTTGGCGCCGACATCGATACCCGTGGTCGGTTCGTCGAAGATGAAGAGACGGGTCTTCCGCGCGACGGATTTGGCCAGCAGGACCTTCTGCTGGTTCCCGCCGGAGAACTTGTTGACGTCCGATTCGATATGCGGCGGGCGCACGCGCAGCTTGTCGCAGAGCCGCCGGGCGAGCGAGCGCTCGGCACTTCGGCGCAGCACACCGCCGCGCGCCAGCTCGGGTGTGTCGAGCACGGCCAGCGACACATTCTCGCGCATCGAGCGGTTTAGCATCAGCCCTTCGCGATGCCGGTCCGAGGGAATGTAGGAAAGGCCCCGACGCAACATGGCGGCGGGCGAGGGGGCTGGCACCGGGATGCCAAGAAATTCGATTTTCCCGGATTCGATGGCGTCGACACCGAAACAGGCGCGCCCGATCTCGGATTTGCCGCATCCGACCAGGCCCGCGAGCCCGACAACTTCACCGCCGCGCACCGAGATCGAGGTGCCGCGCACGCGTTTATTGCGGGTCGAGAGGTTGCTGACCGACAGCAGCGTCTCGGCCGGTTCATGCCGGATGCGCGGGATGAAATTGCCGATCGGCCGCCCGGTCATCAGCTCGACCAGGCCCTTGTGGCTGACCTCGGCGATCGGCAGCGTGTCGATCTTCTGCCCGTCGCGCAGCACCGTCACACGGTCGCCGATTTTTTCCAGCTCGGATATGCGGTGCGTGATGTAGATGATCGCGGCGCCGTCGGCCTTCAATGTCGCGACCAGCCGGAACAAGGCCGTGGTTTCGCGGTCGGTCAGCGACGCGGTCGGCTCGTCGAGAATGAGGATACTGGGATTAGTCACCAGCGCCTTGGTGATCTCGAGCATCTGCTGCTCGGCGCGCGAGAGCGACGAAACCACGGCGCGCGGGTTGAGCGCGAAACCGAACGCCTCGAGCGCGTGCCGGGCGCCTTCGCGAATAGCCCGTTTGTCGAGAACGATGCCGCGCATCGGCTCGATGCCGAGGAAGATGTTTTCCTCCACGGTCAGATCGGGCGCCAGGCTGAAATCCTGGAAGACAGCGGCGATGCCGCGTTTGCGCGCGTCGTCGACCGAATGCAGCTCGATGCGCTCGCCGCGCAGTTCGATCGTGCCCCAATCGGGCTTAAGCGCGCCGGCGATGATGCTGATGAGAGTCGACTTGCCGGCACCGTTTTCGCCAAACAGCACATGAACTTCGCCGGCGCGGAGGTCGAAATCCACATTGTCGAGCGCTCGCACACCGGGAAACCGCTTGCTCGCACCGGTAATGCGCAGGGCGATCGGATCCGCACCGGGAGCCGGCACGGCACGGCGCCGGGCAGCCACCAGCGGCGCGTCGCCTGCCGCAGCCGCACGGAAATCGAGCGCCTGCGCTAGACCCGCCTGCGTCATGCCCAATTCTGCCCGTATGCCATCATGATGGCGGGTGATCCTCTCCCAGCTCCCTGATCGGCGTTCGGGTGTTGTCAGCCCCGTTTTCGCCGTTTGCCGCCGGCCCCGATGATACCCCAGGCATCGACCTCGACCAGCAGCTCCGCACTTGCAAGCGTTACATTGCCGATCAGCACGGCGCACGGAAAATCGCCGCTGAAAAATTGCCGGCGTGCTTCGATGAATGCCGGCCGGAAGCGAATGTCGGTCAGATAGACCGTGATCTTGAGGACGTCGGTCATGTCGGCACCGGCCGCCTCGACCAGCGACTTCATGTTCTTGAGCGTGGCGATCGATTGTTTCAGCGGGTCGTTGCCGCCAACGAGACCACCCTTGATATCGCGCGCGACCATGCCGGAGAGCACGAACTGGTCGCCGATCACGAAGCAGTTCGACCACAGCCCGGCTTCGGGCTCGCGCACCTTCGGGCTGATGATCCGCTTTTTACGCAGGCCGGATTCGGGGGTTTTGGCTGGCTTTTTCATCGTCGTTCGAAATCCCTGGTTGATCGGTTTCTATCGGATGTCAGGCGGCTTCGGCGCCCTGGATTGCCTGCCAAACGCGCAGCGGCGTCAGCGGCATGTCGATATGGCGGATGCCGAGATGCCAGAGTGCATCGACCACAGCGTTTGTGACGGCGACCGGCGCACCGATCGTGCCGCTTTCGCCCGCACCCTTCACGCCGAGCGGGTTGGTCGGGCACAGCGTCTCCTGCGATTCGAGCTGGAACGACGGCAGATCGTCGGCGCGCGGCATGCAGTAATCCATGAAGGTCGCGGTCAGGAACTGGCCGGTTTCCGGGTCGTAGCCGCAATCCTCCATCAGCGCCTGGCCGATGCCCTGCACGAGGCCGCCATGAATCTGGCCTTCGACCACCATCGGGTTGATGACGAGCCCGACATCGTCGACGGCGAAGTAATCGCGCAGCTTCACCTTGCCGGTATCGGGATCGACCAGCACGGTGCAGAGATGGACGGCCGACGGGAAGTTGTAGCTGTCGGGATCATGGAACACCGTCTCGTCGAGGCCGAGTTCGAACCCCTCGGGATAATCGGCGCCGCGATAAGCCATGCTCGCGACTTCCTTGAAGGTGACGGCGCGGTCGGTTCCCTGCACGACGAAGCGGCCACGTTCGAAGACGATATCGGCGTCGGCGCACTCGAGCATGCGCGCGGCGAGCCGGCTGCCCTTGGCGACGATCCGGTCGGTGCCCTTGGCGATCGCACTGCCGACCACCGAGAGCGAGCGTGACGCATAAGTGCCCATGCCGTAGGGAATGCGATCGGTGTCGCCTTCGACGATGTCGATATCGTCGATATCGCAGCCGAGCCGGTCGGCAACGATCTGCGCGTAGGTCGTGCCATGCGCCTGACCGTGCGAGTGGCTGCCGCACAATACTGTGATCTTGCCGGAAGGATGCACCCTGACTGTCGCCACATCCCAAAACCCGATGCGGGCGCCCTGCTTGGCAATCAATTTGCTCGGGCCGGCGCCAGCGCAATCGAGGAAGGCGGCGACGCCGATCCCCATCAGAACGCCCTTCTTGCGCAGCTTGGCCTGCTCGGCCCGCAACTGCCGATAATCCGACATCGCTTCGAGCTTTTCCATCAACAACGGAAAATCACCGCTGTCATAGGTGATCTGCATCGCGGTCTTGTAGGGAAGCTCGTTGGCCTGGATCAGATTGCGCGTGCGCAGCTCGACGATGTCGATACCGAGTTCGCGCGCGCCGTTCTCGACCAGCCGTTCGACGACGAACAGACATTCGGGCCGGCCTGCGCCGCGATAGGCGTCGACCGGCGTCGTGTGCGAATAGGCACAGCGGACGCGGCAATGGATCGCCGGGATCTTGTACAGCTCGGAAAGCATCGGCGCGTAGAAAAACGTTGGAATACAGGGCCCGAACGGGCTCAGATAGGCACCGACATTGGCAATCGTATCGACCTCGAGGCCGAGTATTTTGCCATTGTCATCGAACGCCATGCGGCAGGTCGTGGCGTGGTCGCGCGCATGGGTATCGACAATCATGTTTTCGACCCGCGTCGAGACCCACTTGATCGGCCGGCCGACCAAACGCGATGCCCAGAGCAGCGTCGATTCCTCGGGATAGTGATAGATCTTCTGTCCGAAACCGCCGCCGACATCGGGGGCGACCACGCGAATGCGCTGCTCGGGGATAAAGAGCGAGCTTTCGGCGAGCCACTGGCGAACCATGTGCGGGTTCTGGGTCGACGACCAGAGCGTGTAGCGCTCGTCCATCATGTCGTACTGCCCGACAATGGCGCGCGGCTCCATCGGTACGGCGGTGACGCGATTGTTGGTGAGTGTCAGCGCCGTGACGTGGTGCGCCTTGGCGAAAGCCGCGGCGACCGCATCGCGGTTGCCGGCCTCCCAGTCGAGCACCTGGTTGGTGCCGAATTGTTTATGCACCAGCGGCGCGCCGGGATCGAGCGCCGTCGCTGTGTGTGCGATCGCCGGTAATGCCTCGTAATCGACCTCGATCGCATCGACCGCGTCGAGCGCCTGCATGCGTGTCTCGGCGACGACCAGCGCCAGTGTATCGCCGACATGGCGGACGACGTCGTCCACCAGGATCGGACGCTTCACCTCGTTCATCGGTGTACCGTCGCGCGACGTGACCAGCCACAGCACCGGCGAGGTTCCCAGGCCGTCGGCCTTCCAGTCTTTGCCGGTCAGGATGCGAATGACGCCAGGCATTACCATCGCGGCAGCGATATCGATGTTGCGGATGCGGGCATGCGCGTGCGGACTGCGCAGAAACGCGGCATGCGCCATGCCCGGCAGACGAAGGTCATCGACATATCGGCCCTGGCCGGTGAGAAAACGAAGATCCTCCTTACGCTGGACCCGCTGGCCGACGTACATGCTGTTCCTCTCGTCTATTGCTGCACCGGCCGCCGGATTTTCGGCTGGTCGCTTGGGTGGTTGTTGACGCCTCGAGATGCCCTCTGTAGATTGTCGACAATCGTCCATATCGACGCAACAGTGTCAAGGCATTCCGATGGCGGCGGCAAGCACAGCGACGGCCCGCGAGGGCCTGAGGGAAGTCGAACGCCCGATCAAGAGCGTGGCGGACCTTGCCCATGAGCAATTGCGCCGGGAAATCGTCGCCGGGGAACTGGTTCCGGGCGAGCCGCTGCGTCAGGCGCATATCGCGGAACGCCTTGGCCTATCGCGGGCCCCGGTCCGCGAGGCGCTGCAAAGGCTCGAGATCGAAGGGCTCGCGGTGCTGCGGCCGCGCCGCGGTTATGTCGTTGCCAATCTCGACGTCGTAGAAATCGAGGACATCTTCGAGATGCGGATTTGGCTCGAGGGCCGCGCGAGCGCGCTCGCTGCGGGTCGCCGCACGATCGCAGATCTGCGTGCGCTCGAAGACCTGATCGCGCGGATGGACGAGTGCGCGCGTGGCGATACGGTCGATATTGTCACCTGGGCCGCGCTCAATCGCGAATTCCACATGAAACTGTTTCAGGTCAGCGGCCGCCGGCAGCTCTGCCGCATGGCACTGTCGCTGCGCGATTCGGTCGAGCGCTATGTCCGTGTCGACTACGCGATGAGCGAGATGCTCCGGCATGCGCAGCACGAGCATAAGGGAATTTTTGCGGCGCTGAAGGCGGGCGATGCAGAACGCATTGAGACGCTCAGCCGCGCACATTGTGAGCACACGCGCGACCGCCTGATCGCGTCGCTCGCCGCTCATCAGGACTAGCAACGGTTTCGTCGAAGCACTTGTAACTGGGAGGACAGTAGAATGGCACGATATTTGTTCAGCAACGGCACTGTCATCGACTGCACGGGCGATGGGCCAAAAGAGCGCGCGTCGGTTCTGGTCGAAGACAACAAGATCGCCAAGATCGGTGGCGCCGCCGAAGTCGAAGCGGCGGCCAAGAAGGGCGGCGCCTTCGAAACGATCGATGCCTCGGGCATGACTATCATGCCGGGCATGGTCGATTGCCATGTCCATCCCTCCTATGGCGACATTCTGTCGTTCGAAGAGCTCGATTTCTATCCGGGTGTCGAGTATCGGACGCTGCGCGCCACGGTCGATATTAAGAAAGTGTTACGCGCAGGCGTCACCAGCATTGCGACGCCCGGCGGTACGTGGAACATCAACGTCGCGCTGCGCAATGCGGTCAATTCCGGGCTGATCGAAGGTCCGAGAATGGCGGCCGGCGGGCACTACATCTCGACCTACAACTCGATCGGCTCGCCCTGGCCGACGCATCTCGATCATCCGAAATCGAGCTTCGGCGTATTGTGCAACACGCGTGACGAAATGATCGTGCAGGCGCGCAAGGAGATCAAGGAAGGCGTCGACATCGTGAAGGTTGCCGGCGACGGCGATGCGCTGACGGCCGATGGCACCTTGCTCGGCAGCATCAGCTACGACGATCTCAAGGCCATCGCCGACGTGACGCATATGATGGGCAAGGCCTGCACCATTCATGCACGCTCGGGTCGTGCGGCGGCCGATGCGGCGCGCGCGGGGTTCGATTGGGTCATCCATGCGTCGTTCCTCAACGACGAGCAGCTCGGCGTTTTCGAGAAGCTGCGCACGCCGATCAATCCGACGCTCAGCCTGCTTGCCAATTCGATCGACTGGGCCGACGAGCTCGGCATTCCGTCGCGCGTGACCGACTACTACAAGATGGAGCTGGAAGCCGCGAGCAAGGTTCTCACCAAAGCGCACAAGGCGGGCATCATGATGATGGCCGGCACCGATTCGGGGCAGGGTTCCGTACCCTACGGCGAATGGCATGCGCGCGAGATGGAACTGATGATGACGTATCTCGGCATGAGCAGTATGGAAGCGCTGCTGGCCGGCACCAAGAATGCCGCATTCGCCATGGGCAATGTCGATGTCGGCACGCTGAAGGTCGGCGGTTTTGCCGATATCCTGCTCGTCGACGGCAACCCGCTTGCCGACATCCAGGTGCTGCAGAACAAAGCGCTGCTCAAGGTCATCATGAAAGACGGCGCGATCGTCGATACCAAGACGCCCTTGCCGAAACCCACCCAGTATCCGTGGGAGAAGCCGCTCGTCGCGTGGAGCCGTCTTGCGACGCAGGACTACATTCGCGAAAGCGCCAAAACCAAGCCGAAGTGGATGCAGAAGCGGCCGCAGGCTGCGGAGTAACGCCCGCAACCAGCGGCTCGTAGACCGGCCGCCGCGATCGTCTGTTCCGGACTCCCTGTGACGGAACGGCGATCGCGGTGCCGGCGACGGGCAGCAATGCCCGAAACTTGATGAAAGCGACGAGGAAGAGAGCGAACGAATGCCGTTTTATCAATCCGATGGTCTGAAGCTCTATTACGAAGAACATGGCAGCGGCGATCCGCTGCTGCTGGTTCCCGGGTTCGGGTCAGACACCACCGCCTGGGTCGATCAGGTCGACGATTACAAGCGTCGCTTCCGCGTCATCCTGATGGATATTCGCGGCGGCGGCCGTTCAGAAGTGCCGGAGCCGGGCTATGGGCCGAAAGATCTCGCGCGCGACGTCATCGCGCTAACATCGCATCTCGCCCTCAAGAAGATTCATTTCGGCGGCTGGTCGCTGGGCGGCGCCGTCGGCCTCGAAGTCGCGCTGGCGAAACCCGACCTGCTGCGCACGCTGTCGCTGCATTCGAGCTGGGAAGGCGACACGCCGCCGCACATGCGCCGCTGGATCGAGATCCGACGCCGGATCATTGCGGCGAATGATCCGGTGGTGAACCTCGGTACGCGCGTCGTCAGCTTTTTCAGCACCGACTTCGTCAACGAACATGAAGACCTGATCGACGCCTATTTCAAGCGGGCGCAGGCAAATCCCAATCCGATGACGGAAAAGGGCATCGACGGTCACGCCAAGGCTTGCCTGTTGCACGATGCCGGCGATCGCATCGGCGCGATCAGGATTCCAACATTGGTGACCGTCGGCAGTCAGGATCGTTCGACGCCGCCGGGCCTGTCGCGGACCCTGCACAAGAAGATCGCCGGATCGGAATTCATCCTGGTCGACGGTGCCGGCCATTGCCCCATGTACGAATCCACCAAGGCGTTCAACACGATCAGCCTTGGTTTCCTCATCAAGCACAGTGCCTGAGTTCGGCGCCGCGCTACGACCGATATCGAATCGAAGAGACGTAGAAAGGCTATCTCCATGAGCGCAGACGACGTGAAGCATTCCGATCCGCATACGACAGAGACGCTGCGGCGTATCGACGAAATCGCCGCCGCCTTCAATCGGCAGGACGTGGATGCGATCGCCAACTATTTTACGCCGGACGGTGAATTCCTGTTCCCGAACGGTCCCGACCCGTGGGGCCGTCGCCTGACCGGACCCGATGCGATTCGCGATGCGCTGGCGAAACGCTTTGCCGTCGTTCGCGACATGAGCTGGGAATCGATCCGGCGCTGGGGCAATGGCGACATGGCGGTTTCGGAATGGATCGTGAGGGGCACGCAGCCCAACGGCGAGAAGATCGAGTATCTCGGCTGCGATCTTTGGGAGTTCAAGAACGGCAAGATCACCAAGAAAGACACTTACTGGAAGATCGTGAAGAAGGACTGACTCGATGCGCTCGGGAAGTTCCGGCGATATCCTTCGAAGCTTCCTCGCGGATCGAACAGTGGTTGCATCAACATCATGCCCGCCGGCAAAGACCGCTGGGCCAGACACCGCAAAGGTCAGGGAGGACCGCAGATTATGAATGAAGGCCATCTTTTCAGAAATGCCGCCGCTGCGTTAATCGGCGGCGCTCTTGCGATCTCGGTCGGCACGTCCGCGATGGCTGCCGACTGGAGCATGCCGGTTTCGGTCTTCGCCGATGACGGTTCGGTCAGCGAGATGAACTACGAGCCGCTCGATGTGAGCCAGATCACCCAGAAATGGAACATCTGCGTTGTCTTCCCGCATGTGAAGGATCCGTACTATCTCGCCTACACCTATGGTGCGGTTTCTGAAGCGCAGCGGATCGGCGCCAAGCTGCAGATCCTGGCCGCTGGCGGTTACACCGAACTCGCCAAGCAGATTTCGCTGGTCGAAGATTGTGTGGCCGGCGGCGCCGATGCCGTCGTCATCACCGCCGTGTCGACCGAAGGCCTCAATCCGGTCATCTCCGAAACTGTGAATGCGGGGGTTCCGGTCATCGATCTCGGGACCGGCGTGACCACGCCGGACATCAGCGGCCGCGTGACGTCGAGCTACGAGGCGGCGGGTATCAATCTCGGCGAGTATCTGAAGGCGCGCCATCCGGTCGGCTCGGGCAAGGTTCAGGTTCTCTGGCTGCCGGGTCCGGCAGGCTCGGGCTGGGTCGAAGATGCGACGCGCGGCTTCCAGGAAACGATCGTCGATTCCGACGTGGAAGTCGTGAAAGTCATGTACGGCGATACCGGCAAGACCGTGCAGATGACACTGATCGAGGATGGCCTGCTCGCTTATCCCGAGATCGAGTACATCGCCGGTGCCGCACCGGCGGCGGAAGGCGCGGTGCAGGTGCTGCGCCAGGCCGGCGTCGAGGGCATCGAGGTCATGGCCTACTATCCGACACCGGCGACGATAGCCGGCCTGAGCGACGGCACGGTTTCGGCGGTCGTCTCCGACAACTCGGCCATGCAGCCGCGCATTGCGATCGACATGGCGGTGCGCATTCTCGAAGGCATCGACGGACCCAAGAATATCGGGCCCGGCTTCTTCACGGTCGACACGGAAAATGTCGTGACCTGGGATTCTGGGACGACACTCTCCCCGGAAGGTTGGGAACCCGTATTCGAAGTGGAGTGACATCGTACGACATCGGCTCGCAGCCGGCGGCGGTACCCAGCAATGGGTCCGCAGTCCGGCCGCGGCGGATCTACTGGGAGGGTTGAATGAACCGTTCGCTGACCCGACCGATCTCGGAAGACGAGATCAGGGCATTCGAGGACGATGGGGTTGTGTGTCTGCGCGGCGTGTTCGATCCGGACTGGGTCGTCCGCATGCAGGAGGCGGTCGATCGCACGCTGAGCCGCCCCAGCCAGTGGGGCGCCGACATCAACGCCAAAGGCACCGAAGGCCGTTTCGCGATCGACACGTTCATGTATCTTTATGACAAGGATTTCCGCGATCTCGCGATCGAATCTCCGCTGCCGGAAATCGCGGCGCAGTGCCTTCGCTCGAAAAAAATCAATCTGATGTGGGATTTCTTCCTGGTGAAGGAACCGGGATCGCCGTATCCGACCAACTGGCACCAGGACCGGCCTTTCAACTGGATCGACGGTTCGCAGGCGATCAGCACCTGGACACCGCTCGACATCGTGACGCTCGACAGCGGCGCCGTGGAATACATCCGCGGCTCGCATAAATGGGGCAAATATTTCGAACCGATCGGCTCCGACGACAAGAACACCAAGAGCTTCTTCAAGGGCGCCGATGAGGAACCCGATGCGCGCGATGGCGGCGACGAGCTGCCCGACATCGACGCCCATCGCGACCAGTACGAAATCATCCACTTTGACTCCGGCCCGGGCGATTGCGTCGTCCATCACCTGAACATGGTGCATGGCGCGCCGGGCAATTTCAGTCAGCGCCGCCGCCGCGCGGTGTGCCATCGCTATACCGGCGACGATGCGACCTATGCGCCGCGCCGCAGCAAGTTTCGTGTGGTGCCGCCGCGCGATCCGGGCCTCAAGGCCGGCGATTCGTTTCCGCAGGACCATGATCTGTTTCCCGGCGTGTGGCCGCGGCGGCCGAACGTGCGTCTCTGGGACGGGCTTCTGGCCGAACAGGCCGCTGGCGCGCGGTAGATTTTCGAGCGACCGGGCCGGCTCCTTGGTGCCGGACCGGCATCGCGCGCTCTGCGGGGCGCGCGTCCTTTCACATCTGGAGATACAGCATTGAAACTGGTTGCGTTTGAGCGGGATGGGCGTCCCGGTCTCGGTCTATGGGAATCAAACGGCACGATCCGCCCCTACCGGGTCGGCGTGGATGCCGCTTCGGGCGGTGTTCGCGCGGCGATCGACGCCGCGCTCGACGGAATCGCGATGACGCATTCCGGCGAGACGCTGGCCTTGTCGGATGTACGATTGCGCGCACCGATGCCGCGGCCGCGCCGCAATATCTTCTGCATCGGCAAGAACTACCGCGAGCATGTGCGCGAGTTTGTACAGAGCGGGTTCGATTCGTCGGCAGGCGCCGGAGAGGTGCCCGACGCGCCGATCGTGTTCTCGAAAGTGCCGGAATGCGTGACCGCTCCGAACGATCCGATCCTGATCGATCCGGCGGTTTCGAGCGCCATCGATTACGAGGCGGAGCTCTGCGTCATCATCGGTCGGGGGGGGCGTGGAATCGCCGCCGCCGATGCACTCGATCATGTTTGGGGTTATACGATCGTCAATGACGTGACGGCTCGCGATCTGCAGGCCCGGAACAAGCAATGGCTGATTGGCAAGTCGCAGGACAGCTTCTGCCCGATGGGTCCGCTGGCCGTGACGGCAGATGAAATCGATCTCGGCGATACGTCGGTGCGCTGCTGGGTCAATGGCGAGCTCCGGCAGGATGCGAACACGCGCGATCTGCTGTTCGACGTACCGACATTGATCGAAACGATCTCGGCCGGCATCACGCTTCATCCGGGCGACCTGATTGCGACCGGAACGCCCGCCGGCGTGGGCATCGGGTTCAAGCCGCCGCGTTATCTCAAGGCCGGCGACAGGGTTCGCATCGAGATCGGCGGAATCGGCACGCTGGAGAACCCCGTCGTCGACCGTTCGGCGCGATAGCGATGCAGGAAATCGTGATCCGGCAACTTGCCGAAGGATTGGCCCGCGCCCGTCTCGCCGGGGATCGTTGCGAGATCGCCAATGGCGATCATCCGCAGACCGAGGCCGATGGCTATGCGATCCAGGACGCGGCAACCCGCGCCGTGGTGGCGAGCGGCCGGAAAATTGGCGGCTACAAGATCGGGCTGGTGACCGAACAGATGCGGATCCAGACCGGCGGGCGCGAGACGCTCGGCGTGGATACGCCGGTCTATGGAACGATGCTCGCCGATCGGATCTTTCAGAACGAGACCACCGTGCGCCACGCCGATTTCGTGCAGCTCTATATCGAGGGCGAGTTCGCGGTGCGGATCGCCCGCGACGTGCCGCCGCGCGCCTGCGATTATGACCGCGGTAGCATCGGCGATTTCGTCGAAAGCTGCTTCGCGGCGATCGAGATCGTCGAGTTCCGTCTGCCTTACTTCGACTACACGCCGCCGCTGGCGCCGCTGATGATCGCCGACAATGGCAGCAACTGGGGCGCGGTCGTCGGAAAGCCTGTCACCGACTGGCATAAGCTCGACATTCCCTCGCTTCGCGCCGAGATGCGGCTGGACGGTCGTCGGGTGGCCGAGGGTATGGCTCATCAGCTGCTCGGTCATCCCTTCGAGGTGCTGGCCTGGATGGCCAATCATATGAACAGACGCGGCCGAAGCCTTGCCGGCGGCGATATCGTGCTGCTCGGCTCGGTGACGCCGAGCTTCAAGGATTTCACCGCACCCGCCGCGATCGATGTCGAATGGGACGCGCTCGGCAGCGTGGCGATCCGTATTGCCTAGCGGGCGGTCGGAGCAGGAGAGGCCGATGTCGATCGCCGAGCTGGAAGCGCGCCTCGACAAGCTCGAATCGGTTGCGGCCATCCAGCGCCTCAAGGCGCTGGCCGCGCATCATGTCGACCGCTACGAAATCGACGCTTTTGCCGATCTTTTTGTCGAAGACGGGGTGTTCGTCGGCGCCTTTCAGCAGCATCGTGGCCGCCGGGCGATCCGCGAAAACATCAAGCTCTGGCCGATGATGATTCACTACGTCATGAACCCGGTCATCGACGTCGACGGCGATCGGGCGACGGGGCGCTGGTGCTTCCTGCGTCCGCAGACCGCACCGAGCGGTAATCATTATCTCGTCGGCGGCTGGTACGAGGACGATTATGTACGCATCGGCGGCGCGTGGAAGTTCGCGAGCGTCACGATCACCAACCTGTTTTGCACGACGTATGAAGCCGGCTGGGGCAACGATCCCGTCATTTAGTTACGAAAAGGCCGGACATCCCACGGGGGACGATTGCGCCCCTATCTGCCCCGCTGGTTTCCAGTGATAATTGACAGCGATTCGCATTCCGCCTATTTTGTCGACAATCGATCATTCGGGGGTAATCGGATGCCAAAAGGTGCGCCGGCCATCGCTCAGGCCAAAAGCCTGCCGGATATCGTTTACGACCATTTGCGCGAAGAAATCCTTTCCGGTCGTATCGGGCCGGGCGAACCCATCCGCCAGGAGCATCTCGCGGCCCGTCTTGGCGTCAGCCGGGCGCCGGTGCGCGAGGCGCTGAAGGCGCTCGAGGGCGAAGGGTTGATCATCTTCCGCCCGCGCCGCGGCTATCTGGTGACCGCCCTCGATCCGGACGAGATCGAGGAGATCTTCGAAATACGCGCCTTGCTCGAAGAACGGGGCGGGACGCTCGCCGCAAAGTTCCGCACGCAGGAAGATATCGAAGCCGTCGGCGATCTCCTGGAGCAGATGGAAGCCATCAAGCGTCCAACGCCCGCGAGCATCGCCCGCTGGGCAGCGTTGAACCGCGAGTTCCACACAAGGCTGTTCCAGTCGAGCCGAAAGGAACATCTCTGTCACATGACGATGGTGCTGCGCGATACGGTCGAGCGTTATGTGCGACTCGATGCGGCGACGCAGGGCCGTGTGGCCGATGCGGAGAGCGATCATCGCATGATTTTCGATGCGTTCTGCCGCGGCGATGCCGACGCGACGGGTCGGCTCAGCCGCGAGCATTGCGAACATACATGCGAGCGTTTGGTTCGGTCGCTGCGCACGCGCAAGGACTAGGTACGCCCCCCGACGATCGCGGGCGCTTATGCCGGCTCTTCTTCGCCGGTCGGGATCGGCTTGTCGCTCGCGCCGCCAGGCGCGGGAACGGACCAGGCATTCGAGACGGGCGTTTCGCCTGTCGCCGTCAGGAATCAGGGAGAAACGGAACGATGAACCAGACGAGCAGCGCAGAGATCACGATGAGCGACATGCGCGAGATTCATGAATCCTTCAATCGCCACGATGTCGAGAAGATCGTCGGCTTCTTCAAGGACGATGGCGTGTTTCGGCTCGCGCGCGGTTCCGAGCCCAAGGGGCGGTCGCTGCGCGGCAAGGCCGAGATCCGCGCCTTCCTCACCGACCGGTTCTCCAAGATCGGCGATATGAACTGGGAAACGATCAGCGAATTCTGCTGCGGCAATCGCGCTGTCTCGGAATGGATGGTGACCGGCACGCTGCCGAACGGGCAAAAGCTCGAGATTCTCGGTTGTGACATTTACACGTTCGAAGGCAAGAAGATCGTGCTCAAGGATACGTTCTGGAAATCGACCGAGAAGCCGCTCTGAATGGCGGCGGCATCGGAAAGAGATAGGGACGTGAACCAGGTAAAAATGAGCGACCGCGAGACGCTCGAGCGGATCGTTTTTCTCGAGGGCGAGTTGCTCGACGAGAAGCGGTTCGAGGAATGGCTCGACCTCTATACCGAGGATGCGATCTACTGGGTTCCGGCTACGCCCGGCCAGAAGAGCCCGGAAAATCACGTTTCGCTTTTCTATGACGACAAGCAGACGATGCTCGCGCGCGTGACGCGGCTGCGCCATCCCGAGATCCACGCCCAGCTTCCGGCCTCGCGCACCTGCCGCATTATCACCAACGTGGCGGTCGAAGCGGCCGCCGGTAGCGCCGCGTCGCTCGACGTGACCTCGAGCCACATGATCGTCGAGTACCGGCCGGGCTGGGAGCAGCGGATCTTTGCCGGCCGCTGCCGTCACACGCTTCGCCATGAGGGCGGACGTTGGCGGATCGCGCGCAAGCGGTTCGATCTCATCAATTGCGATGCGGCCTTTGCTGCGCTGACCGTTCCTCTCTGACACAGAACCTGACGAGGAGTTTTTCGATGAACGCCTATTCGCCAACCGATCTGAAAGCGCTGGTCGAAGAAGAGCGGATTCACCGCAAGGCCTTCGTTGATCCGGACATCTTCCGCATGGAGATGGAACGGATATTCCATCGCACCTGGGTCTATGTCGGCCATGCGAGCCAGGTGCCGCAGCCCGGCGATTTCTTCTGCACCCGGATCGGGTTGCAGCCGGTTCTGATGGTTCGCCATACCGACAACACGGTGCGGGTTCTCTATAACCGCTGCGCCCATCGCGGTGCGCGGGTGGTGAACGAGGAATGCGGCAATGCCAAGCGGTTCCAGTGCATGTATCACGGCTGGATCTATCGCACCGATGGCACGCTGGCGGGCCTGCCGATGCAGGCCGACGAATCGGCCGATGGGTTCGATTTCTCCGATCCGGATCTGAGCATGCGCCCGGTCGCCCAGGTCGACCAGATCCACGGCTTCGTCTTCGCGAACATGTCGCCGGGCGGGGCGGGGCTACTCGACTATATCGGCGAGGCGCGGCATGCGATCGACGAGTTCGTCGACGCCGCCCCCGACGGCGAGGTGGAGATTGCCGGCGGTTGCCATCGCTACGAATATAAGGGCAACTGGAAACATCAGCTCGAGAACCTGACCGACACCTACCATGTCATCGCGACGCATGCCTCGACCGTCGATCCCGACGGCAAGCAGTTCAAGCGGCGCAGCGGCACCGACGGGGCCGAAGCGCGCTTCTACGACGACAAGAAACGACCGGTCATTCTGGATATCGGCGTGTCGGTGTATCCGCACGGCCATTCCTCGACCGAATCGATGTTTCCCGAAGCGCAGACCGGCGGCATCTGGGAAGAATATCGCCGGATTCTGGCGGCGAAGCGCGGCCCGGAACGGGCCGACGAATTGCTCAAGCAGAAGATCCACAATCTGACGATCTTCCCGACTTTCGATCTGCTGGTCGTCCAGAACGCGATCCGGGTCATCTATCCGATCGCGGTCGACCGCACCGAAGTGCGCATCTATCCGCTCCGCATGAAGGGCGCGCCCGAGGCGATCTTTCGCGAGCAGGTCCAGTATGTGAACCTGACCCATTCCGCCTCGTCGTTCGTGCAGACCGACGATCTCGAGGCGTTCGACCGCATTCAGGTCGGACTCGCGACGGAGGCGCAGGATTGGGTGCTGGCGACGCGCGGCAAAAAGCGCGAGCGGTTCGACAATCGCGGCATCGGCCACGGCAACAAGACGACCGAAATCGGGTTGCGCTATTTGCACCAGGCCTGGCTCGAACTGATGTGCGCGGAGTAGTGCGGCCGCTTCGTTCCCTGTCGCGATCGGCGGGCAGGCTGACCGCTTAGTCGCGGTCGGCGAGCTCCCGCAGCCCGTCGGCGAGCAGGTTGAAGCCGACCACCAAGCTCGAGATGGCGATGCTCGGGAAGATCGCCATGTGCGGATAGCTGAAGATCACCTTGGCGGCGTCCTTCACCATGCCGCCCCAATCGGGGGTCGGTGGCGGCAGACCGAGGCCGAGAAATCCCAGTACGCCGATCATGATGATGGTCCAGCCGATGCGCAGGCAGGCATCGATGATGATCGGGCCGCGGGTGTTCGGCAGGATCTCGACCAGCATGATATAAGCCGCCGATTCGCCGCGCAGCTTTGCGGCAGCGACATAGTCGCGGGTGCGCAGTTCCAGCACCTGGCCGCGCACCAGCCGGCCGATCGCGGGCGAGGAAGAGATCGTTACCGCGAGGATGATGTTGATGGCCGAGGCGCCGAGCGTCGTGATCAGCAGTACGTAGAGAATGAGAACGGGGAAGGCGAGCACCAGGTCGGAGAACCGGCTCAGGACTTCGTCGATCCAGCCGCCGTAATAGCCGGCGACCATGCCCATCGTGCTGCCGACAATGAGCGCACTCAGGATGCCGAGCGGCGCGACGATCAGGACCGTCCGCGCCCCCCAGATGAGGCGCGAAAGGATATCGCGACCGAGATGATCGGTGCCGAGTACGTAGGCGTCGCTCGGCCGCGGATTGGCGAGCGCGACATAGTCGATCGCATTCGGATCGTAAGGGGCGAGCCACGGCGCGAAGATCGCGACCAGCACCCAGAACAGGATAATGAAGCTGCCGATCATCGCGGTCGGCGAGGCGGATAGATAGCGCAGGAACCCGAAGAAGCGGCCGATGAAGCCCGGCTCGTCGGATTTCGGTGCCGGTGCGGGGTGGATGCGCGGACTGCCGGTGTCGATCGTCATCGGCGGCCTATTTGAAACGGACGCGCGGGTTGAGCAGCATATAGCCGATATCGCCGATGAACTGCGTTCCAACGGCGATCGTCACGGCAACCAAGGTCGCCGCCTCGATGATTGCGATGTCGCCGAACAAAGCGGCATCCATCAGCATCCGGCCGAAGCCGGGATAGGCGAAGATGACTTCGGTCACGACGACACCGGTGATGAGCCAGTGGATCTGCAGCAGGATGACCGTGAACGGGGCAATCATCGCATTGCGCATGGCGTGGCGAAGGATCACCTGGCGGTAAGGCAGACCCTTGAGGATTGCGGTCCGGACGAAGGGCTGCGCCATCACCTCGGCCATCGAGCCGCGCATGATGCGCGTGACATAGCCGAAGTCGTACATCACCAGCACGGTCACCGGCAGGATGAGCTGATCGGCAATCGTCCAGCGATTGGTCGTTTCGAGCGGCGCCGTTCCCGGCAGCCATTGGAGTAGTACGACGAAGATCGCAATCAAGATGACCGCCGATGCGAACTCGGGAATCGACGAGGTGACGATCGAGATCAGCGAGATTACGCGGTCGCGTATGCTGCCGGGCTTGATACCGGAAAGCACGCCCAGCGTCAGCGACAGGGGAATGACGATCAGGAATGCGATCCCGGCGAGCAATCCGGAATTGCCGATCCTCTCCCAGATCACGTCGTTGACCGGTTCCTTGTACAGAGTCGAATAGCCGAGATTGCCGAAATACCTGTTGCCGCGCGAATCCTGATAGGTCTCGCCGAGCGAGGCGTCGGCGGCGGGATCGGAAACGACGCCGATCAGCACGCCGAGCCAGCGTGCATATCGGACCGGTGTCGGATCGTTGAGGTGGAGCCGTTCGGCGAGGAGGTCGACCTGTTCGACGGTTGCGAACGGTCCGAGCAGCTTGCGGGCGACGGAACCCGGTGTCGATTCACAAATGACGAACACTACCATCGATGCCAGAAGCATCGTGAGCGCCATCAGGGTGAGACGTCGGACAACAAAGACAATCATGAGAACCGACGGGCTGCCTCCAGGTGCGGCCGGCTCCGTCGCAAGCTCGGCACGATAAGAGTATCGGCGGTGATTCTGAAATCGCGATCCTGCAGCAGTCGGCTCGGATAGCGCCGTAGGGTAAGCACCCGAACGTCACATGGAAAGCCCGCCTGCAGAGCCCGGCTGTTTGGGCCGTGATCTGCAGGCGGGACCTGCCTTGCTGCGGGTTCGGCCGGTACTAGGCCTCGATCGCCATCGTCTCGGGGAAGATGCACATCGAGGGATGCAGCGAGAAACCCTTCACCCGACGGTCATAAGCGGTCTGCTCGTTGACCCAGATGCTCTGCAGCGTCGGGCCCTCGTCCTGAAGGATTTTCTCGAGCTTCGCCGTGACTTCGCGGCGTGCCTCGACGTCGGCGAGACCTTCGGCCTGCACGAGAAGTTCGTCGAACTCCGCATTGCTCCACTCGAACAGGTTCCACTTAGCGCCCGTACGGTAGACCAGCGCGTAGAGCTGAATGGCCAGCGGACGATGCGCCCAGCTCGAATGCGAAACCGGCGCCTTGTCCCAGACTTCCCAGAACTGCGAGCCCGGCATCACATTGATCTTGAAGCGGATGCCGACCTGCGCGAGCTGATCGACGATCGCCTGCGTTTCGGCCACTTCCCATTGCGGTTCGGCGATGCACTGCACCTCGGCATCGATACCGTCGGGATAGCCGGCTTCGGCAAGCAACGCCTTCGCCCGCTCGAGATCGACGCCCATCTTCGGCAGCTCGGCATATTCCGGATGGATCGGGCAGGCATGATGGTTCTCGGCCGGCAGCCCGTTGCCGAGAGCGGCAGCGGCCAGAACCTTATCATTGTCCACCGCGAGCTTCATCGCGAGGCGGACCTTCGGGTTGCTCCACGGTTCCTGCGTGACTTTCGTCGCGAAGGTCGCGGTCAGCGCCGTTACGGCACTGTAGAGCTCGACATGGTCCATCGACTTGATGGCATCGATCTGGAACTGCTCGATGCGGAAGAGCCCGTCGACCTGGCCCGATGCCAGCGCGCCCAGAGCGGCCGCCGTGTCGTCACCAAGATCGACGAACTCGAACGAGTCGATATGCGGCTGTTCGCCCCAGTAATCGGCAACCGCCTTCAGCACGGCCTTGCGCTGCACTTCCAGCTCGACGATTTCGAACGGGCCGGTGCCGTTGCTGCCGACCTGGAACACGCCGCCGTCTTCCGGATCGAGCATCGTGTTGGTGTAATGGAACAGATGCTCGGGAATGGCGACCTGCGGGACGCGAAGATTGAGGCGCACCGTGTAGTCGTCGACCTTCTCGAGGGCGTTGGCATCCCACAGCGTGTCTTCTTCTTCGTTAAGAAGATACGGCTTCATCAGGCCGAGCGACGACGAACCTGTTTCGGGATTGAGGACGTGATTGATGTTCCAGATCACATCGTCGGCGACGAACGGACGGCCGCTGCGCCACATCGCTTCCTTGCGCAGATGGATGGTCCAGGTCCGCAGATCTTCGCTCGGTTCCCAGCTTTCGCAGAGCAGCGGGTGCGTGACATTGTCGGAGCCGGTGCGGGTCAAGGTCTGCACCACCGGGAAGGTGATGTTCGAGAACATGAACCAGCCAAGGGCGTGCGGATTGCTGAGATCGGGGACGCGATGGCCGACGCGGATCGTGCCGCCCTTGGGCAGATCATCCGCGCGGGCGACCGGCATGGCCGCGCCGCCAGCGATCGCATAGGCGCTGGCGGCCGAAAGGCCGAGCAGCGTTGCCGTGCGCAGGAACTCGCGCCGGTCGACGCGGCCAGCGTCGAACTGTTCGACGAGCTTCTTGATGTAGGGATGGGTCTTCGGGGTAGTCATGGAACGAGCCTCCCGGGTTCGTGGTGGTGAAAATCACGCCGGTTTCGCCACCGGCAGTTTATCGATTGTCGAAAATCGTAAATGTTGGGGCATCGACGGTCAATGGCGAAATCCCCCGCTTCGACACCCCGCGGGGCCGGTGTCCGCGTCGGGCGGGATCCGGACGCGTCTTTTCCGGCGCGTTTTTATGGCGCCGGATCATTCTTACTGCCGCACCAGGCAAGCAACAGCCGATTGAAGTCGTCGGTGCGGTCGAGCATCACCATGTGCGAGGCGCGGCTCAGCACATGCAGGTCCGCGTTCGGAAGGAGCCGCATCAGCGCGAGGCCGCGCTCGACCGGAACGGTGCGATCCTCCGTCGCCCAGACCAGCAGCGTCGGCATCGTCAGCGATGCGACATGCGGGTGAATATGCTTCTCCTGCAACTCGACATATTTGAGAAAGTCGGTTTCGGCTTCCGGCAGATTGCGAAAGATCTCGAGCTGGTTGCGGGCCGCCGCGCGCCGATAGGCGTCGCGAACGATTGCTTCGTATTCCGCATCCTGAAGTTTGCCCAGCCGACTGTTTCCGCCGATATAGGCTTCTTCGTTTTCGGTCAGTGCGCGAAAATCGTAGGCATGGCTGGATGCTTCCATCCAGCCGCGATCGGCATCGCCGCCGAGGCGCGGCGCCGTGCCGCCGGTGGTGACGAGCACGAGTTTGCTGGCCAGCGACGGACGAACGATCGCCATGCGGGCGGCCATGAAGGCGCCCTCGGAGTGGCCGAGAAGAATCGCCTTGTCGATCCCGAGCGCATCGAGGAACGCGAGCGCATGATCGACGCGTTCGAGACGGTTCAAATATCTCCCGTCCTTCGTCATGTCGCTGCGGCCGAAGCCGATCTGGTCGAAAGCGATGACGCGAAAGGACCGGGCTAAAGCGGGAATGGTTCGAAACCACGCGCCATAGGCATCGCTGGTCGCGCCGGCACCGTGCATCAGAACGATCGCCGGCCCTTTTCCCTCGTCGAGGTAGTAAGTGCGGCAACCGCCCGCATCGATGTATTTGCCCTGCATCGATACTCCCATTGTGACGCGCAACGACCGCTCGCGGCTGGACGCCGTGTTTGACATACTGTAATACAATCATACGATCTAATGGACTCGGGACTCAAGGGCCGCCGCGTCCTAATCGGGTAAAATGCCGCCGGGCGGGTTTGGTAAAGGCCATGGTCATGGCGGATAGCCGGCGCTCTTGACCAGGCTCTCCGCCGCCGGCACGGGTCCGGTTCGGGCCGTTCGTGCGGCCCGGTCCTGGAGGATGCCGGCCGGCGTCGCCGGCCTTGGTCGGAGGAAGACGGGAATGCCCCTCGTTCGTTTACCCCACAGCGAGACCTATTACGTCGAGGAAGGCAGCGGTACGCCGCTGGTCCTGATCCACGGCATGGGCGGTGACCACACGGTCTGGGACTGGCAGGTGCCGGCACTGCGCGATCGCTTCCGGATCATCCGGCCCGACAATCTCGGCCATGGCCGTTCCGAAAAGCCGGCGGGCCCCTGGAAGTTCACGCAGTTCTCGCAGCAGATCGTCGAGCTGCTCGATCATCTCTCGATCCCGCGCGCGGTCGTCGCCGGCTTTTCGCTGGGCGGATCGATTGGGCAGGCGTTCGCGGCCGACTATCCGGATCGCATCGCAGCCCTGATCATCGTCAGCTCCGCCTGCGCGCGCACCGCAGAAGAACAGGCGGCGGTCGATGCGCGCGTTGCGCAAGTCGCGGCCGGCGGACCGCCGGCCGTCGTCGACGGCGCGCTCAAACGCTGGTTCACCGACGGATTCGCCAGCAAACACCCGGCGCTCATCGAATATTGGCGCCAGCGTTTGCTGGGCAATGACCCGGTCCCTTACTCCGCGGTCTATCAGCTTTATTCCGAAGTCGATCGCCAGCTGTTGCATCGCCTCGGCGACATTCGCACACCGACCCTGGTCATAACCGGCGACAAGGATCCCGGGCAGACGCCGCGCATGGCGCAGGAGATGAACCGACGCATCGCGGGTTCCGAGCTGCAGATCTTTCCCGGCATCCCGCATATGTCGACGCTGGAAGCGGCGGATCAGCTCAATGCTGCGATCGCCGATTTTGCGCAGCGCCGGGCCGGCAAGGTCTAGCGCGCGTTGGCGCACCAGCCTCCGAGCAAGCGGTTGAATGCGTCGGCACGGTCGAGCATCACCATATGCGAGGCGTCGCCCAGCACATGCAGATCGGCATGTCTGGCGATGCGCTGCAAGGCGACGCCGCGTTCGATCGGCACGGTCGGATCGTTCGCCGCCCAGATCAACAGGATGGGTGCCTTGAGCGAGCCAGATGCGGATGAACATGCCGCTCCTGGGTCTGGATATAGCCTTCGAAGCTGGTTTCGCTCTCGGGCAGATGCCGGAACATCTCGATCTGACCGGCGGCGCGACCGCGCCGATAGCAGTCGCGCAGGATCGCCTCCGCTTCGGGATCGCCGGACATCGCGAGGCTCGAGTTCGTCCGGATGAAATCGTCTTCGGTGTCGACGCCGCCGGCATAGTCGTACGCCGCCTTGCTGGCTGCGAACCATTCGCGGTCGCGATCGCCGCCGAGCTTCGGTGCCGTAGCACCGCTGGTCACGATGACGACGCCCGAGGCGAGGCCGGGGCGCTGGATCGCCATATAGGCGGCCATGAACCCGCCCTCGGAATGGCCGACCAGAAAGGCGCGGTCGATCTTCATCGCATCGAGGAAGGCAAAGGCATGCGCGCAACGGTCGACGCGGTTTACATAACGCCCGTCCTTCGGCATGTCGCTGCGGCCGAAACCGGTCTGGTCGAAGGCGACGACGCGAAACTGACTGGCCAGCGCTTCGATGGTGAAGCGCCAGGTGCACCAGCTATCCACGGCAACCGACGCGCCATGCATCAGCAGGACGACCGGGCCCTTGCCGCGGTCGATATAGTGGGTTCGTACCCCGTTCGCGTCGATGTAGTTGCCTTCCACGATGCTCACTCCTCTAAGCGATCTTGCGATCGGTTCGGTTTCATTCCGGTTGGTCGCGCGGCCGTATCGATCGAGGGGGTGCGCGCATGAGCAGCGATGCGACGGCACCGACCGCCACGCGCTGGCCCACCTATGGCCTCGTGCTGATGGCGCTCATGATCCTGAGCTGGGGCATGAACTGGCCCGCCTCCAAATTTGCGCTCAACGAAGTCGATCCGTTGTTGCAGCGCTCGATCGCACTCCTTGCCGGCGGCACGGGGCTGCTCGTGCTCGCGCGAATCTTCGGCTACTCGCTGCGCGTTCCCCGGCGCGAACTGCGACCGCTGATCTCGGTCACGCTGTTTCACATCACCGGCTGGCACGTCGCCTCGGCCTATGGGTTGTCGATGATGCCGGCCGGTCGCGCCTCGATCATCGCCAACACCATTCCGATCTGGGTGACGTTGCTCGGCATCTGGCTGCTGCGCGAGCCGCTGACCTGGCGCCGCACGATCGGGCTCACGCTCGGTCTCGGCGGACTTGCACTGCTGATCGGGCCCGACATCGCAGCCCTCGGCAGGGCGCCGCTCGGCGCGCTTCTCATGGTCGTCGCCGCGATCTGCGCCGGTGCCGGCACGATCGGTATGAAGGCCTATGTCTGGCAAACACCGCTTACCGTGCTGGCGGGCTGGACGGTGCTGATCGGCGGCATCCCGATCTATCTCGCCGCCTGGCTGACCGGCGCAGGGTTGACCGACGCCGCGCAGGCCGCGGGCGGCATCAGTTTTCAGGCCGTCGCCGGCCTTTGCTACACGGTCGTGATGGCGACGATCTTCTGCCACTGGTGCTGGTTCAAGATCGTCGTGCTGTTTCCGGCACCGGTTGCCGCCATCAGCATGTTCGGCGTGCCGGTGGTCGGCGTGCTCGGTAGCGCGGCGTTGCTGGGCGAAAAAATCGGGTGGGCGGAAATCGGCGCGCTCGTCCTGGTGCTTGCCGGCATCGCCTGCGTCGTCCATGCCAAACGCACACCCGCCGTGCCGCCGCCCGTCGACGGCTGAAATCCGCCGCTCTGCGATATCCGTAACCAAACGATCGACCGCTTCAGAAGGAAATCCGATATGGCCATCACCCGCGACTACGTCGAATCGCTGTTTCGCAATCTCGAAACCGGCAACCGCCAGGCCTTCTTCGACAAGATGGCCGACGATGTCGAGGTCAGCATCATGGGCAATCACACGCTGGCGGCGACCTACCGCGGCAAGGAAGAGTTTCTCACCAAGGCGCATGGCCGCATCAACCGTATCCGCAATCCCAATGTGCCGCTGAAAATCTCGGTCCGTCATGTGCTGGCGTCGGGCGATTACGGGATTGTCGAAATGCATTCGATCTCGACCGCCCTTAACGGTAAGCCGATCGAGAACACCTATTGCTGGATCTGCCGCTTCGAGGGCGACAAGATCCGCGAAGTGCGCTCGTATACCGATACGGCCTCGATGGAGAAGGCGATTCTGGAGAACGAAGCCGATCTCGCGCGCAAGAGCTAGGCGCGCGGGCATTGCTCCGACAGTCGGCACTCACGCAATGCCCTCGGGCCATAAAAGCTCGAGCGGCCGGTTGTAGAGAATGTCGTCGATCAGCGAATCGGGCACGCGCGGCATTTTAACGTCCAGTCCCCAGTCGTTGATCGCGTGGAAGGATTCGCGCGCGGCTTCCGGCGTCTGGATCGGGAAATCCGATCCGAACAGGAACTGGTCGGTCACGCCGTAATCGATCGCCAGCATCAGTGCGTTGTAGCACTGCCATTTCCGGTAATAGCGTGCCGAGAGATCGGTATAGAGCTGTCGGTGCTTGCGCAGCAGCAGCACGGTTTCGGAGATCCAGGGTTGCCCGACATGGGCGAGGATCATCCGGAGATTGGGGAAGGCGCGCGCGATCTTGTCGAGCAGGATCGGGTTGCCGTATTCGAGCGTCGATTCGGTGGCATAGGCGGCCGACTGGTGCCACAGGATCGGCAGCTTGAAATCGTCCGCCATTTCGTAGAAGCGCCAGGCCTCGCGGCACCAGGGGTGAAACCCGGCATAGACCGGCGAGAATTTGAGCCCGCGCAGCCCCAGTTTGACGACCGCGCGCTCGAACTCCGCCGGGCCGTTCGTATCGGCCGGATCGACACCGGCGAAACCCACGGCCCGGCCCGGATACTCCTGGACGTACTCGGCGACGAACTCGTTCGGAACGTGAATCCCGAGCCGGTTCCACTTCATCGCGATGCAGACGAACTTCTCGCAAACATCGACGACCAGCGCGCGGTGTGCAGCGGGGCTCGCATCGACGCTGCGGCCCGTCTTCTTGCCCAGTTCGGCGTGCTGATCGACGCCGAGATGCTCGGGCAGCCAGAGATTGGTGTGCCAGTCGATCAGGGGCCGTTTCGGATCAGGGCTTTGCGACACCGCCGACTTCCTTCGCCTGTTCGGCCAGTACCTTTCGTGCGATCCGGAACGCTTCGACGCCCGCCGGCACGCCGCAATAGATGGTGATCTGCATCAGCGTCTCGCGAATCTCCTCGATCGAGCAGCCGTTGCGCAGTGCGCCCTTGAAGTGCAACTCGAACTCGTGCGCGCGATTGAGTGCGGCAAGCATGCAGAGATTGTTCAGGCTGCGCTGCTGGCGCGAGAGCCCCTTGTTGCCCCAGATGCGGCCCCAGCAATACTCGGTCACGAGTTTCTGGAACTCGCGGTTGAAGTCGTCGGCATTCTGGATGGCCGCGTCGACATACTCCGCGCCAAGAACCTCGCGACGGATACTCAGGCCGAGATCGAAATCTTCGGAACTCATCACCCTGTACTCCCGAAACGGTTCACGAGAGGGTCGCCGCGATCGGCGATCCGCATGGATGCGCCCACGCCGCTCTGCCCACGCCGCTCTGCCCACGCCGCTCTGATAGCGCAACCGCTGCCGGACCGCCATCGCGATCCGGGTGCTATCGGGCGGCGGCGTGAACGCGGTCGGATTTCGGCGCCGCGCTGCGCGTGTGGATCCTCGGCAGAACCTTGTCGGCAAACAGCTTCATGCTGCTCATCGTGTATTCGTGCGGCATGCCGGACCATGAGCTGTTGATCAGTAGCTGCTCGATATTGAGCTCGTCCTGCAGCTCTTCGATCTTATCGACCACCTGGGCTGGCGTGCCGAACAGCAGCGAGCGATCGTTCACGAACTCGAACGTGAGCTCCTTTTTCAGCGCGGCTTCCTGCTCGGCCGGCAGTTCCTCGTCCGGCTTGAGGAAGATCTTCGGCCCGCGCCAGTTGCTCCAGTTCAGGTAGCGCATCAGATAGGACTCGGCCATCCGGCGCGCCTCGGCTTCGGTTTCGCCGACGAACGTGTCGCGCATGATGCTGACGCCACTGCCAAAGGGGATATTGCGGCCGCGGGTTGCGGTCGCGCGCTCCTGATAAAGACGGAACCGCTCCTTCAGCATCTCGACCGGCGGTCGCCACATGATGATGCCCATATCGTTCTCGGCCGCGAACTGCACGGCGAGCGGCGAATCGACGACCTGCCACATCGGCGGCATCGGCGTCTGCATCGGGCGCGGGAAGGTCGTAATGTTGATCAGTTCGCCGGTCGCGGTGTCGATGTAATTCGCATCGTCGACCGGATGGGCGCGGTCCCAGCGGAAGCCGGGTGCCGGGTAGGTATAATGCGTGCCCTTGTGTGAGAAGATGCGCTGCGAGAGGGCCTTCTTCAGAATCGCCACCGTATCGGCGAAGACCTTGAAGTTTTCTTCCGGATTGCGCGGGTCGGCGGCCGGGTTGAGGTTGACGCCCTCGAGCCCGTAATTGCCGCGCCCGACGCCCAGTTCCAGCCGCCCGTTCGAGAGCTGGTCGAGCAGCGCGATATCCTCGGCGAGCCGCAGCGGATGCCAGAAGGTGATGATCGCCGCCGCGAGACCGATCCGGATGTTCGTCGTCCGCGCGGCGATGTCGGTCGCCATGACTATCGGGTTCGGCAGGATCTCCCGACCCCAGATGCTGAAATGATGTTCGGCAAACCAGATACTGTCGAGGCCGGCCCGGTCGCAGAACACGGACAGGTCGCGAATGTCGTTGAGACAGTCGACATAAGCGCGTTCATGGCCGGGATTCGACGGGTTGCAGAAATAGCCGACTTTCATGATGGTGTCTCCGATCCGTGCGCCGAAGCCGATATCCGGCTTCTTAAAGGCCTCGAACGGCGAGTCCGCCCCAAGCTCTGGACAGGCGCCATACTATAATACAATCATACAATCTGCAACGCGTCAGGGAGAGACTTTCCCGACGGGCCCGGCCGGATCCCGCCATTTCCGGCCGCGGCCAGACCGTCGCTACCGGCCCCGCGCCTCTGCTAGAGTGCGGCCGGCCCGATGCTTCGTCGCGCGCCGGGGGCAAGGATCGATCTCGATGCGTCAGGGTAAGAGCCAAGGCAAAGTCGCGCTCCGCATCGACCGGAGCAGCACGACGCTGCGCGCCAAGACGATCGAGGCGCTGCGCGAGGGCATTCTCAGCCTCCAGTTCAAACCCGGCGACCGGCTGATCGAACGCGAGCTGTGCGAAATGCTCGGCGTCAGCCGGACCTCGATCCGCGAGGCGCTGCGCCATCTCGAAGCCGAGGGGCTCATCACCAGCGAGCCGCATCGCGGCCCGGTGGTGGCGACCGTGACCCCGGAAGAAGCGGAACAGCTTTATGAAGTGCGCGCCGTGCTCGAGGGTTTCGCGGGCCGGCTCTTTGCCGGTCGTGCGAGCGATGCCGCACTCGGCAAACTCGAGCGTGAGGTGCGCCGTTATGAACAGGCCGCGAAGCGCCCGGATGTCGATGAGGTACTCGATGCACTGGCCCGCTTCTACACGATCATATTCGACGAGTGCGGCAATGTGTTCGCGCGGAACATGATCGTCTCGCTGCGGGCGCGCATGCAGTATCTCCGCACCACGACCATGTTCCGGCAATCCGACGTGGACACCGATCAATCGATCCAGAATTTCCGCCGCATCCTCGAAGCGGCGAAGGCGCGCAATCCCGATGCGATGGAAGCGGCCTGTGTCGCGCAGGTCCGGCATGCCTCGTCGGTTGCGCTGCAGGTGCTGCGCGATAGCGCGGCGGCCGGCGAATAGACTTGTCCTTACGCCGCGCAGGATCGACGCACCGGATCGTGCCGGCATGAAATCGCCGATCCGCTGCGGCGCAACCGGCTGGATCTTCGCGATCCTGCTGCTGGCCGGTTGTGCGACACCGGTCGTGCCGCCGGTGCCGTTCAATGGCCCCCAGGCATGGCAGCGCAGTATCGAGATCGCCGAAACGGAATGGAAAACATTCGGTAACCAGGTCGTCGCTTATCGCTATGACGCGAACGGGCGCGAAGTCCAGCTCGTCGATCCGACCGGATATACCGAAGACGATCGCCCGGTTTATCCCTCGATGGGCGGATACTGGAACGCGGTGGGTGAAGACGGGTTCGACAGCTGGGCGAGCTGTTTTGCTGGCTGGGAGCGCAAATGCCCGTGGCATCTGCCCTGGTCGGCGGCGTTCATTTCATGGGTGATGGTCGAGGCAGGAATGCCGGCCGACCGGTTCGTTCCCAACGAGAATCACTGGACCTACGTGCGGGATATCGTCGCCCGCGCCGACGATCCGGACAGGGCCTTCCTGCCCGAAGCGGTCGATCGCTATCGCCCGCAGCCCGGCGACCTGATCTGCAAGACGCGGGGCGGCGCCGAAATGCCCGATTTCGATGTGATGATGAAGGATCCGGGCGGGCCGGGCGAGTTCCTGCCGATGCACTGCGATCTGGTGATCGTCAATGGCGGCAGCAGCGTCATTCCCGACGGGTTCATCGAAGCGATCGGCGGCAATGTCGCCAACTCGGTCTCGAAGAGCCTGATCCCGAGCGACAAAGGCTATCTGATACCCGGCCGTGTCGGTTCCTGGTTCATCATCCTGCGGAACGTCTACGGTGCCCCACCGCTCGTGTAATCGGCGACCGGTTTGATCGGATGGCCGGCGTCGGCAAAGCCGACGCCGGCCGACCCATCTAGACGCCGACGATCGCGAGAAACACCATCAGGCTGCCGACCCACGAGGCGATAAAGAGAAGCGTTCGCAGCCACGGAATCGCCAGCATGTAGACCAGCGCATGGGCGAGGCGCGACCAGAAGAAGATCGCCGAACCCGCGGCCGTCTGGTCGTTGTCGAGCCCGGCCATGTGTGCGGTCAGGACCAGCGCCGCAAATGGCACCAGATTCTCGACCATGTTGAGATGTGCCCGCTGCGAGCGCAGTGCCCATTCCGGCAGCGGTTTCGGTTCCGTCGGATAACCGACCGTGTCCGAGACGCCCCAGATTCCGAAGCGGGCGATCACATAGGGCACCCACAGCAGCAGGCAGAGCAGAGAAGACCATGTGAGGTAATGCAGGTCGACAGTCATCGATATCCCCCATGTCGCGTGCCGCTCACGCGGCGATGACAGAAGATTACCGGCGAATCGGCGATTCGGCCAACCCGGACGAGGGCAGCCGTTCAGGCCGGGAGACTGGCACAGCCGATACAGGTTGGTACCGCCGGATCGTTCTCAAGGCGTTGCGGTTCGATCGGCTCGCCGCAGGCGATACAGAACCCGTAGTTGCCGGCTTCGATTCGGGGCAGCGCTGCTGAAATTCGCGCGCGTTGTCGCATACGATTACGTTCGGTCGCTTCTGCCATCGCCTGCATCTGCAGCGCATCCATGCGCGACAGGCGGCCAACGCTCTGCTGGTCCAATTCAACCGTTTGGCGGCTATCGGCGCTGTTGCGGCTCAGTTCATCGATTTCGGCATTCTCTGGGCCAGTAGTCGTTCGCGCGCGGTTTCCGGGTTGGGCGGGATGGCCGTCACTCCGTTCTTGACGTAGCTGCGATCGAGGCCGGTTTGCCGCTGCCGGGCGCCGCGACGCATTCGAACGCGTCGACATCGCCAATCGCCACGCGCATGTAATGCTGCTGGTTGCCGGCGGGCCACGGGCCCAGCAGTGTGACGGGCGCCGATGTTACGATCGCGCCCTGCGCCGCCGCGATGCATTGCCGGCGCGCGTCGTCGACATCGGTCGCCTGATCGAAGGACGGCTCAAGGTTGAAACGCCCGGCGCGCAGTAGGGTCGGATCGAAGTTCCATCCGGCCGCCGGTGTCCAGGCGACCGTGCCGTGCTGCCAGAGAATGCGGAAGACGGAACCTGGTTTGAGGTCGGCGAGCAGAATGCCGGTCGCAACCGTTCTCGTGCCGGCGGCGATCTCGCCGAGCCGATGCTCGGGCTCGAGTAGCGGCGAACTGAAAACCGGGCGTGCCGAATCGGACAGCACGGCCGCGAGAAACACCGCAACGCTGCCGCCATCGGGCAGCGTTTCATACGGCGTTTCCTCGATGGCGATCGCAGGCAGCCGTTCGTCGAGATAGTCGAGAATGCGCCGTTCGACTTCGACGATGCGATCGTTCAGCGCATCAGAGGCGCAATGCCGGCGCTGTATCGCGTCGGTTTCGGCGCTGCAGATCGAGCGAATGATCTCGATTGCGCCCTTGTTTTCCTCGAGCAGGCGATCGTAGGCGGCGAATCCCAAAACCACCGCCGCCGTGCTGCGCCCGAAGGCGAGGCGTGCCTCAAGCACGCTCTCGCCGCCGCCGATACAGAAACCGGGATCGATTTCCATGCCCGCGGCCATGCAGGGCTCGTCCGCCGCGATGGCGTTGGCCGAAAAACAGATCAGGCCAATGCCGAGCGCCGCGAGCGCGTGCAGCCGCGAACGAGCGGGCGTTATCCCGGTCTCGGCATTACCAGCTCCCGGTGTTCTGCATCGATGCCCAGGGTTCTTTGGGCGGCAGGCTTTCGCCGTCCTGCAGCAGCTCGATCGAGATGCCGTCGGGCGAACGGATGAATGCCATATAGCCGTCGCGCGGCGGGCGATTGATCGTCACGCCGTGATCCATCAATCGCTGACAGGCCGCGTAGATATCGCCGACCCGATAGGCGAGATGTCCGAAATTGCGGCCGCCTTTGTACTCTTCCGGATCCCAGTTGTAAGTGAGTTCGACCAGCGGCGCCTCGTCGCACTTCGCGCGCTCGGCGTCTTCGGCGGCAGCCAGATAGACCAGCGTAAACCGGCCTTTCTCGCTGTCGTACCGCTTTACCTCGGCAAGACCGAGTTTGTTGCAATAGAAATCGAGGGATTCGTCGAGATCTTTCACGCGTACCATGGTGTGCAGATAGCGCATCGCGGCAATGGTCTCCCGTGCAGTCGTTCATGGGTCGGGTGCGCGGCCTTCCGTTCACACCCGGTACCTCAAGGCGTAGCTCACCTGCCCCGGCGAGGCAACGCCGGCCCGGCCCTGCGAACTCAGGTGCCGGTCGTGGGCCGCTGCCGCCCGGCTTCCGCCGCTTTATCGCTTGTTGCATCCGCCGTCGGCGCCGACGGCTGCGAGCGCAGGCGGCTCTTCCGCAGCTCGCCATGCGCATCGAGGATCGGATAGGCGACCGACGTGAGATGCGAGTTGATGCGCTTCAGATCGCGCATGATATCGAGATGCAGCGCCGAGGTTTCGATCGACTGCACGCGACCCGAGCGCAGCCGCTCGAGATGATGCTCGCTGCCGGCGCGCTCGAGTTCGCGCATCATTTCCTTCTGCGCGAGCAGTTGGCGGGCCGGATCGACGTCGCCCGTCATGTAGACGCCGAGCGCGAGCTGCATGTTGTCGACCACGCGGCCATGCATTGTCTCGAGCTCTTTCCAGCCCTCGGCCGAGAAAGAGAGGCGATTGCGGATCTTCTTCTGCGCCAGCTCGAGCAGGTTCTTGTCGATGATATCGCCGACATGCTCGAGATTTGTGGTGAAGGTGATGGCATCGATCAGGCGGCGGCTTTCCTCTTCTGAGGTGGCGGCGCGGCTTGCTTCGGTCAGATAGAGCTTGATCGCTTCGTAGAGCGTGTCGACATCGTCGTCCATTTGCGAAATGCGATCGATCAGCTTCGGATCGTTGTCGCGGAAAACGCCGATCAGTTCGCGCAACATGGTCTCGACGATGTCTGCCATGCGCAGCACTTCGCGCGATGCGGCGGCAAGCGCCAGCGACGGTCTCTTGATGACGTCGGGATCGAGATACCGCGCCCGGATCGTGCCCTCGACTTCGCGCGTATCGGGCAGCAGCCGGTCGACCAGCTTCGCGGCGAGCCCGGTCAGCGGCAAAAAGAGGATCGTCAGGGCAAGGTTGAAGGCGGTGTGAAAATTGGCGATCTGCCGCGCCGGCCCGCCATTGATCTCGGCGATATAGGGCGCGGCGAGGGCGAGGAACGGGAGCGCGATCAGCGCGCCGATCACGCGGAACAGCAGATTGCCGAGCGGGATGCGTCGCGCGGTGGGCGGTTCCGCCAGAGACAGGACGAACGGCACGATGCCGGCGCCGGCATTGGCGCCGAGCACCAGCACGAATCCGAGTTCGAGCGGCACGACCGAGCTGCCGACCAGCGACATGACGAACAGCACCATGGCGACGCTGGAATGCGCGAGCCAGGTGAGGAGAGCGGCAACCAGCAATGCGATCACCGGTTCGCTGCCGAGCGCGGTCAGGACGGTCTGCATCGCCTCGCTGTCGCGCAGGGGTTCCGACGCGCCGACGATCAGGCTCAGCGACAGCAAGACGAGACCGAGCCCGACCAGCGCGCGGCCGACATGGCGCGCGATGCCGCTTTCGGTCGCGAGAAAGGCAACGACGCCGATCAGGATGAGGACCGGCGACAGCCAGGAGATACCGAACGACAGCAACTGGACCACCAGCGTCGAGCCGACATCGGCGCCCAGCATCAAAGCAAGGCCGGCCGCCGTCGTGACCAGACCCTTGGAAGCGAACGAGACGGCGAGCGAGGCGGTGGCGGTCGAACTCTGCAGGAGTGTCGTCACGCCGAGCCCGGCGGCCCAGGCCTTGAACGGATTGCGCAGCGAGCTTGCAAGTACGCGGCGGAAGTCGCTGCCCCAGGCGCGCAGAATGCCGGTACGGACCATGCGCACGCCCCAAAGCAGGAGAGCGACGCCGCCCGCGATATTCAGCAACAGTTCGGCACCGTTCATTGCGACAACAGACTGGTTGGCGCCACCGCTCGACGCGATGGCGGCTGGTCGCGGAAAATCGGGTCGGTTGTGATCGCGCAGATTGTAACATAACGGTAACAATTAGAAAGGCGCCGGCCTAGCGGGCGCGCGCCGTCTTGTGTCGTGCGCGCGCCATCGTGCGACGAGCGAAACATCGCCTTAGTAGTAGGCCTCGCTCGGGCCCTTGTACTCCTGGATCGTGTTGCCGCCGTCGACCACGATGAGCTGGCCGGTCAGGTAACTGGCTTCCTCCGAGGCGAGGAAGACGCAGACCTGGCCGATCTCGTCGGGCGTGCCGGGCCTGCCTGCCGGCGTGTTCTGGCCGGCGATGATTTCCTCCTCGCGTGAGGAGGCGGTCTGGATCCAGCCCGGCCCGACGGCGTTCACGGTGATGCCTTTCGGTCCCGCCTCGATCGCGAGGCTGCGTGTCATGCCGAGCATGCCGGCTTTCGCGGCCGAGTAGCCGGTCGCGTTCGGATTGCTGACGACGGGCCCGGTGACCGACGAGACATGAACGATTCGGCCGTAGCCGCGTCGATACATCGACGGCAGCACGGCCCGCGTCATGCGGAAGGCGGTCGTCAGATTGCGCGCGATCGCGTCGTCCCATTCGGCATCGCTGATCTTGTCGAAACGCGAGGCGCGATCCTTGCGGCCGATCTGCGTCATGCCCGCATTGTTGACCAGGATCGCGATCGGTCCGAGTGCCTTGGTCACGCGCGCGACCAGCTGGATCGCCGATTTCGGTTTCATCAGATCGGCGACGAAGGCCGCCTTGGTCGATTTGGTACCCGGCAGCTCGTCGAGCCGGTCGCGGATCCGCCGCGTAGTCGAGGTGATAGCAACCAGCGCGCCACGTTCGGCGAGAATGCGCGCCGTCGCAAAGCCGATTCCACCTTCGCTGCCGGCGCCCGTCACCAGCGCCACCCGACCCTCGACCCCTGCCATGACCCGCCTCCCGCTCTGTCCCAGCCGGCCGCCATTATTCCATGCCGGGCCGCCGGGGCGCCGCGATTTACCGCCATTTCCGGGCCGGGGAGCCCGATTCGAAGGCCTAGGCGCGCTTTCCCTTCCGTTACAGTATCTTGACGGGGCGGGTCTGAGGTACCAGATACAGTCGCGAGCGGCGCCTTAACGGGGCCGCTGCCGGTTCTGCAGGCGTGCCGAAGGGTCGGGCGCCACGTGTGGAAACCCGGACAATGGCTCGCTTGAAGGAGGGGCCGAGACGTCATGAACCGTGTAAGCCTGTTCAACCACCCGCTGCTGTTAGGCTTCGATCAGCTCGAACGCGCGCTCGATCGCATCAGCAAGCAGGGCGACAACTATCCACCTTACAATATCGAGGAGCAGGGCGAAGGCCGGCTGCGCATTACGCTCGCGGTTGCCGGCTTTGCGATCGACGATCTCGACATCCGCCAGGAAGACAATCAGCTCGTGGTCCGCGGCAAGCAGAATGACGACGCGAATGGCCGTGCGTATCTTTATCGCGGGATTGCCGCGCGACAGTTCCAGAAATCATTTCTGTTAGCCGAAGGCGTCGAAGTTGCGGGCGCTGCCCTCGAGAATGGCCTGCTGCATATCGATCTGAACCAGCGGCCGGTTACCAGCCAGGAACGGCGAATCGAAATCCGTCGGTCCGGCGTGCATGCGTGAACAAGGAGAGTGAAATGGACGAAGCGACCAAAATGCAGCTTGGGAAGCCGCAACCGATGACGAGGCCGGAATTTTCCGAGCTCGGCGTCGGGCATCTCGCTTACGTGCGGGCGATCCAGTTCAACGGCATGCCGGCCTTTGCGATTTACTCGGCCTCCGGCCAGCAGCTCGCCGTGGTACCGACGCGCGACGCGGCGATCGGCTTGGTGCGCCAGCACGACATGGAACCGGCCAGCCTCCACTAAGCGCGGGCACTAAGCGCCGGCGCCCAGCGCCGGTCTTTTCAATGCGTGCCGCCCCGGGAACTGCCCGCGGGCGGCATTGCATTTTTGGGGGCGCATTTCAGATCAGTCTTTGCTGTCCGAAAAACTGCGATAGTCGTCGACGAGACCCGCGAGCGCCGTCTCATAAATGCGCTTGCCGGCTTCGATCGATGCGCGTTCCGGGTTCGAGCCCATCCGACCGTCGGGAAAGCGCCGCCGGAAATCGTCGGCCTCGTAAATCGGACCTTCCGGCGCGCGGCCGTCGAACCTGACATCGCGCCGCGCCTCATCGGGATAGGCGTACCAGGTGAGCGACACTTCCGAGCAGGTCGCGTGCGAGCCTTCGTCGGCACCGAACAGTTCGCTGCTCAATCCCCGGATCCCCGGCGCGTCCCACCAGTTGCGCAGCTTGCAGCGCAGGCCCGCCCGATTGGTTGCCGCAGTACCGAGACTCGATTGCGCATAGAGTTCGGAGAACGCCGCCGTCAATGTCGCAATGTTGCCGCCGTGACCGTTGAGAAAATAGAACCGGTCGAAACCGTGCCGCGCCAGCGAGTTCAACCAGTCCAGCACCGCCGCGATCATCGTCGACGGACGCAACGTGACCGATCCCGGAAAGCCCAGATGATGCTGCGCCATGCCGACCGACATGGTCGGCGCAATCAGCGCGCCGGTCTTTTCACTGAGGCCTTTGGCGAGGATCTCGGGGCAGAGCGCATCGGTCCCGATGAAACCATTGGGGCCATGCTGCTCGGTCGAACCGACTGGAATGACGATTGCGGTCGAGCGCTTGAGATAGGCCTCGACATCGGGCCAGGTGGAAAGCTGCAGGCGCATCGTGTGAGTTGAGGGCCTGCGTGCCGGACGATCAGGCGGCGTGGCTTTGCGCGGCCGAGGTCAGCACGGCATAGAGCGCATCGGATGTATCGCTGCCACGCAATTTTTCGCAGGTCGTACGATCGCGCAGCAGACGCGAGACGCGCGCCAACGCCTTCAGATGGTCGGCGCCGGCCGTTTCGGGTGCGAGCAGCAGAAACAGCAGGTCGACCGGCTGGTCGTCGACTGCGTCGAAATCGACCGGCGTTTCCAGTCGCGCAAATAGTCCGTAGATCGTTTCGAGGCCGGCAAATCGGCCGTGCGGAATGGCGATGCCATTGCCGACGCCCGTCGTGCCGAGCCGCTCGCGCTCGAGCAATACGTCGAACACATTGCGTTCGTGCAGCCCGGTATCCACGGCCGCGCGCCGGGCGAGCTCCTGCAGCACCTGCTTCTTGCTGGTGGCCTTGAGCCTCGCGATGGCGCGGGACGGGGTGATCAGGTCTTCGATTTCCATAACTACTCCGTTACAGGGATCATGCGCGCGCAGCCGTCAAAGCAGCGCGCCCGCCTTCCCTTGTCAGCTCGTTGGTTCGCTCGCGGCGCCGTCGGTCACGCCCGTGCGCATGGACGCGATCCGCAGGGCAGGCGGCATCGCCGAAATCAGGCCGAAGATGGCCGCATGATTTCGCTTTAAACGCGTGCGCAAAGCGTCGCCGATATGAAGCTTGCCGTTAACGTCGATCTGCATGAAATCCGTTTAGCGCGTGGCCGTTTGCTGTATCCCGCCTCATCAAATTCGGGGCCGGCAATCGCGAGGCGCGGACCATAAGAAGACCCCCCTACCCTGTCAAGCTTGACCGCCTCCGATTCTGCCGCTTCACGCGCGCTGGCGGATACCCCGAAGGCGACCGTTGCCGGTCTCACGGCGACGCCGCGAGGTGGGCGGAATATTCAACGATTCCCGGTATTTGGCGATTGTGCGTCGGGCCACTGTCCAGCCTTCCGCGGCGAGTGCCGAGGCGAGGGCCGCATCGCTCAGCGCCTGCGTTTCGGCGGCCACCAGGGCCACGATTCGGGCACGCAGCTTGGCTGTGGAAAACTCTTCGAATCCGGGCCCGGCGATACCCCGGTCGAAGAAGAAATCGAACCCGAAAAGGCCGCGCGGCGTCACCATCGTCTTGTCGGCGATCGCGCGGCTGATCGTGCTTTCGTCGAGTTCGAGTTGTGCCGCAAGCTGGCGCTGCGTGAAGACACGGAGCGCGGTCGCGCCCTCGTCGAAAAACCCGCGCTGCCGATCGACGATCGCTTCGGCAATTGTCAGCAGCGTCGCCGCCCGCCGCTCGATCGCGGAGAGCAGGCCGCGCGCCGCGTCGAATTGCTGGCGTATCGTGTCTTTCGCCTCGTGCTGCCGTGCGGCCGCGCTGAGGCGGCGATAACCGGCGAGATCGAGCGCGACGCCGGCGCCGAGCACCGGGTTGACCCGGACGCGATACTGGCTGCCGTCGCGCTCGACCAGGATGTCCGGCACGGTCCAGACCGTGGCGGCGGTCGCGAACCGTAGACCAGGCTTCGGATCGAGACCGCGAATGCGCCGGATCATCGCATCGAGCCGTTCGCAATCGACCGCGCAGCGTGCGGCCAGTGTGTCGCGGTCGCCGGACGCGAGCAGCGGGAGATTGGCGAGCAGTGCGTTCATCGCCGGATCGTTGCGCTCATCGGCGTCTAGTTGCAGCGACAGGCAGTCGGCCAGATCGCGCGCGAACACACCGGCCGGTTCGAACTGTCGCAGTCGTTGCAGCACCCCGTCGACCGCCTCGCGGGCAACGCCAAGCATCGTCGCGACCTCGTCGGGATCGCCTGCGAGATAGCCGGTGTCGGCACAGAGATCGATGAGATGCAGCGCGATCGTTCGGGCCATCGGATCGGCGATCTCGAGGCGAAGCTGATCGATCAGATGGCCGCGCAGGCTGGTCGCACCCGGATCCGCGATGGCCTCTATCATCGCATCGGTGGCAGGCGCCTGATGGCCGATATCTGATACCGGCGGCACCGGCAGCCCGCCGCGGCCGATTGCGTTGCCCCGCTGCCGGTAGGTTGGCGTCGCATCGCCGGCCGGCACATCCTGCCGTTCCAGAAACGGGTTCTCGGCCAGCGCCGCTTCGACCAGGGCCGCCAGATCGCCGGCCGGCAATTGCAGGATCGCGAGGGATTGCTGCTGCGCCGGGGCCAGATGCTGGGCCTGTTTTTGTACCAGCGCGCTGGCGAGGCGGGCCATCGCGGTCAGAGCGAGAAGCGTTCGCCCAGATAGACGCGCCGCACGTCGGGGTCGAGCACGATCTCGGCCGGCCTTCCTTCGCGCAACACCACGCCTTCATGCAGGATGTAGGCGCGATCGACGATTTCGAGCGTGTCGCGCACATTATGGTCGGTGATCAGCACGCCGATTCCGCGATCCTTGAGATGGGCAACCAGCTCGCGGATATCCGCGACCGAGATAGGATCGATGCCGGCGAACGGTTCGTCGAGCAGGATGAAGCCGGGATCGGTTGCGAGCGCGCGCGCGATCTCGACACGGCGGCGCTCGCCGCCGGACAGCGCCGATGCCGAGGCGTCGCGCAGATGCGCGATCGAGAATTCCTGCAACAGCCGGTCGATGCGCGCTTCGCGGCGCTCGCGGGCCGGTTCCACCACCTCGAGCACGGCGCGGATGTTCTCGGCGACCGTCAGGCCACGGAAGACCGATGCTTCCTGCGGCAGATAACCGACGCCGAGTTTGGCGCGGCGATACATCGGCAGCGCGGTGATATCCGTGCCGTCGATCGCCACGGTGCCGGTGTCGGTCGCGATCAGGCCGGTGATGATATAAAAGCAGGTGGTTTTACCGGCGCCGTTCGGCCCGAGCAGGCCGACCACTTCGCCGCGCTGCACTGATATGGTTACATCGCGCAGCACCGGGCGCTTGCGGAACGCCTTGCCGATACGCCACGCAACTAGGCCGCGGTTCGGAATGACTTCCGTCCAGGCAGCAGGGTCGGTCTTTGCGTCCGCCACCATATCCCCTGTGATTCGTTTCGCGTCCATCGGTGTGTCCGGCATCGTTAAGTCGTCAGTTGCCGGGCACAATCAAGGTCTGGACGCGACCGTCGTCTTCGCCGCTGCCCAGCAATCGGCTCACACCGGATCGCAAATTGAACTCGGCGAAATCGCCGTTCAGCTGGCTTTCGCCCTGGGTGATCTTGACCCCGCCGGTGAGCGTGGCGATTTCGGTGTCGAGATTGTAGACCGCCTTGCCAGCCCGCGCGATTTCATTCCCGCGCTGGATCCGGACGCCGCCTTCCGCCTCGACCTGAAAGAGTCCGGTTTCGCCGGCATCGTCCTCGCGAAAAAAGCCGGTCAGGGTGTCGGCGCGGACCCGTCTGTTTTCTGCCTCCTGCACGACTTCCGCATCGCCGCGGGCGACGACCACCATCTGATCCTGCCAGTATTCGAGGCTGTCGCGCGCGGTGATGATCTCATTCGCCGTTTCGACCATCAGGTCGCCGCCGGTCATCACCAGGACCTTCCGCTCGACATCGTAGACGGCATATTCGCCATAAACCGTTTCGCCCGGCGATGTGAGACGCACATTCCCGGTCGCTTCCACGCGATAAATTTCGGCGGCGCTCGATCCGTCGCCGCGATAGAACGCCTTCAGCGTGTCGGCATAGACCGCAAGATCGCCGCGCGCGATGCGGGCATTGCCACGCGCGATGTAGACGCCTTCCTCGCGCCGCCATTCGATTCCGTCTTCGGCGTCGATCTGGATATCGCCGCTGGTTGCGCCGACATCGAAACTGCCGATCGATTGGGCCGCTGCACAGGGTGCGAGCAGCGGCACCGTCAGCAGGCAGGCCAGCAATGCAAGGGCAACGTGGCGAAGGCGGATGCTTTTCATTCAGCTTCGACCTCCGCGTCCCCGCCGGCCGAGAACAAATTGAGCCGCGCCGGCCCGTTCAGCAGGATGCGCGCGCCGTCGTTCATGACGCGAAACCCCGCCGCCGACAGCTGGCCGGCGGGTCCCTGTCCGGTGACGGGTTGGTCGCTGCTGGTCGTGCCCGTGGCGAGGTCGACGCTGGCGGCGTCGGACGTGATTTCAAAGCCGCGATCGTGAAAGACATTCACGCCGCCCGACAGTTCGAGCCGTCGCCCGTCGCGGTCGTAATGGCCGCCCGAAGCCATCAGTGCGACCCAGGCGCCGTCGCCGAGCGTGATGTCGGCGCGCGGCTCGATCAGGTCGATGACGCCGGAGAGATCGGTGTTCTGCTTCGCCGCGTCCGCGGTAATCGAAAACGGCCGGTCTTCCCGGTCCATCCCGTCGAAACGCAGATTGAGCATCGTCATGTTGTTGATGTCTTCGGTCGACAGCTCGGTGATGCCGATCTGGAAGCGGCTCTCTTCGAGATTACTCTGCGACCAGAAGATCAGCAGCAGAATGAACAGGGTGGCCACTGTCGGCAGCAATAGCTTGAGCGTACGCCAGAGGCGCGTTCCGCCCGGACGGCGCAGACGCGGCGGCCGGATGGCCGCTTGCGGCGGAAACGTCGCGGTTTTTGCCATGCTGCGGCTCAGGCGACGCCTGCCCTGAGGCAGTCGTGAATATGGAGAATGCCGACCGGCCGCCCATCGGCGGTGACGAAAAGGCTGGTGATCGCGTTCTCGTTCATGAGCCGCAGCGCCTCGGCGGCGAGCGCATCGGGACGGATCGTGTGCGGCGCGCCCGTCATAATCGCTGCAACCGGCTTCTTGAGCAGGTCAGGCGCCATATGACGACGCAAATCGCCGTCGGTGATGATCCCGAGCAGCGCGCCTTTGTCGTCGACGATGCCGACGCAACCGAATCGCTTCGCGGTGATGACAAGGATCGCTTCGTCCATCCGGGTCGTCGCTGCGGTCACCGGCAACTCGTCGCCGGCATGCATCAGATCGCCGACGCGCAACAGCTTGCGGCCGAGCCGGCCGCCGGGATGCAGATTGCGGAAATCCTCGGCCGAGAAGCCGCGACGCTCGATCAGGGCGACGGCCAGTGCATCGCCGAGGGCCAGCATCATCGTGGTCGAGCTGGTCGGCGCAAGACCCATCGGGCAGGCCTCTTCGGCCGCCGGCAGTAGGAGCGCCACGTCGGCGAGATCGGCGAGCGCGCTCGGCGCACCCGAGGTGATGCCGACGAACGGAATATTGAACCGCTTGCAGTGATTGAGGATGTCGCCGAGTTCGGGTGTATCGCCGGAATTGGAGAGCGCGATCAGCGCGTCGTCGGTGGTCAACATGCCGAGGTCGCCGTGGCTCGCTTCCGCGGGATGCACATAGAGGGCGGGCGAACCGGTCGAGGCGAGGGTTGCCGCGATCTTGCGCGCGACATGGCCCGATTTTCCCATGCCGGTCACCACGATCCGGCCGCGATGGGCGAACAGCAGGTCGACGGCACGCTCGAAGGCACCATCGAGCGAGGCGGCGAGCGCCGTGACGGCGGCCGCTTCGGTCATCAGCACGCGACGACCGGTCGCGAGCGAACCGGCTTCGTCGCCTGTGGCCAGCCGGGCTTGGGTCGGCGATCCGGTTTTGCGGGCAAGGCTCATGGCGATGGAGTTTACACCCAAGCGGTAAAGCGCGGCGACAGCGGACTTTTTCGGCGCGGATACCGGCGGCTTCGCGCCATCGGCCCGCCGTCAATGCTGAAAGATGTCTTCCTCGGGCCAGCCGGCGAGGTCGAGCCGGGCCCGGGTCGGCAGGAAGGCGAAGCAGGATGAAGCGAGCTCGCTGCGGCCAAGCCGCGCCAGCATCGCATCGAGTTTTTCCTTGAGCGCATGAAGATAGGCGACGTCCGAGGCGGCATAGCGCATCTGTTCCTGCGTCAGCTCAGGGGCGCCCCAGTCGGAACTCTGTTGCTGCTTCGAGACTTCGACGCCGAGCAGATCGCGGCACAGATCCTTGAGCCCGTGCCGGTCGGTAAAGGTTCGCGTCAGCTTCGAGGCGATCTTGGTGCAATAGATCGGCTGGACATCGACGCCGAGATTGCGATGGAGCATCGCCACATCGAAGCGGGCGTAATGAAAGATCTTGGTGATGCGCGCATCGCCGAGCAACGCCGTGAGATTGGGCGCGCGATGCTGGCTGCCCGCGCCAACCGCCGGGATCTGCACCAGATGGCAGACGCCGTCGCCGGCCGAAAGCTGCACCAGACAAAGGCGGTCGCGCGTGAGATTGAGGCCCATGGTCTCGGTATCGACCGCGACGACGCGGCCGAGATCGAGCCCGTCCGGCAGGTCGTTGCGGTGAAACTCGATTCGCAGGTCGCTCATGACAGGTCTCCGAGCGATCGCTGATCGCTCCTGATTTTTTCGCCGGCGATCGCTGGCGGCGGTGCCGATCGTCGATGATCGCGCATGCCGGCGATCGGGAGCCGCTCTCGATCGGTGCACAGGCGATGGCGATTCGCTTGCGCTATGCTTTCGGGCGCGACAGCGGCGCCTTGCGTCTCGTCATCGCAGGGCGCCGATCCAATGCGGCGACAATTCGATGGTGCCCAGGAGAAGACTCGAACTTCCACGACCTTTCGGCCACAGGTACCTGAAACCTGCGCGTCTACCAATTCCGCCACCTGGGCATTGAGGGCGGGTCGCCAAGGGGCGCGATTGTCGCCAAGGCCCCCTCATTGTCAACCGGTTTTGGGCCTTTTCTCGGCCTGCCGCGGGGCTATATTGGCGCGCGCCTGCATATATCGGAACGCCAGGGCGATGGATCGGCGTTCGAGCCGGGAATTGAGGCATGGCCAATCGATCGGTGACTATCTTCGGCGGCTCGGGTTTCGTCGGTCGCTATGTCGTCCAGCAACTCGCCCGCCGCGACTGGGTGATCCGCGTCGCGGCGCGCCGGCCGGCGCAGGCGCAGTTCCTGAAACCGCTCGGTCATGTCGGGCAGATCACGCCGGTCGCCGCCAATATTCGCGACGACGCGTCGGTCGCCGCCTGCATCGAAGGGTCCGATGCGGTCGTCAATCTGGTCGGGATTCTCTATTCGAAGGGCCGTCAGTCCTTCGAGGCCGTCCATGTCGATGGCGCGAAGCGCATCGCCACAGCCGCCCGTAACGCCGGCGCCAGCCGCCTCATCCAGATGTCGGCGCTCGGTGCCAATCAGGATTCAATCGCCGATTACGCGCGCTCCAAGGCGGGCGGCGAAATCGCCGTGCGCGAAGCCTTTCCCGGTGCAACGATCGTGCGGCCCTCGATCATTTTCGGGCCCGAGGATTCGTTCTTCAATCGCTTCGCCGGGATGGCGCGCATAGCACCGGCCTTGCCGCTGATCGGCGGCGGCAAGACCCGGTTCCAGCCGGTCTATGTCGGCGATGTCGCCGCCGCGATCGCGACGATGCTCGACAAGCCGGAAACCGCCGGCCGGACTTATGAGCTGGGCGGCCCGGAAACGCTGGATTTCCGGGCGCTGATGGAACGCATGCTGGTCGAAATCGACCGGCGGCGGGTGCTGGTTCCGGTGCCGTTCTGGGCGGCATCGCTCAAGGCGAGTTTCCTCGGCCTCCTGCCGGTGCCGCCTTTGACGCGCGATCAGGTGCGGCTGCTACGCAGCGACAATATCGTCGGCGGATCGCAGCCGGGGTTCGCTTCGCTCGGCATCGAGCCGACCGCGATGACGGCAATTCTGCCGACCTATCTGCGACGGTATCGGCGCGGCGCACAGCTGTAGAAATCGACAGGCGCGGGGCTCAGGCCCACCAGCCTTCGACATAGACGAGATAGAGCAGCAATCCGCCCAGCAGCAGGCGATAGATGACGAACGGCGTGAAGTTCGCACGTTTCAGCCACTGCATCATGAAGGCGATCGCAAAGAGACCGGTCAGCACACAGAAGGCCGCGGTCATCGCGGCGACCTCGAGCTGCGCGGTCGAGCCGGTTTCGTAGAGCTCGTAGCCCTTCCACAACCCGGCCGCCGAGATCGCCGGAATCGCGAGCAGGAATGAGAACCGCGCCGCCTCCTGCCGCTCGAACCCGACGAGGCGCGCCGCCGTCATGGTGATGCCGGAGCGGCTGGTGCCGGGAATGAACGCGAGTGCCTGCGCGAAGCCGACGAAGAGCGCCTGCGCCAGGGTCATATGTTCGACTCGCCGGATCGTGAGGCCGATCCGGTCGGCGACCCACAAGAGGATGCCGAAGCCGATCAGCGTCCAGGCGACGATCTCGACCCGGCGAAACAGATCCCCCGCATATTCGTCGATCAGATAGCCGGCGCCGAGGGCGGGGATGGTGCCGAGCAGGAGGAAGGCGGCGAGCTTCGCGCCCGGATCGAAGCGCCCGACGAACAGCCGGGCGATTCCCGACAGCATTCGCCCGACATCGCGCCAGAAATAGATCAGGACCGCGACCAGCGTGCCGACATGGGCGGCCACGTCGACCGCCAGCCCCTGATCCTTCCAGCCGGTCAAGGCCGGAACCAGGATCAGATGTCCGGACGAACTGACGGGCAGAAACTCGGTCAGGCCCTGAATCAGCGCCAGGACCAGAATCTGGATAAGCGGCACTGGAATCCCCTGCAACCCCGCGGGCCGCTTATACCATTGGCCGGATACGGCCCCAAGCGCGCGATTGGTTCCGGTTTGATTACTAAATCTGTCGAGCTGCCGTCACATTAGGTGGTTGTTTATAGCTTGAATGCCCGCGAGGGCATCATTTAAGGTCAGATACCGTGACCTATCGGCAATTTTCCGTTCGCAACGCTGGAAAGATTGGCGTATAGCCCGACCCCTCGGTTCCCCAATCTGCGCGGGAACCGGCTCGACCGTTCGATGCGTAGGGAGCCGCCTCGATGCCGAACCGCCTGCTCAAGTTCGTTTCGCTGGGAAAGGCGATGCCGGAAAAGCGGCAGGCCGCTGTGCGGCGCGCCGATTTTGGTGAGATCTATGACGAGTTCGTCCCCCAGGCGGCCGCCGAGCAGGCCGGGCGCTGCTCGCAATGCGGCGTGCCCTTCTGTCAGGTCCATTGCCCGCTGCACAACAATATCCCGGACTGGCTGAAGCTGACGGCCGAAGGCCGGCTCGAGGAGGCCTATGAGATGGCCGCCTCGACCAATAATTTTCCCGACATCTGCGGTCGCATCTGCCCGCAGGACCGGCTCTGCGAAGGCAATTGCGTGATCGAGCAGGCCGGGCACGGCACGGTCACGATCGGTGCGGTCGAGAAATTCATCACCGACACCGCCTGGGAGCGCGGTTGGGTGAAGCCGGTCAGGCCGCTGCACGAGCGCTCGCAGAGCGTCGGCATCGTCGGCGCCGGACCCGGCGGCCTCGCGGCAGCGGAAGAATTGCGACGCCGCGGCTATAAGGTCACGGTCTATGACCGCTATGACCGGGTCGGCGGTCTGCTGATCTACGGCATTCCCAATTTCAAGCTCGAGAAACAGATCGTCACGCGCCGCGCCGAACTGCTCGCCGAGGGCGGCGTCGACTATGTTCTCAACTGCGAGATCGGTCGCGATCTCGGTTTCGAGGAACTGCGCGCGCGGCACGATGCCGTGCTGATCGCAACCGGCGTCTACAAGCCGCGCGAACTCAAGGCACCCGGTGTTGGCGCCGACGGTATCGTGCAGGCGATCGATTACCTGACAGCATCCAATCGCACGGGTCTCGGCGACCGGGTCGCGGATTTCGAATCGGGTCTGCTCGATGCCGCAGGCCGTCGCGTCGTGGTGATCGGCGGCGGCGACACGGCGATGGATTGCGTGCGCACCGCCGTGCGGCAGGGTGCACTGTCGGTTTCCTGTCTCTATCGACGCGATCGCGAGAACATGCCCGGATCGTTGCGCGAAGTCGGTCATGCCGAAGAAGAGGGCGTGAAGTTTCTCTGGCTCGCCCAGCCCGAAGCTTTCGTCGAGAAATCGGCGCGCGTTGCCTCCGTGAAGGCGCAGCGCATCCATCTCGGTGTACCGGATGCGACCGGCCGCCAGGTCCCGCGTGCGATCGACGGCGAGAGTTTCTCGGTCGAGGGCGATCTGGTGATCAAGGCGCTCGGTTTCGATCCCGAGGATCTGCCCGCGAAGTTTGGCACGCCCGGGCTCGAAGTCACGCGCTGGAACACGATCAAGATCCACCATCGCCGCATGATGACGTCGCTCGACGGCGTGTTCGCGGCCGGCGATATCGTGCGCGGCGCCTCGCTCGTGGTCTGGGCGGTGCGCGACGGGCGCGACGTGGCGGCGCAAATCCATCGCTATCTCAAGGCGAAGGTTACGACGATGGCTGTGGCGGCGGAATAGATCGATGCTGAAACTCTATGACAGCGCCGTCTCCGGCAATGCCTACAAGGTGCGACTCGCGCTCGCGCTGCTCGGCATCTCGTACGAGCGCATTGCGATGGATATCGATAAGGGCGAAACCCGCACGGCGGCGTTTCTCGCCAAGAACCCGAACGGTCGCGTGCCGCTGCTCGAACTCGACGACGGTACGCATCTCGCCGAATCGAATGCGATCCTCGTCTATCTTGCCGAAGGTTCGACCTTGTGGCCGGACGGGCGGCTCGCGCGGGCTCGCGCGCTGCAATGGATGTTCTTCGAGCAATACAGCCACGAGCCCTATATCGCCGTGGTGCGCCACTGGCGGCATCTCGGCGCGCTGACGCCGCAGCAGGAGTCCGAACTGCCTGGGCGCATCGCGAAGGGCTATCAGGCGCTCGACGTGATGGAGCAGCATCTGACCGGTCGCCGCTTCTTCGTCGGCGAACGCTGCACCACCGCCGACATTGCGCTCTATGCCTACACCCATGTCGCGCCCGAGGGCGGCTTCGATCTCGGACGCTATCGCGCAATCCAGACTTGGCTCGATCGCATCGCTGCCGAGCCCGGCCATGTGCCGATCACCGGCGCTTCGGAGAAGGCCGCATGACCCGACAGAAGAAATCCAACGGCATCGACCAGCCCGCCTTGTGGCAGGCCAATGCCGCGCATCTGGCGAAGCACGGTCTCTACGATCCGGCCGACGAGCATGATGCCTGCGGCGTCGGGCTGGTCGCGACCATCGACGGCAAGCCGCGGCGCGAAGTCGTCATGGCGGCGATCAGCGCGCTGAAGGCGGTCTGGCATCGCGGCGCGGTCGATGCCGACGGCAAGACCGGCGACGGCGCCGGCATCCATCTGCAGATCCCGCAGGATTTCTTCCGCGAGCACGTGCTGCGCTCGGGTCATGCCGCGGGCCGCGAACGGCTCGCGGTCGGCATGGTTTTCCTGCCGCGCACCGATCTTTCGGCGCAGGAGCGCTGCCGCGTGATCGTCGAGCGCGAGATTCTCGGCTACGGCTACACGATCTATGGCTGGCGCCAGGTGCCGGTGAACATCGAGGTCATCGGCGAAAAGGCGAACGCGACGCGGCCCGAGATCGAGCAGATCATGATCTGCAACAGCCGCGGCGTCGACGAGGAGACTTTCGAGAACGATCTCTACATTATCCGCCGCCGCATCGAGAAGGCGGCGATGGACGAGCAGATCAAGGAACTCTACATCTGCTCGCTCTCCTGCCGCTCGCTGATCTACAAGGGCATGTTCCTCGCCGAGCAGCTCACCGCCTTCTATCCCGACCTGCTCGACGAGCGTTACGTCTCGAATTTCGCGATCTATCACCAGCGTTATTCGACCAATACCTTTCCGACCTGGCCGCTGGCACAGCCCTTCCGCGTCATCGCGCATAACGGCGAGATCAACACGCTCAAGGGGAATATCAACTGGATGAAGGCGCACGAAACGCGCATGGACACGCCGACCTATGGCGCACACATGGCGGACGTGAAGCCGGTCATCCAGCCGAGCGGTTCGGATTCGGCGGCTCTCGACAATGTGTTCGAAGCACTGGTCGGCGTCGGGCGGAATCTTCCGATGGTGAAGACGCTGATGATCCCCGAAGCCTGGGCCGATCGCGTCACCATGCCCGAGGCGCATCGCAATCTTTATTCATATTGCAACTCGGTGATGGAGCCTTGGGACGGGCCCGCCGCCATCTGCGCCTTCGCGGGCAACTGGGTGATCGCCGGTATGGACCGCAACGGCCTTCGTCCGCTGCGCTACGCGATCACGCAGGATGGGCTTGTCGTCGCCGGTTCGGAAACCGGCATGGTGCGGTTGAACGAGGCCGAGATCGTCGAGAAGGGTCGTGTGGGCCCCGGGCAGATGATCGCGATCGATCTTGCCAACGGCCGCATCTACAAGCATCGCGAGATCATGGACAAACTCGCGTCCGCCGCGCCCTTCGGCGACTGGGTGCGCAACATCACCATGCTCGACACGTTGATTGCGGCCGCACCGGGCAAGCCGTCGATCCTCGATCGCGATTCCCTGCGTCGGCGCCAGACGTCGGTCGGCATTACGATGGAAGATCTCGAACTGATCCTCCATCCGATGGTCGAGGAGGCGAAGGAGGCGGTCGGCTCGATGGGCGACGACACGCCGATCGCCGTGCTCTCGGAGCAGTATCGCGGCCTGCATCATTTCTTCCGGCAGAATTTCAGCCAGGTCACCAATCCGCCGATCGACTCTCTGCGCGAGGCGCGGGTGATGACGCTCAAGACCCGGCTCGGCAATCTCGGCAACATCATGGATCAGGCCGAGGGGCAGTGCCATCTGCTCCAGCTCGAATCGCCGGTGCTGCTGACCGCCGAATATGAGGCGATGCGCTATCACATGGGCGAGAGCGCGGTGCTGGTCGATTGCCATTTCGATCCGGCCGATGGCGAGCATGCGCTGCGCGATGCAATCCAGCGCATCCGCCGTCAGGCGGAAGATGCCGTGCGCGGCGGCGCCGTGCATGTGATCCTGACCGACGAGAATGTCGGCGGTGCGCGCGCGCAGATCCCGATGATCCTCGCGACCGGGGCCGTGCACACACATCTGCTGCGTCAGCAGCTCCGCACCTTCACCTCGCTCAATGTGCGTTCGGCCGAATGTTTCGACGTGCATCATCTGGCCGTGCTGATCGGCGTCGGTGCGACGACGGTAAATGCCTATCTGGCCGAGGCGTCGATTGCGGATCGGCAGGCGCGCGGCCTGTTCGGCGATCTCGACCTCGACGCCTGTCTTGCCCGCTACAAGGTCGCGGTCGACCAGGGGCTGCTCAAGATCATGTCCAAGATGGGCATCTCGGTCGTCAGCTCCTATCGCGGCGGTGCGCTCTTTGAGGCAGTCGGGCTCTCGCGCACGTTGGTCGCGGAGTATTTCCCGAACATGCCCTCGCGCATTTCCGGCATCGGCATGGTCGGCATCCAGCAGAAGATTCTCGAACTGCACGCGCGCGCTTTCGACGAGGCGCTGATCGCGTTGCCGGTGGGGGGCTTCTATCGCTACCGGCGGGGCGGCGAGACCCATGCCTGGGAGGCGGGGCTCATTCACACGCTGCAGGCGGCGGTTGCCAGCGAGTCCTATCAGACCTACAAGAAATTCAGCGACGGCATCACGGCCCAGCCGCCGATCGCCCTGCGCGATCTGCTCGGCTTTCGCCACAAGCGCGAGCCGGCTTCGGTCGACGAGGTCGAATCGATCACCGAAATCCGCAAGCGTTTCGTGACGCCGGGCATGTCGCTCGGCGCGCTCTCGCCCGAAGCGCATGGCATGCTGAACGTCGCGATGAACCGCATCGGCGCCAAGTCGGATTCCGGCGAGGGCGGCGAAGATCCGGCACGCTTCCGGCCGCGGCCCAATGGCGACAACGAGAACTCGTCGATCAAGCAGGTCGCATCGGGCCGCTTCGGCGTCACGGCCGAGTATCTCAACAATTGTCGCGAAATCGAGATCAAGGTCGCGCAGGGCGCCAAGCCCGGCGAAGGCGGCCAGTTGCCCGGCTTCAAGGTGACGGTCGAGATCGCAAAGCTGCGTCATTCGACTCCCGGCGTAATGCTGATCTCGCCGCCGCCGCACCACGACATCTATTCGATCGAGGATCTGGCTCAGCTCATCTACGATCTGAAGCAGATCAATCCCGATGCGAAGGTCTGCGTGAAACTCGTCGCGCGTTCCGGCATCGGCACGATCGCGGCCGGCGTCGCGAAGGCCAAGGCGGACGTGATCCTGATTTCGGGCCATGTCGGTGGCACCGGCGCTTCGCCCCAGACCTCGATCAAATTTGCGGGCGTGCCCTGGGAGATGGGGCTTTCCGAAGTGCATCAGGTGCTGACCTTGAATCGGCTGCGCCATCGCGTGCGCCTGCGCGTCGATGGCGGCATCAAGACCGGGCGCGACGTGGTGATCGCGGCTCTGCTCGGTGCCGAGGAGTTCGGCGTCGGCACGGCGTCGCTGGTGGCGATGGGCTGCATCATGGTGCGGCAATGCCATTCCAATACCTGTCCGGTCGGCGTCTGCTCGCAGGATCCCAAGCTCAGGCAGAAATTCACCGGCACGCCGGAGAAGGTCGTCAACCTGTTCAGCTTCATGGCGGAAGAGGTGCGCGAGATTCTGGCCTCGCTCGGCCGCCGCTCGCTGAACGAGGTGATCGGCCGCACCGATCTGCTGCAACAGGTGAGCCGCGGCGCAGCCCATCTCGACGATCTCGATCTCAATCCGCTGCTGGCGCAGGCCGATCCGGGCGATGCACCGCGCTACTGCACATTGGAAGGGCGGAACGAAGTTCCCGACACGCTCGACGCGCAGATGATCCAGGATGCGCGCCGCCTGTTCGACGACGGCGAAAAGATGCAGCTTCAGTACAATATCCGGAACACCCATCGCGCCGTCGGCACGCGGCTCTCGGCGATGATCGTGCGCCGCTTCGGCATGACCGGGTTGAAACCCGGCCATGTGACGGTGCGGCTGCGCGGTTCGGCCGGCCAGTCGCTTGGCGCCTTCGCCGTGCAGGGGCTCAAGCTCGAAGTGCTCGGCGATGCCAACGACTATGTCGGCAAGGGCCTCTCCGGTGGCACGATCGTGGTGCGGCCGCTGCCGTCATCGACGCTCGCGACCAACGAGAACACGATCGTCGGCAACACGGTTCTCTATGGCGCGACCGCCGGCAAATTGTTCGCGGCGGGGCAGGCGGCCGAACGCTTCGCGGTGCGCAATTCGGGTGCCGAAACGGTGGTCGAAGGCTGCGGTTCGAACGGCTGCGAATACATGACGGCGGGCACTGCCGTGCTGCTCGGCCGGGTCGGCGAGAATTTCGCGGCCGGCATGACCGGCGGCATGGCCTTCGTCTATGACGAGGACGACTGGTTCCCGCGCGCGGTCAACACCGAAACGGTGATCTACCAGCGCCTCGCCTCGGGCCATTGGGAGCAGCGGCTGCGCGCGTTGATCGAAGAGCATGTCGCGGAAACGCAGTCGCGTTTCGCAGCCCAGCTTCTCAACGACTGGAAGCTGGAACGCGCCCGGTTCTGGCAGATCGTGCCAAAGGAAATGGTCGCCCGCCTGGACTACCCGCTCGACGACCGGCTGCCCGACGATATGCGCGCAGCCGCCCAACCGGCAGAGTAGTCGAAGCCGGCGTTATCTGAATCCGGCGGCGGCAAGGGCGGCGCAATGCCGCTCTTTGTCCGCGTCCCTCAGGTAATGCAGCGTTGCCGCATATTCCGCGATCGAGAAATCGGGGTTCAGCCGCATCGCCGCTTCGCGATGCGTCGCCGCTGCGGCGGCATTGCCGGTGGCGGCATGGCAGGCTGCCAGAAAGGCATGAACGATGTGATCCGGTTTTGAAATCCGCCGGAACGCCTCGATCGCCTCGACATGTTGGCCGGCGACGAAATGCGCCCGCCCCAGGTGACTCCAGAACCGCTCCGGGTGATAGGGGTTGAGCTGCATCGCCTTCCTGATCCAGCCGATGCCCTCTTCGGGTTCGCCGAACCAGGTTAGCAACTCGCCCTGCTGCACCACGATCAGATCGTCGTTGGCATTGAGTCCGATCGCGCGCTCTTGGTGATATCGCGCCTTGTCGAACTGGTCGAGAGTCAGATGGACCGCGGCCAGAACGCGGTGAACGTCGCAGTCGTTGTCGTCGAGCGACAGGGCGATTTCCAGCTCGGTCTGAATCGCCTCCCAGACGACATCCTTGTCCGTGCGGAAGCCGAGGACCCATGCCTGACCGAGCGTGCAGGCCCGCCAGGCATGCGCATGGGCATAGCGCGGGTCGAGTTCGATGGCGCGTTCGAGATAGGAAAGCGCCTTTACATTGTCGTCCGGGGTCGATCGATGATGCAGCGTCTTGCCGGCAAGCAGGCATTCGTAGGCCACCATGCTTTCGGTCGGTTTCTGCGAAGCCCGGCGGCTGGATGCCGCCTCGATCCGGCCGGGCAGGGTGGCAACGATCGCCGCGGTGATCTCGTCCTGGATCGCGAAAATGTCCTCGAGCTTGCGGTCGTATCGCTCCGCCCAGACATGGTTGTCCGATGCCGCATCGATAAGCTGCACTGTTATACGGACCTTGTCGCCGGACTTGCGGACGCTGCCCTCCGCGACATACTGCACGTTCATCTCGGCGGCGATCTGTTGCGCGCTCTTGCGCGCGCCTTTGTATTTGAACGACGACGTTCGCGATATGACGAACAGTTCGCGAAACCGCGAGAGCTCCGTCAGAATATCCTCGGTCAGACCGTCGGCAAAGAACTCCTGCTCCGGGTCGCCGCTCATGTTCACGAAAGGCAGCACGATGATCGACGGTTTGCTCCCGATCGCGACCGGCTGGCTGGCCGGCGTGGCCGCCGCCGCCGCGTTGCCGCATTCGACGCGCACGACGCGAACCGGGCTCGCGATATTGTGCAGCTCGTGCAGGCCGAGATCCTCGAACCGGCACTCGAGCTTGCGGTTGACCTCGTCGAAAACCTTGCCCGAGATGCAGATGCCGCCGTTGGAAGCCAACGTCTGAACGCGCGCTGCGATGTTCACGCCGTCGCCGTAGATGTCGCTGCCCTCGACGATCACGTCGCCAAGATTGACGCCGATCCGCAATTCGATAGGGTGTTCGCCCGGATGGTTGCGGTTTGCATCCGCCATGGCTTTCTGTACCGCAATTGCACAGGTGACCGCATTGTTCGCGCTTGTAAACTCGACCAGCGCACCGTCGCCCATCAGCTTGATGATGCGGCCCTGATGTTCGGCGACCAGCGGCGCAAAAATTTCGCGCCGGCGTTTCTTGAGCGTATCCAGCGTGCCGGCCTCGTTCTCGCCCATCAGCCGGCTGTAACCGGCGACGTCGGCAACCATGATTGCAGCGAGGCGGCGTTCCATGACCGTCAGCCCGACCGCAAACCTGGTCCCGGGCGCATCCGGTGCCCGGCGGTGCCGGCGGCGCTGGCCGCCGATTGGGGTTCGAACATCCTGCTCACCTGTATTCCCGTCCGGAGCGAAAGGGTCTTCCGGAGCGCTGCGAGCGATCCGGTCGCGCGCGCCAATCCTGTCACACGTGGCCGGCTTCGGCTAGTATCGGGGCCGTGATGCGGCTCCTCTACCATTTTTCCCTCGATCCGGCTTCGCGGTTCGCGCGTCTCGCGCTCGCGGAAAAAAAACTCGACTTCGCGCTGCGCGAAGAACGCGCCTGGGAACGGCGTGAGGCGTTTCTCGATCTCAATCCGGCCGGCGAAGTGCCGGTTCTGGTCGAAAGCGAGGGAGCGACCGTCGCCGGCGCACCGGCGATCGTCGAGTATCTCGACGAGACGACGGGCGGCGAATCGCTGATCGGGACCGGTGCGGTCCAGCGCGCCGAGGTGCGCCGCCTCGTGCAATGGTTCATGGCCAAGTTCGATCGCGACGTGACGCGATATCTGCTCGGCCAGAAGATCATGGACCGGTTGGCTGGCCGCGGTGTGCCCGATGCGATGCTGATTCGCGCCGGGCTCACCAATCTGCGTTTGCATGTCGATTATCTTGGCTGGCTGGCCGAGCATCGCAACTGGCTCGCGGGCGAGCGCTTCTCGCTCGCCGATATCGCGGCTGCCGCCCACATCTCGGTGATCGACTATCTCGGCGACATGCCCTGGGACGCGAATGCGGCGGCGAAGGACTGGTACCAGCGGATCAAGTCGCGCCCGAGCTTTCGGCCGCTGCTCACCGATCGCGTCACTGGCGCGCCGCCGCCGGCGCATTACGCCGATCTGGATTTCTGAGTATCGCATCCTGTCCTGCGGCAAGGGACATTGTGTGGGACAGGAAAGAGAAGCACCACAGAGACACAGAGGAAATCGAGATCATTCCTCGTCGTCCTCTGTGTCTCTGTGGTTCAAATTTTCGCGCGCCCGTTCTGTCACGCGCGGGAGAGGGTCTGCTTTTTCTCGCCTTACTCCGGAACCGGCGCGGTCGCTTCGAGATTGGCCTGCGCCGCTTCGGCAGTCGCCGAGCCGGGCACGAGCTGCACCACCTGCTGCCAGTCGGCGCGGGCCTCTTCGATCGAACCCGCGATCGCATGCAGCATGCCGCGTTCGAAGATCGCTTCGGCATTCTGCGGCTCGACCTCGAGCACGCGCACGATATCTTCCATCGCGAGTTCGTTTGCCTCGACAAAGCGATAGGCGCTGGCGCGCAGAATCAGAATGTCGCTGCGGGCCGGCGCCATCTCGCTCGCATTGTTGAGATCGTCGATCGCTTCCCAATAGAGCCCGCCGCTGGCCTTGGCGACAGCGCGATCGATGACGAACTCGACATCGTAGGGCGCGAGCACGATCGACTGGTCGAGATCGGCGATGGCGCGGTCGTACCCGCCGGACAGCATCCAGGCCTGCGCTGCCTGGCCAAACAGATCCGCGACGGTGCGGGCCTGATCGGGCGGCAGCTCACGCGCGAGCCGCTCGAGTATCTCGGCTGCTTCCTGGTAACGGCCGAGGCCGATGAGCGAGATCGCATGGCAATGCTGTGCGGCGGCGGCGCCATTTTCGGCGACCCAGGCGATTGCCTCGCCCTCGGCGGCGGCGGGATCGCTCCGCGCCATTGTCATGCAGGCGGCATAACGCTGGTTCGGATCGGCCGCGGGCGCCGTTTCGGTTTCGGCTTCCTGCGCCGGTGCGGGGCCCGCCATGACGCAGAGCAAAGCAGCGATGCCGAACAAAAACGAGCGGGTTGCGAACAAGGACGATGGTCGGTTCATGTGCAGATCGATTGTCCAATGAGCCTCGGCCGGGGCGGCTTTGATAGGTCCCGTCGATATGGGGGCGGAGCCTCGCCAGTTCGAAGCCCGAATGCAAGCGTCCGCTCATGCTAGAAATCCGGCCATGAACGATTCGGTGCCCGCCCGTTTGTTTTGTTTCGGCCTCGGCTACAGCGCCGCGGCGCTGGCCGCGCGTCTAGGGCCCGCCGGCTGGCGGATTGCCGGCACCGCCCGCTCTGCGACGAAATGTGCGGAACTGGCGGCAGGCGGCATCGACGCCTATCGCTTCGAACGCGACCATCCGCTGGCCGATCCGGTCGCCGCTTTGGCCGGCACGACGCATCTGCTGGCGTCGATCCCGCCCGATGCGGTCGGCGATCCGGCGCTCGATTGTCATGCCATCGACATCGCCGCCTGCCGGGATCTGCGGTGGATCGGCTATCTCTCGACCACCAGCGTCTATGGCGATCGTGCCGGCGGCTGGGTCGATGAAGGATCCGACTTGCGGCCGAGCGGCGAACGCGGCCGGCGTCGGGTCGCGGCCGAAGAGGACTGGCTCTCGCTCGGTGTATCGACCGGCGTGCCGGTGCAGATCTTCCGCCTCGCCGGCATTTACGGGCCGGGACGCAATCAGCTTGTTGCGCTGCGCGAAGGCCGCGCGCGCCGTGTCGTGAAGCCGGGCCAGCTCTTCAGCCGCGTCAATGTCGAGGATGTTGCGCAGGTGCTCGAGGCCTCCATGCAACAACCCGATCCCGGCGCGATCTATAATGTCGCGGACGACGAGGCGACCGATCCGGCTCTCGTCGTGGAACACGCGGCCTCGCTACTCGGCATCGCCGCGCCGCCGGCGGAGCCGTTCGAGACGGCAACGCTCTCGCCACTGGCGCGCAGCTTCTATGACGACTGCAAACGCGTGCGGAACGACCGCATCAAACAGGCGCTCGGCGTGCGCCTCCTTTATCCGACCTATCGCGAGGGGCTGGCGGCGCTGCGCGAGACGATCGACTGAACCAGCGCATCGAGGGTTTCGGTCAACCGCGCGAGATCGGCCGGTTCGGAAAGCCGATGATCGCCGCCCTTGATAAGCGTGACGACGACGTCGCTGCCGATCAGACGCTCGGCGAGCCGCGTCGAAGTCTGCCACGGCACCGATGTGTCGTTCATGCCGTGCAGCAGTCGCATCGGGCAGTCGAGATCGATCGCTGCGCCAAGATGCAGATGGCGGCGACCGTCCTCGATCAGCCGCATCGTGATTGGCAGCCCGCCGTCGGGATCCCGCCAGATGCCGTCGCGCGTCAATGTGTCGCGCAATTCTGCGCGCGCCTTGCGCCAGATGAGTTCCTCGGTGAAATCGGGCGCGGCCGCGATGCCGATCAATCCGGCGACCCGCTGTTTTCGCGCGAGCGCCAGGTTCAGCATGATCCAGCCGCCCATGCTCGAGCCGATCAGGATCTGCGGTCCATCGGTCAGCCGATCGAACGCAAGAATCGCGTCCGCCGACCAGTCGCCGATCGTGCCGTCTTCAAACCGGCCGGAAGAACGCCCATGTCCCGTGTAGTCGAAGCGCAGGAATGCGTACCCCGCCTTGCGGCAATGCGCTTCGAGCGCGCCTGCCTTGGTGCCGGTCATGTCCGAACCGAAGCCGCCCAGGAAAACGACGCCGGGGCGGCCATCGGCGGTGCGGCGCGCGCTTCGACGGTAGGCAATTGTTGCACCGTCGCTGCGTGCTAGACTCTCATACGCGAACGCGGCTGCGGCCGTTTCTGCGGCTGCTGCAGCCTTTTGGACGGCCTTGGCGGTGGGTTTTCGGTCGGGCATTGGTATCGGCATTCGTTGCAGGCGCGGTCGTTGCGGGCGCGGGATCGGAATGGAATTCATATGGTAGCCGCCATCTTGTCGGATAGCACGGCCGTCGCCGCGCACACGGCGTCGTCGCCGGGTGTGCTGCATCTGCTGCCGGAACTCGACGGCGGCCCGCGGTCGCGCGCGGTGATCGACATGGCGACGGTCATCATCCAGGGCGGCGGGCGCGCCGTGATCGCAAGCCCGCCCGGTTCGGCGATGGTCGATGTGCAGCGCGCCGGTGCGACGCATGTGTCGCTGGCGCTCGATCGCGACAATCCGGTGACGCAGCGCACCAATGCCGGGCGGATCGAGACGCTCATCCGAGAGCAGGGAATCCGTCTCGTGCACGCGCATGGCCGCAGTGCCGCCTGGAGCGGGGCGCGGGCGGCGCGACGCAGTCAGGCCGCGTTTGTTGGCACCTTCCATCGGCCCTATCAGCCCGGCGGGCTGTTCGGCGGCAGTGGTGCCAAGGCGATGGCGGAAGCGGATGCGACGATCGCCGTCTCGCAGTTCGTGCGCGATACCGTCATCCGTCATTTCCCCGCACTCGAGGCAACGCTGCAGGTGATCTCCTATGCCCTCGACATGGATCGGTTCGATCCGGCGCGAGTGAGCGCCGAAAGGGTTGTGCATCTAGCGACGCAATGGCGGCTGCCGGATGGCGTACCGGTGGTGATGGCCGGCGGCCTCGCCACCCGCAAGAGCGGACATGCTTTGCTGGTCGAGGCCCTGGCCCGGATCGCCGACCGCGACTTCTATTGCCTGATGTTCGCGGCTGCCGACGAATTCGAAACCACCCAGCGCGAGTTCGAGGAGCTTGCCCGCCAGCACGGGATCGGCGCGCGCGTTCATCTGCTCGAACCCTGTCGCGACATGCCGGCGGCCCTCATGCTCGCCGACGTGGTGGCCGTGCCTTCGGCCGAACCGGAGCCGTTCTCGATGCCGGCTGCCGAAGCGCAGGCGATGGGCCGGCCCGTTGTGGCCGCCGATCACGGCGCAGCGGTCGAACAACTGGCCGGCCAGCCGATGGGCTGGCTGGTCCCGCCGGGCGATGCAGCGGCGCTGGCCGCGAGTCTTGCGGCGGCGCTCGACCTCACATTGGTCCAGCGCCAGCATCGCGCGCATGACGTGATCGCGGGCGCGCGGATCCGCTACGGCCGCGACAGCGTCGGGGAAGCGCTGCTTGGCGTCTATAACCGGCTGCTGCCGGACGACGTGCCCGCCGCCTTGACAGGCGAAGGCTAGCCCGTAGAGTGCCGCCGCCCGCGCCGGCGGACCATAAAAGAGCGGTTTCGGCGCGTTTCCGACCCTATCCGAGCGGAGTTTCATGGTTACGATCACGCTTCCAGACGGAAGTGAGCGACGCTTCGACGGCCCCGTTTCGGGCGACGACGTTGCACGTTCGATCGGGCCCGGGCTCGCCAAGGCGGCGCTCGCGATCAAGGTCGATGGCGAGCTGCGCGATCTCTCGCGCTCGATCGACGAGGACGCGAAGATCGAGATCGTGACGCGCGATCATCCCGATGCGCTGGAGCTGCTGCGCCACGACTGCGCGCATGTGCTGGCCGAAGCGGTGCAGGAACTTTATCCGGGCACGCAGATCACGTTCGGGCCCGCGACCGAGACCGGGCTCTACTACGATTTCGTGCGCGAAGAGCCGTTCACGCCCGAAGATTTTCCGAAGATTGAAGCGAAGATGGCCGAGATCGTCGATCGCGACGAAAAGATCGTGCGCTCGATCTGGGATCGCGAAAAGGCGATCCAGTATTTCAATTCGATCGGCGAGAAGTACAAGGCCGAACATATCGGCACGATCCCGCGCGACGAACCGATCTCGATCTATACGCAGGGCAACTGGACCGATCTCTGCACCGGCCCGCATCTGCCCTCGACGGGTAAGCTCGGCAAGGCGTTCAAGCTGATGAAGGTTGCCGGCGCCTACTGGCGGGGCGATGCGAAGAACCAGCAGCTCCAGCGTGTCTATGCGACCTGCTGGGCGAACGAGAAGCAGCTTGCCGACTATCTCCACATGCTTGAGGAGGCGGAAAAGCGCGACCATCGCCGGCTCGGGCGCGAAATGGATCTCTTCCATCAGCAGGAAGAGGCGGCCGGCATGGTGTTCTGGCATCCCAAGGGCTGGACGCTCTATCGCACGCTCGAACGCTACATGCGATCGCGGCTCGATGCGGCCGGCTATGTCGAGGTGAAGACGCCGCAGCTCGTCGATCGCAAGCTGTGGGAGGCCTCGGGCCATTGGGAGAAGTTCCGCGAGAACATGTATATCGCGGAGAACGAGGAAGGCATCCGCGACTATGTTGCCGACCCGAAGCAGCGGATCTTCGCACTGAAGCCGATGAACTGCCCCTGCCATGTGCAGATTTATAACCAGAAGCTGACCAGCTATCGCGAGCTGCCGATTCGCATGGCCGAGTTCGGCTCATGCCATCGCTTCGAACCGGGCGGCGCGCTGCACGGCATCATGCGGGTGCGCAACTTCACGCAGGACGATGCGCATATCTTCTGCACGGAAGACCAGATCACGAGCGAAAGCACGTCGTTCTGCGATCTGCTGCAGCTCGTCTATCACGATCTCGGTTTCGACGAGATCGTCGTGCGCTTCGCCGACCGGCCGGCGACGCGCGCCGGCACCGACGCGATCTGGGACAAGGCGGAGAATGCCCTAAAAATTGCGGTCGAGGCCGCCGGTCTTACTTACGAGATGGCGCCGGGCGAAGGCGCGTTCTACGGGCCCAAGCTCGAGTTCCATCTGCGCGACGCGATCGGCCGATCCTGGCAATGCGGCACGCTGCAGGTCGATTTCGTGATGCCCGAGCGGCTCGATGCGACCTATATCGGCGAGGACGGACAGCGCCATCGTCCGGTCATGCTGCACCGGGCGATCATCGGCACGTTCGAGCGCTTCCTCGGCATAATGATCGAGAATTATGCCGGGCGGATGCCGTTCTGGCTGGCGCCGGTCCAGATCGTGGTCGCGACCATCACGGGCGATGCCGACGATTATGCAGGGGAGGTCTCGGCCGCCATGAAGGCCGCCGGCCTCAGGGTCGAAACCGACCTGCGGAACGAGAAGATCAACTACAAGGTTCGCGAGCATTCGCTTGCCAAGGTCCCGGTCATCGCCGTGGTGGGCAAACGCGAGGCGGAAGAGCGTAAGGTGGCTTTGCGCCGCCTTGGCGGCGACAAGCAAGAAATCCTTGCGCTCGATGAGGCCCTCAATAGACTTGAGGATGAGGCCGTATCGCCCGATCGACGGACGGCCGCCTGAGGGGAAATGGGGCCTTCCGCCCGCTTGGCGGGCGGCCTGCCGCCTGACCTGTTCCAGCAACAATAGGAGAAGTATCCATAGCCAGACCACCTTTTGCCCAAGCACCGCAGCGCGAGGGGCCGCGCATCAATCACGAAATCAATGCCCGGGAGGTAAGACTGGTCGGTGCGGACGGAGCCATGCTCGGCGTCGTACCGATCCGCGATGCGATCGCCCAAGCCGAAGATGCCGGGCTCGATCTGGTCGAGGTGTCGCCGAATGCGGCACCGCCGGTCTGCAAGATCCTCGATTTCGGCAAATTCAAATATGAAGAGCGCAAGCGCAAGCACGACGCGCGCAAGAAACAGCGCATCATCGAAGTCAAAGAAATCAAGATGCGTCCTGGTATCGACATTCACGATTACCAGGTGAAGATGCGTGCGATTCAGCGCTTCATCGAGGAAGGCGACAAGGTCAAGGTCACGATGCGTTTCCGCGGCCGCGAAATGGCGCACCAGGAACTCGGTCTCAAGGTTCTCGACCGCGTTCGGGGCGACATGGACGAAAAGGCCAAGGTCGAGCAGCTGCCGCGTCTCGAAGGGCGGCAGATGATCATGATCATGGCGCCCAAGTGATCGTTCGTGTGATCGATCGCGTGATCGGCGATGCGGGGGCCGATCCGTGATGCGCCGCCGCCCGGTCCGACGATCCCGACATGGAAATCTTTAACCTGGCGATCCGGTGAGCGAACCATGAGCGGGGCGCGCGAGCCGGATGTTCAGAACCCATCCAACCCGGCGGACGGTGGTGCGACGCTAACGGATCGCGCTGCCGCCCGCGTGGTTGCGCTGCCCGAGCGCCGGCCGGGTCTACCGGTGGGCGAACCGCCCGATGCGGACGTCGAAGGCGGCGACGGGGCCGGTTCGCCGGCAGCAACAGCCGGTTTCGTCCTCCCGTCGGCGCTCTCGATCCGCCCCTGGACGCCGCCGGTCAGCGGCGCGCTGGCGGCGATCTTCGGGGTCACCGCCCTCTTCAAAATGGCGTGGATCCTGGCGCCGCTGGCGATCGTCCTCGCGATTATCGCCGGCCTGCGCGGCCATCATGGCTGGGCGGTGATCGGCCTCGGCACGGCGATTGTGGGGCTGCTGATTTCGCCCTGGTTCTGGACCTTTCTCGGCCTCGCCTGGCTCTATCAGATGTGGGGCTGAGAGGGCCGTTTTCGGGCCCCGGCCAGGTACCCGGCCCGGCTTGCCATCGCGGCGAGCCCTCCTGTATAACCCGCGCGCCGTTTCTAGCGGCCACTGGGCCTGATTTACGGGCATGCCCAACCGCGCGGCGTTATCCAAGAAATCCAAGGACTTACAAATGCCCAAGATGAAGAGCAATTCGAGCGCCAAGAAGCGCTTCTCGTTTACCGGCACCGGTAAGGTGCGCATGAATCCGGCCAACAAACGCCACGGACTCGTCAAGCGTCCGCAGCAGATGAAGCGACAGACGCGGGGCACCGAGATCGTTGCCGATGTCGATGCACCGAATATCAAGCGATATCAGCTGCCCTACGGCGACAAGTTCCAGCGATAAGGAGCCCGGATCATGGCACGAGTAAAACGCGGCGTTACCACACACGCACGCCACAAGAAGATCGTCGACATGGCGGCCGGCTATCGCGGCCGTGCCGGCACGAATTTCCGCATCGCCATCGAGAAGGTCGAGAAGGGGCTGCAATATGCCTATCGCGACCGGCGCAATCGGAAGCGCGAGTTCCGCGCCTTGTGGATCCAGCGCATCAATGCGGGTGCGCGCGAGAACGGTCTCACTTACGCGAAGATGATGAACGGTCTGAAGCATGCCGGCATCGAGATCGATCGCAAGGTGCTGGCGGATCTGGCGGTGCGGGAACCGCACGCCTTCGCAGCTTTGGTGAAGCAGGCCGAGTCCGCTCTTCCGAAGGCCTCCCCCGCGAAAGCCGGTTGAGCCCGCTTTCGATATTGCGGCGTTCGTTTTTGTCGATGGCTCTGGCAGCGGGCCTGCTTGCTGCCGCCTGCGACAATTACGACGCCGATATCGAGGCGGTGCAGGCGGCGGAGTTTGCGCCGGGCAGCACCAACGCCGAATTCGCCAATGAACTCGCCGGCTCCGACGGCTCGGTCGAATGGTCGGCCGAGAAGGTCGACGGCCGCGAGGGTACGGTTCGGGTCATCGCCGACATCGAGCGGCCCTCGAGCTCGGGGCGGGCGCATGAAATCCGTTTCGAATATCTGCACGAGCGCGGCACCGCCCGGGTCCGGCTCGACCGCGCTTTGGTCGACGGGCGCGAACAGAACCTCCTTTCAGGCATGCTCAATCTGCTGCTGCTGCAGCTCGACTAGCCGCGATTCAGCGGTCGGACGGGAGCTCTGCAGCCGATTGACCCTCTTGCGGCGGCGCACTTATAGTCCGCCGCGATGTTTTTGGGGCCAAACGTGATGGATTTTCCGGCGGATCTGCGATTTACCGGCTTCTACGCAAGGATGCGGCCCGCCTCTTTCGGGCCGTGCCCGGCTTCGTCGCACTGACGGCCGACGGCACGGCGGAACAGAGGATCAGACGGGGGCCGATCCATGGCGATCGGCCCTTTTTTCATGAGACGGCCCCCAATCGTTGAACGGCAGATGCGATGACCGACTCCAGCAAAATCGACTACCCGGCGATCGAGGCGAAATGGATCGCAGCCGCTACGGCTGCGAACGATCCGCAGACGCTCGAAGCAATGCGCGTCGACGCGCTCGGCAAGAAGGGCGAGATCAGCCAGCTCATGAAGGGGCTGGGCGGGCTCGATCCCGATCAGCGCCGCGAGGCCGGATTGCAGCTCAATCGCGTCAAGGACGCGGTGCAGGCGGCGATCGAAACACGCCGCAACGCGCTCGACGAAAGCCAGCTCGAGGCGAAACTCGCGGCCGAACGCATCGACGTCACCTTGCCGGTCCGGCCGGAAACCGAAGGCAGGCTGCATCCGATCAGCCAGACCATCGACGAGATCGTCGCGATCTTCGGCGAGATGGGTTTCTCCGTCGCCGAAGGGCCGGACATCGAAGACGACTTCCACAATTTCACGGCGCTCAATATTCCGGCCGATCATCCGGCGCGCCAGATGCACGACACGTTCTATCTGGCCGCCGCGGACGGCAGCCGCCACGCCAACCCTATCGCGCATGCCAGCGAAGGGGAGTCTGGGGCAGCTCGTGCGAACACTAACAACGCCGACGCTGGCGGGGTTGGAGGGGCGGCCGCCAGCGTCGGCGAACTTCTGTTACGCACCCATACGTCGCCGGTGCAGATCCGGCACATGAAGGATCGGCCACCGCCGATCCGCATCATCGCGCCGGGCCGCACCTACCGGAACGACAGCGACATGACGCATACGCCGATGTTCCATCAGGTCGAAGGGCTGGTGATCGACGAGACGACGCATATGGGCCATCTCAAGGGCTGCCTCGTCGATTTCTGCCGCGCGTTTTTCGGCATTCCCGATCTGCCGCTGCGCTTCCGGCCGAGCTTCTTTCCGTTCACCGAACCCTCGGCCGAAGTCGATATCGGCTGCTCGCGCAAGGGCGGCGAACTGAAACTCGGCAATCACGGCGACTGGCTCGAGATTCTCGGCTGCGGGATGGTGCATCCGAAGGTGCTGGAAATGGTCGGCATCGACCCGACCCGCTATCAGGGCTTTGCTTTCGGCATGGGGATCGAGCGTATCGCGATGCTGAAATACGGCATCCCGGATCTGCGCACCTTCTTCGAGGGCGATCTGCGCTGGCTTCGCCATTACGGGTTCTCACCGCTCGATGTGCCGTCGCTGACCGGGGGCATCGCGCGATGAAGTTCACGCTCGACTGGCTGAAAAAGCATCTCGCAACCGATTCCGATGTCGAAGCGATCGGCGCGAAACTGACTGCGCTCGGGCTCGAGGTCGAAGGCATTGAGGATCGCGCGAAGGAACTCGCTGCGTTTACGGTTGGTTATGTGACCGAGGCGAAGCCGCATCCCAATGCCGACAAATTGCGCGTCTGCATGGTCGATACCGGCAACGGCATCGTTCAGGTGGTGTGCGGCGCGCCGAATGCGCGCACCGGCATGAAGGGCGTGTTCGCGGCCGTCGGTACGCATATCCCCGGCACCGGGCTCGATCTCAAGAAGGGCGTTATCCGCGGCGTCGAATCGAACGGCATGCTCTGTTCGGCGCGCGAGATGGGTCTCGGCGACGATCACGATGGTATCATCGATCTGCCCGCCGATGCGCCGGTCGGCGCGCCGTTCGCGAAAGTCATGGGGCTCGACGATCCGGTGATCGATATCGCGGTCACGCCCGATCGCGCCGATTGTCTCGGCGTCGCCGGCGTGGCGCGCGATCTCGCCGCCGCCAATGCGGGAAAAATCATTCCCTTCGACAAATCGCCGATCGCTGGAAGCTTCGTGAGCCCGGTCAAATGGCGCATCGATCTGCCAGGCGACCCCACGGCCTGCCCCTATGTCGCGGGGCGTTACTTCCGCGGCCTCAAGAACGGGCCGAGCCCGAAATGGCTGCAGGAGCGGCTGCTGGCGATCGGCCTTCGGCCGATCTCGGCGCTGGTCGATATCACCAATTTCGTGACCCACGATCTCGGCCGGCCGCTTCACGTGTTCGATGCGAAGAAGCTCGCGGGCGATCTGACGATGCGCTTTGCGAAGCAGGGCGAAAAAGTCCTGGCGCTCGACGGGCACGAGTACACGCTCGATCCCTCGATGACCGTGATTGCGGATGCAAACGGCCTGCACGGTATCGGCGGCATCATGGGCGGCGAGGAGAGCGGCTGCACCGACGACACGACCGAGATGTTCCTCGAGGTCGCTTTGTTCGATGCCGGCCGCACCGCGCGCAGCGGCCGCGCGCTCGGCATCGAGAGCGATGCGCGTTACCGGTTCGAGCGCGGGCTCGATCCGCAGTCGGCGCTCTGGGGTCCGGAAGTCGCAGCGCGGCTTGTGCTTGAGCTCTGCGGCGGCGAGGCGAGCGAGGTGGTCACTGCCGGCACGTTGCCGAAATGGCACCGCCGCATCGAATTCCGGCCGGCGCGTATCGCGGCACTGGGTGGCGTTGCCATTGCCGAGGACGAGGTGCTCGCGATCCTGCGCGCGCTGGGCTTCGTCGTGACGCCCTTGCGCGAAACGCGCGGCGAGCGGTTCGATGTCGACGTGCCGTCCTGGCGCCAGGATGTCGAGGGCGAAGCCGACATTGTCGAAGAAATCGTGCGGGTCGCCGGATACGATCGCATCCCCGCGATGTCGCTACCGCGTCTCGCGGCGCTGCCCGAACCCGCGGTCACGCCGGCGCAGAAGCGCGCCTCGATGGCGAAGCGCCTGCTCGCCACGCGTGGGCTGATGGAGGCCGTCACCTGGTCGTTCATGCCGCAAGCCGCGGCGCGTCTGTTCGGCGGCGGCGATCTCTTGCTTGCCAATCCGATCAGCGCCGATCTCGACGCGATGCGACCTTCGATCCTGCCCAATCTCCTGATGGCGGCGCAGCGCAATGCCGCGCGCGGTTTCGGCGACGTCGCCTTGTTCGAGGTTGGCCCGCAATATGCCGATGCGACGCCGAAGGGCCAGTCGCTGGTCGCAACGGGCCTGCGCGTGGGTGCGAGCGGTCAGCGCCACTGGCAGCAGAAGCCGCGCGCGGTCGATGCGTTCGATGCGAAGGGCGATGCGACCGCACTGCTCGCTGCACTCGGCGCGCCGGTCGACAATCTCCAGGTCACGACCGATGCGCCCGGCTGGTATCATCCGGGCCAGTCCGGCGTGTTGCGGCTCGGGCCGAATGTGATCGCGCATTTCGGGACGCTGCATCCGCGCGTTTTGAAGGCGCTCGACGTGAAGGGACCGGCGGTCGCCTTCGAACTCTTCCTCGATCGCGTGCCCGAGCCGCGCGCGAAGGGAACGGCGCGGCCGCCGCTGAAGGCATCGCCTTATCAGGCGGTCGAACGCGATTTCGCCTTCGTCGTCGATCGCGATGTGGCCGCCGACAAATTGCTGCGTGCGGCGAAGGGTACCGACAAGGCGCTGATCCGGCAGGTCTCGATCTTCGACCTGTTCGAGGGCGCTGCGATGGGTGCCGGCAAAAAGTCGATCGCGATCGCGGTCACGCTGCAGGCCGACGATCGCACGCTGACCGACGAGGAGATCGAGGCGGTCGCCGCGAAGATCGTCGCCGCGGTGACGAAGGCGACGGGGGCGACGCTACGGGGCTGACCCTTACCCGATTTTGCGCGTTGTGCGACTCGTCTACTCCGAATCCCGGTTTTCTGTCATTGCCGGGCTTGACCCGGCAATCCACGGAACAGTTGGGTTCGGTGTAAGCAATGACGGCCAGATGCGGCGGCACGGTGGATCGCCGGATCAAGTCCGGCGATGACGAAGTGAATGTGGTTACGGCATTCCGGCTTCCTCAATCGTCGCACTCCGTTCGCGAACCGCTGCACGGCAGAGCCGCGCCATCCGGTACGCGGCATCCGTTCTGAGGCGGGTGTCGCGGCTTTGTGGTTATGCGCGGCTCCGCTATGTCAACGGGCGCCGCGGCTTTGCAGGTTGCATGGCATCCGCCATGCGGGCCCGGTTTCGGTGGGCTGCCGGCCCGGCGGATTGATTCGCATACCGGGTCTTGGGGTGGATGGCGCGGCTCAGCGATGCAGCGAATCCGTTGCCGAAAGGGATGAGCGCGGCTTCCATGGAACCGCCCCCGTTTCCGGGGTTTCGTCTGGCGTTCGGCAGAGGTATTAACGCATATTACGCAATAACGGTCAACATAAAAATGACCCGCCGGCATCCGCCATAGCCGATGGGCCCGCGACACGCTCCCGCCAGTGCACACGCAATAGACCATAAATCAGACATAGCGCTACTGTAACGGGTATACGCAACCAGGAGGAGTTCAGATGCGGCCTGTTGCGCGGTGGATGTTTGTAGCAATCGTGATCGCGCTGTCGTGGAGCCCGGCAGTCGCCGACGACTTGCCAGTGATGGGATCGTCGCCACGCTTCTGGCGAAATGCCGATGCAAACTGCCTGTAGTTGGCAAGAGTTGTTGAAGTGATGCCAGCGGAACTGCTGCCGCCGGTGTCGTGACTCAGATCTTCATATCCGATCAACCCGAGCATCACATACTTCGCGCTGTCGGAAAGATCGTTGCGCGATTCGATTGCCTCGTTCGCTTCGACGAAGGTGGAGTAGGGGATGGCATAGGGCGGCAGTGTCGCGCTTTCGGCGCCGCGCTGTGCTGCGAGGACCCGCTGCTGCGTCTGACGGGCACCTTCGGTCCGATCGGCAAGAGCTTCCGGTGACAGAGATGCCAGGTCTTTATCGCTCAACCGCGTCGGCTGAACCTGTGCATCCCTATGAGCGTCTGCCGAACTGTCCGACGGTGTGGTCTGCGCGATCTGCGTGCCGTCGGCCTTGCGCAGTCGGTTGTCCTGAGGCTTGAGCGGCACACTGGACGATGCCGCATCCCGCGCCATCGGATTCTTGGCAACCGCGTGCCCGGCATCGTAGCCGGCGATCGGCATGCCGGGCACCCGTGTCGCGTGGCCGGTCGGGACGAGCGGGGTGCGCGCCGACGGCGGCTGTATCGTGCCTCCTGCGCGGTCGTCCGTGTTCGCTGGGGCGCGCGCCGGCTGCACGGGGATGGTCCGCGCGGCAGGATCGCAGGTGCGATGCATCGGCGACGAGTAACGCCGCATCGCATGGTTATGGTTGATGTGCGCGCTCTGCGTGATGGCATCATGCAGCGGGTGTTTCTTCTCGTAGACCATGCCTTTCGCTTCGGATTCGGCATCGCCGGGCGATAGATCGAGCGCGGGCGGCGGCCCGAATTCATCGTCGTCTTCGCGCTCCCAGGGCGCGCGGGCGATTTTGTTGCTGTTGGCGGGGGCGTTGAAGCCGGATACCGGCCGGTTCGGATTCGAAACTTTCAGGCGTCGGTCGACGCACGCCATAATTCTTCTCCGTCAAAATGTCGTTGAGCGGGGGGCGGGGTTTGGGATGGGTTTTGGGGCTCAAAGCCCATCCCGGCCAAACTACCGCAATATTAACGCATATTACGCAATAATTGTCAATTAAACTCGAGCAACGTGCCCGTACCCTCGGTCAACAGCGCATGGACCCGCCGAGCCGTTGCGAGCCGTGCCTCGAGTGCCGGCCGTTCGCCGAGTGCGTGTTCGCCGATCAGGGCGAGATAGGCGAGACGCGCGCGCGTGATGGCATCCGGTCCGCGCACGCCCATCGCCGCGAACAGCTCTTCGAGATAATCGAGCCGGGCGCGATCGACCCGGGCGACCGCGGCCAACGCCTCGGGATCGGTCCGCGCCCAGAGCCGGATTGCCGGTTCGGGGCTCGCCGCCCCCTCGCGCGCGACCGTTTCCATCAAGGCCCAGAGCCGCGCCGATCCGCTGCCGCCCGCTGCCTCGACCCGGTCGACGACGCCCATCGCGGCTTTGGTTTCCCAATGCGCCAGCAGCGCCGCGAGCAGCGCCGGCCGGTCGGCGAAATGGTGATAGAAGCTGCCCTTGGTCGCACCGAGCCGGCGGGCCAGCGCCTCGATCCCGACGGCATCCGGCCCGCTTTCGGCCAGCAGCCGCAGGGCGGCTGCGATCCAGTGAGCGGGCCCGTGACGGGTCGGTCGTGCCATGATCGCAACATAACATACGGTAGAGCATTTTATCTATCTAACAACATACATACGATACCGTATGTATGTTGCCGCGATCGGAAACACAGTTGCCGATGGCGCCGGGCAATGTCGCCGCAGCCCGCAAAGACCGTCCGGGAACTCGTTGCGGGGAAGCCCGGCCTTCCCTATGTTCCAGCGGCCTCGCGGGCCGATGCTCCGAGGCTACTCCCGGTAACCCGGTTTCGCGACCCGATCCAACCGGCCAACCCGATTCGACGATCCGAACCGAACGCAGCAGACCCCGAAGCCGCCTCACCGCCGAGCCTTGCCCGAACTGACATGACCGACCTCGCGCATATCCGGAATTTTGCGATCATCGCGCATATCGATCACGGCAAGTCGACGCTGGCCGATCGACTGATCCAGCGTTGCGGCGGGCTCACCGCGCGCGAGATGAAGGAGCAGGTGCTCGATTCGATGGATCTCGAGCGCGAGCGCGGCATCACCATCAAGGCGCAGACAGTCCGGCTCGATTACACCGCGAAGAACGGCGAGACCTATGAGCTGAACCTCATGGACACGCCCGGCCATGTCGACTTCGCCTACGAAGTCTCGCGCTGTCTTGCCGCCTGTGAAGGCTCGCTGCTGGTGGTCGATGCCAGCCAGGGCGTCGAGGCGCAGACCCTCGCCAATGTCTATCAGGCGATCGAACATAATCACGAGATCGTTCCGGTCCTGAACAAGATCGATCTGCCGGCGGCCGAGCCGGAGCGGATCCGTCAGCAGATCGAGGACGTGATCGGGCTCGATGCGTCGGACGCGGTGCTGATCTCGGCCAAGACCGGCCTCGGCATCGACGACGTGCTCGAAGCCTTGGTCAACCGGCTGCCGGCGCCCAAGGGCGATCGCGATGCGCCACTGAAGGCGATGCTGATCGACAGCTGGTACGATTCCTATCTCGGCGTCATCGTGCTGGTGCGCGTCCATGACGGCGTCATGAAGCCGCACATGAAAGTGCGGATGCTGCAGACCGGGGCGTCGCACGAGGTCGAGCAGGTCGGTATCTTCACGCCGAAAATCGTTCGCGTGTCCGAGCTCGGGCCGGGCGAAGTCGGCTTCATCACCGCCGGCATCAAGCATGTCGCCGATTGCCAGGTCGGCGATACGATCACCGAAGAACGTCGCCCGACCGCGAAGGCCCTGCCGGGTTTCAAACCCTCGGTGCCGGTCGTGTTCTGCGGCCTCTTTCCCGTCGATGCCGCCGATTACGAGCGGCTGCGCGACAGCCTCGCAAAACTGCGGCTCAACGATGCGAGTTTCCAGTACGAGCCGGAAACCTCGGCCGCACTCGGTTTCGGCTTCCGCTGCGGCTTTCTCGGGCTGTTGCATCTCGAGATCATCCAGGAACGGCTGGATCGCGAATTCGATCTCAATCTGATCACGACCGCGCCGTCGGTTGTCTATCGCGTGCATCTTACCGACGGGTCGGTAAAGGAGCTGCACAATCCGGCCGACATGCCGGAGACAATGCGGATCGAAAAAATCGAGGAGCCGTGGATCCGCGCGACGATCCTGGTGCCCGACGAGCATCTCGGATCGATCCTCAAACTATGCGAAGACCGCCGCGGCGAGCAGGTCGAGCTCACCTATGCCGGCAGCCGCGCGATGCTGATCTATCGCCTGCCGCTGAACGAGGTGGTGTTCGATTTCTATGACCGGCTGAAATCGGTCAGCCGCGGCTATGCCAGTTTCGACTATCAGATCGACGAGTATCGCGAGGGCGACCTGGTGAAGCTCTCGATTCTGGTGAACGCGGAACCGGTCGATGCGCTCGCCTGCATCGTGCATCGCAATTATGCCGAGCAGCGCGGCCGCTCGCTCTGCACCCGACTCAAGGATCTCATTCCGAGGCAGCTCTTCAAGATCGCGATCCAGGCGGCAATCGGCGGCAAGGTGATCGCGCGCGAGACTGTCGCGGCGCTGCGCAAGGACGTGACCGCGAAATGCTATGGCGGCGACGTGTCGCGCAAGCGCAAGCTGCTGGACAAGCAGAAAGAGGGCAAGAAGCGGATGCGGCAGTACGGCAATGTCGAGATTCCGCAATCCGCCTTTCTCGCCGCGCTCAAGATGGGCGACGGCTAGCGCGTCTGCGGTTTTCTATCGCGACTTGAAATAGCGGCGCTTCGAATCGGCGTGCCGGCGCCGTCTGCGCAGCAATGCGAGCAGCAGACCGGGGATGCCGAGCACGACCCATGCCGGCAAGTCGAGCACCGTCCTGGTGCCGTTCCAGAACCCGATCGAGAGATTGCGTTCGATCGCCGCCTGAAACCCATGCAGGCTGTTCTGGTGCAGATTGAACCAGAGCTGATAGGCGGAAAGAATGTTCCATCGGTCGGTCGCGAGCCACAGATAGGCTTCCCGCGCGAGCAGAGCCAGCGCAGCCGCAATCAAAAGCCAGCCGATGAGCCGGAGAAAGAACATCCGGCAATCCCCCTTGGCAGCCGCGCCCGGAAGGCAGCGCGGCCAGGTCGGCAACCTTAGTGGATCGCCTGCGCCGCCGTCACCCCTGCCGCGCACCTGCGGTAAAAATCCGGAAAGGGCAGGCGGCGATCAGGCGGTTTCGCTGGCCCAGGGCGCCAGTGGCGTCGTGTCGTCGGGCACCTTCGTGCCGCGCTCGACGGCCGGTCGTGCGCCGATTTTCTTCAGCCAGCGGGTCAGATGCGGATAGTTCTCGTCGCGAAACCCATACGTCTTGGGGTTGTCCGCCCAGGGAAAGGTTGCGATGTCGGCGATCCCGTATTCCTCGCCGGCGAGATACGGGCTCTCGCGCAGCCGCAGATCGAGCACGCCCAAGATCCGGTCGCATTCCTTGTAGAAGCGCTCGACCGCGCGCGGGTTGGGCGGATCGGCATGCATGAAATGCCAGAGCTGGCCCAGCATCGGGCCGACATGGCCCATCTGGAACATGATCCATTGCAGGGTGCGATAGCGCAGCGCCGGATCGGTTGGATTGAACCGGCCGCTCTTCTCGGCGAGATACAGCAAGATCGCGCCGGATTCCGCCAGCACGGTATCGTTTTCGGTATCGCGGATCACCGGAATCCGTCCGTTCCCGTTCATCGCCAGAAAAGTCGGGTGACGCTGGTCGCCCTTGCCGAGCCGGATCCGGATGGCGCGATAAGGCAGCCCGGTTTCCTCCAGCATGATCGATATCTTGTGCCCGTTCGGGGTGCGCGCCGCCGTGTAGAGCTCGATCATGCCGTCTCCGTCTGAATGGGCTTAATGCGGCCCGAAGGAAGCGAGGCGACCTTACGCAAATTTCGATGACCGGGCGACCGGCGCCAGCGTCGCAGCCACCTTGTGCGATGCGGTTGCAGAACCAAAGCAGGTAGTATCTAGTAACCGGTAACCTGAAACCATCGTTCGGAGCCCTGCCATGTCCCGCCCGCGTATCGATAGCCCCTGCCCCATGGACCGGCTGCTCCGGCTGCTGACCGGGCCCTGGACCACATACCTGCTCTGGGTTTTGTCCGCCAACGGCCCGACCCGGTTCGGCGAGCTGAAGCGGCGCGTGCCCGGCATTTCCGCCAAGGTTCTGACCGACCGGCTGCGCATGCTGGAACAGGCAGGCGTCATCTACCGTGAATACGAAGAATCGATTCCGCCGAAGGTGACATACGGGCTTGCGCAGCGCGGTCAGGAACTGCGTTCGGTGCTCGACGGTCTGAACGCGATCGCGCGGCGCTGGTCGGAGCAGGACCAGAACGCGGGTGCGCGGGCGACCGCGGCGGAGTAGTGCCGGTGCTGTCGCGCGGAATCGGCGATCGCCGGTCTTAGCCGGCCCGCGCCCAGAGACGTTCGGTCAGCATTCCGACCTTGTCCTCGATCGCCTGCGCGGCATCGAGACAGAGATCCTCGCGAAAGCGCGGCCCGACGATCTGCACACCCATCGGCACGCCGTCATGCAGCCCGGTCGGCACGGCCGCCGCCGGCAGTCCCAGCAGGTTGACGGCATAGAGCATGCTCTGCTCGTCGAGCATCTGCCGCATGCGTTCGATGCCGCTTCGGTCGTCGCCCTGCGGAAATGGCGGCATCTGCGAGACCGGTGCGAGCACCAGCGGATAGCGTTCGAGGAACCCGTTCCATTCGCGCAGCAGCCGCGTGCGATCGGCGAGGGCGCGCGTATAGGCCGGCAGATCGATCGCGGGCGTATCGCGATCGTAATTGTCGATCACCTGATTGACGTCGTCGGAGCCGTATTCGCGAATGGCGCCGCGCATCACGCTGCGCAGATCGGTGTTGAGCAGCGTGCGCCACAGCGCGGCGATCTCGGCGACCAAAGGCGGATCGATTGCCTCGACCGCATAGCCGGCATTCGAGAGATGGCCAGCCGCTTCGTCGATCGCCGCGGCGACGGCGGGATGGCATGCGAAACCCGCCGGTGTTTTCGTCACCGCGACGCGGATCGGTTTCGGCAAAGACGGTCCTTCGAGCGGTGCCGGTACCCACCAGGGATCGCGATGATCGGGCGCCGCCATCGCGGCGAGACCGAGCCGCACGTCGCGCACCGTGCGGGCGATCGGGCCCTGCACGCTCATCAACTGCAGCGAGGGCGGGCGTTCGTCGCCGGCGCCCGGGTTAAAAGCCGGCACGCGGCCGAGCGAAGGCCGGATCGTCGCGACGCCGCAGGCATAAGCGGGGTAACGCAGCGAGCCGCCGAGATCGTTGCCATGCGCGATCGTGCCGATGCCGAGCGCGACCGACGCCGATGCGCCGCCGGACGAACCGCCCGGCGTCACATCCTTGTTCCAGGGATTGAGCGTGCGGCCGCGCAGCGGATTCTCGGTGAACCAGCGCAGCGAAAACTCGGGCGTGTTGGTGCGGCCGATCACGATCGCGCCGGCCTTCAGCAGATTGGAGACGACGGCGGAATCGTCGGGCGCGATCTTGCCGGCGAAGGCGACGACGCCGTTGGTGTTCGGCACGCCCTTCTGGTCGACATTCTCCTTGATCGTGACCGGCACGCCGTGGAGGACGCCAAGCTGATCGCCGGCCTTCTGCGCGTTGTCGGCGCGGTCGGCTGCGGCGAGTGCTGCCTCCGACAGATCGAGCGTGACTGCATTGACCGATGCGTTGACCGCCTGCATCCGTTCGATCGCAGCTTCGACAGCAGCACGAGCCGTCAAACGCCGCGCGCGGATCGCGGCTGCGGTTTCGACCGCGCCCAGTTTCCAGATCTCGGGATTTGCCATGATGCGCCTGCCTGAAAATTCAGGGGCGGAGCATAGCCAAATGAAATGTCGGCGCGAGGGAAAACGAACCGCGGCCAATCCGGCCGCGGTCCGCAACGATAACGTGGAACGATCAGGCCGCGCGTTCGCGGCCGAGCCAGCGCCAGACGCCGCCGCCCAGGATCGCGCCACCGAGCGGTGCAACCCAGAACAGCCAGAGCTGCTCGAGCGCAAGGCCGCCGGCAAACAGGGCAGGCCCCGTGCTGCGCGCCGGATTGACCGAGGTGTTGGTGACCGGAATGCTGATCAGATGGATCAAGGTCAGCGCGAGGCCGATCGCGAGCGGTGCAAAGCCGGCCGGTGCGCGTTTGTCGGTCACGCCGAGAATGATCAGCACGAAGAACATCGTGAGAAGAACTTCGGCAACCAGTGCCGCGAGCAGCGAATAGCCGTCGGGTGAATGCGCCCCATAGCCGTTGGACGCGAACCCGGCCGTGACGTCGAACCCCGCTTTGCCGCTCGCGATCACGTAAAGCACGGCCGCGGCCGCGATCGCGCCGGCGACCTGTGCGATCCAGTAGGGCAGGATCTGGCGCGCCTCGAAGCGGCCACCGGCCCAGAGGCCGAGCGTCACCGCGGGATTGAAATGGCCGCCGGAGATATGGCCGACGGCATAGGCCATCGTGACGACCGTCAGACCGAAGGCGAGTGCGACGCCGGCAAAGCCGATCCCGAGTTCGGGCACGGAAGCGGCCAGGACAGCACTGCCGCAGCCGCCGAAGACGAGCCAGAACGTGCCGAAAAATTCGGCGCCGAGTTTTTGAAGCGTTGGCATGAAGGACCCCCTAAAGCTGAGACGGTTTGGGCCGAATCAGTGCGTCGGATTCTGCGCGCGCGCCGGAGCGAAATCAATGTCGCGGCCACGGGATGGAAGCGAGGCGCGACGCGACGAAGCGGATATCGGGACAAAGGTGCGAGCGCGACCCGGTAAAAGGCAGGTGGCGCGATTCGTTGCTTTGGCGGGTCTATTTGGGTAGCGTCCCGCCGCCGGCCGGGCACTTTCGGGTGTTCGGCCGGGTCATGGTCGAGGAGGGGTGGCCGAGCGGTCGAAGGCGCACGCCTGGAATGCGTGTAAGGGTCAAAAGCCCTTCGTGGGTTCAAATCCCACCCCCTCCGCCAGACCGCCGAATACGTTCTTTGACGCGCCATATTATCCTACGAACGGCTTGCTCTTCAGAAATCTCTCGATATTGGGGATGTGAAAGTCGGTATAGAGACTATTGTTACGTGAAACTGACTGGGATTCAGTCTCAAACGCTTAGGGCGAGGCGCTATGCCGCTTTTCACGACCACTAATTATCCGGTCAACGCGCTTATTGAAGACATTGATCTCGGCAAGATCGGTCTTCCCGAGTTACAGCGGCCGTTTGTGTGGCCGAACGTCAATGTCCGTAACCTGTTCGATTCCCTCTATCGGGGCTACCCGGCTGGTTTCTTACTGTTCTGGGACACGGGAGCAGATGCGGGTTTGAAAGGCATTGGAGTTAAGAACGACCAAGCTGTGCCCAAGCTCGCCATCGTGGACGGGCAGCAGCGGCTGACCTCGCTCTATGCCGTCATGAAGGGCGCGGAAGTCCTACGCGCCAATTTCAGGAAGGAACGTATAAGGATAGCGTTCAACCCGCTGTCGGAGCGGTTTGATGTCGCCGATGCGCCGATCCTAAAGGATAAGTCCTATATTCCAGATATTTCCGTAATCTGGCAGCCAGGAACTGACCTGTTCGAGATAGCGGACGGCTATATCAAAGGCTTATCGGAAGTCCGAGAACTCACATCCGACCAGATCAGGCGCGCCAAAAGCGCAATCGGTCGCTTGCAGAAACTTCCAGACTTTCAGTTTGTGGCGCTTACGCTCTCATCGACGGTCGATGCTCAAACCATCGCTGATGTGTTCGTCCGTATCAATGGCGAAGGGAAGAAGCTCAACCAATCCGACTTCATCATGACATTGATGTCAGTATTCTGGGATCAGGGTCGAGCCGAATTGGAAGCGTTTGCGATGCAGGCAACGCGGCCCTCTGATGGTCAGGCCTCGCCCTTCAACTATTTCATCAAGCCCGCGCCCGACCAGATGCTGCGTGCTACTGTGGGCGTTGCGCTGAAGCGCGCACGCCTTGCCAATGTCTATAGCGTCCTGCGCGGCAGGGACGCGCAAACTGGGATCGACAATCCCGATCGCCGTGCCGAGCAGTTCGCTCTGATGCAAATGGCGCAAAAACACGTTCTAAACCTCAGCAACTGGCATCACTTCCTGGGTAGCCTCACGCTGGTGGGATATCGCGGCGAGAAGATGATAAGCTCGCAGGCGGCTATCATCTTCAGCTACGTCCTCTACCTAATCGGCGCGACCGAGTATGGCATCGATAAAACACGAATTCGGCAAGTTATAGCCGAATTTTTCTTTATGGCCGCGCTGACCGGACGCTACACCAATTCACCAGAAACGCGCTTTGAAGCCGATCTGGGAATGATCCGAGATTTGGCTGATGGGGGTGCATTTCTCGCAAAACTTCGGGAGATATCCGCGACCGCACTGACCAGCGATTATTGGGCGATCACCCTGCCGAGCCAACTGGCAACTTCGGCGGCGCGCAGCCCTTCGCTGTTCGCTTATCAAGCCGCGTTGATAAAACTAGATGCGAACGCGCTCTACAGCCCCATGAAAATCGCCGCATTGGTCGATCCTGCGGTGAAAGGAACCAAGGTGGCTTTCGAACAGCACCATCTGTTTCCACGGGGTTATCTAGAGGATAACGGTATCACGGATCTCAAGCGGATCAATCAGATCGCCAATTTCGCGCCTGTTGAATGGCCTGACAATATCAGGATTGGCAAGAAGCCGCCGGCCGAATATGTGCCGCCGCTCGATCACAAGCTGACAGCCGCCCAGCGTGACCAGATGTATGGATGGCATGCATTGCCGCATCTGTGGTGGGAACTTCCCTATGACGAATTCTTGGTGCAGCGCCGTGTACGCATGGCGAGCGTGATCCAGCAGGCTTGGGAACTGCTGACTATAGGCGCGCCGCCAGCACCGGAATTGCCGCCAATTGCCATTAACGAGTTAATTTCAGGCGGTGAGACGGACGCTGTGGAATTCAAATCAACGCTTCGTACGAATCTGCATACTGCGCAAGTGGACGAGAAGATCCACCTGTCCGCGCTGAAGACGATAGCAGCATTTCTGAACGCCAAGGGCGGCACATTGCTCGTCGGCGTGGCGGATAACGGGGAAGTGCTAGGTCTTGATGCAGATGGATTTCCCAACGAGGATAAGATGGGGCTTCATCTCGTCAATCTGGTCAAGGACCGCATTGGAGAGGTGTTCTTGCCCTACGTTCATCCACATTTTGAAGACAAGGACGAGCATCAGGTGTTTGTTATCCGCTGTGAGAAGGGGCCGAAGGCCGCTTTTGTAAAAGACGGAAACTTGCAGCGATTTTTCGTGCGAGGCGGCAATGCGACTATCGAACTAACAGGCGCGTCGGTGACCGAGTACGTTAAGCAACGGTTTGGATAGCCTTAGCTCCATGCAAAGGCAACGACGGACGTCGACATGTCACCGGCGATCTCTCTCCCCAATCATAGAGTTAAGGCGTAAAAGTACTTCTCATCACTATCTGCACGTCCCGCCAGACCGGTCGATTGCGCATCATGATCGCCCGTCGGGTATGTCGATATCGGGGCGCCCTGTAGAAATCCGACGTCGCGCAACGGCGGGATGTGGTCGGGCGGCGGACTAACATCGTCCGAACGGGTGCGTCGACCCGGTTGCCGGATGTCGTTTCCTGAACGGAAGGAAAGCGTCGCACCATGACCCGAGAGGCTGTTTCTGCCATGTCGCCGGGTGACGCCGTTCTGGCGCGCGAGCGGACCGATCCGCTGCTGCAGCCTTTGCAGATCCGGCATCTCCGGTTGCGCAACCGCGTGATGAGCACGAGCCATGCCGCCGGCCTCGAGGAAGACGGCATGCCGGCGGAGCGCTATCAGCTTTATCACGAGGAGAAGGCGCGTGGCGGGCTTGCGCTCACCATGTTCGGCGGTTCGTCGAACGTGGCGCCGGATTCGCCCAACGTGTTCCGCCAGCTCAATGTCGGCGATGACCGCGTCATTCCCTATCTGCAGAACTTCTCGGCGCGGGTTCACGCGCATGGCGCGGCGCTGATGTGCCAGATCACGCATCTCGGCCGGCGCGGCGATGCGCTGGTCGACTCCTGGCTGCCAACGATCGCGCCCTCGCGGGTGCGCGAGACAATGCATCGCAATTTTCCGCGCGAGATGGACGAGCACGATATCGCCCGGGTTGTGACGGCGTTCGGCGATGCGGCGGTGCGCTGCAAGGAAGGCGGGCTCGACGGACTCGAGACCTGCGCCGGTGGCCATCTGATCGGTCAGTTTTTCTCGCCCGACACGAATCGGCGGACCGACCGGTTCGGCGGTTCGGTCGAGAACCGCGCCCGCTTCGCCCTGATGGTCCATGAGGAAATCCGCCGCCGGGTCGGCGACGATTTCGTCGTCGGCATCCGCATGGTTGTGGATGAAGGGATCGGCGGCGGCGTGACGCGCGAGGATGCGCTCGCGACCGCGCATATGCTCGAGCGCGCCGGCACGATCGATTTCTTCAATTGCATCTACGGCCGCATGGATACCGAGCTGGCGCTGGCCGAAGACAATATGCCCGGCATTACCGAGCCGATTGCGCCGTTCCTGGCTGCGATCGGTGCGTTCCGCCGCGAGGTGTCGCTGCCGGTCTTTCATGCCGCGCGCATCCTCGATGTGGCGACGGCGCGCCATGCCATCCGCGATGGCATGCTCGATATGGTCGGTATGACGCGCGCCCATATCGCCGATCCGCAGATCGTCAACAAGATCAGGAACGGCGAAGAGGAACGCATCCGGCCCTGCTTCGGTGCCTCGCATTGCATCTACAAGAAGCCGTCCTGCATCCATAACCCGGCCTCGGGTCGCGAGACCGAATTGCCGCAGCGCATCGAGCGATCGGCGACACCCGGCCGCAAGATCGTGATTGTGGGCGGCGGGCCGGCCGGTCTCGAGGCCGCGCGCGTCGCAGCCGAGCGCGGTCATTCTGTCCTGCTGTTCGAAGCGGCGGCTGCGCCCGGCGGTCAGATCCTGACGGCGATTCGCGCGCGGGCCAGGCGCGATCTCATTGCGATCGTCGACTGGCGCGTAGCGGAAATCGCGCGGCTCGGCGCGATTATGCGACTTAATCATTATGCCGAGCCGGAAGACGTGCTGGCCGAGCAACCCGACACCGTGCTCATCGCGACCGGCGGTATTCCCGATCTCGACTGGCTCGATGGCGCCGAACATTGCTCGAGCGTCTGGGGGGTGTTGGATGGCAGTCCGCCATCCGGCCAGGACGTGCTGGTCTTCGACGGCACCGGGCGGCATGAGGCGATTTCCTGCAGCGATCATCTGGTGGAAGCCGGCTGCACGGTGACGCATGTCACGCCCGACGATCGGGTCGCGATCGAGATGGGCTATACCGAGCGCGTCGTCTATCGGAAGCGCTTGTACGAGCGCGGCGTCGAAATCGTCTGCGACCGCCGCCTGACGAAAGTCGAACCCGAGCGCAACCGCCTGCGCGCAACGCTGGTCAACGAACTGACCGGCGCCGTCGAAACGCGCAGCGTCGACAAAATCATCGTCGAACATGGCACGACGCCGGTCGACGAACTCTTTCACGCGCTGCGCGGCCAATCGGTCAATGACGGCGTGACCGATATCGCGGCATTGCTTGCGGGGCGCAGCCAGCGGAAAGCGGCGGTGCCGGCGGACCGCGGCTTCGACCTGCACCGGATCGGCGATGCTGTCGCGAGCCGGTCGATCCACGCGGCGATCTACGATGCGCTGCGGCTGTGCGCTGTAATGTGAATCTGGGCGTGATGTTGGACTGAGCGGCGACGGCGAAAAGCGCCGCGGCTAAATGGAAAAAGCGGGGGCGGCGGACAAAGAGACCGCCGCCCCTCGTTACATCAGGTCTGGGCTAGATCGGCTCCGGGCCGATCAGCCGCCAGCCTGCACTTCGTTCGCGAGCGTCTCGTAACGCTCGCTGACGGCGGGATCCAGCCCCTTGAAGTAGAGGCTGCCGTCGAGCACCTTTTGGGGATCGGCAAAACCGAGTTCCGCAAGCCGTTCCTCGGCCAGGAGCTCGTAGGCCTTTGCGTTCGTCGAACCGTAACCGAAATTGTCGATAATCCATGCGCCGGATTCCGGTGCGGTCCAGGCATTGATCAGATCGTAACAGGCATCGATGTTCTTCGCGTCCTTGTGGATCACGAAGCCCGACACCCAGGTGAGGATGCCTTCCTTCGGTACCATCAGATCGACCGGCACGCCCTCTTTCTTGAGGTTCACGAGCGAAACGTTCCACGAATAGGCGGCAACGATCTCGCCGGTCGCCATCGCCTGTTCGAACTGCGTCGTGTCATCCCAATAGAAACGCAGCAGGTCGCGCTGCTTGATGGCCATCGCCTTCACCTCAACGAGCTGTTCGTCGCTGAGGTCGTAGATATTCTCCATGCCGAGAGCGAGCGCCGCGCACTGGACGATCGAATCGGCGGCATTGTAGAAGGCGAGCCGGCCCGCGTAACGATCGTCGTAGAGCAGGTTCCAGGACGGGTTTTCGAGATACTCGGGATCCACCAGATCGGTCCGGTAGAGGACCGAGCTGTTACCGAATTCGGCGGGAACATTGAAGGTCTGGCCATCGACGACGATCGTCTGCTCGTTCCGCACAGTCTCGAAAATATCGTTCCAGACCGTGATGCGAGAGATGTCGATCGGCTGCAACATTCCCTGATCGTGCCAGCGCTGCACATTGTAGACGCCGGGATGCATCACGTCAGGCGTATAGCCGGCGAGAATCTTGGTCATCGATTCTTCTTCGTTGGCAATGTAACTGACTTCCGGCATGCCGCCGTACTTCTGGATGTACGAAGTCAACATCGCCGGTTCGTCATAGCCGGCCCAGGTGTGATAGATGATCTCACCTTCGGCCTTTGCCTTCTGAGCGCCGAGCGGCGTCATCGTCACGCCGACGCCGGCTGCGGCCATCATCTTGAGGGCGTCGCGTCGCGACATGCCCGCAAATAAGTTCTTTCCCATCGTGGTTTCCTCTGTCTGCGTTAAGGTTTCTACAACGAACCGGGGCATGGTTCGCATGCCCGGATTTGTCGTTTCGTTAGCCACTCGTTCATGCTGCACGTTCTCCTTTACTTGTCGCTTGATACTCCAATCGGATTTGCACGATCGTCAGCGTCGTCCGGGCAATGTCTCGATAATCCGCAGCAGCACGTCCGCAGCGATGGCCCGGTCGGGTAAAATCATCAATGGATTGACGTCGAGCTCGACCAGCCGGTCGCGCTGCGAATGGCCGAACTGCGCGATACGGCCGATCGTCGAGACGATGCCCTCGATATCGGCCGCCGGTGCGTCGCGATGCCCCGCGAGCAGCGGCGCGATGCGCAACGAGAGCAGCGCTTCCCGGATCGACGCCGGATCGGTTGGCAGCAGCAAGGTCGCGGTGTCGCGCCAGATCTCGACCAGCGTTCCGCCGGCGCCGATCAGCATCACCGGGCCGAACAGCGGATCGTGTCTTATGCCGACCAGAAGTTCGGCAATCGGTTTTGGCACCATCTGTTCGACCAGGAATCGGTCGGCCTCGATGCCGGGCCGGAAGCGTTCGACGGACAACCGAATGTCGTCGATTGCGGCTGCGACCTCGGCGGCGCTGTTCAGGGCCAGCCGGACCGCACCCGCCTCGGTCTTGTGCGGCAGATCGGCATGAACAAGCTTCACCGCGACCGGAAATCCGATCGTTGCCGCCGCGGCGGGCGCGTCGGCCCCGCTGGTCCGTTGTCCGCGCGGGGTTTCGATGCCGGCTGCTGCCAGAATCTGTTTGCCGGCGAACTCGTCGAGCAAAGAAGCCGATGCGATGTCGACCGCCGCGACCGGCGGCATATGCAGCGTCCGGGCCGTCGAGGGATCCTGCTGGCGGGCGCGCAGCCGGCCGAATTGAATAGCACCCGCAATGGCGGTGACGCCGGTATCGATACCCTGCAACGGTGCGACGTGGCCCGCCAAAAGCACACGCCGCGCCATCTCCGGCAGGTTCTCTGCGATCGAGCTGACGACGAAAGCGGGAATGCCGGCGCGGTTCGTGGCAGCGATGAAGGCCGCGCTGTCGACGAGCGACAACTGGTTGTCGGCGAGGGTTTCCGGATCCCTGCCATCGTGTGAGACCACGAAATCCTGCACGAAGAGGGCGGCGTCGTATTCATCGGAGAGTAACGCGCTGAACATGGCTTCGAGCGCTTCGCGCTGACCCCAGAGCGGCGGCGTGTAATCGAGCGGGTTAGACACCGTGGCGATCGGCGGCAATATTCTGCGCAGCGCCACACTGGCCGCGGCCGACGGCTGCGGAAAGGAAAGACCGCTCCGCTCGCCGAGATCGGCCAGCACGGTTGCGTCGCCGCCCGAACAGGTGACCGCGGCGATGCGATTGCCGGCGGGCGCACCCGCTGTATCCAGAAGCTTCAGCGTTTCCAGCAATTCCGTGGGCGTCCGGACGCGAATCACGCCCAGTCGCATGAACAGCGCATCGAACAGACTGTCGGTGCCGGACAGCGACCCGGTATGGGTTGCCGTTATCATCGAGCCGGTTGCCGAGCTGCCGGCCTTCAGAATGACGATCGGGATGTTGCGCTCGAGGGCTCGGACCGCGGACTTAGCGAAAGCATGGATGTCGCGCAGGCCCTCGCAATAGACGCCGATCGCGCTGACGAGCGGGTCGTCGATCAGCACGTCGATAAGATCCTCGATGCCGATCACGGCCTGGTTGCCGCAGCTCACGAGATAGGCGAACGGAACCGATCGCCGGCTCATGGTGATGTTGGTGCAGAAAAGCCCGCTCTGCGAGACGATCGCGACGCCGCGCTCGACCGGCCCCGCGCCGTGGCCGAATGGCCAGAGCAGCGTTTTGTTGACGTAATTGAGGATCCCGAGACAGTTCGGACCGACCAGCGCGAGATCGCCGCAGGCGGCGATCAGGTCGCGTTCGATCGCGGCGCCATCGCTTCCGGTCTCGCGAAAGCCGGCCGTGTAACAGACGGCGCCGCCGGCGCCGATCCGCGCGAGCGAGGCCACCGTTTCGACCGCCGCATCGATGGGCATGGCGAGGAACACGGCATCCGGCGCTTCGGGCAGCGCATCGATGCTGGCAAAACAGGGCTGCCCGCCCATCTCGGTGCGACGCGGATTGACGCCCCAGATCGGGCCGGCGAATCCCGCATCGGCACATTGCTGGGCCGCAAGTGCCGCACTGTTTCCGCCGACGAACGCGGCGTGCCGCGGCGTCAACAGGCGCTGGAGATTGATGCGTTGCTGCGGGGTCATGCGCCCAGCGGCCTCAACAAAGACCGCGAAATGATGTGGCGCTGGATCTCCGACGTGCCGTCCCAGATTCGGTCGAGCCGGGCGTCGCGCCAAAGCCGTTCGACCGGAAGATCTTCCATCAACCCCATGCCGCCGAAGATCTGGATCGCATTGTCGGCGACCCGGCCGACCATTTCTGCGGCAAAGAGTTTGGCCATCGCCGCATCTTCGGGCTGCATCGTGCCGGCATCGGCCTTGCGCGCGGCATGCATGACCATGAGGTCGGCCGCACGCAGCTCGGTCGCCATGTCGGCGAGTTTGAACGAGGTACCCTGGAACTTGCCGATCGCCTGACCGAACTGCTTGCGCGTCGCGGCCCATTCGGTCGCAAGCTCGAGCAACCGTTCGGCCCGGCCGCAGCAGCCGGCGGCAACCCAGACTCGGCCCATTTTCAGCCACCGTTCGGCGAGCTCGAGTCCCTTGCCTTCCTCGCCGAGGATCTGGTTCGCGGGAACGCGAACGTCGTCGAAGGAAAGCTGGAAGGTCGGATAGGCCCGCTGCGCCGCACAGCGCGGACCGCGCGTGATCGTGAAGCCTGGCGTGCCGGCATCGATGAGGAAGGCGGTAACGCGCTTGCGCGCGCCGCGCGGCGTTTCATCGGTGCCGGTCACGGCAAAGACGATGGCAAAATCGGCGGCGCAGGGCGCGCTGATGAAATGCTTCGATCCGTTGACGATCCAGTCGCCGCCGTCGCGCACGGCTCTGGTCTGCATCGACATGATGTCTGATCCGGCGCCCGGCTCGGTAAGCGCGAAAAACTCCTTTCGCTCGGCGCGAACGCAGGGCCGGAGATAACGCTCGATCTGCTCGCCTTCGCAAGCCATCAGGATCTCGGAGGGGCGATGCACGAAACCGTGCAGGCCGAAACTGGTGCGCCCGAACTCGCGTTCGAGCACGGCAAGGCTGACCGAATCGAGCCCGGCGCCGCCAACCGATTCCGGGATGTTGGGTGCATAGAATCCCATTTCGAGCGCGCGTTTGACGATCTGGCGGCCGAGCTCAAGCGGCACTTCCCCGGCGCGATCGACCGCCGCTTCGTGCGGGCGCAACTCCTGTTCGACGAAGGCGCGCAAAGAGCTTGCGAGCATTCGCTGTTCCTCGTTCAGGAGCAGATCCATTGTTTTCCGGGTCCTCTGCGCACGGCGCGCTGGCGCCGATCCGATGAGCGCATCTTCGACTTGCCGGCTTTCGATCATCCCGAAAATTCGGCAGCTTTAGCGTTATTTCGCCAATGGGCTCGGGCGGTTCAACGACGCTGGAGAAACCGAGGCGGGCGGCGGGGTTCCGGCCGATGGCGGTGGCGGCTTGTCGAAAACAGGAGAATCCTGGCGAAAAACCGGCTACCCGGTGCGGCCGGTCGGCGATGATCGGGACCGCCGGGATCGGCAAACAGGATTGAAGGAGGGCTCGGACATGGAGGTCAAGGCAAACGCCGCCGTGAAGGTCGAGCGCCGCGGCCGCGTACTCGAGATCACGATCGACCGGCCGAAGGTCAACGCGATCGATCGCGCGACCAGCAAGCTGCTGGGCGAGGCGATCCGTCAGTTGCACGAAGATCCGGAACTGAGCGTCGCGATTATCACCGGTGCCGGCGACCGCATCTTCTCCGCGGGCTGGGATCTCAAGGCGGTCGATAGCGGCGAACAGCAACTCGACAACTGGTGGGAAACCGAAACCGACATCTTCGGCGGCTTCGCCGGCGTCGTCGAAAACTGGGTGCTCAACAAGCCGGTGATCGCCGCACTGAACGGAATCACCATCGGCGGCGGTTTCGAAATCGCGATGGCCTGCGATCTGATCGTCGCTGCCGAGCATGTCGAATTCTCGCTGCCGGAAATGCCGCTGGGCATCGTGCCGGACGCGGGCGCGCTGCAACGACTGCCACGTCGGCTGCCCTACAACATCGCGATGGAACTGCTCCTGCTCGGCCGGCGCATGACCGCACAGGAAGCGGCCGGGTATGGGCTGGTGAACGCCGTCGTGCCGGCCGACCAGCTCATGGTCAAAGCGCGCGAGTGGGCGGACAAGCTCGCGGCCGCCGCACCCTTGGCGCTGCAGACAATCAAGGAAGTGTTGCGCGCGATCGAAGCCGACACAATCGAAGGCGCGTTTCGCCGGATGCGGACCGAGAACCTGCCGGTCTATCGCGCCATGCTGAAATCGGAGGATGCCAAGGAAGGCGTTCGCGCCTTCGTCGAAAAACGCGCGCCGGTGTTCAAGGGCCGCTAGAGCAAGGAACAGAACGATGGCTCGGAAAGAAGTAACCGACGTTCGCCGCGTCACCTGCCTCGGTGCCGGTCCGATCGGCGGCGGCTGGGCAGCCCACTTTCTGGCGCGCGGCTACGATGTGACGGTTTACATGCACGATGCCGGCGAGGAAGCGGCGCTGCGCCGCATCATCGATACCGCCTGGAAATGCCTCGAGCAGATCGGCCTTGCACCCGGTGCGACGCGCGATCGCCTGACCTGCACCACGGATCTGGCCAAGGCCGTCGCCAACGCCGATTTCGTCCAGGAATCGGTGCCGGAAGTTCTCGCGGTCAAGCAGGCGGTCTATGAGCAACTCGGCCGCCTCGTGCCGGCGGATGTCGTCATTGCATCGAGCACGTCGGGCCTGTCGATGAGCGACATCCAGGCGCGCTGCCCGACGCCGGAGCGCACGGTCGTCGCCCATCCCTTCAACCCGCCATATCTGTTGCCGCTGGTCGAGATGGTCGGTGGCAAGAAAACCGATCCGGCTGCACTCGCCTGGGCTGCGGATTTTTATAAGCATGCCGGCAAGGCGCCGCTGGTGATGACACGCGAGGTGCCGGGGTTCGTCGCAACGCGGCTTCAGGAAGCGGTCTGGCGCGAAGCGCTGCACATGATCGAGAACGGCGAGGCGACACCCGAGCAGATCGATATCGCGATGGTGAACGGGCCGGGGCCGCGCTGGGCCTTCGCGGGCCCCTGCATGACGTATCATATCGGCGGCGGCGAAGGCGGGATGGAATATTGTCTCGACGTGTTCGGCCCGGCGCTGAAGTTTCCCTGGACCCGGCTGGTCGCGCCAGAACTGACGCCCGAGCTGCGCAAGACATTGATCGACAGTAGCGCCGAGATGGCGGAAGGGCGCTCGTTCAGCGATCTCACGGAAGAGCGGGATCAGGGCCTCGTCGAGATCGCGAAGGCCTGGCAGAAAATCGGGAAGTTCATCTAAGGCCGGTCGTCGCGGATCAACGTTTTCGCGCCGGCTTCAGTCCCGGCAGCGAGGGCGAGAGGCCGAGCCAGATCGGATTCGGGTCGTCATGCGGCCAGGCGTTGCGATATTCGCGCGGCAGCTTGCCGAACTGGTCCGAGAACGATTTGGCGAAATGCGACAGGCTGCCATAACCGCAGGCGAGTGCGATCTCGCGCACCGACAGCGACGTGTTCGTCAGCATCGCGCGGGCATGCTGCAACCGTAGCATCCGGTAATACGCAACCGCCGAACGCCCGACATGGGTGACGAACAGCCGTTCGAGTTTGCGCTGCGAGACGCCGACTTTCGCGGCGACCGCCGGGATCGGCAGCGGTTCCTCCACATGCGCCTCCATCAGCCCGATCGCCATGCGCAGAATCGGGTGAACAATTTCATGCTGTCCGCCGCGCGAACTGCGCTGCGATACCTGATCGTCGCGGATCGGAAAATGCAGGATATGATCGGCCACCTCGTGCGCGAGGCGTGCATCGTGACGGCTGCCGATATCCGCCAGCATCGCGTCGACGCCGGCCACCCCGCCGGCGATGGTGAGACGATTGCCATCGTTCACGAACAGCCGATCTTCAGGGTGGCTATCCGGATAGGCTTCGAGAAACGCGCGCAGGCAGTACCAGAGAACGGCGACGCGCCGGTTCTTGATTAGACCCGCCCGCGCGAGGATGTAGGCGCCGATATCCATCGCACCGAGACGGATGCCGCGACGGTCCTGACGACGCAGCCAGGCGAACAGATCCGGATTGTCGTAGTGCTCGGAATCCCAGCTGCCGCAGACGAGGATCGTTGCGTCGCCCGGCACGCGCTCGGGTAGCGGCAGCGCCGCCTGAACCATGCCGTTGCTCGCCACCACCTGGCCGCCGCCGGGTGCAACAAAGCTCCATGCGTAGAGCGTCCGTCCGGTCAGATAGTTGGCGACCCGCAACGGCTCGATGGTCGTGGTCAGCGCCATCATGTTGAAGCGCGGTATCAGCACGAAAACGAGACTCGCCGGTTCGCCGCTTGCTTCGCCGGTGCTCACTTCTTCGGTCTCTCCCGGAATGTCGGCCGTCCCGCATCGAAGGCTGTTTCCGGCCGCCTGCGCGAACTTGGCGAATATACATCATTTCCTACGAAAATCCGCCAATAGGTTCCCGAGAATTTGCCACCATGAGACCCTGCCAAGGAAGGCGGCCGATCCGGCCCCCCGCGGCCGAGCGAATGTCGGGAGACCTGCCATGAACAGAGACGTCATCATTTCCTGCGCCGTGACCGGTGCCGGCGATACGGTCGGCAAGAGCAACAAGGTTCCGGTGACGCCGGAACAGATCGCCGCATCGGCGATCGAAGCGGCGAAGGCGGGTGCGGCTATCACCCATATCCATGTGCGCAATCCGGAAACCGGCAAGGGCTCGCGCGATGTCGCGCTGTTTCGTGAAGCGGTCCGGCTGGTGCGTGCCAGCGGCACCGACGTCATCATCAACCTGACGGCCGGTATGGGGGGAGACTGGGTGCCGAGCGACAACGATCCGAGCGTTGCCGGCCCCAACAGCGACATGGTCGGGCCAGAAGAGCGGCTCGCGCATGTGATCGAGTTGCGGCCGGACATTTGCAGCCTCGATTGCGGCTCGATGAATTTCGGCGACGGCAAGGAAATGTATCTGAGCCCCGCCGCCTATCTCCGGACGATGGCCAGGATCATTCGCGAATGCGGCGTGAAGCCCGAGATGGAAGTGTTCGAACTCGGCCATGTCCGGTTCGCCCGCCAGATGTGCGACGAAGGGCTGATCGAATCGCCGCCTTTGTTCCAGATCTGCCTCGGCATTCCGTGGGGCGCCGGCGCCGATACCGAAACGATGCTGACGATGCGCAACGCGCTGCCGTCGGGCGCCGCCTGGGCCGGTTTCGGCATTTCGCGCATGCAGATGCCGATGGTCGCGCAGGCGGTCATTCTCGGCGGCAATGTTCGCGTCGGCCTCGAGGACAATATCTATCTCGATCGCGGCGTGCTCGCGAGCAACGGCGATCTGGTCGCGCGGGCGGGTGAAATCATCCAGCGCATGGGCGCGCGCGTCGTCGGTCCGGACGAAGCGCGCAAGATACTCGGCCTCAAAACGCATTGAGCCTGCGCGCCGGCGCCGCGCATAGGAAACACGCGCGCGTCGGGCTCGCTCGCATAGCCGGTCTCGTAGAGCTCGCGCAGCAGGCTGCAATCGAGCGCGATATCGAACTCAATCCGGCGCGGCCAGAACCCTGCCGATGCGGCCCCTATGTCGATTCTCCGACCAAGAGCTTCAGCGGCAGCTTGAGGCACTTCGTCCTGAACTTGCCAAAACGAAGTCGCGAAATCAGAGTCTCACCGGCCATCGCACCCATATCGTATCCCCGAGATTGAACGGTGGTCAGGGTTGGCGTAACAGAATCGCGAAGGCCGACACCATTATATCCAGCAATCCTTACGGTATCGGGAACGCGCGCGCCGATCGAGGTTAAGTACTTGATCGCGCTGATCGCCATCTCATCTGTGTTGCACAGCACCGCGTCCGGCAGACCGTTCGTGCTGATATCGGTTTCCAGCGCTGCCCAAATGGCGTGGGCACTACGGTTATCACAGGGTACCGTTCGCGACCGCGAACTTTGCGAATGCTTGCGCTGAAACGACGTTGCGCCTCTCAAGCGAGCACTGATGCCAGCCCAATGATAGTTTTCTGGAACCAAGTGGATAAAATCCCGGGCGCCTCGCTCCAATAGATGTCGAGACAACATTGCGCCTGCTGCTTCATCGTCCTGCATCACTGTGCAAGAATCTGAATTGACCGTCTCGATGTGGTCCTGAAATGTGAGTATCGGCTGGCGAAGGTTCATCAATACGTCGATCCAGGACTTCCGGTCTTCTTCCTTACCGGACAGCATTAAGCACAGCGCATCCGTTTTGAGGTTGCTCACCAGCGGCGAAGTGGAAAAGTCGCCCGCCTGCAGCCCCTGGACAACAAGGCTGAATCCATGTCGCCCAAGAAAGTTGCTCAATCCGGAAACGATGTGGGTTGTGATGCCATCGGCCAGATAGTTCGGGGAGCTGTCGACGATGATAAGCCCTACCGAGCGCCACTCCGCTAATCGGAGTTCTCGGGCGGCGCTGTGCGGCCGGTAGTTCAGCTTCGCGATCGCCACCCCAACCCTGTTGCGCGTGTCCGCGCTCATGAACCGGTAACGACCATTCACGAAATTCGAAACGGTGGTGACCGAAACGTCGGCTTCCGCTGCCACGTCCCTTAATCTGGCATGGTTCCTTTCTGGTTTGTTCATGCCGCGGATATCTCATTCACTGTGTAGACGCAGGTAACGTATGGAGGGCTGTGATAGGGTGAATCCCGGAAGCAACTCGGGGTTGTAATCCAAGTCGCGGTCACCCAACAGGCAGACAGCCGCAACCGATGGCTTCCTCGCAGGTTCGATTATATCACAAATATAACCCCAAGTGACCGGTCGATGGATTCTATTTCGGGTCAATCAGGCCATGCGCTAATGGCCGGCTCCCTTGATGCCCCTCAGCAATGCACGGCAGTCAACGATGCCGACTGCATCACCGTTTGCAGTTCTAACGATGACGGGTTCCGATGAAGACAATACAATTTCGATCAGCGTATCGATGTTTGTATCAACGGAGACCGAGGTACAATGCTCGGATATCCGTCTTGCATTGCCCCCAGGTTCAACAATTGGTTCCATAATGGCGCCAGCGTTAAGCAGCTTGAGCTTGGAGATTCCGCGAACAAACTCCGCGATGTACGCGCCCTGTGGTCGGAGAATGATTTCCTGAGGCGTACCAACCTGAAGAAACTGGCCGTCCTTCATAATGGCTATCCGGTCGCCAAGCGCGATAGCCTCGTCGAGGTCGTGTGTTATAAACACGCAACTAATCGCCAGGCTCTTCAGCAAGTCGCGGAATTCTGTCTGAAGCTGGCGTCGGATCAGCGGATCTAATGATCCGAACGGCTCATCCAGTAGAAGAATTCGCGGCTTTCCCGCGATTGCTCGAGCCAGCCCGACACGCTGTTGCATCCCACCCGACAGCTCGTGTGGGTACCTGTTGCCCCAGCCATGAAGCTGAACCAACTCGAGCGCCTGTTGCGCCATCAATCGCCGAGATGCCCTGGGTACGCCCCGCACCTCCATGCCGTAACCAATATTACTCAGAACCGTGCGATGCGGGAACAGGGCGTTGTCCTGAAAGACCATGCCGATGTCTTCGGCGCGCGTCTTTCGCAGTTCCTTAGGGGATTTCTCAGAGATATCGTCGCCGTAGATATATATCCGGCCCGCCGTCGGCTCGATAAGTCGATTTATGTGCCGCAGCAGTGTCGACTTTCCGCCGCCGGACAGGCCCATTATGCAAAACGACTCGCTGCTACTTACCGCAAAGGAGACGCCTGCAACACCGACCACGCATCCATACCTGTCGGACACCTCCTGCTTGGTTAGCGCCTGCTCCCGAATGGCGCGAAGTGCTTCGTTCGCTGAATTGCCATAGATCTTCCAGATATCCTCGCAAACTAATGCCAGAACGCTGTCATCGGTCTGCTTATCGCTGCGCGGGACGTTGATCGCCGAGGCCGACGGGTGCATGGCTTCCTGGTCCTCTCGGATTCGGATGTTGAGAGGCACGGAAAGGCGACCCGCCGGTTCCCCGAGCAATCCTGCCTTGTTACTGTGCCGCGCTCATGGCGTCGTCAATCCAGGAGTCGAACTGTTCCTGATTGGCGGCAACCCAAGCTTCTGCGTGACGACGGACATCCTCCATCTCGTCCTCACCTTCGTAGATAAGGAGGTTCTCTGCGTTGATATCCTGTAGCGGGATGTTGACCAGCGAGAGAAATCGGCCGGCAGCCGGATTGGCAGCCAGAAACTCGTTATTGGCGACAATCTTGATATCCTGAATCTCGAAACCCAGGTTCCTCCCGTCGGGCAGCTGCGTGACGGCGGTACGGTTCGACGTGTCGTAGGGAAGCGGCACGTCAGGCGTTTCCAGCCACACAACATCCGTGCCGGGAACCAGTATCTGGGACAGCCACATCGGAACATATGTATAGAAAAGTACCGGATCTCCAGCCTTGTATCGGGCGACGACGTCGGCGTGGATCGGAACGAAATCGCCTTGATCGTGCGATATCATATCTCGCAAATCCAGCACATCGAGATGATTCTCAATTACGGTTTCACAGCCCCATCCGGGCGGGCAACCGGCGAGATTGGCTTTGCCGTCGCCGTCGGAATCGAAGATCGCTGCGAGTTCGGGATCCGCAAGCTGGGCAATATTGGTTATTCCCAGTTTCTCCGCCGTCGCAAGGTCGATCTGGAAGCCTTGCGCTGCACCGACGACAATGGTTCCGATCTGCGTCATTTCGGCATCGCCGCCGGCCTTTTCGTAGACTGTTGTATTCTGCGGTTGCCAGCCGACGGCCAGAAAATCTGCATCACCTTGTGCGACTGCGACATACATCGATGGGACATTCATATTGACGATAGGGCCGATCTCATACCCCAATCTCTCCAGGCCAACGTTCACGACTTCTGTCTGAAATCGCCCTTCGATCAGGCTATCGTCGGCAGCGGTAACGACGATACCGCTGCCCGGAAGTTCGTCGGCCACACCGGCCGACGGTGTGGATAGGATCGCCACAACTATTGAAACCGCGCTCATTAGAACAATTGGCCTGATGGCTGTCGCGTTCCGGTGTTTCATCTCTTTTCCTCCCAGAAATACGTGGATTCAGCCGGCATTGTTCTGCAGTTATCCTGCAGTCGTCTTATGCTTGATATGGTGTTGTACGTTTGGTGCGATGCGAAACAAAAGCCCAATCGGGCCACGCAAAAGCAATGGATCCTGTTTTCCGACACGCCCTATTGCCTGGGTGATGCGATCGAGAATCATCGCGAGCACGACAATCCCGACACCGCCGACGGTTGCGAGGCCCATGTCGAGACGACCGATACCCTGAAGCACCACATTGCCCAATCCGCCCACGCCGATCATCGAAGCGATGACCACCATTGAGAGCGCCATCATGAGGGTCTGATTGATCCCCATGAGGACTGTCGGCAGTGCAAGCGGCAACTGGATCTTGGTCAGGATCTGCCACGGTGAAGATCCAAAAGCGGATGCAGCTTCGATAGTCGAGTTTGGTACTTGCCGAATTCCAAGATCGGTAAGGCGCACAACGGGCGGCAAGGCGAAAACAACTGTGACCATTACACCAGGCACCTTGCCGATTCCGACGAGCATTACAATCGGCACGAGATACACAAATCCCGGCAGCGTCTGCATGATGTCAAGAATGGGACGAATGACGGATGCGACGCGACGATTTCTACTCGACCAGATGCCAATCGGAATTCCGACGGCGGTCGAGAAAAAGACTGCAGTGATGACAAGCGAAAGCGTGATCATTGTCTGGTCCCAGATGCCGATGAGGCCCAGAAAGAACAAGCCGGCGATTGCGCCGATAGCGACTCGAATATTGGCAAACTGCCAGCTCAGCAGGAACACCAACGCGAGAATTACGAGCGGGGACGCGCCGATCAGCCAGCCTTCGGTCAGGTTCAGTATTGCGGCGACAGGTACCCGCGCCGCCTGAAACATCGGGCGGAACGATGAGGTTATCCAATCGACAGCGGACTGCGACCAATCGCCAAGAGGAATTTGAGACTCATCGAAAAACTCGTTCATGCGCAACGCCCCATCGTTGTTGCCGCTGTTGGTGATCGGCTCATCAAGGCGACCTAGACGGTCGTATCTAATTGCTCGCCCTTTCGAGTTTCTTGAGCTCTTCGATTATGAAGCTGTCACGCTTCTCACCAGACAGGCGGTCGGCGCTCCTGATCGTCTCGAACACGCGATTTACTGTTTCCCGAACTCTCTCTTTGTCCGAGTTTCCGGTTACCGGGAGATTGAGTACCGTGTCACCAGAGTAAGTGGGGATCGGTGTGATTCCCCGAGCGGTTGGTTGCGTTGGCTCGGTTTTGTTTGCCAGCTCCCGAACGGCTCGCTTGATCCGGTTACGGAATCTTGCGACTCCCCGGTCGGATGTAACAAAATGTTCCCGCTCATGCACGACGATGGGCCCTTGCCCCGTCATTGCAGCATAGTCGCCGGGCCTGCGCTGTTCCTCTTCATAGGTGCGATCGAAGACCTCGCCCTGTTCCAGCCTTTCGATGTTCTCCGGCGTGTTCAATTCTTTTGGATCGGTCCGACTGCCGAAATTGGCCCATCCGAGGACGCGCGTGTTTGTATTGTCAACCGGCAGGCACCAGCGAAAGAATGTGTTTCGGCCAAAGTATTTCTGACTCTTCCCGTCGATCGTGAGGACAGCGCCGGATTGGGTAATGTTCGGCAGGATGTTCTCCTGAACCCTGGTCCAGATATTGTCGCCGACCCGACGCCCAATCGTGCAGTAAACAGAGATATCGGCATCGAGGTACTCAACTTCGCCAATGACGCCCCAAGTTTCTGCAAACTGGGCGCCGTTGACATTAGTATGCAAGAACATCGAATGGACCGGGTCGATGCCGTTCTCAGTCACCTGCAGCCAGTTGCACGGAAACTCCGCTGCATATGGCACCATCTCGGTTTCGGGTATCTCAAAGGTATCGTAGATGGGGAATGGCGGCGCCAACTCCGGTGGTCCCATATATGCGAAGACCAGGCCCTTATATTCCAGCGCCGGATAGGCGCCTTGCCTGTATGTGTCGCGCAACCGTTTGGTTTGGCCGCCGTCGGGCTCTCCCGGCATGTCCAGAACCGTGCCGTCAACATCAAACAGCCAGCCGTGGTAGCAGCACCTGATTCCTTGTTCCGATATCCGCCCATACTCAAGAGACGCCTGACGGTGCATACAGTGTCGGTGAAGCAGACCGATCCGGCCCTTAAGGTCTCTGAAGAGAACCAGATCTTCGCCCATCACCTGGATTCCAACCGGCAGATCGCGAATTTCTGATGACAGGGCGATCGCATGCCAGAACCTTCGCAGATACTCTCCTGCCGGTGTTCCCGGCGTAACATGAGTTAACTCGGGATCGGCTTCCGGACGGCTGTTCAGCCGGTAGCCTTTGTACCGACCCATATCGATCGAAAGGTTCATTGTTCCTCCAGCATTTCCGTAGCGTGCCTGAAAAAACACCAGCAATCGCGTTATATGTAACGTTGCATATACTAACGCTTCCATATTGCTGGTGCTTTGTCAATGCGCCGGCTGGCCAGCAGGGGTGAGACTGCGGGTGCCAATACGCCGGCGCCGCGCATAGGAAACATGCGCGCGCGGTTTGAAGGATCGGTCCCGAGAAAACAAAACGGCGGTGCGTGTCGAGCGCACCGCCGCCTTTTATAGAGACGCGCCGTCAGTCGTTCGGGGCTTCAGTAATTCGGGTCGGGCTCGCCCGCATAACCCGTCTCGTAGAGCTCACGCAGCAGGCTGCAATCGATCGCCCGCGTCGCCGGCACGATCGCCTGATTGAGACCGACCGTCTTCCAGACTTCGTTGGTCAGCGAATAGGTGCGCCAGATCTGGCCGTTCGCCTGGCCGTGCGGCGGTTCGCCCGGAGCAACGCCGCAGAATTGTGCCGCCTCCATGAAATCGTACATGCGCAGTGCCGCATCGAGCGATGTGCCGTCGGTGCCGAGCACCCAATCGACGTCGGCGATGGGATAGCCGAGCACGTCGGCGATGATCGCGTTCCCTTCCTCGACATTGTCGCGCCACCAGGCGATGCCGTCGAAATAGGCTTGCATCGCCTGGATCGCGACGTCGCGCCGGTTGTGAATGAAATCCGTGTTCATGAAGATCGAGTCGGAGAGCAGTGCGGTCTGCAGCCAGTAATCCTGCTTGGCATTCGAGATCGACTTGCTGCCTTCGAGATTCTCGATTATCTGGCTCGCCCAGGGATCCCAGGTGTAGCCCGCGGCCACGTCGCCTGAGATCATGGCGGCGGCCACTTCTTCGGGCGTCAGGTTGACCCAGTTGACCTCATCCGCTTCGACGCCGCCTTCCTTGAGCCACAGCACCATCATGAGCTGCGCGATGTACCCTTCAAGCGCGCCCACGGTCTTGCCGCGCAGATCGGCCGGACTGTCGATACCGGGGCCGGCCAGAATCTGCGACGAGCCGTAATCGAGGCTGGCGAACGAGACCAGCCGGATCGGCATTTTCTCTTCGGCGATGATGGGCGCGTAGTCGATGGTATTCATCAGCAGGTCGGCCTGACCGGCCGCCAGCAAACCATGCGCCTGGATCGGATCGTCCATATAGATGATGTCGAGATCGAGATCGGGCGCCAGGTTCTTTTCTTTAATCACGCTCCAGATCGCGTAAGGCGGCCAGCTTACGCCGATCATCACCGTCAGTTTTTCGGCGGCCAGCGCCGCCGAACCATTCATCATGATCCCGCATGACAGGATCAATCCGGCCGCCAACCTGTGCAGCCGTTTCAAACGCAGATGTTTCAGCATGATTGTTTCCTCCCGTTGCTTGTCGTCAGAACAGAGTCGCCCGGACGAAAGTTGCGACCGGATCGCCGTTATGCTGCGGCGTTGCCGATCGCGTTGCGGACGAGCGACTGAAAATAGATGGCGCCACGCTCGCGGGCCGGACTGAGCCGTCCGTTCTGGTAGACGCCACCGTCGAGATTCCGTTGCACTTCCTCGCAGATCCCCATGTCTTCCTGCATCGTGATCTTCCAGTCCCGCGCGATTTTCTCGGCGAGCTGTGGATCGTTCTGTGGTGTCCAGAACATGTGCCTCAGGCGCGTCCGCCGGACACCGGCGGGGATCACCTGCTCGCAGTTGAACTCGAGCTCGGAGAAATGCACGAGCAGCCCCGGATACTTCAGGATCCAGTAGCCCTTGAACTTGCGATCGAGATCCCAGGCCTGATACTCGACCGGAAAGCCGACGAACTTGCCGTTCTCGTGAATGTCGACGTCGTACGCGTTCGGCCCGACCGCCTGCAGCAGCCAGGTATGAACGAAGGCGAGGTGATAACCTTCGACGCCGTTCTCGCCGTAGAGCTTCCAGTTGGTGTTGCCCTCGATCTCGATCGTCTTCGCGTAGTCGAGCTTCTCGGTCGAGGGATAGTCGCGCGCGATATCGACGATATCGCCGAGCCAGGCGACGAGGCTTTCGGTCTCCGGCGAGAGCGTGACGAAGACGAGGCCGTTCCAGGTTTCGACTCGCACCGGAAACAAACTATGCGCGGCGGGATCGAAGTCGCCGCCTGCGGAAAAACCCGGTGCCAGTTGCAGCGTGCCGTCCAGATTGTACTTCCAGCCGTGATAGCGGCAGCGCAGCGCGGTGGCCGGTTTGCAGGTGCCGGTTCCATCGGTGAGCAAGCGGCCGGCGCGATGACGGCACACATTGAAAAAGCCGGCGAGCGCACCGTTGCCGTTCCGGACGACCAGGACCGAGAGGCCCCAGACATCGGCAACTACATGGTCGCCCGCGGCGGCGAACTGATCGCTGCGCGCAAACAGGAACCAGTTGCGGTGAAAGATGCGGTCCTGTTCGAGCGCGTAGATATCGTCGCTCGTGTACCAGGACGCGGGCAGCGTCGGCGGATAGTGGCCCGGCCGATCGGGCGGTGCCCGCGTCCTGGTACAC
>Ga0163153_10000058_pt1 | contig 178821 bp, 152 predicted proteins | sample OliLakLV19MP6IB1_FD_148629 | JGI IMG/M metagenome (GOLD analysis project Ga0163153, IMG submission 148629) | Freshwater microbial mat bacterial communities from Lake Vanda, McMurdo Dry Valleys, Antarctica - Oligotrophic Lake LV.19.MP6.IB-1 | ecosystem: Environmental > Aquatic > Freshwater >... | reverse complement strand
GGGCGAGTGCTTTCATGTGGTCCTTTCGTGGGTGGCGGTGGCGGCGAGGGCGGCGTCGGCGCGGGCTGCGGCGGCTTCGGCGGCGTCGGCGGCGTCGGCGCGGGTGTCGGCGCGGGTGTCGGCGCGGGCTGCGTCGGCGCGGGCTTCGGCGGCTGCGAAGGCGGCGCGGGAGGCGGCGGCGGCGGGACTGCGTTCGATCTTCATCGGCTTCGAGAGCCTCTCCGAAGGCAGCCTTCGCGCCGGCAACAAGAAGCAGAACCTGGGACGCAGCTACGAGCAGGTCGTGCGCCGACTCGACTCACTTGGCGTGATGATCAACGGCAGTTTCGTCTTCGGACTAGGCGATGATGGTCCCGATGTATTCGATCGCACCGTCGAGTGGGCCGTCACGCAAGGACTGACGACGGCGACATTCCATGTGGCGACGCCGTATCCGGGAACCGCGTTTCACTCCGAGATGGAACGGCAAGGGCGCATCCTTCATCGGCACTGGGATCTCTATGACACGCGTCGGTGCCGCTGAGTCTGTCGGTGCGTGCGGCGGGCGAGCAACGGATCGGTGCTTCAGAAGGAGTGCCCGCGCATCGGGTCGTCGAGGGCGCGAAGAGGGGCTGAGCGTCGAACCGAATTGGTTTCGTCTGACGCGCAAGAAATAGTGGCGAGAGTCGCGATCTCGAATCGAATCGCGCGTACTGTGCGTGCCTCGGATAACTCGGATCATCGTCGATCCGGGAGCAGGGCCGGCAGGGCTCGGACACCTTAGAAAGGAAACTGAATGACACCGGGAATGTTTCAGAAGTGCGCGGTGGTTGCCGCGCTGGCGGCATGTGGCATGGCTGGCGGAGCCTCGGGCGATCTGCTCGCAGGTTGGAACTTCAACGGACTGGCCGCGCCGGTTGCATCAATGATTGCTGCGCAGCACGGCGCAGGCTCGCTGGATCTCTCGGCGTTCACGGCGGGACTCTCGTGGCAGACGGGATCAGACCTGAACGCATTCGGTGGAGATCTGGCGGGCGAAGGGCTTGGCATCACCGGCACCGGTGCTAACGGCAAGAGCGCCGTGCTCTCGGCCGCCACTGCTGGATACGGCGCGCTGACGCTGTCGATGGCCGTGCGATCGACGGGCACTGGCCATGTATCGAGCGTCATCGAAGCCTGGGACGGAGTCGCGTGGATGTCCGTTGGCGGGTTCGCGCTCACACCGAGCACGTGGTCGACCGCGTCGTTCGACTTGGCCACGCACTCCTTCTTGAACGACGGCACGGCCACGCTTCGCCTTCGCTTGGAGGGCGCGTCGAGCAGTTCCGGCAACTTTCGCATCGACAATGTGCGCCTGGAAGGGGCAGCGATCCCGGCGCCATCGGCGCTCGCGCTGATCGGGACGGCGCTCGCACTCGGTCGCCGTCGCCGCGCCTGAGTCGAATGGATGGTGCCGCGTGAGTGCCACGCCACGGTCGATCGGCCCGATGCGCGCTCGTTCGCAACTGAACCCGCACGCGAGCGCGGGCTCCGCGTTGGAGTCATGGGCGGGTCGAGTTCGCGGCGGCGCCTGCCGGGGGGCGCCGCCGTGGCGGGCCGCTCAACGGCGCAAGAGTCTTCTTCTCCTCGGAACCCGTTCGCGACCGGTGGTGGGGTCGCGGACGGGTTCTATTCGAGCACGGATTCTCCTGAGCAACGGGGTGCGACGATCACGCGTGACCGGCACCGTTCCGCGCAAGGCGCGCGGCGAGTTCGATCGCGGCCCTCATGCTGCCGGGATCCGCGCGGTTCCTTCCCGCGATGTCGAATGCGGTGCCGTGGTCTGGGCTCGTACGGACGAAGGGCAATCCAACCGTGCAGTTCACGGCCTCATCGCGCGCGATGAGCTTGAGCGGGATGAGCCCTTGATCGTGGTACATCGCGACGACGAGATCCCAGTCGCCGCGCAGTGCCGAGATGAAGATCGTGTCACCCGGGAAGGGGCCGTGGGCATCGATGCCCTGGCGGCGCGCCAGTTCGATCGCGGGCTGAATCACGCGCTCTTCGTCACTGCCGAAGAGGCCACGCTCGCCGGCGTGCGGATTGAGTCCGCACACGGCGATCCGAGGATTGAGCACGCCCATTCTGCGGAGGAACTGATGACCAAGATCGATCGGGTCGAAGACGCGCCCGATGGTGAGAACGTTACTGATCTCGGTCAGCCCGATATGACCGGTCGCCAGTGCCACACAGAGCTTCGGGCTCCAGAAGAGCATGAGGTGTCGCTTCGACTTGCTCCGTGCTGCAAGCAGCTCGGTGTGCCCGGGCCAGCGGAACCCGCACATCGACCAGCTCTCCTTGCTGATCGGGCCGGTGACGATGGCGTCGAGGCGCCGTCTCTCACCAACGGGGCGCAGCGCATCGGTGATTGCGTCCTCGACGAAATTCTTGGAGAGCACTCCTGCAGTGGCTGATGGACCCGGCGGACCAAAGCGCGTGCGGCTTCCGCTCGGTGCGGCGCCGAGGCAGGAACTGCCCGGCGGTGCCGCGCCCTTCATCGCGCCGGCTGCGGCGGCCGCAGCGTCCTCGGACGGCGGCGCGGAGGCGTGAGTTCCTGCTGAGGCGGGAGCCGGCGGTGCAGCTGAAGCGGATGACCCTTCGTTCTGCAGAATCCCACTGGTGCTGCAGCTCACTTGAGATGAGGATTCGGCAGTGGGGCCAGCGCGGTCGCTTGCGTCGTAGTCGTAGACGACCGGTTCCACCAATACGCCTTGCGCTGCTCGTTCGCCGCCCGCCGCGACTCGAAGCCAGAAGGGCTGCACGCCGGCGCGCTCCGCAGCTTCGAGTAGCACCGAGTTCTGACCGTAGATCACGAATCGAGCAAGCCGCTGGATGCGTTGATCGGCGAGCGCTTTGACGAGCACTTCCGCGCCGATGCCTTCCGGGTCGCCCATCGTGATGCCGATCACTGGTCGTTCGAGTGGTGCATGAGAGCTCGCAGCCGATGCTGCCGTCCTCGTCTCGCCTGACGCGCTCGATCCGCTCTGCGCGCCGGACGAACTCAACCTGCTCGTCGCATCCGGCGCGCTTGGCGCGCGCTCTCCTGAAGAATCTGACGGCAAGTTCGAATTCATGTGCGATTGACTCGACAGCGGAGGATAGGTCCCTGCGCCGTAGAATCGACCCTCATGCGATGCGCGCTCGCGCGATCGTCGCCTGAAGCACTGTGGACGACGCTCTTCGAGCATCGCTGGAGGTTTCCGGATGCTCAGTCGATTGCCCCCTGCGCGTGATTCCGCCATACTGCCCATCTTGCCGCTGCGGGCATCGCGCTCGCCGGGACTCCGCCTGTGTCAGATCCGAGGTGAATCTTGTCTTTTGAAGCAGCCGTTCATGCCAAGGCCATCCAGCTCGACAAGTTGGCGCTTGAGATGTGCGCCGCGGCCGGCAGTGGCCATCCCACGACCGCTCTGAGCCTCGGTCACCTCACGACGGTGCTTATGTACCACGCGATGCGATGGACGCCGGACATGCCGGACCATCCGCTCTCGGATCGGCTGGTGCTCTCGGAAGGGCACGCCTGCCCCATCATCTATGCCGCGTGTGCGGATCTTGGCGTGCTGATCGGGAAGGAGCCGGGCCAGCGTCGTCCGATGACACGCGACGATGCGATGAATCTCCGCAAGGCCGAGAGCCCGATCGACGGCCACCCGAATCCGGCAGAAGGATTTCCCTTCTTCGACGCCGCCACCGGATCACTTGGCATGGGGTTGTCCATCGCTGCGGGCATCGCCATCGGCGCTCACCAGGACGAAATCGATCGCCGCATCTACTGCATCATCGGCGACGGCGAGTCGCGCGAGGGCCAGATCTGGGAGGCATGCGACTTCATCATCGATCACAAGCTCGCGAACGTGCTGCCCATCTTCAACTGCAACGCGTTCGGACAGAGTGACAGGGTGTCTCCGCAGCAGTCGCCGCAGTCGATTGCGAAGAAGCTCGAAGCGTTCGGATTCACCGTGCGCTCGATCGACGGACACGATCCCGAAGCGATCCGCAGCGCGTGCGATGAGTTCGCGAAGAAGTCGAACGGCACGACGCCGATGGCGGTCGTCGCAACGACTGTCAAGGGCTGGGGCGCACCGAGCGTGCAGGGCGGTGGCTGGCATGGCAAGCCCGCCGTCGGCGCGAAGCTCACGAAGGCGCTCGAGGAGCTCGATGCGAGCGGCGTGCGACTCACCTCGGCGCTCGCGTCGGATGAGAACCTGCGGATCTTCCCGCCGACGGGCACGCTGCCCGCGCTGCCGGAACCGCGCGACATTCCGAACTTCACCGCCGCAATGAAGACCTACGACATGGCGAGCACGCTCACGACGGGCAAGTTCGCCACGCGCAAGGCGGCGGGGCTGGCGCTGCGCGCGATCGGGCACTCCGATCCCGATGTGGTCGTGCTCGACGCTGATGTGAAGAACAGCACGTTCACCGAGTGGTTCTCGCTCGACAAGGAACTCGCTGATCGCTTCGTCGAGTGCCGCATCGCCGAACAGAACATGATCAGCGCCGCGTGTGGGCTCTCCGCCGCCGGCAAGATTCCCTTCTGCTCCACCTTCAGCAAGTTCGTCACGCGCGCGTATGACCAGATCGAGATGGCCGTGAACTCGGGTGCGAACCTGAAGATCCTCGGCAGTCACTCCGGGGTCTCACTCGCGTCGGATGGACCAAGCCAAATGTCACTTCCGGATGTCGCGTGGTTCCGCGCGTTCTCGCGCATGCGCGATCATCGCGGTTCGCCAGGGTTCTATGTGCTGCAACCGGCGGACGCATTCGCTGCATACGGCCTGACGCTGGCGATGGCCGAGCACGATGGCTGCTGCTACATGCGCACCGCTCGGCCCGATGTCGAGTTCATCTACGACGACAAGACGATCTTCAACCTCGGCAAATTCGAGGTGCTCACCAAGGGTCGCGATCTGCTGATCATCACCGCGGGCTACATGGTGCACGAGTGCAACAAGGCGATCGAGCTGCTCGACAAGCAGGGCGTCGATGCGACGCTCGTCGATCTTTACAGCATTCCGTTCGACCAGGATGCGCTGCTCGATGTAGCGAACGACAACGGCGGCAACATCCTGACGGTCGAGGACAACTACGCCGGCGGACTCGGGAGCGCGATCGCCGATGCACTCACCGAGTCGGGCGATGGATTCACGCTGGCACAGATGTTCGTGGAGCGCATTCCCAAGAGCGCGCGCGACGAAGAGGGCGTGCTCAAGATGTGCGGCCTGCACCACACGATGATCGCCGCGCGCGCCGCCGCGATCTGCGGCGTCGGCGTGTAACGGGGGACAGCCACCGGAGTGGGGACAGCCCCCGGAGTGGGAAAGGGGACAGCCACCGCAAAGGGGACAGCCTCCCTTAACAATTGGCGGCCAATTGTTAAGGGAGGCTGTCCCCTTTGCGGTGGCTGTCCCCTTTCCCACTCCGGGGGCTGTCCCCACTCCGGTGGCTGTCCCCGAGGCCGTGGCGGCGCAGGTGATCGCGCATCTCGCTGTGCCAGCGCAGCAGCGCGAGTGACGGCAGTGACCCATGCGTCGCGCCACGGACCAGTTCGATGTAACCGTGCGCCTGTGCCGAGTCGGCGGTTTCCGGCTTCTCGGCGCGTCGCCGGGCCACCAGATCGCGCAATTGCTCCACCGCACGGTCGAGATAGAAGTCATCGCGATCGCCGCAGAGCACGCGCACCCGCTCGAGCACGATCGGCCCGAGCTTCGCCCACTCGCGGTCGATGCGCCGCGCGATGTCGTATCGCGACCAGTCGCGCTCGACCACTTCACGATCGATTGCACCGGTGACGGGATCGAACATCGGCTTCGCGCGCATGCCGGATGCGTCGATGCGTCCGAAGATTGAACCCCATGCGTCCCATTGCTGCCCCGAGTTGCCGTCGGGATCGAGCACGCGCTCCATCGCCGTCTCTTCGGCCGCCGTCATGAGCACGCGCTCGAACTCGGGTCCGATGGTGCGGCGAAAACTCCCTCGCGCGTGACCCTCGGCGTCGACGAAGATCGACTCGTCTCGATACAGATTGGAGACCTGGAACGCACTGAAGTCAACGGGATCGGGCGCACTCGCGAAGCACGCGCCGAATGTCTCCGGCCGATCGAGCGCAAGCCAGAGTGCACTCCACCCTCCGGAGCTGTGTCCGGTGACGATGCGTGCCTCGGGGCGCGACACCAAGCGGTACTTCGACTCGAGATACGGAATGAACTCCTCCGCCAGCGCGCGAGCTCGCGCGCCATGCACATCGCTGTCGGCGAAGAGATGGTGGCCCAACGACGACTCGGAATCGAGCACCACCCAGATTGCCTGCGGTGCGACGAATCGCGTGCCCTCTGCGGCGACGAGCGCCGCGTAGTGCTTCGCCATCGTGTGCCGTCCACCGAAACCGGGGACGACGTAGATGGCGGGCCACTCGCGCCGGGGCCAGTTGATGTCGTGATAGCCGCGCGGCAAGACGACACCGGCGCGCATGATGACTTTGCGTCCGAGCGCACGAGTGAGTTGCTCGCTTCGCAGCTCCTCCCAGATCACTCCGCGGTCGTTCGTCAATGCGTCAGCGGCGGGCAGTCGCCGCGTCAGCGTGATCGAGATCGTGTCTTCGCGCTCCGGATCGAGTTCGACGGTCGCGATCTCCGACACGAGATTGCCGGCGACCATGTGTCCGCGCTCGGTGCGATCACGATCGAAGACGGCCTGGACTTCGAAGCGCCCGCCGAGCGCCTCGAAAGGCGCAGGAAATGCAGTCGTGCTCTCGTCGAAGATGATCGGCTCGCCTGGAACCAGCTGCGCCACCGAGCGGCCATACATCGGCTGCGGATCACCGAAGAACGGCGCCTCGGCAGGTGCCGCACCGCGCACGCGCGCACCCTCGCGCTTGAAGAAGAGAAGCATGCGACCCTGCGTGCCGCCCTGATCCAGCAACTCCGCGGCGTCGACTGGAATGAGAACAGACACTCGATCCACGACAGGTGATGGTGGTGCTGCCGGTGTCGGCTCCGGCGGTGGCGTTGGAGGTTGCGCAGCTGCAGGCACCAGAGTCTGCGCCGGTGTCTGAACTGGTGTCGGCGGTTCAACGAGCGGAGCCTGAGTGGCGAGCGCAACGACCAGCAACGCGGCGAGAAGCATGGCGGCATCGTAGAATCACGGCCGATGAGGAACTCTTGTTCGTCGGCCCCGGTGTCTTGCCTCCCGCGCCCGACTCGGAGTGTGACCGGGCTCGTCTTTGCCGCGAGCTTGCTGGCGGCTTCATCACTCGCTGGTTGCTCCGGCGACAGCGATGTGGAGCGCGGCGCACATCGATTCTTCGACGATGTCGGCCACGGTGTACTGGGGCATCAAAGCAGCAGTGAGCAAGTCGTCGTTCCCGTGTCGGGTGTCGTCAACGTGGAGGTTCACAACTTCGCCGGGGATGTCTTCGTCCGTGGCGATCGCAGCGACCGCGCCGCGGACGCGCTCGTCATCTTCGATCGTCGCGGTGTGCACGGTGGGCCGCGCGATGTCGAGAGCGAACAGAGCCTGCCCGACATCCACTGGGACACCGAACTCGTTCCGGCGGCGGCGCCCGATCAGGCTCCGACGCTGAAGATCACCTCCAGAACGGAGCACGCAGAACCGTGGTTCCAGCGACTGGAAATCGAAGTGCTCGTCGCCCAGCTCGGTCGCGTCGATGTGATCACCAAGCGCGGTCGCGTGCAGGTCTCGAACAACCAAGGGCCGGTCGACCTCACCACGTCGAAGGGTGATGTGCGTGTGATCACGACCTGGCCTCAGAAGCGCGACTCGGTCATCATCACCAGCGAAGGTGACATCGACTTCCGCGTGCGCGGCGAGAGTGGATTCGTGCTCGATGCCGAGACCGTCGGCGGCCTCGTCAAGACGCGATGCGATGCGGGCCGCTGGACGGCGGTCGATGCGCGCAACGACCATGACTCGATGTTCGCCACGCTCAACGGCGGTGACGGTCGCGTGGTGCTGCGAACGACCGATGGCAACATCCGCGTCGCGGTCGTCGGCGACCCGCATTCTGTCGGCTCCTTCCCGATCGCGCCGTAGCGCACCCCGGCCGCGCTGCGATGAAGGAGATTCAGGATCAGTACTTTCGCCGCGCCAAGGAGGCTGGGTACCGCGCGCGCAGCGCATTCAAGTTGATCGAGATCAACGAGCGATTCAAGCTCTTGCGCGCGGGTCTGCGCGTGCTCGATGTCGGCGCCGCGCCCGGGAGTTGGACCCAGGTGGCGGCGTCGATCGTCGGCGGTCGCGGGCGCGTCGTCGCGATCGACCTGAAGGAGATCGACCCGCGCGGATTGCCGGCGCAGGTCGAGCTCATCCACTGCGATCTCAACGAGATCGAAGTGGAGCGATTCGGATCACTGCCGTTCGATCTCATTCTCTCGGACATGGCGCCGGACACGACCGGCGTGCCGAGCGGCGACAGTGCCGTCAGCGTTCGACTCTGCAACGCGCTGCTTGATCGCGCCGAGCACTGGCTGCGCATCGGTGGCTCGTTGGTGATGAAGGTCTACGAAGGCGGCGACTACCCGGAGTTGCTGCGTCGCGCGCAACGCATGTTCGAAGCGGCCAAGGGATTCAAACCCAAGTCGAGTCGCGCCGAGAGCGTGGAGATGTTCATCGTCTGTCAGCGGCGCCGAGCGCACAGTCCAGCGTCAGCGCGCTGACACGGCGCTCAGCTTCGCAAGCCTTCGTCCGACTTCCTCGATGTTCGCGCGGCTGTTGAACGCGGAGATGCGGAAGAAGCCTTCGCCGAGCGAGCCGAAACCCGCGCCGGGAGTGACGACCACCTGTGCTTCGCGCAGAAAGAGGTCGAAGACTTCCCAACTGCCGAGACCATCCGGACACTGCGCCCAAACATAGGGCGCATCATCGCCGCCCCAGGATTGGAGTCCGCGCTCGCGCACCGCAGCGAGGAGCATCTTCGCGTTCTCCATGTAGAAGTCGATGAGCGCCTTCGTCTGCGAACGCCCCTCCGGTGAGTAGAGCGCCTGCACCGCGCGCTGCACTGGGTAGCTCACGCCGTTGCTGCAGGTGCTCCAACGACGCGTCCACAGTCGGTGGATCGGAATGCGCTGGCCATCGCGCGTGCGCCCCTTCAGAGACTTCGGCACCACCGTGCATCCGGCGCGCAGTCCCGTGAATCCGCCGTTCTTCGAGAAGCTGCGGAACTCGATGGCGCACTCGCGCGCACCGGCGATCTCGAAGATCGAGCGCGGCTTCGATGGATCGCGGATGTACGCCTCATACGCCGCGTCGAAGAGAATCACCGCGCCGCACGCGTTCGCCCATTTCACCCAGCGCTCGAGTTGCGCGCGCGATGCGACCGCACCGGTCGGATTGTTCGGGAAGCAGAGATAGACGATGTCCAAAGGCTCGCTCGGCGGCTCCGGCACGAAGCCGTTCGCAGGAGTGCCTGGAAGCAGCAGGAGTCCGGTGTAGCCACCGCGTCCGTCACTCGCGCCGGTGTTCCCCGCCATGACATTCGTGTCGACATACACGGGATAGACCGGATCGGGCACCCCGATGCGATTGCCGGGACCGACGATCTCAAGCATCGCGCTCGCGTCGGGCTTGCTGCCGTCGGAGAGGAAGATCTCGTCGTCCTCGACCTCGATGCCGCGCGATCGGTAGTCGCCCTCCGCGATCGTGCGGCGCACATCGTCGTATCCCGTCGCCGGACCGTAGCCCTTGAAGGTCTCGCGCGCTGCGAGTTCATCGACCGCGCGATGCAGCGCCGTGATCACTGCCGCCGGCAGCGGCTCCGTCACATCGCCGATGCCGCAGCGAATGATCCGCGGCGCCAATGACTCGTTGGCTTCGGCGAACACTTGCACGCGTCGCGCGATCTCGGGGAAGAGATAGCCCGCAGAGAGCTTCAGAAAGTGCTCGTTCACGAACATGGATCAGCTCGCAGTCTTCTTCTTCTGCAGTCGCACCGAGAAGGCCGGCGGGAGATTGCCCAGTACCAGCTTGCGATGGCCTTCATGACGGCGGCGCAACCCGCGTCCGACCGCGCTGATCCGTCGAAGCGAATCGCGCTTGATCGGGCTCGACAGGCTCGCCTTCAGCATGCGCACGCCTGCGTACTCGAAGTAGACGAGCTCGCCACCTGGACGCAGCAGCGCCAGCAGGCGCTTGAAGATGGACCGCACGAGTTTTGGTGGGAAATTGTTGAAAGGCAGTCCACAGACGATCACGTCGTAGTTGCCGTCGATCTCGGCCAACTCGATCGCGGCGCAATGCACTTCAACGGTCACGTCGGGATTGCGTGCGCGGAACGGTCGCACCAACTTCTTCTCGAGCTCCTTGCAGAACACGCCATTGAGCTCGACGAGATCGAGCCGATCCCCCGACTGAAGCAAGGGCAGCAGCATGCGCGTGAATGGGCCGGTGCCTGGACCGACCTCAAGGATGCGGCGCGGCGACGGAAGCGAGCGCAGTGTGCGCGTCATTTCACGGGCGAGTTGCTTGGAGCTTGGCCAGACGCTGCCGGTGTGATGAATGTCACGCAGCGCCTCGCGAACGAATCCGAACATGGGGTGCTCAGGATACGACCGCAGCCCCTCACCGAGGGGGCGCGCGGTCCCGACAATGAAACGACTTCGTCGTGGATCAGGGCGGGGACCCCAGCAGTCGGGTCCCCCGGAGCCATCTCAGCTCGCTCGGCGGTCTGCGAGTCGCTTGAACGCCTCGTCGAATTCCTCCAAGGACTTCGCACGAGCCCGTGGCTTGCCTGATGGAACGCCAGCCGGGAACGGGAGTGGCGCGGGCGCGTTCACCGCAGCGCGATACTCCATGCTCGGCGCCGTCCGTGGGATTGGCGTCGCCGCATCCGTCGACGGCGCTGGAATGCCCGTCGAAGGTGCCACGCCTTGGCGACGGTCGCGCGCCGAATCCACGGCCCGCTCCATCCTCGTCAGCAGACTTCGCATTCGCTCTAGATTGTCGCTTGGCCTCATGTCCATGTACCAGTCCTCCGAGTCAGCCATTCGAGCCAACTCCTCACTCCCTACGCGTCCAACAGTCGGTTGTTTTGCGGACCGAGGCAAGTCCAGATCAAGAAGCACCGCTCGGCTGTATGCGTCGCATCGGCTGCGATGGCGTCCAAGACGAGTTACCGTGATCGAGCGGCAACGGCCTTCGGAGCCATCGCGCCGCCCAGGAGAGCTGCCCATGAACGAACGCGTACTGTGGCTTGCGGTGGTGTTGATGGCATTCGGCGGGTGCCGCGCTGCACCGGCCACCGCCCCGAATCCAGCCCCATCGAATGTCGACTTCCCGCGCTACCCCTCGCTCTCGCCCGACGGACAGCGCGTCGTGTTCTCGTGGCGCGGCGACCTCTGGCTTGCATCGATCCAGGGCGGCACCGCAGTTCGACTGACGGCGCATCCTGCGGACGAGTTGCGAAGCGCCTGGTCGCCCGACAGTTCGACCATCGTCTTTGAGAGCACGCGCGATGGTGTTCGCAATCTCTGGACGATGCGCCCCGACGGCGCCGACGTGCGTCAACTGACCGCAGTCGACACATCGGTCTCGCTCGTCTCCGTGGGCCGCGCGCACGACGGCGAAGTGATCGTCACATTCGACGCGAGCCGCGAGAACGATCTCTACCGCTCGCCGCGCCCTTATCGCATTCCGCTTGCGGGCGGGCGAATCGAGCGTGTCATCGACGCATTCGGCACGCGCGCCGTTCCATCGCCCGATGGCACACGCGTGCTCTTCGATCGCGGCGGCGCGAGTTGGAGTCGACGCGGCTATCGCGGTCCCGATACGCGCGATGTGTGGCTCTTCAACTCGAAGGATGGCTCGTTCCGTGAGCTCACGGCGTGGGAAGGCAACGACGGCATGGGCCAATGGGCGGCGGACGGTTCGGTGATCTACCTCTCCGATTCGGAGGGCGCGGTCGTGAATGTGATGCGTCGCGCGGTCGATGCGCCGGCAGCAACAGCGGGCACGCCGCTCACGCGCCTTGATCGAGACGCACGCGATCTCTCCGTGAGTGAGGATGGCAAGACCGCCGTCTTCAACTCATGGGGCACGTTGTATGGACTCGATCTTGGTGCACAGGGTGGTGCGCCGCGCGAGATCGTTCTGCTGGCCGCCGAAGACGCGGGCAACGACTCGGCGTGGCGACGCATCGATCGCGATGTCACCGAGGCGCTGCTCAATCCCGACGGTCAGTCGATCGCGCTCGTTGCCTACGGCGATGTCTTCGTGCGCTCGCTCGATGACAAGGCACAGCCCGTGCGGCTCACGAGCACGCCGTGGCAGGAACAGGAGATCGCGTGGAGTCCCGACGGGCTCACGCTCTACTTCACAGCCGACGAGCGTGGGCGCGAAGAGATCCGCGCCGCCACCGTGCAGCGAACGCGGCGCGATCTGAAGAAGGCGTTCGAATCGACAACGGCGGCGCCGAGCGCCAGCGCCGCGCCGGCCACCGATGCCGCGCCGGCCACCGATGCCGCGCCGGCCACCGATGCCGACGCGAAGATCGACGCGGCGCCCAAAGCCGAACCTGCGCCCGACGGTCACGCTGTGCCGAGTGCCGAGGTCGCGCCCGAAGCCAATGCAACCGCGAACGGTGGCGCGGAACGCGCCCCCTCGCGCAAGAGCGCTGATTGGGGCGACGCGCTCGACTTCGAAATGAAATCGGTCGTCGTCGGCGATGCACCCGCGCGGCAACCCACGCCGACGCCTGATGGAAAGTCGCTTGCGTATCGGCGCGGCGCGGGTGAGTTGGTGCTTCGCGATCTCGCAAGTGGTGACGAGCGCAGTGTGCGGCGTGGCTGGGATCAAGGCATCTCGTGGCAATTCAGCCCCGACGGTCGCTGGATTGCAATCCAGCAACAGGACCGCGACTTCAACAGTGACATCTGGATCGTGCCGAGCGACGGTTCCGCCGAGCCGGTGAATGTCACGAGGCATCCCGATGCGGATGTCGATCCACGATGGAGCGCGGACAGTCGAGTGCTTGCCTTCCGTTCCGATCGCGTGAACAACGAGTTCGATGTCTACGCGGTGTGGCTCGATCGATCGCTCGACTCGAAGACGCCCGCCGAACTCGAGAAGTACTTCAAGGATGCAGCGGACAAGGCGAAGAAGCGCAAGCCGCTCGCGGCGCCCAAGGCCCCCGCGCGCGAATCGCCGGCGAAGAGCGACGCACCGGAGAAACCCGGCGCCGATGAGGCCGCAGCGGCGGCCGGAGCCGTGGCTGCGGCCGACGGTGAGAAGACAACTGACGCAGAAGGTGAAACGCCGGCTGCTGCGACACCTCGCAAGGACGAGGCGCCGGAGCCGGCTGCGCGACTCTCGCTCGATGATGCATACCTGCGTGTGCGTCGCATCACTTCGATGCCGCAGAGTGAGGGGCAACTCGAGCTCACGCCAGGTGGCGACCGCATCGTCTTCTCGAGCGAGACCCGCGGCGATCCCGACGAAGAGGCGGGACCCGGCGCGCCCGGATCGTTGCTCTCCGTGAAGTGGGATGGCAGCGATCAGAAGAAGCTCGGCGCCGGTGGTCGAGTGCAGCAAGTGTCTCTCACGGGCGACAAGATCGTGGTGCTTCGTGATGGTCGAGCGAACACCGTCGGTCCCACGGGCGGCGAGTCGAAGTCGATCGACTTCGCGGCGTCGACGCTGGTCGATCGCCGCGAGCAGATGCGTCGGCGCTTTCTCGGCGTGTCGCGCGCGCTCGGCGAAGGCTTCTATCACCCGACGATGAAGGGCCTCGACTGGGATGCGCTGACCGCGCAGTACCTGGAGTTGGCGATGGCGGCGCGCACCGCGGACGAGTTCGACGATGTCGCGGCGCGCTTCCTCGGCGAGCTCAACGCGTCGCATCTCGGTGTCAGGAGTCCCGCCGAGCCGAGCACGGAGCGCCGGCCGCAGGGGCGCCTCGGCGTGCGCACCAAGTCCGTTGCGGATGGTTTCGAGATCGTCTCGATCCTGCCCGAGGGACCGGCGGCGCAGTCATCGACCCCACTTCAGGTCGGCGATGTGATCGTGTCCGTCGCCGGTCAGTCGGCGAGGGATGCGGCCACGCTTGAAGAGCTCTGCACCGCGCGCGTGGGAGAAGAGACGGTCGTGCGAGTTCGTCGCGATCGCGCGGCGGGAGGTGACGCGATCGAAGTCGACACGCTGATCGTGCCGATCGGTGGCGGCGAACAGGCGGGACTCGCGTACCGCGACACGCGTCTCGCGAATGCAGCGGAAGTCGAGCGTCTCTCCAACGGGCGCCTCGGCTACATCCATATCCAAGGCATGAACCAGCCATCGCTCGATGCGTTCGAACGAGATCTCTACGCCGCCGCCGAGGGCAAGGAAGGTCTCATCATCGATGTGCGCAACAATGGCGGTGGCTGGACGGCCGATCGTCTGCTGGCCTCGATCATGGCGCCGGTGCATGCGTACACCGTGCCGCGCGGCGCCGATGCCGACTATCAACTCGGGTATCCGCGCGATCGACTTTTCATTCAGCGGTATCCGCTGCCGATCACCATGCTCGCCAACGAGAAGAGCTTCTCGAATGCGGAGATCGTGGCGCACGCGTTCAAGTCGCTCAATCGCGGCACGCTCGTGGGCGAGAAGACCAACGGCGGAGTGATCTCGACCGGCAGCGCACGACTGCTCGATGGGACATCGGTGCGCATGCCGTTCCGCGGCTGGTACCTGCCCGATGGCACGGACATGGAGAACAACGGCGCCGTGCCGGACATTCGAGTGCCGCAGACGCCCGAAGATGAGTCGCGCGGTGACGATGCGCAACTGCGCCGTGCCACCGAGGAGCTGCTCGGGAGAATCGGTTCTGAACGGAAGCAGTCCACCGACTGAACAGGTGCGCCCAGATCGCATCCACGCGCAGCATCGCCACGCGTCGGCCGCAGCGCGTGCGCGGAACAAGGCCGTCGATCGCCGGTGGCGTGGAACTCGATCGTTGCGGTCAGTCGACGCGGAGATCAGCGCTCGCCTTGTCGACCTTGTACTTCACGAGATCAAACGGCGTGATCTCGACGAAGGCGTGCACGCGATGCGGCGGCTCCGGTCCCGCCGAGAGCCCGTGCCACGGATGGGGACGGAAGGCCTGATACGCGTTCATGACTCATCGCGCCCCTGCCACTGCTGCGCGGTGGCGCGAATGGTGTCGTACGCACTGGCGAGCAGACCGACGAGTGGGAAGCGTCCGCCGATCGGCGACGGACCGAGTCGGCGCAGCAGCGCGTGCGGTGCGTGTTGTCCCGCGGGCGCCGCTTCGAACTCGGAGAGCTGACGACCCGGGCGCCAGAAGTCATGGAGGCATGATTCGATGGGCGGCAACACGGAGCCGACGCGCAGCGCACCGGCCGATGTGCTGCGCACCGGCGCTCGCGGCGTGGTCCCCGCCGCAGCGGAGAGCATGGTGCGCGCCGCCTGCAATCGTTCGAGCACGCGATCGGCTGGCAGGCCACGCAGTGCGAGCAGCACCGGCGGATCGACTTCGATGCGCTCGGCGACGAGGATCGCCACCGCCACCGCGTGCTTGCATGGAAGCGGATCGCCACAAGGACACGAGATGACGATCTCCGTGTGTGACTCGGGCAGCAGCGTGCAGCCGGCCGCTTCGAAGGGCGCATCGATCGAAGATGGCAATGCACCCGAGAGCAACTTCGCCGCGAAGATCGCTTCGTGCGCCATGGCCTGAATGGCCAGGTCCCACTTTTCGCGGTCGAGCTCGCGACATTCGAGACGCACGGGGTACGGCCGCGGCGCGCGGCCCTGCACGGCCGCCTCGACCACGCCCGGACCGATCGTGAACGAAGCGACCTGACCCGCGAGCGCGTACTCCAGCCCAAGCAACTGCGCTTCCGGTCCCGCCTGTCCCTGCACCAGGTCGAGCCAGCGGCGCGGGCGCTCGGGCAGCGTGTCGAGTCCCTCCTTGCGCTTCAGTCGAATGCCATGTCGCACGCGGCGCGGCGCTTCGGGACGGCGCGGTGGTCGGTCGGGAAGGTTCATGGGCGCACCTCGGCGTTGGCGATCATGAGCCGATCTCCAGCGAACCGTGGCGGAGCGAAAGCAGATCGCGCAGTTGGCCGGTCGAGAGTTCGGTGAGCCACGCTTCGCCGGCGCCGATGATCTGCGCCGCGAGTTCGGTCTTCTGTTCGATCATCTGATCGATGCGCTCCTCGAGTGAACCGGACGAGATCATCTTGTGCACATTGACGCTGCGCATCTGCCCGATGCGGAACGCGCGGTCGGTTGCCTGATTCTCGACGGCCGGGTTCCACCAACGGTCGTAGTGGAAGACATGGTTCGCGGCGGTGAGATTGAGACCCACGCCGCCGGCCTTGAGCGACAGGATGAAGATCGGGCACGCAGGATCGCCCGACTGGAAGCGATCGACGAGTTGGTCGCGCCGATTCTGCGGTGTGCCGCCATGCAGGAAGAGCGACTCGACATCGAGCTCGCGTCGGATCATCGAAACGAGCAGGTGACCCATCTGTCGGTACTGCGTGAAGATGAGCGCGCGATCGCCGGCAGAGAGAAGCTCTTCGAGCATCTGGATGAGCCGCGTCGACTTGCCGCTGCGGGCGCTGAGCGGTTGCGATCCACGGCCCTTCGCGGGGAGACGGCCACTCGATGCGGCGTCGCCGTTCTCGTCGCCTTCGCCGTTCCCGTTGCTGTTGGTGTGCCCGTTCGTGTGCGCAACGATCGGCGCACTTGCGGTGCCGTCAGCGGATTCGCCGCCGGGCGTACCGACGGTGGTGTCCGCGCCGGCTGCGGTCTCCGCAGCGAGCTCGCGCGATTCGTCGTCGTCGACGGCGGCGATGCCTTCGCGCAGGTAGTGCGCCGGGTGATTGCAGATCTGCTTGAGCTTGACGAGCGCCGAGAGCACGAGCCCGCGTCGTCGAATGCCCTCCGCGCGGTCGACGCGCTTGAGCATGTCGTCGACCACCGCGTCGTAGAGCGACGCCTGTTCCGCGGTGAGCGGCACATGCTGCCGCGACTCGACGAGCGACGGCAGATCGGTGATGACTTTGGGATCGGTCTTGAGTCGGCGCAGAATGAACGGGCGCACCAGCGATTTGAGTCGTTCGGCGCGGTCGCGGTCGCGATGGCGTTCGATCGGCACCGCGAAGCGCCGCTGGAAGTCCGCCGCCGAACCGAGATATCCCGGTGCGCAGAACTCCATGATCGACCAGAGTTCGCTGAGGCGATTCTCGACCGGCGTGCCGGTGAGCGCCACGCGATGGCGCGCCTGCAGACTGCGGATCGCCGCCGTCTGCTTCGTCGGAGGATTCTTGATGTGCTGCGCTTCATCGAGCGCCACGCGGCGCCAATCGACGAGCGCCAGCGTGTCGCGATCGCGCGTGACAAGCGCGTAAGTAGTCACGACCACATCGGAACGACCCGCGACACGAGCGAATTCCTCGGTCTGCGGACGATCGAGTCCATGATGCAGGTGCACGACGAGCTCGGGGCCGAAGCGTGTGAGCTCGCGATGCCAGTTGCCCAGCACGCTCATCGGCGCCACGATCAGCGTCGGCCCGATGCGCTCGCCTTCTGCAAGGCGCTCGCGCTCGAGCTGCAGCAGCGCGATCAACTGGATCGTCTTGCCCAGTCCCATGTCATCCGCGAGACACGCACCGAGACCGAAGCGATCGAGGAACGCAAGCCACGAAAGGCCCGCAAGTTGGTACGGACGCAGCGAGCCCTGGAAGCGCACGGGTTGCGTCGCCTGCGCCAATCGCTCCGACGAATCGACCGGTCCGAAGACTTCGGCGACCCAGCCGCGCGCGTCGAGACCCAGCACATGCAGTCCGCCCTTCGAGCCGGCGGTGCCGCCGATCGAACTCGCCCCGTGCGCCAATCGCAGGGCCTCGAGCAACGACACTTCGCCGCCTGGATTCTCCTTCAGGAACTTCAGTCCACCCTCGAGATCCTCGCGACGAATCTCCACCCAGCGCCCGGCAATGCGCACGAGCGGCGCGCCGCTGCGCATGAGCGATTGGAACGCATCCATCGTGAGCGGCTGATCACCGACGGCGATCTGCCATGAGTAGCGCACCAGGCTCGACAAGCCGAAGCGTGACGCCTGCACATCGCTGAGTCGCAGCGCATCGTCGGGAAGTGCATCACTGTCGATGAGCAGTCGAGCGCCGAGTCGGCTGGTGGGCTGGCCCCACCAATCGGGTGCCAGCACCTTCACGCCCGACTCCTCGAGCAGCGGCATGAACTCGCGCAGCAGCGCATAGGCTTCGTTCGTGTTGAGGTCGAGTCCCGTCGGTTCGCCTTCGCCGAGTGCGTCCTCGAGTCGCGGATAGAGACGACTGGCGCGACCGAGTTCGGCGAGCAGCGACTCCGAGAGTGGCTCCGCGACCGCCGCGCGACGGGCGCCGGCGCGGCCGCTCGTGTCGTGCCAGATCTCCTCCGCAGGAACAACCGAGGGCGGCTCGTCGGCGCTGATCAAGCTGAAGGTGAGTCGCCACGACAGTTTCGACGCGTCCTCTTCGGTGAGTTCGGTGGCGGGGTCATGGAGCTCCAGCAGCAGGCGCATGGCGCGCTCGTCTCCCGGATCCTCGAGATTCTGGAGCCACTGCCGCGTCAGTCGAAGCAATCGACCGTCCTCGGTCGGGTCGGCGACGCGCGCTTCGCGGTCGAGCAGTCCACCGAGCCACGCAGCGTGTGGGTCGACGGCGAGATCGGCATCTTCGAGCGCGTCGATGTAACTCTCGCCGACGAGCGCCTCGCGCACGAGCGCATCGGTGAGCGTGCCGAGCGCCGATTCCAGCAGTGCACCGCCGTCGGCGTGATCGCACTCTTCGACCGCCCGCGCAATGGGCGGCATGCTCGCCGCCAGCGCCGAGGCGCGCGACGCGACATCGGCATCATGCAGCCACGGTCGCCATGCGCCAGCGAGCGTCTGATCGCTGTTCGCCAGCACCGTCGGCACGACGCGCTGGTCCACGACCAGTTCCACGACATAGCGCGCCACCGCCACCCAGAAGCGCAGCTCGTGCCCCAGAATGAGCGACTCGGCGCCGCTGAAACCGTCGAGCGCCGTCAGCAAACGCAGCGCGTCGAGCGGCGCAAACTTCAACGAAGGCACATCGGCGGACTCGAGCCGCAGGTCTTCGTCGCCCTCGAGATCTTGATCGAGGTACGCCGCGAGTCGATCGCTGGCTGCCGGCAATCCGTCATCAAGGTGCGGCAGGAGCAGCGTGAGTTTCGCCGGAGTGCCGGGAGCGACCGGCAGGCCAGTCTCCGCGAGCGCCTCGGCAATCGCCGCCGGCGCGAGCGCGAATGGATGCGCCGTGCCGACCTTCGTCGCCCGCGAGTGCGCACTCTCAGCGCACGCTCGGGCTGTGTCGAGCGATTCCATCCAGAGGTGCAGGGTGTCGGCGTGCCAGTTGGCGTGGAGAACGAGCATGAAACGACGTGGAATCGGCCGCGCTGGCTGGAGGAGGCGGGAGTCGCCTCAGTGATTGCGCTGGGGATCGAACCCAGGACCTGCGGATTAAAAGTCCGCTGCTCTACCGACTGAGCTACGCAATCGCGAATCAGTAATGGTAGCGGAGCCGGCGAAGATGGCGCATTCGGCCGGTGTTCGGTGACATGGCGCAGCGATCGCAACCGGCGCCACGCGTGGGATTGCACGCCTTCGCGCGGCGCGGTCGATATCTTCGAAATGAGGCCCATGCCACACTCGACTCGCGCTTGGACTCCTGTTCGGCGGTTGTTCGTCGGGCTCGCCGGGTTCGCTGTCATGGCGGTGGCGAACGCATCGTTCGTCGCTGGCTGCGACTCGCGTCCGCCGCTCAGAGAGCCGCTCATGCTGCGAACGCCATTTCCGCAGCCGCAGTTGTGGGCCGTCGTTCCGTTCTTCAACGAGTCTGGCGTCTCGACCGCGGATGGAACGCGCGTGGCCGATCAGTTCGTCAAGGTTGTCGAAGAGACCGACGGACTCTCCTGCGTCGCGCTCAATCGCACGCTGGCGACGATGCAGGTGAGCGGACTTCGGGCGGTTCTGACCAATGCGGACGCTCGAAAGCTCCGCGAGGCTCTCGGTGTCGATGCCTTGGTCGTGGGCACCATCACGAGTTGGGATCCGTATCCGCCGCCGAAGATCGGGCTTGCGGCGCAGATCTATCTGCGCGAAGGGTTGGTGAACCCCGCGACGGGGATCCTGATCGATCCGGCCGGCCCGGCCACAGCAGCCAGCGGATCGTTCGATGCGAGCAACCATGCTGTTCTCGCGGCGCTTCGGAAGTACTCCGCAGCCCGCCACCAGCCGGGTGGCCCCTATGGCGAGGACATCTACTTGGTGGACATGGGGCGCTTCACCGAGTTTGCCTGCCACGAGGTGCTCGGGCGCATGCTCAGCCAACTGGCACCGCCGGCACCAAGATGACTCAAACTCTGCGTGCATGGAGCGATCTGCGTCGATATTGATGGCTTCAGAGCCGAAATCACGGCTTCTGATCCAATGCACAGGACGGCGACAGGTGGCGCAGAATCGGTCACGATATGGCCATGTTTTGCCAAGATGGGCCCATGATCACGCATGATCGTGGTATAATGGCGACATCGAGGTCGCCGCTCAGGCACGATGTCAGGCAGAGTGAAGAATCATGCAAGTTTGGGCCGATAGAGGACAGGGATAGAGTCCTAGAATAGAACTGTTGGTCCATCCGTTTGTTCAGCCGATTCACACGGCGAACCCACAATCCGTAGCTGAGGCGAATGCCCAATGGCCGGGAACTCGATTGTTATTGAGAGTTTCGGCTGCCGTCCTTGGAGACTTGGTCGGCGCGTATTGGACATTCGGGTCGCGATACGAGATTCGATTCAGGTCGAGTCTGAGAGCGTCCGATGCAAGTGGCGTTATCGCCCCACTTGCGCGGACTGAGGAGGAAAGCCATGCACGTCAATCTGCCCGTTGTTGAGAAGTTCCTCTCGTACCTCACGGACGAGCGTCACTTCAGCCCATACACCGGTCGTTGCTACGGACTCGATCTGCGGCAATACACCGACTTCATCGTCGGCGAGTCAGGGCTCGTCTGGCAGGAGTCGAACGAGCTGGCCGCAACGCGCCCCATGAACGCGAATGCGAAGGGGAGCACGCTCACCGAGCGCATCCTCGCCGCAGACGTGGAGACGATCCGTCGGTTCCTGGCGCGCCTCTCGGAGCAGGGCTACTCCGCGGCGACCATGGCGCGGAAGATCGCCACGCTGCGCTCGTTCCATCGCTGGGCTGAGCGCACCGGCTGGGTGCAGAGCAATCCGATGGTGCTGATTCGCACGCCCAAGCAGGCGAAGCGTCTGCCCAAGGCCATCACGGTCGATCAGATCGAGAAGCTGCTCGCCGCGCCGAACGATCAGGAGCTGCTCGGATCGCGTGACCGCGCGATTCTCGAGACGCTCTATTCGACCGGCATGCGCGTGAGCGAAGTGGTCGGGCTCAACCGAGGTGATCTGAATGTCTCGGGCGCCTGTGTGCACATCCGCGGCAAGGGTCGACGCGAGCGTGTGGCGCCGCTCGGCAGTCACGCGCTCAAGGCGCTTGAACACTACTTGAAGATCCTCGACGCCGAGATCTCCGCCAGCGGCGAAACGGCAGGCGACGATGACCCGCTCTTTGTGAACAAGAATGGCACGCGGCTTTCGAGCCGCTCGGTCCGTCGCAAGGTGGCGAAGTACCTGGTCGAGGCGGGTCTCGATCCGGACATCAGCCCACACACGATTCGACACAGCTTCGCGACCCATCTGCTCGACAACGGCGCCGATCTGCGATCGGTGCAGGAGTTGCTCGGACATCAGTCGCTCTCGAGCACGCAGGTCTACACCCACCTGACGAGTGCGCGCATGAGGCAGGCCTACGACAAGGCGCATCCGCGCGCCGAAGCGAGCTGACGCGCCACAACGTGCGCCGCAAGGAGCTGACGCGCGAGTGCCGGCGCCGCGACATGCTGGCGCGGTCGGCGTGTGGCCCGGCCAGGCACGGCGTGTTGGCAACGCATTCAACAATGTGTGCGCTGAGTGCGCGAAGTGCGTAGCATCCGCGCTGCATTGCGCGACTCTGCGACATGGACGCTCGAACGAGGCGAAGCGCTGAGTCGTTTGCGCGCTCGGCCGGACGCGAGCGTTGATTTGATCTACATGGACCCGCCGTTCTGCACCGGTCGTGTGCGACGCGGTCGCACGCGCGCCGATGGATTCGACGATCGCTGGCAAAGCCGCGCGGCGTACCTGGCGTTCATGCGCGACCATCTGCGTGAGGCGCATCGTCTGTTGAAGCCGACCGGCAGCGTGCTCGTGCACTGCGATGTGCGCACCTGCCACCACCTCTGGATCGAGCTCGAAGCGATCTTCGGTGTCGAGCGCGCGGTCAACCATGTCATCTGGAGCTACGGCCTCGGCGGGTCGAGTCCGCGCGGCTTCGCACGCAAGCACGACGACATCCTCTTCTTCGCGCGGGGGCCGAGCCATTGGTTCGAACCGCCGCGCGTGCCGAGCCGCAGCGTCCGCATGGCGGGTGCCTCGAAGAAGGCGACCGATGTGCTCGACATCCCGGCGATCAACAACATGGCGCTCGAGCGCACGGGCTGGCCTTCACAGAAGCCGCTGGCACTGCTGACCATGCTCGTCGGCGCGTGCTGCCCACCTGGTGGAACGATGCTGGATCCATTCTGCGGTTCCGGCACTTCGCTCGTGGCGGCGCGCGCACTGGGTCGCGGTGCCGTTGGATTCGATCGTTCACCTCGCGCGATCGAGTTGGCACGGCGCCGGTTGCGCGCGTTGGACGCGGAACTGTGCAAGGGCGCCGCGGTGCCCAAGAACGGGACGCCGCACGATCGCGCGGTGACGCACGACGGCGCGGCGACGCGCGATGGCGCGGCGACGCGCGATGGCGCGGCGACGCGCAAAGGTGGAGTTCATTGCGAGCGCGAGGGCGTAGAGCGGGCACTGTCATCAAGCGGCGCAGGTTCAGGCGTCAAACGGGCCTTGAGATCGCGCAAGCGTTCGCGCGCTGCGGCCGCCGTCGGCGCCACGACCGTTGCGTGACCGAGTTTGCGCCCCGGTCGCGGCGACTTGCCGTAGAGATGGACCTTGAGCTCGGGGTCGGCGGTGAGCAGCGCGGTGGGTGGGACCTCGCCGACGAGGTTCAGCATCGCCGCGTGTCCGCGCGCGGCGGTCGATCCAAGCGGTAGTCCGCAGATGGCGCGAAGGTGGTTCTCGAACTGGCTCGTCACGGCGCCGTCGATCGTCCAGTGACCGGAGTTGTGCACGCGCGGCGCCATTTCGTTGGCCGCCAGTCGTCCTTCGATCTCGAAGAACTCGATCGTCAGCACGCCGTGGTGATCGAGCTGCTCCATCACGCGCCGAGCGTGGCGCACGAGCGCCACCTCGAGCGTCGCGTCGATCGCGGCCGGTGCGATTGTCGTGTGAAGGATGCCGTGGCGATGCACATTCTCCGAGATCGGCCAATTCGCGAACGAACCATCGGCAGCGCGCACCGCCACGATCGACAGCTCGCGCGTGAACGAGACGAATCTCTCGTATGTGCAAGGCGCGCCGCCGAGCTCTGCAAACGCCGTGTGTGCGTCGGCGCGTGAGCGAATGACGCGCTGCCCCTTGCCGTCGTATCCGAGTCGGCGCGTCTTGAGCACACCCGGCACACCGACGCGGTCGAGCGCTGCGGCGAGCGAAGCTTCGTCGTCGACGATCGCCCACGGCTCGACGGGGATGTCGTTCGCTTCGAAGAAGCGCTTCTCGAAAGCACGGTCCTGGCAGATGCGGAGTGACTCGGCGCAGGGTGCAATGCGCACGCGATCGGCGAGTCGATGCACGACCGCCGCCGGCACGTTCTCGAACTCGAACGTCACGAGATCGACGCCGTCCGCGAAGCGATCGAGCGCCGCCGGATCATCGAACGCACCGCAGATCACTTCGCCCAGCGCTGCCGCAGGACAGAGCGGATCCGGGTCCAGAAATCGGAACGAGAGTCCAAGCGGCGCACCCGCCAGCGCCAACATGCGCCCGAGCTGTCCGCCGCCGAGCACACCAATGCGCGTCGGCACCGAGCTCGGCGAATCGTGGTGAGTCATGCGGCTCGCGAAGGGTCAGGATTGGAAAGCACGCGCTCGGTCTGCTCGCGACGGCGCGCTACGAGTCGGTCGCGCAGCGCCGAATCACCGAGTGCCAGGATCGATGCGGCGAGCAGCCCCGCATTCACGGCGCCGGCTTCGCCCACGGCCAGCGTGGCGACGGGGATCCCGGCGGGCATCTGTGCGATCGACAGCAGCGAGTCGAGACCGCGCAGCACGCGACTCTCGACCGGCACGCCGAGCACAGGAAGGTGTGTCTTGCTGGCGCACATGCCGGGCAGATGCGCGGCGCCGCCAGCGCCCGCGATGATCACGCGAATGCCGCGCTCCGCAGCGTGGGCGGCGTATTCAAAGAGCAGATCGGGCGTTCGATGGGCACTCACGACGCGCGTCTCGTGCGGCACTTCGAGTGCATCGAGCGCCTGCGCCGCATGGCGCATCGTCTCCCAGTCGCTTTGACTGCCCATGATGATGCCGACCAGCGGTGTACGAGCGTCGGGCATGGCTTCGATCCTAACACTCCGGCGGCGCGGTGCTGCCGTCCGGCGATGGAGCGGAGGCGCCCTCTGCAGGCGAGGTGTTGGGCACCGACGCGAACGGTGCGGTGTTGCGCGTGATGAGTCGGCTGCCCTTCGAGAAGAAGACGTAACTGAGGAACCAACTGAAGAGCGTGACAACGCGATTGCGGAAGCCGATGAGGAACGCCACATGCACCACGCTCCAGAGCACCCACGCCGGAAAGCCGCGGAAACGAAGCCCCGCGATCTCGGCGACCGCGCGCGAGCGACCGATGGTGGCGAGTGAGCCCTTGTCGGTGTAGTGGAAGCGGGCGGGAGGCGTGCGACCACTGAGACGAGCGCGAATGACGCGCGCCGCGAAGCGCCCCATCTGCATCGCGGCGGGTGCAACGCCGGGCACGATCGGCCGCGTCGATGTGGCCGCGCCGGTGCGAACCTCGCCGTGAGTCGATGGGCCGCGCGCCGGCCCTGGTCCGGTGCCGTCGTCGACCTCCACATGGGCCATGTCGCCGAGCACGAAGATCTCCGGATGCGCCGGAAGCGAGAGGTCGGCACTCACGCGCACGCGTCCGGCGGAATCGAGTGCCACGCCAGTCTCCTTCGCCAGCAGTCGGCCGAGTGCCGACGCTCGCACACCCGCAGCCCAGAGCACATTCGCCGCATCGAGTCGTTCGCCGGAATTCGGATCGTCGGGCGTGCCGCCGATGCGAACGCCGACCGAGTCGATGCCCGTCACGATGGCACCGAGGCGCACCTCCACACCCATGCGCTCCAGCGTCCGCTGCGCGCTCGCTGAGAGCGACGGGTGCATCGCGGGCAACACGCGCGATCCACCCTCGACGAGCACCACGCGCGCTGCGCTCGTGTCGATGTGCCGAAAGTCGCGCGCGATCGCATCGACCGCGAGTTCCTTGATCGCACCCGCCAGCTCCACTCCGGTCGGTCCAGCGCCGACGATCACGAAGGTCAGTCGCCGCCTGCGTGCGGTCGCATCCGCATCGATCTCGGCGCGCTCGAACGCAACGAGCATGCGACTGCGAATCTCGACGGCGTCCTCGATCGTCTTGAGACTCGGCGCCAGCGTGGCCCACTCGTTGTGCCCGAAGTAGGAATTCTCGGCGCCGCCCGCGACGACGAGCGTGTCGTACTGGAGTTCAAGAGCGATGGGCGGCTCGTTCGCGCCAGCGCTTGCGGTGTTGATCACGCGCACGCAGCGGCGCGAGGCATCGATGCCGACGACCTCGCCCAGGATCACCGTCAGATTCGACTGGTCGCGAAACACGCGGCGAATCGGATAGCCGACATCGGAAGGCGCGAGCGCAGCGGTGGCCACCTGGTAGAGCAGCGGCTGGAACGTGTGGTGATTGCTGCGGTCGACCAGCAGCACTTCGCACGCCGCGCCGCGCAGCCCCTTCGCGCAGTTCAGGCCGGCGAAGCCACCGCCGACGATGACGACGCGCGGCGGAACGCTCATGCGTGGACTCCGATGACGACGCGCGGCAGAGGGCTCATGCGTGGACTTCGCTCGCGCTGCGCCGGTGCAATGTGATCGCCACGAGCGCTGCAAGGGCGCAGGCGAACGCGCCGAAGCCGTAGCCGATCGCCACCGAGGTTGCGATCGCCTGTCGAGATGCGTCGTCGGTCGGTGCACCGGTGATGTCACCGGCGCCGAGTTGAGCGCGCGTCAGCAACACGGCCGCGCCGATCACGGCGAGTCCGACGGTGCCGCCCATGTGTCGCATCGTCTGGATCAAACCCGAAACCTGCGCACGCGAGTCTCCTGGCACGCGGCTCATGCTGTCGGTGCTCGTTGGACTCAGCACGAATCCGACACCCGCGCCGATGACGGCCATGCCGAGCGCGATGACTGGGTAGTTCATCATCCATGCGCCGAGCGCGGTGATGGCGCCACCGATCGCGGCGCCGATCGTGCCGATGATCGCCGGGGCACGCACGCCGACACGGTCGTAGAGTCGACCTGCGACATGAACGACGATGAGCGTCGGCAGCAGCAGCGGCAACAGCGAGAGTCCCGCTTCGCGTTCGTTGTAACCAAGCACATACTGCGCATAGGTGCTTCCGTGGATGACGAGACCATTCAGCGCAAACTGCATGAGGAAGAGAACGAGTCCGTTCGCGAGCAGTCCGCGATCACGAAAGAGACCGATCGCAAGCAGCGGTTCCTTCTTCGACCACTCGAGGCGCACAAAGAGCGCCAGCGCCGCAATTCCGGTAATGATCGACGACACGATCCATGCATTGCTCCAGCCCCATTCGTTGCCTTGCTGCACGCCGACAATGAGCGACGGCAATCCAACCAAGAGCAGCACGGCGGCGATCGGATCGAAGCGGCGCGACGACGAGCGCCGATCGGCGGGCCGCGCGAACACCGTCAGCACGATTGCGGCGACGGCGATCGGCAAGTTGAGCCAGAAGCACCAGCGCCATGACGCGGCGTAGGTGATCTCGCCACCGAGCACGGGCCCGATCACCATGAAGAGCAGCGGAATGCCGACATACACGGCCATCGCCTTCCCGCGTGATCCAGGCGCGAACGAACTGATCACGATCGCGCCCGACGCGGGTTGCATGAGTGCCGCGGCCGCGCCCTGCACGGCACGACCCGCGAGCAGCGCCTCCGTGCTCGTGGCCATTCCGCACACCAGGCTCGCGAGCGCGAAGACGATCACACCGATGACGAATGCAGGCACGCGCCCGATCAGATCGGCCACCCGTCCACCCAGTGCAACGAGACACGCCATCGCCAGCGTGTAGATGGTGACGACCCACTGCAGCGACACATCGCTCATGCCGAGGTCGCTCTGGATCTGCGGCAGCGCCACACCGACCACGGTGATGTCGATGAAGATCATCGACAGCGAACCGGTCATCGCCACCAGCGTGAGCCAGCGCCGCGGGTGGTTGCCATCCGGCGTGGGCAGCATGGGCCGAGATCGTAGGGTCGCCGTGCGTCGGTCGCAGGGGAACGGCGCACGCTGCGGCGCGCGTGCAATCGCTCAGCGCGGCAGATCCGGTGCCGTCGGCACCGATGGTTCGGCGCTGAAGCGCCCCGACTGCGACAGGAACGCAAGCGGATTGTCGAATGTCACCTTGCGAATGAGCGACTCCGCGTGGCGCCGTCGTCGCATTTCCGCCTGCGCCTTCGGCACCGCGAGTGGATCACTGTGACCCCAATCGCCGGCAGAGTTGAGCCAAAGCCGATCGGAACCGTGGCACTCGATGATGTCCGTCGCGCGCGCGGGCGTGCACTTCGTGTCGGGATAGAGTGTCATGCCCGCCCAATAGCCGCCATCGAGCACCAGGCGCACTGTGTGCTCTTCGACATGATCGATGAGTACGCGACCGGGATCGGCACCTTGGTTCTTCAGCGCATCAAGAATCATGCGCGTGCCCTTCAGCTTGTCCTCAAGGTGCGGCGTGTGCACGAGAATGAGCTGCTTCAACCGCATCGCCAATGCGATGTGTTCTTCGAGGATCACGAGCTCGTTGCGACTGTTCTTGTTGAGCCCGATCTCGCCGATGCCGAGCACGGTCGGCCGTTCCAGGAACTGCGGAATCAGCGAGATGACTTCGCGCGCAAAGCCCGGATCCTCCGCTTCCTTCGGGTTGATGCAGAGCCATGTGTGATGGCGGATGCCGTATTGCGCGGCGCGGCGCGGCTCCACTTCGGTGAGCTGATGGAAGTAGTCGCGGAATCCCTCCGGTGATCCGCGATCGAATCCGGCCCAGAATGCAGGCTCCGTGATCGCCACGCAGCCCGCGAGCGCCATGCGACGGTAGTCGTCGGTGGTGCGGCTGACCATGTGCACGTGCGGGTCGATGTACATCTGCGGGCAATCGTACGAGCATGCGCGCAAAAGAACGCGGGGCCCCGGTGAAGGAGCCCCGCGTGGGATCAGGCATGGAGACGAGCTCGGGCTTACTTGCTGCCGACGGTGTCACGACCGAGGATGCCGTCGGTGGTGAGCACGTGGAAGCTGTTTCCACCAGAGTTGTTGAGCTCGATGTCGAGCCCAAGTCCCTGACCGCTGTAGTAGCCGGTTACACCCATGGGCGTGTTGGTGACCCACGCGCCCTTCTGGTTCATCGTGGCGGAGCCGTTCTGCCTCCTCATGCGGCCGTCGAGATCCTGCGCATCGCGCACGGTCATCGTTCGCACACTGCCGTCGAAGAAGAGGCAGTTCGGTGCCGAATAGGTGCCCTGGTTGAAGTTCCATGGCACGCCACCGTCACCGCGCTTCGCCGGGCTCATCGCGTCGGGATTCATCGACTTCATGTCAGACTTGTTGCCCTGAAGCCAGGAGTGCTCCACGCAGCGCGTCTTGGAATCGGAGTATGAAGCCTGTCCTTGTGAAGGCACACGCCACGCACCCGCGAGCGTCTGCGGATTGACATATCCGGTCTTGGCTGCGAGCACCGTCGGTGCCCACATCGCGGCCGGACTCCAGCAATAGCTGCTGAGGATGGCGTCCTGTGCGACGCCGACGAACTCCTGGCCGCCGTCGAGGAAGTCCTGGCACTTCGTCAACACGACCTTGTCCTTCGGTGCGTAGTAGACGGGGTCATAGAACTTCTTGCCGACGTAGCCGTTGAACGTCTTCGCGTTCGGCAGTCGCCACGATCCGAAGTTGCCGGTTGCAGGCGCGAAGTCACATGGCCAGTACGCCTTGAAGACGGCGCAGCTGGCGCCGGCTGCGGGCGCCGGGCACTGCGGACCCTGCGGAATGAAGAAGCCCTGCGCCAGACCAGCCTCGTCGAAGCCGAGGATGAGCTGCTGTGGACAACGCGCGGCCGTGTAGGTGTTGCACGTGCCGCCGAAGAGACCGACTTCCTCCGCGGAGGCCGTCCACTGACGGTCGGCGAAGTCAGCACCGTAGGTTCCGCACGCAACGCCGATGTTGCGGAGGTTGACGCGCGACTGAGTCTGCATGCCCTCTTCGCGTGCCTTTCCGATCGCCGGGAGCAAGATGGCGACGAGCAATCCGATGATCGCCACCACCACGAGCAACTCGATGATGGTGAAGCCACCGCGGCTCCTCTGCTTGTTGAGAACACGATTCATGTCCGATCCTTTCTGCGGTTCGAGAGAACCGTCTGTTCCGCGGTTCATGCGAACCGCGATCTCTTGGCGCGGGAGCGCCGAAGGAGAAAACTGCGTGCCGATCGTTCGATGGCGCGCCATCGAATGCGAACGACACGAAACCGACAGGTCTGTGGAGAGACGGCGGAGACCTGTTACTGAGCCGCGGCGACCTGGGATCAAGGGCCAGCGACGACTGCCGTACTAGAAGAAATGTATCGACCGAGTGGAGGCCGGTCAATTGTTCCTACGCCGGAACTTCCGTGAAATGAGGCACAGGTGGATCCAACTTTCGGCCTCTGTCGCGGGTGATCGGCTCTCTGCTGAGATCACCGAATCGCCTGTTCCCGTTTGCGGGGGCGCGGGTCTGCAGGCAGAATCCGGACCCGTGCTTGATCCGATCATGCTCTCCACGTGGTCGTTCTCACGCCGTTCGCTCGATTCGGCGTGGCTGGGGCTGGAGCAGGGCGGTCGGTCGCTCGACGCAGCGGTCTTCGCGTGTTCCATCGCCGAAGAGGATCCATCGGTCGATTCCGTTGGATACGGCGGGCTCCCGGACGCTGACGGAAATGTCACGCTCGACGGCAGTGTGATGCTCGCGCCAGGCCGCGCGGGCAGCGTCGCCGGCTTGCGATTGCATCGGCATCCGGCGCGCGTGGCGCGCATGGTGATGGAGCGCACGCGACACTTGATGATCGCGGGTGATGCGGCCGATCGCTTCGCTGATCAATGCGGTGAGCTGCGCGAAGAGGTGCTCGCGCCGGAAGCGAAGGCGGCGTGGGATCGATGGATGGAGCGAGCCGTTGGTGATGCGATCAAGGCGGGAACGGCCGTCGAAACGAAGGGTGTCATGGATGCATCGCTGGTTCCGGGGCCACGACCCGTCGACCCGGGATCGGGTGGTGGTCGCCTCTTCGCCGAGGAGCGACGCTGGTGCGCGCACGACACGATCGGTGTGTTGGTGCGCGATCGAGCGGGCGTGATGGCTGGCGCATGTTCGACGAGTGGCACGCCGTTCAAGATGCCCGGTCGCGTTGGTGACTCACCGATCATCGGTCATGGTCTCTATGTCGATCCGAGCGCGGGCGCGGCCGTGGCGACGGGCACCGGTGAGTTGATCAGCGCTGTGTGCGGCAGCTTCCTTGTGGTCGAAGGCATGCGCGCGGGCAAGAGCGCGGAGCAGGCCATTCGCGAAGCGCTCGAGCGTGTGGAGCAATCATTCACTTTGGAGCCGCATCATCAGGTTGCGTTCCTTGCGCTGCGTGCGGATGGCCAGTGGGCGGGCGGTGCGCTGCGAACGGGGTTCTTGACGGTGCAGCGCGACGCTCAGGGATCCGCTATCCACGAGCCGAAAGTGGTCATGCGCGATGACTGAACCGCGATCGCGCCTCTACACGCGGACGGGTGACGATGGCAGCACTGGTCTCTTCTCCGGCACGCGCGTGGGCAAGGATCATCCGCGCATTGCGGCCTACGGAACAGTGGACGAACTCAACGCCTGTGTGGGATGGGTGCGCGCCGCGTTGGTCGCGGATCCGCGCGTGGCGTTGATCGAGCGCGTGCTCGCGGCGCTGCAGGATCGACTCTTTGAACTCGGCGCGGATCTCGCGACACCTCCCGGTTCGAAGTTCGAGGATCGCGTGAGTCGCATCAACGAAGCGGATGTCGTCGAGTCGGAGGGTTGGATCGACGAGGTCGATGCCGGCAACGAGCCGCTGCGCACCTTCGTGCTTCCCGGCGGCAGTGAGCTGGCGGCGCGGCTGCACGTGGCGCGCACGGTGTGTCGTCGTGCCGAGCGCGAGATGGTGGCGCTGACGCATCACGAGCCGGTCGGCGATGCCGCCGTGCGATTCATCAATCGCGTGAGTGATCTGCTGTTTGCGCTGGCGCGGCGGGCGAATCGGGAGCTCGGCGTGCCCGATGTGCCTTGGACGGCACGCTCGAAGCCTGAGTCGACTTGACGGCCGCACCGCGCGCGCGCGGTGCGTGAATCGGACTCGCGGCGCCGAGTGCGACGCCTTTGTGCACCATGCCGATCTTCGAGATGCGCTCCCACGCACTCGTGGCATTCGCCGCGCTGTGCTCGATCGCGATCGAGCGCCGCTTGTACGCGCGAGCCACCGTCTGCGTGGTGCCGCTGCCGCCGAATGGATCGAGCACGAGTCCGCCTTCGTCCGAGCACGCGAGAACGATGCGCTCGAGATACGCCTCGGGCAGTTGATTGTGATGCTGCGCGCGGCGCTCCTTGTTGTTGCCTTGCACGCGCCCCCAGTACGGGCCGTACCAGACATCCATCGGCACGCGCATGCCGGCGTTCTTCTCCTTGGCGAGCGTGCGCGGATCACCGTAGATGCTCGCGCGATCGGAGGGCTCGAGAATGCGATCGGGTCGCCAGATGCGCGTGTCGGGATCCTTCGCGAAGTAGAGCGCGTGCACCTTGCTCATGATGAACGAGGTGTCGCGATTCTGTCCGAAGCGGAAGTGCCAGACGCACCAATTCACCATGAGCAGGCCGCGGCGCTTGAGATGAATCACGACCTCCGCGGCGGTGTCGTCCGGGATGTTCACCCAGAGCGAGCCGTGCGGCGCGAGCGCGTCGATGCAGCCATCGAGCCAGTCGAAGGTGAAGCGCTCGTACGCGTCGCGCGGCATGCCGTCCGACCAACCGTCGTAGGGAACTTCCCAGTTGAACGGCGGGTCGGCGAAGATGAGATCGACGGCGCCGCGATCGGGCAGCGCGGCGAGCACATCGCGACAGTCGCCTTGATAGAGACGCGTGTCGGGCTCGTCGGCACGGAACAGAGGTTCGATGAGCGGTGGCGCGAGAGGTCGCGACGCCCGCGATGTTGATGACGGTTCCTGTGAAGGTGACGCCGGCTCGAACGAGGGCGACGCGGATTCGAACAAACTCGACGCGGGCTCGAACAACGTCGATGCGGGATCGAGTGAGGTCGACGGAGGAACGGACGCGGGTGAGGACGCGATCGAGGCGGCTTCCGCATCCGGTGCGCCGACAATCGGTGCGCGGCCGAACTTGGGTTCGTGTGTCGGCACGCGATCACCGAAGAGCGTGATCTCCGCGCTGCGCATGCCAGCGGCCGCGCGGCGCTGCACCAGCGTGGCGCCCTTCGGCAGCGCGTAGCCGCCGGGTCGATCGAATTCGATGTTCTTCTGCTCGGGCATGGAGTGCCGATCGTATCGGCGCGTAACGGGGGACAGCCTTGCGGTAACGGGGGACAGCCTCCTGTTACAAACGGCGGCCGTTTGTAACAGGAGGCTGTCCCCCGTTACCGCAAGGCTGTCCCCCGTTACGCGCAACCAGTGATCAGATCAGGAGATCAAGTCACTCCGCTCGAATCGTGTGTCGAGACGAATCCGAATCAGTCATTCTGAGGTCGTTGCCGTTACCTTGCACCGGTGTGTACGCAGTCCGGCAGCTGCAGTCACAGTACGGTCCTACAGACGTTGCCTTGTCCGTCGGTGATGTTCGGGTACGAAGCATGCCCGCAGTGATGGTCATTCCGCTCGCGGTCCTGATTGGTGTGCTCAGCGCTGCTCAGGAAGAGAGTGCTGGCGGTGGTCGGTCACGATCGTTGCCGCCTGGCGTTGTCACGGCGAGCGATCTCTATCGAGCACGCGGAGAGCCTGACCCCTCTCGAACAATCCTCGTAGAGATGTTCCCGCCCATGACGGTCTCCGGGCGCGATCCGGGGTTCATTGCCTGGGCGCTTGGACTCACGGATGACGAAGAAGCGGCCCTTCGTAGCGCGGACGAAATCTCATCCGTGGATCGAGGTGACCGTTTTCGTGCGCTCACACTGGAGTTGAATCGAGTTGGTGCCGAGGCGTACTCGCTCCTGCGCGCGGAGAACCCAAGAGACGAGGCTGCCTTCAGGGAACTATGGCGGCACCGCAACCGCCTCATCGCGTCGTTTCTTCTCGGCGACGAGATCCCACTCCGATCACGCTGCCTCGCCTCGGGACTAGATCCAAGTCAGTGCGAGCAACTGGCCTCGTCCATCGTTCTCGCTTGGCGAGTGGAGCTCGGCATTGATTCAGCGATGACTCCAGCGGGGCGAGTGGACGTTATCAAGATTCTCTATCAAGCATCGCGAGAACTGCCCGAGTCGTCGCTGGAAACCTCCATCGCCTTGGGTCAACTTGTTTCCGACAACGCGCTTCTCATTTGGCAACTGCGCCATCTGGCCGAGCAGTTGAGGGTGCGCGTTGGGCAGGACTCGTTCGCACTTCAGGTCGGCGCCCCGACGATGGACGCAGCAGAATTCAATGCGCGAAGGCGATCGAGTCTTCGACCCGCCGCCGCGACGGAGAGGCGATTGGCCTCTGCACAGCGCGAGCTGCTCGCGGCCGCGATGGCGATACTCCCAAGCGATCTTGCAGCGCGCACTCGGCGGAGCTTCCTCTCCGAGAGCTACGGCGCGATGGGAATTGACCCTCTCGAGGATTCCGCACTGCTCGAACAGTTGACTCTCACCATGCCCGAGTCGATCCGGGCGGAGGCAATGTCCGTCATTGAGGAGGATCGACGCAGCCGAGAGCGCTCACACGAACGATTCTTGGCGACCGCAGATGCCGTGGCAACTCGCTTTGCTGAATCGTTCTCGCGGCCGCCGGAGGACTCGGACCGCTTGTGGTCGGCGTACGAGCAGTGGCAGTCGGAGGCGGCGGCAGCGACGCTGGCAACGATCGGGGCGCTTCGAGCGCTCGCACCCGAGTGGATCGCGAGCGAGGCGATCCAGTCCGGACTCAAGGCGAGGAGCAACAGAGTTGCGTCGATTCAGAGGATGCAACAGACCGAGCTGCGCATGTTCGCGCCACGCGTCGACCGGTGACGCCGCGACTGCGCTGATCATGCAGCCTTCGCGTGCAGTCGAACACCGATCGCGTGCGCAACCTTGAGAACGGTTGCGAAGCTCGGATTCCCCCGTGCGCTCAGTGCCTTGTAGAGACTCTCACGACTGAGCCCGGTTGCCTTTGCGACATGGGACATTCCCTTCGCGCGCGCGATGTCCCCGAGTGCGCGAGCCAAGCCAGCACTATCTTCCGGCGCTTCGATGAGCCACGCGTTCAGGTAGGCCGCCATCTCTCGCGGCGTGCGGAGCTGCTTCGCGACGTCATAGGCGAATGTCCTGGTTCTCTTTGACACCGAGCGAGGTGTTTGCTTTGCCATAGAGTTCCTCCCGATCGAGCCCGAGCTCGCGCCGCCAAGTGTAGCCTATAGGAGACATCGGCTCGTCTGTAACGGGGGACAGCCTCCTGTTACAAACGAGTCGCCGTTTGTAACAGGAGGCTGTCCCCCGTTACGCGCCGACGGTGCCGAAGATGCGATCGCCGGCATCGCCGAGACCGGGGCGGATGAACGCGCGTTCATCGAGCTGGCGATCGAGCGCGGCAGTGTGAATCGGAACTTCGGCATGCGCGGCGAACATCGCGCGCACGCCTTCGGGTGCTGCGACGAGACAGACCATCTGAATGTCCGTGCAGCCCTTTCGCTTGAGATGATCGACCGCGTGCACGGCGCTTCCACCGGTCGCCAACATCGGATCCACGACGAGCACGGGACCCTCCGCGACATCGGTCGGGAACTTGGCGTAGTAGTCGATTGGCCGTCGGCTGTGCTCATCGCGCTGGATGCCGATGTGACCGACGCGAGCCTCGGGAAAGAGGCGAAGGATGCCGTCGGTCATGCCGAGTCCCGCGCGAAGGATCGGTGCGAGCGTGACGGGTTTGGCGAGTCGAGTGCCTTGCATGCGCTCGAGCGGCGTCTCGACTTCGATCGCTTCCACGGGAAATCGGCGGCTCACTTCGAAGACCATGAGCCCCGCGATCTCATTGAGCAGTCGACGAAACTCATCCGGCGGCGTGTCGTGTCGCCGCGCCAGCGTGAGTTTGTGCTGAATGAGCGGGTGATCGAAGACGCGCAGGTTCGGATGATCCGCTGGCGTCTTCGGCATGGCGCGGAGTGTAGGGTCGTTCGTACTGGCCTCTCGACAACGGGCGCCAAAGAGGCCCATCCCGGAATGGGACCTCGTTGGCGCCCTGACCGACAAGGAGGCGAATCGCGGGCTGTGACACAGCTCGATGGCGCTCATGGCGCGGGTTTCGCAACATCAGGCGAAATCTGCGCCGACCTTTTTCGCCTTTCTGAGAGAAGGTCTTGCGGCGATGATCTGCATCGACGCTCGACCGTTGTGCCGCGGCGCTGGGCCGCGTTTGGGATCGACGAACGTGAACGACGACCTGCCCGAGATCAAGCCCGTACGAACGACGCAGCCTGCGCGCACTCCTCATGCGCTCCAGGCGATTCCCGACGGGGATCTGGAGCGCATCTACTCCGACCTCCGTCGTCATGCTCACACGCTTCTCGTCGGTGAACGCCGTGGACACACACTCGAAGCGACCGCGCTTGTTCATGAGGCACTGGGTAAGTTGCTGACGGAGCTCGGCGGTGCGCCACCCGCGCTCCCTCCCGCGAGCGAAACGGCAGAGCGCCGGCGCATGCTCTTCTCGATGATCTCGCTGCGCATGCGGCAAGTTCTCGTTGAACATGCGCGGCACCGCAATGCACTCAAGGGTCCGGGGCGCTGGACGCGATCTCCGCTCAACGACGCAATCGCAACGGTCGAGCGCCAGGGTCTTGATCTTGTTGAGCTCGATCGCGCGCTGGCCGAGCTCCACGAGATCGATGAAGAGGCCGCGATCACCTTTCAACATCGCTGGTTCGGCGGTCTCTCGATGGAACAGATCGCGACCGTGCTCGAGATTTCAACGACCGAGGCGCAGCTCCGTTGGAATCGGGCGCGCAAGTTCATGAAGGTGATCCTGCGCAGCGAGCAACCAACGACGAGCGGTGAGTCGCCGAGAGAGGAAGCCGAATGAGCGACCCCGAACCGACGGTCGCTGCAAGCGCGAGCGCACACGCAGGCGCAGGCGAGAGCGCAGGTGCAGGGATCACCGGAGCAGTGCCCGACGCTGCACCGAGCACCTTCGACAGCACCTCGTTCCTTCGCGACATTCCGATGCCGCTCGACGAGCCGGTGCCGACGCGCGTCGGCGGCTACCGCATTGTGCGAGTGCTCGGCCGTGGCGGAATGGGAGTGGTCTACGAGGCCGAGCAGGAGGCGACGCGTCGCTTCGTCGCGATCAAGCTCATTCATCCGCATCTGACCACGCCGCGCTATCGCCGTCGGTTCGCGGAGGAGATTCGAACGCTCGGGCGCTTCGAGCACCCGGGCATTGCGCGCATTCACGATGCAGGCGCCGCGCCGGATGACCAGGGTGCGCTGCGCATCTTCTTTGCGATGGAACTCGTGGTGGGACTGCGCATCGACGAGCACGTCGCCGGCGCGGCGCTCGAGCCGAGGGCGATCGCCGCGCTCATGGCCACTGTGTGCGAAGCGGTGCATCACGCACACCAGAAGGGTGTGATCCATTGCGATCTCACACCTGCGAACATCGTGGTCGGCGCCGATGGCACGGCCAAGGTGCTCGACTTCGGTATCGCGCGCATGCTCGATGACGACATTCGAGAAACGACGCTCGGCACGGATGGCGGTGCGCACGCAGGTGTACTCGGCACACTTGCGTACGCGAGTCCTGAGCAGGCTGCGGGTGATCGCAATCGTCTCGATGTACTCACGGATGTCTACGGATTGGGTGCGGTGTTGTACGCACTGCTCACTGGGCAACCCCCACACCTGGTTCGCGGATGCGGCCTGGCGGAGGCCGTGCGCCTGGTTCAGAGCGTGCCGCCGGCGAGACTGCGCACTGTCAGCCGCGCGCTCCCGCAGGATCTGGAGACGATCGTCGACAAGGCGCTCGCACCAGCCCCCAAGCGGCGATATGACTCGGCGGCCGCGCTCGCGGTGGATCTCCGAAACTTCGTCGAGCGGCGCCCGATTGCCGCGCGCGCGGTTCCGTGGCACGAGATCGCGATCAAGTGGGTTCATCGCAACCGCCTCGTTGCTGCCTTGCTCACTCTTGCGACGCTCGCCACACTTGCGGTGGCGGTGATCGCGGTGGTGGCGGCAGTGCAGATCAACTCCGCTTCGGTGCGCGAACAGAGCGAACGGAATCGTCGCGATGCATTTCGAAATGTGATCGAGGGCTCGCAGATCCCAACCGCGTCGCGAATGCAGCGAGCCGCGGTTTTCATGGCGGATCTTCGCGATGCCGAAGCGCCTGAGTACCCCGGCCGATGGCTTGTGCTGCAAGACTGGGTTGCCGGGTCCGCTCCTGGGAAGACAGGAAGTGGCTTGCACTCCTTCGATGCCGAAGGCGTGATCGTTGATCCATTGGATGGTCCGCGCGCATGGCCATCATGGGCGCAACCGCGCTTCGATGGAGCCGCGCTCTTCGAACACGGCATCGAAGGGCCGCATCGCGCGAGAACGCTGGTTGCAGCTCTGATCGATCGTGGCGGCGCATCGGCGCGCGAGTTGGTCCGCGGCATTCGGCTCGATGACGATCACATTCACATGGCGGTACTTGAGATCGCTGAGGTTGAGGCGGTCGCTCGCAGCCGCGGCGCAGTTGCGCGCGGTACACGCCAGTGGTGGAGCCGCGGTGACTTCCGCGATTTGGTGTGGGATCCTTCGCGCCAGCTGCTCTGGGTGCTGTCGTCAGCAGAGGAGTTTGCGGGGCTGGTACCTGAGCTGGCGGCCTGGGACAGCGCGCGTTGTCCGAATGGTTCCGATGACCCGAGGCTGCTCTTCGCGTTCGATCCGACGAGCGCGAGTGGTGTCATTCCGCCGTTGACCGGCGACGCGCAGCATCCGCCAGTCCGCGCGGCGTGGGCGTTCACCACACTTCCGCCGTCGATGGTGCGCGAGCCCATCGCGGCAGCTTCCGCTTCGAGTGGCGATGCGCCTCTTGGAAGTGATCGCACCGGCGCGCTTCGACTTTACATTCAGTCGTTCAGGCCCTACGCACAATCCGAGGGCAAGGGACTTGGCCTTCTCTATGTGCTCTTCCGGCACGCGATGCACGACAGGGACATCATTGCATCCGTTGAGCTCGATGATCGCGGCGCGCCGGTCGGAGCGTTCACGCTCGAGCCGAGTGCCTCAAGAGAAGACAACAATCTTGCGCAACAGATCATCAGTCAGTCAGATCCCGCGCGGGAGATCATCGCGATCGATCTGGTGGCGATCATGGCGACGCGATCGATTGCGGAGCAGCTGCTTCGGAACAACGGTGCACTCGGTGAAGCGTTGGTGGCCGCAGCGATGCTGCCTTCGGATGTGCGCCAAGAAGTCGCGCGCCGCGTGACGGGCATGACCAGCAGTTGGACTTGGCTCAAGTCGAGTGCGGCAGAGATACTGGAGCAGTCAACGACGCTCGCTGCGCTCGGCGATCCTGAGCACTCGGATCATGGACAAGCCCTCATCGCGTTGGCTCGGATCGATTTGGCGATCGAACTGCACCGAGATCGCTGCCCCGCACATGGCGACGGCAGTTGCATCTACGAGTGGTTCCTTGAGAGCGAACGAGCGCTCGCGTTGGCGGCGGCCGGCGATTGGCCAGCGTGTGTCGCCAGTGCGACGCGGGCGGTTGAACTTCGCCAGGCCCATGCGTCGCTCGGCGGGACCAACCCGATCGATCACGCGATCCTCGCTATCGCCCATCACGCGATGGACCATGACGAGGCGGCGCATCGAGAGCTGAAGTTGGCCGAAGAGGCACTTGAGGGCCCGCGCGCGAGCGGCTCGACCAACCACGGTAGTGCGCGGATCGTTGCGCCTCAGCTTCTCGCTCGTGCGCGAGCTCTTCTCCGTGGCGAGTGACTTCACCCGCCTGGGCGCTGCTCCGCGGCGAGTGAGAACGGCGCGCGGACGTGGGTCCAGGCGGTCGTGTGATGAGCGTGTGGGCCGCGTAGCGCCGCGCTCGATGCCTGCCGTTACTTCGTGATGTTGCGGATCGTGCCGGACATGTCCTTCATCTGCTTGCGCATGTCCTCGATCTGCTGCTGCATCTGCTGCTTCTGACGCAGCACACCATCCAACTGCTGCTGCACTTGCTGCGGCGTCATGGCACCGCGCGGCACGCCACCGCCGGGCATTGCTTGACCTGGCGCAGCCTGTCCGCCTTGTCCGGGCACACCCGGCATGCCGGGCACACCCTGACCAGGCGACACACCACTTGAGGTCGATCGCGTCATGATGAGGCCAACAGTGCCGACGAGCTTCTCGTTCGCGCCGGTGCCAACGAGATAGTTGAGTTCCCAACCGGGTTGATCGTCGCGTGAGAGATCGAGCATCGCGCGAATGCGGCGCTCGCTGCCATCGGGTGCGCGGACAGTCTCAGTGATGAAGGTGAGCACACGACGCGTTGAATCCCAGGTTCCGCTGGCGCAGAAGTCAACGGGATCGCGATCGGAGAGCAACGAACGCGAGAAACTCTGAGCCGTGTGATTGAACCCGATGAAGTCGATCCACTGCAGCATCTCACGGCCGTTCGAGAGCACTTGCTCACCAGCGAGAAAGAGCCCGCCGAGCGACCATGTATAGACAGCGCCACCCGAGAGATCACTGTCGGGATCGCCATTTCCATCGAAGCTGCGTCCCGCAACGCTCCAGACGCCGACCAGGCGCGAGAGCAGTGCTCGCGCGTCGGCGTCCGAGAGTGTGGTGGCTTGAGGTGCCGCGTGCGCGCGCGCGACGCCCGCGTTGGCGAACACTTCGAATCCGCTCGGAGACTTCGTGGAGTGACCGTCGAGCGATCGCTGACCGCTGCTCAGCAGCGCGGCGAGGCCGATGAGTGAGGCGCCGAAGAGAAGAACGCCGCGTCGAGATCGATCGAGTCGCATGGGGACCTCCAATCGATGGAGCCTACCGCGACGGTCTCCGACGACGGTCAACCCTCTTCTTCGCGCATGCGCTTGATGCTGGCGCGAAGTTGGTCGAGCACGCGCATCTTCGCGTGACGGATCGCGGCTTCGGTCATCCCGGTTTCCTTCGCGACCTCCTCGGCGGGCATGCCCTTGATGCCGTAGAGCTCAAAGGCCTTCATCGTCTTCGGCTGCACATCCGCGCGAACCTCTTCGAGTGCGCGACGAAGCAGGTGCTCCGTCCACTCGCGCTCCCACGCGACCTCGAGTTCACTCGTCTCCGCTGCTGGATCCATCTCCTCTGGCACATTCTGTTGAGGACGGCGCCGGCGCCGGCGACTGCGAATCGCGTTGAGTGTGACGCGCTTGAGGTAGCCGCGGAATCGACCCTTCTTTGGGTCATAGACGAAGTGATCGACGACGCGGAAGAAGCCGAGCATCACATCCTGCAGAATGTCGTCGACTTCCTGCGGCTTGAGTCCCGCGTTGCGCGCGAAGCCCGCGACGACCGGACCGTAGATGCGATTGAATTCCTCCCAACCGAGTTGTCGATCGAGCGTGCCGTCGGCGCGAAGTCGCACGAAGATGCTCGGGTGCGTGCGATAGGGATCGGACGAGTTTCGACTGCCGTCGCGAGGGACTGACCCTGAACGCTCGGCATCACGCGCATCGGTTCTCTCTGCGGCGTCGTCCGCGTCAGACTGCTCGCGCGAGGGCTTCGGCTCGGGCACGACATGATCTCGATCATGTTCGCCGTCGGCGAAGCGCACGAGCATCGACCAGGGAGTGATGCCCAGCAGATCGCGATCGTGCAACTCGACCGGCTCATCAGGATCGATGCGCACGCCGTTGACCCAGACGCCGCGCGTCGACGACTCGTCGAGCACCGAGAGTCGACCGCCCTGCAGCGAGAGCTTCGCGTGTCGCCGCGAAACGCGCTCATCATCAAGTGTGACCGCGCAATCGCTGCCACGACCGACTTCGAAGTCGCCTTCGCAGTCGAGTGTGATCTCAGGAAGCTGCGGACCATCCGCGACGATCAACGAGACGGGAATGATCGAGAGTGCAGGTGGCATGGGCGCGTTCTATCACAAGGTCGAGAGGCGATGGCGAACGGAAGTGGTCATTTTCGCGGGCGAATGCAGGCAGGAGAGCAGGGACGCGGGAGGCCCGGCACGCCCGAAGGAGGGCAGGAATGGACCGACGCGAGATCGCCGGCGCGCGGATGGGGGCAGGTGAATGGCGTGAGTACAACTCAGGGCGCGCCGAGCGTGCGCCAGTGTGCGGCGTCGGTCTCGAGTCCCTGCGACGCGAATGCCTTGGCCACGAGCGTGCCGATGACGCGGCGCGGCGAGCTGCCCGGCGGCAGCGCGCGGAGCAGCTTGGGTTCCGCTTCGGCCAGGATCGCGCGACCGCGCTCGATCTGTCCCAATCCGATCAGCGCGGCGGCTTCCACCGCGCTGATCTCGGCGACCCACCAGTGATCCGGCATGTTCGCACGATTGAACGCAAGGTTGGGCGCGATCGCGCTGAGTGCCTCCTTCCACTGTCCATCGAGCACGAGCGCTTCCGCTTCGAAGAATGACGCGGACGACTCGGCTCGCCGGCGCGCGAGCGCGTCGGGGATGCGTTCCAGTTCACGCCGCGCCTCCACGATGGCGCGCCGCGCTGCCAAGCCATCACCGCGCGTGATGGCCAGTCGCGCGCGGTCGATCCACAGCACATTCAAACCGACGGCATCTTCGGGATCGCTCGCGTGCTGGAGATCGAAGGCGCGGTCGAGCGTGGTGGCCGCCTGGTCGTAGCGCTGGCGGTGCTCATCGATCGCTGCCTGCGTGCGCAGCGCTTCGATCAGCGCGGAATCGGCGGAGGGGCTGAGCGTGCCGAGCAGCGCCACGGCGGCCGCGATCTCACGCTCGGCGGCGCGTGGATGATCGAGCGAGAGCAGCGCCTTCGCCAGTGCCACGCGCACTTGCGCCTGCGCGTGCGGCCGCGTGCGGAAGGGCTCGATGAGCTGCTCGCGCGCCGCCGCGAGGATTTCGTCGGGTGTCGACGCTACGCCGCTGGCGGATCGATCGAGCGAGATCTGGGTGATGAGCGAGATCAACGCGCTCAGCGCATCGTTCGCGTCGGTGGCGGCGCGCTCGACATGCAGTCGCGCGTCGCGCTCGGTATCGCGCGCACGCAGTGTGGTTCGGAGCGACGCGCTGATCGAAACGATGGCCAGCAGCAACGAGAGCACGCTGATGACGACGGCGGTGACGGCCGTGCGGTGACGGCGCACGAAACAGCGTGTTCGATAGCGCACACTGCGTGGTGCAGCTTCGATCGGGCGCGACTCGAAGTGTCGGCGTAGATCCGAAGCCAGATCGGCGGCCGAGTCGTAGCGCTGCGAACGGTCCTTGGCCAGACACTTGTGCACGATCCAGTCGAGGTCGCCGCGCAGCGCCCGCACGAGCTTCTTGGAAGTCGTGCCACGCTGCCGCGCGAGTTCCGCGGCGCGATCGTCGGGCAGCGCCGCAACGACCACGGACGGCAGCGGCGCATCCACATCGCGCAGCCGGCGGAGGAACGACTCGAGATCTCCCGCCACACCAAGTGGGGGTTCACCCGTGAGCAGTTGGTGAAGAACGGCACCGAGTCCATAGATGTCGCATCGAGCGTCGACTTCGAGACCGAGTGCTTGCTCCGGCGCCATGTACTCAAGCGTGCCGACGAGGCGGCCGGGCAGATCGCTCTGGGAGCCTCCATTCGCTGCGCTTTGGGTCGGCTCTTCACCACCGAGCGCTTCGGCGATGCCGAAGTCGATGACGGTGGGTCGTCCCCACGCGGGCGTGCCATCGCCAGGCGCGCCGCTCGACACGAGCACATTGCCTGGTTTGAGATCACGATGAAGCACGCCGTTCTGATGCGCGTGTTGCACCGCTCGGCAGATCTCTTCGAACAGTCGAAGGCGCGCATCGATCGTCAGGCGCGCATCGTCGCAGTAGTGAAGGAGCGGCCGACCGTGCACATACTCGAGTGCGAACCAAGGCCGACCATCGTTCGTCACGCCCGCATCGAGCACATGCGCGATGGAAGGGTGATCGAGCCGCGCCAGCATGCGTCGTTCGCGCTCGAAGCGTTCGACGACGGCGTCGCCGCCGCCGTCGCTGCCGCCATTGCCGTCGCGCAGCTTGAGCACCTTGATCGCGACACGCCGCGGAATCGGCAGCTGCTGATCGGCGAGGTAGACGACGCCGAAGGTGCCTTCGCCGAGAATGCCGCGAAGGGCGTACGGACCGATTCGCCGCGCCGATTCAGGGATCGCCTCGAGCGGTTTGATCAGCGGCGAGGGTGTCTGCGCTTCGCCGGAATCGGTCGGCAGCGCGTCGCGCACGCGCGCGGCCAAGGCCGGGTCGCCGTGGCACGCTCTGCGCAGCCAATCAGGACGCTCGCCGGAAGGAACTTCCAACGCCTCGCGAACGAGTGCGGCAAGCGAGTCAGCGCGATGACCGGCCACGGCGCGGCATCGTACGGGATTGATCCGCCGACACGGTGCGATAAAGCACTGATGCCACCTCTGCGGCGAACGGTGCGGCAGGGATTGCGCGGGCTCCACAGCAGGCAAGGCGGGCCGTGCTATCGTCCGTTCCATGACGACGACCTCGCCAAGTGCCGTCGCGCGCAGCGCCGATCCGTTCCGACTCGACGGGCTCCGCGCGGTCGTGTGTGGCTCCACACAAGGCATCGGCCGTGCGATCGCGCTCGCGTGTGCAGCGCGCGGCGCGAACATCACGCTCGTGGGTCGCAATGAGGACGGTCTGGCGAAGGTGCTGCGCGAAGCGGAGAGCGCCAGCGCGTCTGACATTGTCACACGCGCTCGTGGTGGTGATCCGGCACAGCATCGCACGATGCTCGTGGATTTCACCCAGACGGACGCTCTCGAGCGCGAAGCGGCGGCGGAAGCGGCACGCGGACCCGTGCATGTGCTCATCCACAACACGGGTGGCCCGGCGGCTGGTTTCGGCATCGACGCGGCGCCGCAGGAATTCGAACAGGCCTTTCGCATGCATGTCGTGACAGCGCAGATCCTGGCACAGTCGTTTGTGCCCGGCATGCGCGACGCGAAGTACGGGCGCATCGTTGCGGTGACGAGCACGAGTGTCGTCACGCCCATCCGCGGACTCGGCGTCTCGAACACGATCCGCGCGGCGATGGCCAACTGGTGCCGAACGCTCGCGGTCGAACTGGCGCCGTTCGGCATCACGGTGAACGCGCTGTTGCCCGGGTTCACGCGCACCGCGCGGCTCGAGGCGCTCTTCAAGGGACGCGCGACTCGCGCGGGCAGCACGGTGGATGAGGTCGAGCGTGATGCGCTCAAGTCGATTCCTGCGGGGCGCATCGGCGATCCAGAGGAGATCGCGGCAGTCGCTGCGTTCCTTGCGTCTCCCGCTGCGTCGTATCTCACTGGCGTGAATCTCCCGGTCGACGGAGGAAGGTTGGCCTGTCAATGATCACGATCAAGATGATCAAGATGATCAGGATGATCAGGATGATCAAGATGATCAGGATGATCAGGATGATCAGGATGATCAGGATGATCAGGATGATCAGGATGATCAGGATGATCAGGATGATCAGGATGATCAGGATCACCACGATGACCCGAGTCATCGCGCAGCCCGCGCTGATGTGCGTCGCACTGCTGCTCGTGCTCGGCGGATGCGAGAGTCCACCGCCAGCGCCGTCGCCGCAAGGCGTGAGAGACACTTCGTCTGATTTCATGCCGCCGGGCAGTTCGCTGCAAGGCGCGCGTCGACGCGTGATCACGGTGGTGCCGGCAAGCCTCCTGCGTTCGGGCGGATACTCGGGCAACTTCGAGTTGACCAACCGTGGTTCGCAGACAGTGATTCTGGCGAGCGTCATCACGGCGTCGGAGCATGTGACCGCGTCATCGCCTGGAGCGATGCCCTTTCGCGTTGATCCAGGCAAGAGATTCTCCGTCACGGTGACGGTGAAAGTGCCGTGGGATCGCGCGCTCACGGACGGTGGCATCGCGCGCGTACTCACGACCGATGGCGAGACGATCAATCTCTGGCTGCAACTCGTGAGTGACGAGCCCGTCGCGCCGGTGAGCGGGGCCGTGGGGCTCAGGACCGAGCCTGGTGCCGGACCGAGTGATACATCCGGCGCAGCGCTCGGCGGAAACTTTTGCGTCCGGACCAGTGACGAGCCGGTGCCTGCCCGATCGTGAGCGCCGCGTGGCCGAGGACCTTCGCAATCTGATCGATGGCGAGATGCGCACGCCGTGTCGCGGTGCGTGGCTTGATGTGCACGAACCAGCAACCGGCGCCGTGGTCGCACGATGCGCGGACTCCGACGAACAGGATGTCGACCGCGCGGTTGAAGCAGCGCGAAGGGCGTTCCCCGTATGGAGCAGCGCGGGCGCAGCGACGCGAGCGGCCGCGCTCGAACGATTGGCGCGACTCGTGGAGCGCGACGCGGAGGCATTCGCCCAGGCCGAGTCGAAGGACACCGGCAAGCCCATCACGCTGGCGCGCACGGTGGATGTGCCGCGTGCGGTCGCGAATCTGCGCTTCTTCGCGGAACTCGTGCGCGAGTGGCGCGAGGATCACTTCGAGCGCCCCGCGGTGGAGCTTGCCTCGCGCGGCTCGGGCCTGCTGCGCGTCGGCGCGCTACCGCCTGCGCGCAGTGTGGTCGAGCGACCCGCTGCAGGTTTGGCCGCGTGCATTTCGCCGTGGAATCTGCCCATCTATCTCTTCACATGGAAGATCGCGCCGGCGCTTGCCGCCGGCTGCACGGTGGTCGGCAAGCCGAGCGAAGTCACGCCCGTGACGGCGACGATGCTCGCGGAGCGTTCGATCGAGGCGGACTTTCCAGCCGGCGTCTTCAATCTCGTGCATGGGCGCGGTGCCGATGCCGGCGCGGCGCTTGTTGAACATCCGCGCGTGGGCACGATCACCTTCACCGGTGGAACCTCGACGGGCGCGGCGATTGCGCGAAGCGCGGCGCCCGCGTTCAAGCGACTCTCGCTCGAGCTCGGCGGCAAGAACCCGACGATCGTCTTCGCCGACTGCGACTTCGACGCGACCATCGACGGCGTGTTGCGCAGCGCGTTCCTCAATCAGGGACAGATCTGTCTCTGCGGTTCGCGCATCTTGATTGAGCAGCCGCTCTTCGATCACTTCCGCGACGCACTCGTGGATCGAGCGCGTCAGCTTCGCGTGGGTGATCCGATGGACGAAGCGACGGAGCAGGGGGCGCTCACTTCGCGCGATCATCTTCAGAAGGTGGAGCGCGCCGTGCATGAGGCGGTGGCATTGGGTGGGCGTGTGCTCTGCGGCGGCGCGAGAGTCGATCGAACCGCGCTGCCATCGCGATGCGCCGAGGGTTGGTTCTGGCAGCCGACGCTCATTGACGGCCTCTCTCCAACATGCGCCACCAATCAGGAGGAGATCTTCGGGCCTGTCGCGACGCTGATTCCGTTCGATCGCGACGACGAGGCGATCGAGATCGCCAACGGCGTGCGCTATGGACTGGCGGCCAGCGTGTGGAGCGGCGACCGGGCGCGAGCCGAGCGCATCGGGCGCTCACTGCATTGCGGCACCGTGTGGATCAACTGCTGGTTGGTGCGCGATCTTCGCGTGCCCTTCGGCGGCTGGAAGGAATCCGGCGTCGGTCGCGAAGGCGGCTTCGATGCGCTGCGCTTCTTCACGGAGTCGCGCACGGTCGTGACCTGCGGCGACGCGCGCAGCTGAATTCACGGAGAGGAGTGCCGCGGGCGCGGTGCGCGATAGCTCTCGCGCTTGCGATCGGGCTTGAGGTCGCGCGGCGCCGGCTTGCGCCCTTCGACCTTCGCGTCCAGAAAGACCTGGAACGTGGTGTTCCGCAGCATCTCGCTCACGGAGTCGTTCGCCTGCACCAGCCGATCGTGGAGAGCGCATGGATCACCGACGCCGCACACACCACCGCCGAATGGACAGAGCGGACTGAGATCGGGGCGCTCGAAGATGTCCCACACCTGTTCGAGTGTGATCTGGGAGGGAGGCTTCGCGAGCGCATAGCCGCCGCCGGGTCCCGGCAGTCCGCGCACGAGTCCATGTTGCGAGAGTGCCGTCAACAACTTCGCCACCATCGGCGCTGGCAGCGAGCGATTCTCTGCGATGTCATGCGCCGAGAGGCGCGTGCGGCCGCCGTCCCACACTTCGGCCAGTCGACTCATGGCCGCGATCGCACGCTCTGTTTGTTTTCCGTACATGGTGTTGCTCGCACTGTCTGGGCCCGGCACCGAGTGCCAAGCGAACCGGAGAAACCGCCGGCCTCCTGGAGAGCCGAAGCCTGCGGGGTTTTCACTTCGGCTCGCCCTTGCGTCTTGACCGAAGAACGAGATGAGGATACTAATATCCGAATTCGCTAGTCAAGGGCCAGCAGGCTCCAAACGCCGTTTTTCTCAGAGTAACCCCCGCCCACCAGCATGACCCTCGCCTTGCGGCGCGCTAATTCACGAAACATCGGTCGCGATATCTGGCAGACACCCTGGACGCACCTCCATGCACTCCACCACTGAACCAACCGCTGCACTTGAACGCTTCAGCTACGACGACGACATCACAAGGAAGTTCCTGCTCGCGACACTCTTCTGGGGTGTCGTGGGCATGCTCGTTGGCGTCATCGTCGCGGTCCAACTCGCGTGGCCCGAGTCGAACCTCACATCATGGTTCAGCTTCGGGCGACTGCGACCGCTGCACACGAACGCCGTGATCTTCGCCTTCGGCGGCAATGCGATCTTCACCGCCGTCTACTACTCGCTTCAGCGACTCTTGAAGACGCGCATGTACAGCACGGCGCTGTCGAGCATCCACTTCTGGGGCTGGCAGGCCATCATCGCGGCGGCGGCCATCACACTGCCGCTCGGCTACTCGCAGTCGAAGGAGTACTCCGAGCTCGAGTGGCCGATCGACATCGCGGTGGCGCTGATCTGGATCGTCTTCGCAGTGAACTTCTTCGGCACGATCCTGCGACGGCGCGAGCGCCATCTCTATGTGGCGATCTGGTTCTACATCGCCACCGTCGTCACGATCCCGGTGCTCTACATCTTCAACAACCTGGTGATGCCCGCCGATTGGATGCGCAGCTACTCGGTGTACGCGGGTACGCAGGACGCGTTCATGCAGTGGTGGTACGGCCACAACGCAGTGGCCTTCTTTCTCACCACTCCATTCCTGGGCATGATGTACTACTTCCTGCCGAAGGCGGCGGAACGCCCCGTGTTCAGCTACCGGCTGAGCATCGTGCACTTTTGGAGTCTCGTCTTCCTCTATATCTGGGCGGGGCCTCATCACCTGCATTACACGGCGCTGCCCGAATGGGCGAGCACGCTTGGCATGCTCTTCAGCGTGATGCTCTGGATGCCGAGCTGGGGCGGCATGATCAACGGGTTGCTCACGCTGCGCGGCGCGTGGCATCGCGTGGCGAGCGACCCGGTGCTCAAGTTCTTCATCGTCGCCATCACCTTCTATGGCATGGTGACTTTCGAAGGACCGCTGCTCTCGATCAAAAGCGTCAACGCGCTGAGTCACTACACCGACTGGACGATTGCGCATGTGCACGCCGGTGCGCTGGGATGGGTCGGGTTCATGACATTCGGCATGGTGTATTGGCTGGCGCCGCGCGTCTTCCAGGCGCCGATCGCGAAACCCACTTGGGTCGGTCTGCACTTCTGGATCGGGACGATCGGCATCCTGCTCTACATCATTCCGATCTACGCCGCGGGACTCACGCAAGGACTCATGTGGCGCGCGTTCAACGCGGAGGGCTTCCTCCAGTTCCCCGACTTCCTTGAGACGGTGCGCGTGCTCATTCCGTACTACTGGTTCCGCGCAGCCGGTGGATCGCTCTTCCTCTTCGGCGCCACGCTCTGCCTGGTGAATGTCGTGATGACCTGGAGCCGCGCTCCGAAGCGCTACGCGGAGCCGGTGTACGAAGCAGCAGCGCTCGCACGCAGTTGGCAGCCCGCGCCGATTCCCGGCTCCACGCTTCCGAGCGGCAGCGTCGTCGAGTTTGGGCGCTCACTCGATGTCTTCGCGCAGTTGCGCTGGCATCGGCTGTGGGAGGCGCGCAGCTTCTTCTTCACGGTGATGGTCACGATCGCGGTCATCGTGGCGTCGCTCTTCGAGATCGTTCCGCTCTTTGCGTTCAAGAGCGACATTCCGCAGATCGCCTCGGTGCGTCCCTACACGCCGCTCGAATTGGTCGGCCGCGACGTCTACATCTCCAACGGCTGCAACAACTGCCACTCGCAGATGATTCGCCCGCTGCGCGCCGAGACGGAGCGCTACGGCGAGTACAGCAAGCCCGGCGAGTTCGTCTACGACCGACCATTCCTCTGGGGCTCGCGACGCATCGGTCCCGATCTGGCGCGCGAGGGCAAGCGCGTGCCGTCACCGTTGTGGCATTTGCGGCACTTCAACGATCCGCAGGACACGAGCCCCGGGACCATCATGCCGTCGTATGGATGGATGGTCGAGAAGCCGCTCGACTTCGCGCAGGCGGAGAAGTCGGTGCGTGCGATGTGGCGACTTGGTGTGCCCTATCGCCCGGCAACGGTCGAGCGCGCATCGGAGTTGGCGCGGGCGCAGGCGAAAGTCATCGTGCAGCGCATTGTGGACGAAGGTGGCACCGCAATGCCCGAGGATCGCGAAGTCATCGCGCTCATCGCGTACATGCTGCGGCTCGGCACGGATCTCGATCGTCCGATCGATGATGACGAGGACGAAGATGCCGTGCCGGCAGCGGCGCCGAGCGTGGCGCCGGGCGTTGCACCAGTCAAAGCCGACGGCGTAGTGAGCGGCGAGAACACGAAAGAGGCGCTGCCATGACGCTGGCCGTCTCAAGTCTCGGCGCGCAGATCGCGCTCGTCTTCTTCCTCACGCTGTTCATCACCGTGATCTTCTGGCTCTGGCTCACACCCAAGCGCCGGTGGAAGAAGGACTCGCGCATCCCGATCGACGAGGCGCCGCAGGTGAATGACGACGACGGAGCAAAGCCATGACTGAACATAGAGCCATGACCGAGCATGAACCCAATGTGCTCGACCACGAGTACGACGGCATTCGTGAATACGACAATCCACTGCCACAGTGGTGGACATGGATCTTGTGGATCACGGTGCTCTTCAGCGCGCCGTACTTCGTCTACTACACATTCGGCGTCGGCGAGACGCTTCAGCAGGCGTACGACTCGGAGGCCGCTGCGTTCTTCGAGGTGCTGGCGAAGCGACTTGGTGATGTGAAGCCTGATGAACCGACGCTCGTGCGTCTCAGTCACGACGAGACCTTCATGACCATCGGTCGTGTGCTCTTTCAAGCCAACTGCGCTGTCTGTCATGGCGCCGACGGCGGCGGCGGGACGGCGCCGAATCTGACGGACGATCATTATCTGCACGCGAAGAAGATCGAGGACATCTTCAAGGTGCTTCACGATGGCGTCGTCAACAAGGGCATGCCTGCCTGGGGCAAGACGATGGGCGAAGCACAGCTCGTGGTGCTCTCGGCGTATGCCGCAAGCCTGCGCGGAACGAAGCCCGCAGCGCCGAAGGCACCGCAAGGCGACGCGATTCCACCGTGGCCCGCCGAATCCGCCGATGCCGACTGACTTTCACTTGCCGCTCGCCGAGGAGCGCGTGCTCTCGACGATGAACGCCGACGGTTCTCGGCGCTGGCTCACGCCGCGCGCGGTGCACGGCCGCTACTGGCGCGCGCGACTCGTCGTTGCATGGGCGCTGATCGCGCTCTTCACGATCCTGCCGTGGCTTCGAATCAACGGGCGCCCGCCGATCCTGCTCGACATCGTGGCGCGCGACTTCGTCTTCTTCGGCACGGTGTTCCGGCCGACGGACACGCTGCTGCTGGCGCTGCTGCTGCTGGCGATCTTCACCGCAGTGTTTCTGTTGACGGCGATCGTCGGCCGAGTCTGGTGCGGATGGGGCTGTCCGCAGACGATCTATCTGGAGTATGTCTACCGACCGATCGAGCGCTTCTTCATGGGGCGCGCGTGGGGCAAGTCGGGCGTGAGGGTCGCGGGCTGGAGACTGCTTGCGATGTACGCGACCTTCGTCGTCGTCAGTGCGCATCTGGCGAACACGTTTCTCGCGTACTTCGTCAGCACCGATCAACTCGTCGGCTGGACGCTCGGATGGCCGGAGCAGCATCCGACTGCATTCGCCGTCTTTCTGGTGACGACGGGTCTGATGCTCTTTGACTTCTGTTTCTTCCGCGAGCAGTTGTGCACGCTGGTCTGTCCGTACGGTCGCTTTCAGTCGGTGCTGCTCGATCGCGAGTCGCTCGTGGTCGGATACGACTCGACGCGCGGCGAGCCGCGCGGTCCGATCCGTCGCGGTGCCGGCGCGAGTGCCAGCGCGAGTGCCGGCACCTTCACCGTTGCGGAGCCCGGCACCGAGGCGAACTCGCGGAGCGGCGACTGCATCGACTGCACGCTCTGTGTGCAGGTCTGCCCCACCGGCATCGACATTCGCGACGGCCTGCAGATGGAGTGCGTCAATTGCACGCAATGCATCGACGCGTGCGATGCGGTGATGACGAAAGTTGGTCGACCCACCGGGCTCATCCGTTACTCGTCGCAGCGCAGATTGGAGCGAGGCGCCGCGCCGCGATTGCGCGTGCGGCTCATCGTCTATCCGCTGCTCTTCGTCGGATTCGTCGCGGCGTTCGTGGTGCTGCTTCTGACGCGGCAGGACGCGGCGATGGTGCAGATGCGCACACCAGGTGTCTCCTTCTCGCTGCGCGGCGACGCGGAGGTGGTTTCGCCGCTGCGGCTTCGCATCGACAATCGCATGGACACGGCGCGGTGCTTCGTTCTCGCGTCGGTTGATCCGTCGGTGGCACTCGAGGGTGGAGACGAGGTGCGGGTCGGCGCGAATGCGTCGGCCGAAGTGCTGCTGCGAGCGGTTTCCCCGCGCGCGAGCTTTGCGCGTGGGCATCGGGCGCTCGAACTTCGCGCGGTCGACGACGAAGGGCGCACGGTGACCGGGGCGATGCGCCTGCTTGGTCCGCTCGATGCGATGCCGACCGGAGGGACATCATGAATTCACTTACTGCGCCGTCGATGGGAGAGTCACCATGAAGTCACTCATCGCGCAACGATGGATGTTCGTGCCGATCGTGCTGCTGGCGGGCAATGTGCTCTTCGCCTTTGTCGCCGTGCGGCTGGCGCTCAGCGATCACGGCACGGCGGTCGAGCCGGATTACTACCGCCGCGCGCTCGCGTGGGACGAGTCGCACGCAGCGCGAACGGCAGGGGAGCGCCTGCGCTGGACGGTCTCGCCGTCGCTCGAGCGCAGCGCGGATGGATCGCTGTCGCTTGAGCTCGTGATTGCGGACAAATACGGAATTCCGATCGACCGTGCGCAAGTGTCGGTCGAGGCGATCCCGATTCGCGCCGCTGACCTGGTCATGACGCGCGACTGTGCGGAGCGCCGTGAAGGTGTCTACGCAGTGTCGTTCCCGGCGCGCGCGGGCGGGCAGTGGGAGTTCCGCGTGCGAGTCGAACGAGAGGGCGATCAACTGGAAGAGCGGTTCCGACGCACCGTGATGCTGAGCATCGCCGGCGCGAGCAACGACGGAGTGGATCGGCCGTGATCGCGCTCTTCGTCGGCGTCTTTCTCGCGAGTCTCGCCGGCAGTCTGCATTGCGCGGGCATGTGCGGCGCGCTCGCGGCGACCTCGTGCACTGGTTGTCGCGCGGCCGGGCAGAGTGCGGCTGCGCTTGCGATGTACCACCTGACGCGCGGCGCGGCGTATGCAGCGGCTGGCGCGATCGCTGGTGCGCTCGGTGGTGCGCTCGACCTCGGTGGAGAGCTCATCGGCGTGCAGCGCTTGGCGGGAATCGGTGCAGGCGTGGCGGTGATGCTCACCGGCGTGGCGCTCGTCATGCGACACGGCGGGTTCGCCGCGCACGCGAGCGTGCCGGAATCGGTCGAACGGCTGCTGGCTGCGGGGCATCGCGCGGCGATGCGCGTGTCGCCGGTCCCGCGCGCGGCAGCGATCGGCGCGTTGTCGGTGCTGCTCCCATGCGGGTGGCTGTGGGCGTTCGTCGCCGTTGCAGCGGGCACCGGATCGGCGCTCGCCGGCACTCTCGCGATGATCGCATTCTGGGCCGGAAGCGTGCCGATCCTGAGTGTGGTGGGCGGCGGCGCGGGTCGCGTGAGCGCCATGGCGCGCGGTCGAGTCGGTGCGCTGATGGGGGTGGCGATGGTCGCGATCGGACTGCAGACGACACTCGTCGCCGGCGCTCGCAGCGAGTCGGTCGCGGCGCATCTTCCGTCGCTGCTCCATGGCAGCACGGGCGGTGGCGACGCCGATGACGCACGGGCGCGACTTCGCACGGCTCGTGAGCAACCACCGGCGTGCTGTGCCGAGTCGGAGAACGAACCGTGATTGCTCGCGCATCAATCGTGCAGCGCGGCGGCGACTGCGCCCATTGTGGCGAGCCCTGCGCATTGGACGCGCCGGTGCTGGAGAGCGGTGAGCGCTTCTGCTGCGCAGGGTGTCGCTCCGTGTGGAGCGTGATTCGCGGCTGCGGACTCGATGACTACTACCGACTGCGTGCGATGGATGGTGAGCGTGGGTCGCCGGTGCGCGAGTCCGCGCGAGCGCGCCTTGAGCTCGATACGCCGGTGTTCATCGAGCAGCAGACCGAGCGTGTCGCAGTCGATCGTCGACGCGTGACGCTCGGCATCGACGGTCTGCGCTGCGGCGCGTGTCTGTGGCTCATCGAGTCGCTGCCGCGACTGCTGCCAGGTGTCATCGCGGCGCGGGTCGACGCCGGTCGATCAGTGATCGAAGTCGACTGGAATCCCACGCTGCGCCGACTCTCCGAGGTGGCTCACTTCCTCGAGCGCATCGGCTACAGCGTGCTTCCACTGCGCGATCGCGGTGAGCGCCGACAGCAGCGCGTCGCCGATCGTCTGTGGTTGGCACGGCTCGGCGTGGCGGCCGTGATCTCCGCGAACACGATGGGAATCGCGTTCGCGCTCTATGGCGGGCTCTTCCACGGCATGGAGCCGCGCCTTCGCGCGTTCCTTCAGTGGACAGCGCTCGCGCTCGCGGCAGTGAGTGTCTTCGTACCCGGTCGACTGTTCCTGCGGAACGCGTGGCTCGCGCTCCGCAGTCGCGTGCCGCACATGGATCTGCCGATCTCGTTGGCGCTGCTCGCGGCGCTCGCGGGCGGTGCGTGGAGCACGGCGCGCGGCGGCGACGGCGTCTATGCCGAGAGCCTGGCGATGTTGGTGCTGCTGCTCTTGGCCGGTCGCTTCGTGCAATTCCGCAGTCAACGCCGTGCGCGCGAACAGGTGGAGCTCATTGCGGCGCTGCTCCCGGGCGCTGCGAAGCGCCGGTGCGCCGATGGCTCGATCGAGGACGTGCCACTCGAAGCACTCGAACGCGGCGATCGCGTGATCGTGCCGGTGGGTGATGTCGCGCCGGCCGATGGCCGAGTCGTGGTGACGGCTGATGATCGAAGTGCGTGGGTCGATCTTCAGGCGTTGACCGGCGAGAGCCGACCGATCGAGATCGGCGTCGGCGAGCGCTGTTGGGCCGGTGCGCGTGTACTCGGTCGGCCGATCGAGATCGAAGTCGAAGCTGCCGGCGCCGAGAGTCGCATGGGTCGCATTCGTGCGTTGGTCGAGCACGCGTCGACGCGTCGCGCACCGATCGTGGAGTTCGCCAATCGAATTGCCGGTTGGTTCCTGCTCGTGGTTCTGGTGCTTTCCGCCATCACCTTCGCGATCTGGTCGCGCATCGATCCAGCGACGGCGCTCGAATACACGGTGGCGCTGCTCGTCGTCACCTGTCCATGCGCGTTGGGTCTGGCCACGCCACTGGCGATCGTCTCATCGCTCGCGAAGGCGGCGCGCGCCGGCGTGCTGATCAAGGGCGGCGATGTGCTCGAACGCCTTTCGGAAGTGGGCACGATCGTGCTCGACAAGACCGGCACACTGACGGAGGGGTCGATGCGCGTCGAGTATGTCGAGCATGTCGAAGGCGTCGGGTGCGACGAGCAGACGATGGCGCTCGCGGCGGAACTCGAGCGGCACAGCGCTCATCCGCTTGGTCTGGCGATCGTCGAGTGGGCCGAGCGCATCGCGCCGCGCGCGACGGCGCCGTCGCGCCGACTGGTCGATGGGATCCAGGAATTCCCAGGACGCGGCATTCGCGGAACGATCGATGGTCGCCGCATCGCCGTCGGGCGTCTCGAATTCGTGATGGAAGCGGCCGGACTCGTTGAGCAACCCGGCGCGCTATCAACGACGAGCGTCGAGAAGATCGCGCGGCCGGATCTTGAAGCGTGGCCCGCCTGCGAGCGACGAGTTGCTGAGCGGGGACTGACGCCAGTCGCGATTGCGCTCGATGGTCGTGCGATCACGATCGTCGGCATCGGCGATCCGTTGCGCGAAGAAGCACCGGCGGTCGTCGCGGAGCTGCAGTCGCGCGGATGGCGCGTGGCGATCGCATCGGGAGATGATCCGTTGATCGTGGCTCGCGTGGCCGAGTGCGTCGGCGTGGCGCCCGCACTCGCGTTCGGCGGCCGCTCACCGGAGCAGAAGCTGGAGTTGATCGAGCACCTGCGCCGCGAGCATCGCGGCCCGCTGCTGATGGTCGGCGATGGAGTGAACGATGTTGCGGCGATGGCGGCGGCCGATGTCGGTGTGGCGCTCGGCAGCGGCACGCGCGCTTCGCTCGAGGTCGGTGACGCATGTCTGGCGCGCGACGGCATCGGCGCACTGCCTCAGTTGCTTGACGGGGCGCGACGCACGCGGCGCGTCATCCGCGCCAATTTCCTGCTGAGCGTGAGTTACAACCTAGTCGGCGCCACGCTCGCAATGGTGGGCGTGATGAACCCGCTGATCGCCGCGATCATCATGCCGATCTCGAGTCTGACGGTGACGGCGGTCGCACTGCGAGCGCCTCGATTCACTTCAGTGAGGCGCACCAACCAAGGCATTCTCGCACCTGTCGGCGCGGCGGAGTGAAGACAACCATGGAACTGCTCTACTTCGCATTGCCCATCTCGCTCCTGGTCGCCGGTGGGTTCCTCGTCGCGTTCCTCTGGGCGGCGCGCGATGATCAATTCGACGACTTGGATTCACCCGCGCGCCGCATGCTGCACGACGATCCGCCGATCGGTTCGAGCGCTTCGCGCGCCGGGAAGCACATGCTCACTCTGCGCGAAGCGGACGATGGCGTCGGCGATGCGCGACGCGAGTGATCCGGCGTCTCCGCTCAACTCCGCTTGTCTCACGACGAACTTCGCGCCAGCGGCGTAAGGGTTCGGCATCATCGGCGCGCCCTCGCCGCTTGCGGTTCCAGTCACGGTGAAGTCGGTCAGCGGCTCAGGCTCGCCGCGCACGAGATCATCGATCGAGATCGTGAGCTCGGCATCCTGTTTCGCCCAGCGATCCGTGACGAAGTTGCCATCGGCATTGACGAATTCGACGAAGGTGCCCTGCACGAGCCATCCGCTGCGCGGCAGCGAACCGCTGGTCGCGCGCTTGGCGTTGTAGCCGCGGCGCTCGAGTTCGTTCACGACACTGGCCGAGAGTTGACCGACGAGTTGCGATTGCGAAAGGTCGGAGCGCACGCCGCGGAGCAGTCCCGGCAACAGTCGCGGTCGTCCGCCGGCATCGGCGTTCGGTGTCGGATGCGCCACAGTGAAGTCGCGGACGAGAATCACGGATGGCTTGTTCACCATCGACAGGGGCGCGATCGTCTCCGTCGGCCCATCCGCGGATGGATCGAGTGTGCGCGAAGCGTTCGGTGCGCGTCCGCCTGCGTCGCTCCACGCTGATCGCTCGCCGCTCGCCGACGGTGCAGCGTCGCAACCCGCGAGCGCGACGAGAGTGGCGACGGCAAGTGCGACCGTGAATCGAGGTGGGCCGCTGACCGCGAGTGTGCGCGCGAGTGCGACGCAGGGCGCGAGCATGCGCGTGAGCGAAACACGATGAGAGTGGGGGGCCTGCGATCTCGTCGATGTCGTCGACGTCGTCGATGTGGTCATGGCACGCATCCTGTCTGCAAAGGGGCGCGGAGAATCGGCGGTCACCATTGCACCGCACGGCACCTCTGAGTGCAACCGTCGGATGCGGCTGCGCGCGGCAACGCGGCGAGCGCGGTCGTAGGCTCGACATCATGAACACCGGCACTCCCGTTCGGAATCGTGCGCGATTCGTGGCGCTGGCAGGTCTTGTCGTCGCGAGCTCACTCGGAGCTTCGATCGCCGCGGCAGCGCAGTCGACCCGGCCACCGTCGGAAGAACTGCAGGTTCCGGAGACGCGACCGAAACCCGCGTCGATCGCGCCAGTTCCGCGCAGCGACTGGTCGAAGGAGCGGCAGACTGAAGTCATGCGCCGCGTGACCGAGGCGAAGCAGCCTGTGCCCGTCGTCTTCATCGGCGACTCGATCACGCAGGGATGGGAGGGCGAAGGTGCCGAAGTCTGGCAAGAGCGCATCGCCCCGCTCGGCGCGGTGAATCTCGGTGTGAGCGGAGACCGCACGCAGCATGTGCTCTGGCGACTTCAGCAGGCGCCGCTCACGGCGCTTGAGCCGAGGGTCGTCGTGATCATGATCGGCACGAACAACTCCGGCGGCGAGACGCCACCGCTGGAGATCGTGCAGGGCGTGCGCGCCGTGGTCTCGACGGTGCTCGAACAATGCCCGCGCACAACGGTGCTGCTGCTCGACATCTTTCCGCGCGGCGAGCACTTCAACGAGCAGCGCGGCAGACTGGCGCAGATCAATCAGACGCTGTCGCGCACCGACGCATTTGGCACGAACGGCGCGCGTGTGAAGTGGCTGCCGATTGGCGCCGACTTTCTCGAACTCGACGGCACGATCTCAAAGGCGGTCATGCCCGATCAACTGCATCTCTCGGCCGAGGGCTACGCGCGATGGGAGCGCGCGATTCGCACTGAAGTCGCGCGACTCGCGAAGGCACCGGCGGCGTAGCGCCGACGCGCAGGCAGCCGCTACTGACGGCGCGAACGAACGCGGCGCGAGGGCCTGTGCGGAACCGGAATCAGCGCAGCGTGGAGAGGTACTCGACGACATCGCGCGCTTCACGCGGCGTGAGCAATGTTGTCACTTCGGGCATGGAGCTGGGAGCGGTGTAATTCTCGGCAATCGCCGCATTCGGATCGACGAGCGACCTGAGCAGCTCCGCGCGAGAGAGTCTCGCGCCGACGCCATCGAGCGCGGGCGATGCGTTGCCGCCGTGACCGTCGAGCACATGGCAGCGCAGGCAGGCTGCCGCGGAGTGGAAGTTCACGATCTCACGGCCGCGCTCGGCGTCGCCGCCTTCGAGTGCGAGTTCCATGTAGAGCGCCGCGCCTTCGCTTGCACGGCCCTCGCGCCAGCGCGCGAGTGCTGTCGCAAGTGCAGGCGATGCCGATGCGCGCCGAGTGACCGCATCGAAGAGATCGAGGTCGAGAGCGGTCGCCGGCGCACCGGCGTGCGGGTGCGTCGGCACCGGCGCGGAACTCGCAGCATCGGCCGTGACATTGCGGACCGCAGGCGCCGCTTCGAGCGCCTGCACCAGCACGGCGTCGGCATCCGCGCGTTCGAGGCGCGGGAGCGATGCGATCGCTGCCTGCTGTTCAACGAGAGAACCCTCAAGCAAGGCACTGCGCAACTCCGAGACGGCTCGCGCCGGTTCGGTTCGAGCGAGTGCCTCCCGCGCGGCCATGCGAAGCAACGGCGCATCGGAGGAGAGCGCCATCGCGATGAGTGAGTCGAGCTCTGGATGACCTTGCCGCACGAGCTGCGCCAGGCACTGCGCACGCTCTCGCGCACCGGCCGACGGATCGCGAAGTGTGGCGAGTGCTGCGGCCGGATCGAGTGAGATGTTCTGCTCTTCGGCGATCGTTCGCGCCAGCGCACGCAATTCGGCTGGACCCCGCGACGCCAGATCAGGCAGGCGCGTTGAGAGCACGCGCCGGTATCCCTCAAGGTCGCGCGCGGCAAGATCGACGGGGCGCACATGGCCGTTCACGCGATCGCGCATGATCGGCGGATCGGTTGGAACGACTCCGTCCCCACTGAGCGACGGTCGGCGCGCCACCGGATCCGCGAAGATCCGCAGCGACTCGAGTGCTTCGCTTCGCATCACGAGCGGGACTTCACTGTTGGATGCAATGCCGAGCAGCGCTTCGGCGGCGCGCGCACTGCCATCGCGCACGCACTCGTCGATCGCTCGACGCAGCAGCGGAACGGCGTCGAGGTTCGGCTGCGGAAGGTGTCCGATCGGATCCTCGATCGTTCCGTCGGGTCGAGTCACGCGCACGGAGCAATGACTCGCACCACCGCCTTGGCCGTGTCGCGCTTCGATCCAGCAGCGATCGCCCTTCTTGAGTTCGATCGGCGCCGACTGCTGCTCAGGGCGCGCGTCGTAATGACCTGGCTGCACATAGGTCTCCAGTTGCGCGATCACGCGCGGACTGCGCTCCGAGTCGCTCTTGAACAAGACGACGGCACGATCGTCAGCCGCCACCGCGAAGCGATACGCGCCATCCTGTGGCGCGACATAGAAACCGCTGAGGCGCTCCACATAGAGGTTGCCGTCATCGCGCGGACCTGCGAACTCGGCGATCTCAAGCGACTCCATCGGCTTGCGATCGAAGACGGGGTGCGTCAGCAAATCGATCGTCATCGCGTTGTGCATCTGGCGCCAGAGATCGCGGCGGAATGGAGCGGGCCCTTCGGCAGCGGTCGCTGGTGCAGCCAGCAGCGCAGGATCCGCACTTGCGGCCCATCGCTCCGCGAGCGCCACGAGCGCCGGTCGCGCGTCGGCAATCGGGAGATCGTGAATGGCGCGCGCTGCTTCAGTGGCGATGCGCCGTTCGGGATCGAAGAGCGATCGCGCGAGCGCGGGATCGCCCAATCGGCGCAACGCGAGTACGGCGCCCATGCGCACCTGCGGGAACTGATCCGCGCTCAACTCAAGCAACTTCTCTCGATCACCGATGCGCGCGAGCGCGAGACTGGCCGCGTGCCGCAGATATGGATTCTGATCCTCGTTCTCCCAGAGGATCGCCACCAGCGCGGGGATCGCGTCCTTCGAGCCGATGCGGCCGAGTGCGGTGGCCGCGGCCATGCGCACGCGCGGATCTTCCTCTGTGGCCAGCGTGATCAACGCTTCGAGCGCGGGTGCGTACGCCGCTTCGCCGAGCACGCGCGCCGTCTGTGTGCGGACTTCCGCGTCTTCGTCCTCCAAGAGGGGCAAGAGCAGCGCCCCGATCTCCGCAACTGCCGCTTGGAATGCGCGGAAGCGCTCGCCGGTTGGAATCTTCGCACCGTCGATGCTCGGCTCGGACGCAGTGATGGCGGTCTCGAACACTCCGCGCTCGGCAGCACGAAGCTGTTGACCCAGTCCCCATATCGCGTGCAGTTGAGCTTCGAGCGGGATCGCTTCGAGCTCAGCACCGGCAGCACGCGCCGCGTCTGCATCACCCCGCGCGATCGCTGCAAAAAGTGCCGTCGACTTCGGCGATCGCTTCGCAAGCTCCCACTGCGCACGCAGTCGCACGCGCATGTCGGCATTCACGAGCAGCCGCCCAAGTGCGCCGTCAGTGAGTCCCGCGACGCCATCGCGCATGATCTCGGTGACCTGCTTTACCTCGGGTGAGTCGATGAATCGCGGATCCCACACGCGATAGATCTGTCCCTTGCCGTTGCTCTCCCATGTCGCGTCCCAATCGCTGATGACGAGTCGACCGGCGTAGTCGAAGTCGACATCAGTGGGCAGTACTTCGGAGACGAAGGGATGCACATCGCTGACTTGATACCCCGCGCCGTCGCGCGTGGCCCGGAACGCAAGCACGCGGCTCGCGCGAGCGTCGCCGAGAAAGTCGCAGAGGAAGAACGAATCGCGATAGCGATCATCGAAGCCGACGCCGGGGTAGGCCACCAATCCGGATGGACCGCTCGACACATGCGCGAGCGGCGGCAGCGTCCACGCCGCGCGAAGCGGATCGACAACATCCGACTCGGTCCATGTCGTCCAGATGCGCTCCTGGTTCCACGGGCCGCGCTGGTTCGCGCCTTCGAGCGTCTGGTAGTTCATGTCCCAACCGGTCTCGCCGCCATCGACACACCAGACGATGCGCGCCTTGTCGCCCGCGTCGGAATTGTTGTCGCCCGTGAAGAGATCGCCGAAGCGATTGAACGCGAGCTCCTGCGGATTTCGCAATCCCGTGCAGTAGATCTCGAGATTGCTGCCGTCCGGATCGCATCGGAAGACGGCGCCTGACTTGGGATCCGCGAGCACGCGACCATCGGCAAGCGTGAGGTGATAGCCGCGATCGCCGATCGACCAATAGAGACGACCGTCGGGCCCGAAGATGAGCCCGTGCATGTCGTGACCGCGCAGCGCAATGCGCACGCCGAAGCCGGAGAAGACGCGATCGCGTTCGTCGGCGACACCGTCGTCGTTCGTGTCGCGGAAGCGCCAGAGGTTCGGGATGTTCGTGCACCACACTTCACCGTCGCGGACGAGTACGCCGGCGCCGGTGCCGTCGAGTGGATCGCGCATGTCGCCGGAGAAATTCACCGCGCGCGTCGGTCGACCGTGCTCATCGGGATCGACGAGCACGCGCACGCGATCGGCCCATCGCGTGAAGTGCTCCATGCCGCCGTCAAACTTCGTCGCCCACTTCTCGTACATGCGAAGTCGATCGTCGACCGTCTGGTTCGAGAGATCGTCGAGCAGCCACCAGGTGCAGTGGCGGTTGTCCTCGACACCGCGTTCCTGCCGTTCACTCTCCATGACGAAGATGCGCCCTTGCTCGTCGATGGCGAAGGAGACCGGATCGGCCACGAGCGGTTCCGCGGCGAAGAGATCCCATGCGAAACCGGGAAGCACCTTGATGGAGTGATCGACGGCTGTCGGAGCCGGCGCCGCGGGAGAAGCGGCACGAGAAGCGGCGGGTGCCTGCTCTCCATGACCTGGCACGGCACCATCCTGAGCGAGACATAGGAAAACGATGAGAGTCGCGGCGTTCATGCGTGCATGCGCGGAAGAAGGCGCTTCGGGCAGAATAGTCACCGATGGCACTCGTTCGGAGTCTCGTCAGGCGTGGCGAAGCGCCGATTGCGGTGACCGCTGCGCCGAGTTCCCGTCCGACGGCCCGTCCATCGACCTCTCATGACTCCACTCGAACTCAATGAGATCCGTGAGCGTGTGCGCGTCGTGAGCGAACGGATTCAGCCGCTGCTCGCGCCAGTGTCCGGGCTCTCCAAGCGCAACGCACCCGCGCATCTCTGGCTCGGCGTGCGCGAAATCTTCGGCGACGAGTGGCGCGTTCGAGCTCAGCCGAGCAGTGTTCTTCGATTCATCGATTGGATCGCTGCCCATCCGAATGCGGACTACGGAGCGTGGCCGAAACAACCCGAGTACCGCGACGGCACCTTTTCGGAGCGACTTTTCTGAGGCGAGCGCCGGTACGAGAGCGTTATGGAGCGAATCCCTATACTCGCCGCTCCCGAATTCCGTTGCCTCTCTGACGCGTAGGACCGCACCGTGGAGCGTCGCAATCTGCTGCTCGCCTTGGCGTTGTAGTCCGATCCCATGACTCGCACTCCCCGTTTCTCCGTTGGAGTTCGTGTTGGCTGAGCCGCCGCGCGCGCCGGAGGTCGCGGCTCCGCGCCTGAGTCTTGCGCAGACGGCATCGATGGGGGCGCGCTGGACGACCGCGCAGGGGATCATCAACAAACTCGCGACGATGGTGGCGATCCTGATCGTCGCGAACGCGGTGTCACCGACGGAATTCGGTCTCGCCTCCGTCGTGGTGGTGGCCAGCGGATTCGTGATGGTGTTCCCGGTGCTGGTGATGGCGGATGTCATCGTCACGCATCAGCACCACAAGGCCGCCGTGACGCTTCCAGCATGGAAACTGACATTCTGGACTGGCATTGCGATGGCGCTGACCATGATCGGCACGGCGCCGATCATCGCCATCTGGTACCCGCAGTACGAGTTTCTTCCACTGGCGATGCTGCTCGCCATCAGTGGTCTGCGACCGATCGCCGAGGCCTTCACAGTGCGGCCGCTGGCGCGATTGCGCATCGGCTTCCATTACCGCGACATCGCGATCATCAACGGCGCCATTCATCTCGGGGCGAGTGTGCTCACTGTGATCTGGGCGATCATCTGGCCGAGTGCGGCAGCGATCGTGATTCCGCAGGTGATGGCGGCAGTCGCCAAAGGCGTGTGGTTCTCGCTGGCAGTACGGAGAATCGGTTCCTATGCCGCGCCGCGCGTGGGTCGACTGGAGCGCCGGCGGCCGGACAAGGCCCGCGCCGTGGCGCGCCAAGTTGGAGCTGAGTTCGGCTTGGCTTCGCTGGCGCAGTATGTGCACACGGCGGTCAGCGGCTTGCCGGTGCTCGTCGTGTCGCGCTTCGCCTCGACCAACGAAATCGGTCAATTCAGCTTCGCGTTCGCGCTGGCGTACCAAGCGTCGGCGGTGCTCATCTCACAACTCGCGCCGGTGCTGCAACCGATCTTCGGTCGGCTCAAGAGTGATCCGCAACGCCAGGTCCGCGCATTCCTGCGCGTCGTCGGGCTGATCAGTGCCGTGATGGCACCGGTGGCGCTGCTTCAAGCTGCACTCGCTGAGCCGCTCCTCACTCTCTTCTTCGGGTCGAAGTGGCTGCCCGCGATCCCGATCTTCGTGGCGATCAGCGTCGGTCAAGCATTCAGTTTCCACCTTGCGCCGGCGACAGCACTTCTCAAGGCGCAGGGTCGATACGGCACTTACTTTCTTTGGCAGGTGCTTCAAGGAGTGGCGAGCCTCGCCTTTTTCCTCGTGGCGATCCGCGTTTGGGGACCAGTTGGTGTGGCATGGGCCGACACGGCGGTCTGGCTCGTCACCATGCCGACCATCATTTGGCTCGGGTGCCGTGCGACCGGAGTCGGCATGACGGCGGTGGTTCGCACGCTCCTGACGCCGCTCATCACGGCGCTGCCGATCGCGCTCGCTGTCTGGGGTCTGTGGGAAATGCTCCCGGGTCAGTCCAGGATTGCGGCGGGAGTGGCGCTCCTGGTGTTGGGACCAGCAGGCTTGTTCGCGTCCCTTCTTGCGATCCGCGTCTTCCAACCGACGGTGGCGCGCGAGCTCGCCTCACCGATGCGTCGTGTGCTGCAGCGCGTTCCGCGGATCGGCCGACCGATCGCGGATTGGTTCGCGCCCGTGCCATCAGTCGCGCCTTCAGCGCCTGAATCCTCAGTACCTCCGCCCGTGTCTCCGCTTCGGTAGTCGCGCGTCGATCGCAGCGACCCGCAGCGACACGCATGCGACACTCAGCGCGTAGCGCGCTCCGCAATGATGCGCCGAGCGAGTAGTCGAGCGAGTGGTCGTGACCGAGCGCTCGACCGCTGTACACTCCCGCACCCTCGCGGTCGCTCACGACATGATGCTTGTGCTCCTGGCCCTTGGATGGGCATTCGTGGCTGGATTGGCGCTGCTGTTCATACTCAGCAAGTGCTGGTTCCTCGCGCCGTATCCGATCGGGTGGATCATGCTGATCCCCAACACGATCTACGAGACGGCGGAGCGCAAGGGCGGCCTTCCGCGCGAGCCATGCGATCTGCTGGTGCTGCTCGCGGTCACGATCGGCGCCACACTGCTCGGTGGACCATGGATTGGTGCCGTGATGGCGCTTGCGTGCGGATTGACCTGGATCGCAGCGCTCTTCGTGGAGATGCGATGGCGCTCCGATGTACCCGCGCGTCAGTTCGCATCGAAGCCGCGGGTGCCGCTGCCAATTCCGCTGCTGATCGTGCAGGTGCGCGGTCCGGTGCTCACGCGCTCGCGTCAGCACTACAGCCTCGGATATTGGCCAGCGGGTCTGTCGCAGGACTTCGAGTTGCTCATTCTCAACCCCGGCATCGTTCGGCCGCAGTTGCCGCTGCAAGTGGAGTTGCACACGAATGGCACGGGCGTGAAGGCGACCATCGTCGGTGATGCGCCGGTGCGCTGCCCTGAGCCAAGTGAAGTGATTCGTGTGGTACTCCGCGTGACGGCGGGGCAGGCCGGAACAACTGGCGAAGTGCGCGTGCACGCCACGCACGGCGACTGGAGCTGGCAGCGCACGCTGCGGCTTGACGGCGTCGTCGGCGCGGACGCACCAGTCGTGCGCGCATCCATCACCCGATGGAAACACGGAACTGCCGGCGCTTTCAACTGGCGCGGCGATCACGATCTCTACGATCCGCCGACCTTCCAGTCTGCCGACGGACTGCGCCGAGTGCTGGGTTTGGCGATGCGCTTCCGCCTCCCCACGAGCATCATGCTGTCGGCGAAGCTCAATCTCGATCAACCGGCGCATGAGCAGTTCTGCAAGCACTACGGTTGGGATCGGCACAGCGAGGAGATCCCATCGTTCATCGAGTTCCTGCGCACCGAGGTGGACACCGCGCTGGAGCAGGAGTTTCCCGTCTCGAACGCGCGCCCCTTGGCGGCCGAGATCGGCAATCACTGCTATCTGCATTACGGCACGCATGCGGCGGCCGACCCGGGCAACGAATGGAAGTCCCATGCGCGCATGGGCGCGGGCAAGTACGAATGGATGTCCACCTTTCCGTGCGACTCGCTCACAGAGCAGCGCGACAACCTGCTGAAGGGCTCGGAGCTGATTGAGAAACATCTTGGATTCCGCCCCGCCAGCTACACGATCCCGGGAGATGTGAAGGACGAGTTCACCCCGCGCGCAGTCGAAGCCGCAGGACTCGAAGTCTCATCCGAAGTCGACGCGAGCAAGCTGCAGAAACTGCTGTTTTTCCCGCGGCAACATCATCCGGTGGGTTGCGAGCGCCTTGTGGAACTCACGCGCGTGTTGCCGAAGGATCCCGTGAACGCGTCGCAGATCGCCATGCTGAAGTTCTGGGTCGGCGTGGCGCGCCGAACTGGCCGCGCCATGGTCTATCTGGCGCACCACCATGTGCTGCTCTACAAGAGCAACGCATGCTTCAATCTCACGGCGGAGCTCGTGCGATCTGTGCTCGCCGACAACGAGGGCGAGATCTGGTGCGGCACGCTCACCACGATCGGTCGATATTGGCGCGATGTGCTCAGCGAGCGCACGCGCTGTGTGCGCATCGAAGTGACGGGCGGCGAAGTCGTGATCCACAACGATGGCGATCGAGTTCTCTCAGGCGTGCCTGTGGAACTCGATGATGCACAGGGGCGCCGTCACATGCGGCTCGTTGAAGTGCCTCCGCGCGGGTCGATCCGCATCGGGCGCAGCACATGAGCATGCGTGAGCACGCCGGCAACGGAGGGTCGGGCGCGAGCGAGCGGGACGATCCAGCCGCGCGCGAGCGAGATGCGTCGGCCGCGCAGGGCGGCAGTGCGGTGACGGTGCGCCGCTTCGTGCCCGCGGATGCGCCGGCGGTGCGCGACCTGATGGTGGCGGCATACGGCGACGCGGTCGATCCGCAGGATGTCTACGAGTGGTGGTCGAACGGCCATTTGCCGGACGCGACGGGCTACATGGTGGCCGAGATCGATGGACGCATCGTCGGCGCGCAGCCGATGGAGTTGTTCCCGTATCTCGATGGCGATCGGGAAATGACGGGCGGCGTGCTGACCGGTGTCGGCGTCCATCCGGGACATCGCCGCAAGGGGGTCTTCACAGCGCTCGTTGAAGCGTGCGAAGCGGAAGCGTGGCGGCGCGGTGCGTCCTTCGTGACGACCATGCCCAACGACAAGTCGCGGCCCGGCTTCATCAAGATGGGCTATGTGGATCTTGGTCGGCGCCGGTTTCTTGTTCGTCTGCTTCGCGCCGCCACACTTGGCGGTGCGGTGGTTCCGGTGCTCGGTCACATTGGTGGCGCGGGCGCCACGGCAGCGCAGGTGGTGATGTCCCGTGTCGTGCGCGCGTCGGGCGCCAAGGTGCGCGAAGTCTCGGGAGCGCCCGTGACGCCCGGCGCGTCCAAGGCGTCGGGATCAGCGCCGGCAGCGCTCGCGCCGAGTGCGCTGGAGGCGTGGCCCGGGCTCTTCGCGCGCCAAGCAGGCCGAATCGGAGGCGTGGGCGTCAGCCGGAATCGCGAGTGGCTCCAGTGGCGCTATCTCAGGATGCCGCGGCGCCGCTATCGGTACTTCGAAGCGCACGCCGATGGGCGATGCATGGGCGTGGCGATCAGCACGCAGGAGCGCCGCGGCCGCGCGATGGTCGGCTACATCATGGAGATGGCGGTCGAGAACGAGAGCATTGCGGCCTCGCTTCTGCGCACCATCTTCGAGTTGATGCGACGCGATGGTGTGCACGCCGTTGCATCCGTCGTCTCCGCGCCAGCCGTGGTGCGCTTGCTGCGCGCGGGCGGGATGCTGGAGGTGCCCGCGTGGACGCCGGTCAAACGCTTCTACTCGGTGGTCCGATTCAATCCCGCGCTGGATGTTCCCGATCGATGGAAACGGATCGGCGGCTGGCGACAGACGCTCGGCGACTGGGACAGTCTGTAGCGCGCCGTCGACCGGCTGCGCGCTCGATCCTTCGCCGAGTATCATGCGGCGGCGCCCCGTGCGGCTGAGGTGTTCGCGCTCTGTTTCCCGCGACTTCGCCGCTCGATCGCCACCGGCGAACCTCACCGTTTCGTATGACTGGAACCCTCTGGCGATGATCGACTACTCCGTGACACGACCGCTGCCGCAGCTTGGCGCAGGTCGCCGCATCTGCACCAAGACGGTGCTCGACGACTCGATTCCCGGCATTTCGTTCGATGCAGAGGGCGTCTGCAACTTCGCGCGGCGCGCCGAGTGGCGCCTCAAGAACGAGGTCTTTCACGGAGCCGAGCGCGAAGCGCGTCTGAACGCGTGGCTCACGCGCATGAAGGCGAGCGGCAAGGGCCGCGACTACGACTGCTTGATTGGATTGAGCGGCGGCGTTGACAGCAGCTATGTAGCGATGAAAGTCGTCGAGTTCGGGCTGCGACCGCTGGCCATTCACCTCGACAACGGTTGGAACAGCGAAACGGCGGTCAGCAATATCGAGAAGATCGTGCGCGGACTCGGCATCGATCTCTACACGCATGTCATCGACTGGGAGGAATTCAAGGACCTCCAGCGCTGCTACTTCAAGGCGTCGGTGATGGACCTCGAATGCGTCAGCGATCACGCGATCAACACCATTCTGATGCGCTTGGCCAACAAGCACCGCATTCGTTCGCTGATCATCGGCACGAATGTCACGACCGAGTCGATCCTGCCGCCCGCATGGGGCTACGACAAGCGCGATGGCTACAACCTGCGCTGCATCCACAAGAAGTTCGGCACGGTCCGTCTTCAGACCTACCCGTACATGCTTCCGCCGAAGCTCTTCTATTACCTCTTCATCCGCCGCGTCATGGCGGTGCCGATCCTGAACTATCTGGATTACAACAAGGAGCAGTCGGTGCAGGAGTTGACGGAGAAGCTGCAGTGGCGGCCCTATCCGCGCAAGCATGGCGAGAACCGCTTTACGCGCTTCTTCCAGGAGTACTACCTGCCGACGAAGTTCGGCATCGACAAGCGAAAGGCGCACTTCGCCAGTCTGATCGTGGCGGGTGAAATGACGCGCGACGAGGCGATGGACCGACTCAAGCAGCCGCTCTACAAGGAAGAGGAGCTGCGCGAAGAGTTCGAGTACGTCGCGAAGAAGCTGGCGTTCACAGTCGATGAATTGGCCGCCGTGATTGCGGCGCCACCACGCAAGCACACCGACTATGGCAATGTCGCCTGGATGTTCGATCACTCCTCGAAGTGGGTCCAGCTTGCCCGCTACATCGCGAAGGGCGAGTTCTCCCTTTCGCGCGTGCGAGCGGTGTGGAAGGCCGAGGCGGAGGTCGGTGCAGGCTGACGGATTCGATGCGCTGGCGTGGGCGCCAGTCCAGCGCCCGTCGCGCGTCGCTCCATGTTGAGACACCCAACGATGGCACACGCTGAACCCGGTCGACATCGACACGTTCATCTCTACTTCTGCCCGTGGCAGCATGAGTCGCGCGCATGGCGCGCGGGTGCGTCAGCACTCGAAGCAGGACTGGCGCGGGAGATCCACTACATCGGCTACCGCGCAAACGGCTTCCCCGACGAAGAGCGGATCGACGAACGCCAGACGATCAAGCGAATTGGCGCACATCCCGCGCGCCCGGGCAGCGCTCGTCTTCTTCGAGCCTTGAGTCTGCCGAAATGGTGGCGCGCTGCCGCGCGGACGCAATCGTCCAAGGAAGTCGCGCTGGTGCAGGCACACAGTCTCGCCGCGTTGCCTGCTGGCATCATGGTGGCGCGCCGTTCGGGTGCCGGCCTGCTCTACGACGCGCACGAATTGGAGACGGAGCGCGAAGGATGGAACCCGGCGATCCGTTGGATTGCCAAGCGCGTGGAGCGCTTCCTCATCAAGCGCTGCGATCACACGATCGTCGTCAATGACTCGATCCGCGAGTGGTACGAGAAGGCCTATCCGGGCGTGAGCGTGAGCACCGTCCGCAATGTGCCGGTGATCCCAGCAAAGACGGGGCCGAGTCAGCTTCGTGAGCGCCTCGGCCTCTCCACCAAGCCGCTGCTCTATGTCTATTGCGGGCTGCTCGGTCATGGGCGCGGCATCTTCGAGATGATCGAGGCCTTCGGCGGACTGGGCGACGGCCACCATCTGGCGTTCGTCGGCTTCGGGCCGCTCGAAGCGCAGGTGCGGGCTGCCATCGAGCTGCATGCGAACATCCACTTCCATCCGGCGGTCAATCAGTCGGAGCTCATTGCGCTGTTGAGTGGCGCCGATGTCGGTGCGTTCCTGCCCAGCGGGCAGTCGATGAGCTATCACAATTCGCTGCCGAACAAGATCTTCGAGTACTGCGCGTCGGGTCTTGGTCTGCTCGTCTCCGATGCGCCGGAGTTGGCGCGCTTTGCTGGCGAGTATCCGGTGGCGCGATCAATTCAATTGACGAGCGAGAACATTCGCCGAACGGTGGAGCAATGGTCGGCGGAGGAGATTCGCACCGGAAGAGCGAACATGCGATTCGAGCCACCGAACTGGGCCAGCGAGGTCAAGCGCCTGCTCGAGGCGTACGCCATCGTTGAGCGTCGCGCGCGCGAACGGCTCGCTCGCTGAACGCGGCGGAGTCGGATGAATCGTCGGTGCAGTCGGCCGCTCGTTACTTGCCTGGGTGCAGTCGATGAACGGGCCACTGCTCGAGATTCATCGCCGCGATCACCGTCGAGGTCGGGAAGGTGGTCATGAGCTTGCAGAACTTCGCTTCGAAGCCAGCTCGACCGAGTCCCTGATGCATTCGCATCTTCCATGAGAGCTTCATGGGCAGATGCCTGAACTCATCGGGATCGAACTCATAGGGGTGGCAATAGAGCGTGAAGAGTCGATTGGCCGCCATGGAGCGACGCACGCTCCAACGGATCATGGGCCATGGCAACAACCGGTGGTAGCCGCCGCCTGCGACCGGCAGCACGCGCCCAAGCAGTTTGAGCGTGGCGGCAGGGAACTCGAGAATCTGACGGCCGGATGGCAACTCCACGCGAACGGGACTTGCCGGCCAATCGGCGCGGCCAAAGCGATAGATCGGCGACGGGAAGATGCTCGAGTCGTATTGAAAGCCCTCTTCGGCCAGGATCTCGAGCGGCCAGTCACCCGCCTTGCCGAGAGAAAAGCAGGGACCGCGGTACCCGATCACCGGTTGGCCGGTGAGATCTTCAAGCTGCGCCTTCGAGCGCCGCACATCATCGCGGAACTCAGCCGGCGATTGCTCAGGGATATTCACATGCCCGTAGCCGTGCGAGGCGACTTCGTGCCCCTCGCGGACCATGCGCTGGATCGTCTCCGGGAAATTCTCCGCGAACTTGCCGAGCACGAAGCAGGTGAGCTTGCGATCGTGCTTCGCCACCACGTCGAGCAGGTGTTCCGTGTTCCGTTGGGCGCGCGGATAGATCGGCAGGTTCGGATCGAGCGTTGACTGCGCCCAATCTTCGACATCAACGGAGAGGATGACCGGCATGCTGGAGCTCCGCGCGATCAGCGCAGGTCTACCTTCGTCTCGCCGGGTGGAAGGTCGAGCAATCGCGTGAGCCTCTCGCCGCTGCGCAGTGTGATGTCGAGTGGCACATTCGGAATGGTGCGGTTTGTGCCGTTGGTCACTCGAACGCCGCCGCCACCACCGCTGCGGCCACCGTTGCCGTCGCGGGTGTCCACATGCACAGAGACGCGTCCCGTCTCTTGACTCAGCACATCAAGCCAGTAGCGCCCGACGCCGTAAACGGTGTCGATGTAGAGATCGCCGTGGAAGCCGTTGACGGCACGATCGAGAATGTGCTCGGTGAAGGTCGCGCAGATGGCGCCGTCGAATTGCCGCATGTGTTGATGGACGAGAATGATCACCGGCTGGCCGAGTCGATGGCCTCGTGCCATCCAGAACTCGATCATCGCCAGATGATGCACATGCTGTGGATCGGTGGGATAGCGCGCCGTCAACTCCACGACCTTCGTGCCGTGCGGATGATGCGGCGGCGGCTGACGCAAGACATTGTCTCGCGGACGAATGTCCGATCCGGTGACGACCTCGCAACCGGCCGCCTCCATCGCGGCAGCGGAGTAGCGGTCGTTGCCGCGCCCAGGCTTTGCCCATGATCGCGGCACGAACCCGAAGTGCGTCTCGAACAAGCGAGCGGCTTGAAGCGTGTTGTCGCGCTGATCGCCGAACGAGGTGTGATCGTCGCCCTGCCATGGATAGCGGCCGTCGCCCGGACGCGCGCCGGTCTTCCAGTCGTTGCCTGGATCGCCGGCCGTGTCGGTCGAGTAGTGCAGATGTCCGTGGTTGCCGAGTTCCATCACATAGCGCTTGCTCGGCACCGCCGGATACGGCGCGTCGTGCCGCAGATCGACCATCTCGCGCATCCACGCGATGAACGCAGGAATGACCTCGGCGCCGCGCGAAACACCGTAGTGCTCGGCCCACTGCGTGGCCGCACGCTCGTCCATGCTCAAGCGCGTCGACAGGAACATCGTCTGGGCGACGCAGTAGCGCGTGCCGAGTCCGAGCGCGTCTTCGAGTCCTTGAATCGTCTGAAAGGTCGCGGTGTCGTAGAGATCCATGTCGCCGCGCCAGGAATAGGCCGCGCGCCGAGCGCCCGGATAGCGGCGAATCGCTGCGGTGGCGATGTCAGCGTTCGTCACAGCACGGACGCTGCGATTCCGAACTTCGAGGGACTGATCGAATCGACTCGACTGCACGCGAATGCGGATGGAGCCGCCACGCCTCGTCGTCGTGGCTGTCGCCGGCGCCGCGGGCTTCGCGACCGTCGATGGCGTCAACACCCAGCGCACGCGCTCAACCTGACCCGAGCGGAGCGGAGGCAGCTCGCGCGCCGCGCCTCCTTCGAGTGCCCATCCGGCAGGCACTTGAATGGCCACGCTCACCGGCGTCTGGCACGGTACGCGCGTGTGATTGCCGACAAGCACCGCAATCTCGATGGGCGCATCGGGCAGCACGGTGCCAAGGTCATAGTGGGGCACACGCTCCACGAACGGACCCTCGAGATTCACGCTCAATCGCGGATGCAGACCGGGCGACGGATATCCCGGCGTCGTCGTCGATGCACGACGCAGCCCAACGGACTCCTGCGCACCGTAGACCGCGCGAACAATCCGTCGCTCGCGCAGCATGTTCTCGACGACGAGCAGCAGATAGACCGCAAGCGCCGTGAACCCAGCGCCGACGGAGTTGAACCCGACGCCGACGAGTGCACACGCGACCAGCACCAGAACGGCTTCGAGCCTCCAACGACTCCTGCCTGTGCGCTTTTCGTAGAGCTCGAAGAAGACATTCGGCAGGTACATGAGCCAGCCGAGCTGCGTCGGCGCAAGGAGGAGCAGACGACTCAGCGCCAGCGCACCGAGCAGAAGCAGACCAACGACGGCAAGCAGCACCATCATGAAGGGCTCATAGCAGGTTGAGTGGATCCCACACAGGCAACTTCGACACCGTGCCCGACGCCAGCGCCTCGAGCGTCGCGGCATATCGCGGTAACACCATCTTCTGCGTCAGGCTCGAAGTGATGAACTTCCGGCCCGCAGCGCCCATCGCGCCGCGCTGCGGATCGTCGGCCGTCTCACGGATCAGCCGAGCTAACCCGACATGATCGAGACTGGCAACGGATCGACCGGCGCCTTCGCGCTCGACCAGCTTGGGCTGGACGCCATCCATCGCGCCGACGATCGGCAGCGACGCGGCCATGTAGTCAATGAGCTTGTTTTCGAAGTAGATGTTGATGAGCGGGCTCTGAAAGAGCGTCATGATGCCGGCGTCGGCGGCCGCCAGCAGAAGCGGCACGCGCGACTTCGGCACGGGCTCATGGAAATAGATGTTGGTCAGACCAAGTTGCTTGGCCATCGCGATCGACGGCGCCCGACTTTGGCCGTAACCGAAGAGGTCAATGCGGATGTCGGGCCGATCGCGAAGCTCGGCGGCCGCGCGCACGATGCACTCGATGGCCGTCACCGGCGTATGCGCACCGGTGAAGATCGCCACGAAGCTGCCATTCCACCCCAGCTCGTTCCGCACACGCTCGCGCGAGTCGGGCGGGATCTGGAAGAGCTGATCGTCATACGCATTTGGAAAGAGATCGACGCGATCCGACGGCACACCCTTCTTGAGAATCTCGACCTTGATGCCGGGCGTGAGACACACCACGCGATCGGCTTCAAAGTAGCAGCGGTTCGCCATGCGATTGAGCGGCCACGCCTGCCATGAGGTGATGGCGCCCTTCACGACGAGTGCGTCAGGCCAGAGGTCGCGCACTTCGAGCAGAAATGGCTTGCGGAAACGCCGGGCCAATCGTCGCGCCACCACGCCGCTGAAGAGCGGCTGGATGCTGCCGATCACGGCATCGGGCACCGGTAGTTTCGCCGCGTATCGACTGGCGGCAAATGCGAAACGACCATAGACACTCAATCGACGAGTGAGACTGGCGCGCAGTTTCCGAGGTACGCGCAATCGATGTACGCGACCTTCGCCGCCAGACTCGCCTTTGAGCTGCTCCTCGGGCTCGTGCTGTTCGTTGTACGCATTGAGATCGCAAGCCACGATGTCCACATGATGGCCGCGATTGACCAACTCGCGAAAGAGCTTGCGCGGTTGGGCGGGTCCGGGTGCGTTGGGACCGGGGAAGAACTGGTGGATGAACAGAAACTTCATCGAGGAGAGATCCGGCGAGTGGGCATCACCGTGCGGTGTTTCAGTCGGGCTGGGCGGGGGTGAGGGCGTCGGTGTCGGCAGCCGCGGGCGGAGTGCGGCCTCCGCGCGGTGGCGCATCGCTTCGGGTGTGATCGGATGGGGGAGGGTCGCTCGTCAGGATTGGTCAGTTGCCGCTGCCCCTGCGGGCGATCGAAGGACCGCGCGTCGGGCGCAAGCGGCGCAGGCGCTCGCGCGACGGCGGGTCAGCATATCGTCGGCATCTTCGACGAGATTCTTTGACGAGACGACTGGCTGGCCCGGAGCCGCCTGCCCTGCACAATCGTGCGCGAAACAAAGCCGGCGCCATTCGCTCGGTCCATGCCGCGCACCAGCCGATAGACTCTTGTCCCGCGTTCGTCGAGTTTCATTGGCCGCCCGCGACTCCGGCGCCTCCGTGCCGACGCCACTCGGGGGCCTTCCATCGCTCGCCTGCCTGCATGCAGTACCTCGCTCTGACTCTCTTCGCCGTGCTCTGCCTGATGGGCATTGCGCGACCGTTGTGGGCGCTCACGCTGCTGCTCGTCATGTTTGCGCTCGAAGTCGCGCTGCAAGCCGATCTCGACCTCTTCCGCGATCAGCCTGCGCTGGCGAATTACATCGTGGCAGGTGTCGTGCTGCTGGCGACCATCACCACGCTGTTGCGACAACCGAGACCGTTGCTCGGCCACACCACGAGTGCGCTGGCGATCGTGATGGCACTGCTCGGCTGGTCGGTGCTTTCGTTCCTCTGGTCCCCGGCTGACTCGACGCTGCCGAACGAAGGCTTCAACATCATCCGCGAGGCGTACCCGTACTTCATCGTCTACGTGCTGCTGGGGCCGATCCTCGTCACATCGATCGGTGATTGGCGCAAAGCGACCACGCTCATGCTTCTGGTGGGTTCACTCGTGGTGCTCTCGATCGTGATGAGCCCGGAGTTCTCGGTGCGGTCAGGGCGCATCGGCATCGGACTCGACGGCATCCACCGCACCAGCCCGCTCGCCATCGCGCAGATGGGCGGCATGCTTGCGATCTTCGGCGCGCTCTCGACGGGCGGTCGTGTGACGGGCTTGCAGACGGCGGTTCGCGTCGGCGCCTTCATCTGCGGTGCGCTGCTGGCGCTCTTCTCCGGCACGCGCGGCCAAGCGGTGTTCGCGCTCTTCGCGATCGCGATGTTCCTCCCGGTCTCGCGCCGGTTGAAGAACATCGGCTCGTACTTCTCACTGGTTGGCGTCGGTGCGGTCGTCGCGATCGGTGCCTATGTGACTTTCAACTATGTGCTCGGTCAGGCGGACACCGACCGTTGGCAAGTCGCATCGATCGCGGACGCAACGGCGATCCGCCAGTGGAGCTTCTTCCAACTCATGGGTGAGTTCGTGCAGTCGCCACAGGCGTGGCTCGTAGGCCTTGGCTACAACGCGTTCAGCACGCTCGAAGGCGTCGGTGACCTCGGATATGTGCACAACCTCTACGCGGAAGTGCTCTGCGAACTCGGTCTGCCGGCGTTCGTGCTGCTCGTGGTTCTCTTCGTCAAGACCTGGAAGGCATCGCTCGCTCTCTTCCGCCGATATCGCGAGCATCCTGCCGAGCGCTCGGCCGTGGCGATCCTCATGGCGATGATGGTCTATCAGGCGCTGATCTCGACCAAGGAAGGCACGCTCTGGTCGGCGTGGGTGCTCTTCACATTCGCGCTCGTCATCATTCGCCTCGAGTCCCGTGCGCAGGTGCTCGGTGATCTGGCATTCGAAGAGGAGCAGGCGCTGCTCGAAACCGAGAGTCATGAATCTTTCGAAGAGCCTCCGCGCGAACGGTTGGAGGGCGGGCACCCCGCGTAGCCGAACAGCGCGCCGGTGAGTGCAGTAGCCGCCACATGACCACAGACGCTCGGCCATCACTTCAGACCGTGGATGTCATCGACCTCGAGACCGGCAACATCGGCTCGGTGTTGAACATGCTGCTGCGCATCGGCCACACGCCGCGCGTCGTGCGCCGACCTGAAGAGCTGGAACAGCGCCATCCGGTGCTGTTGCCCGGTGTCGGCCACTTCTCGAAGGCGGTTGATGCGCTCGATCGCTCGGGTTTGCGCCCTTGCCTCGACGCGCTGCGCGCGCGCGATTGGCCAGTGCTCGGCATTTGCCTCGGCGCGCAGCTCATGTGTCGATCGAGCGAAGAGGGTGCGGGCACCGGACTCGGATGGATGCCGACGACCGTGCGCCGATTTCCCGCGATCGACACGGCGGGCAAGCCGCTTCGCGTGCCTCACATGGAGTGGCAGCCGTTCGCGCCACCTGATGGCTGCCTTCCGTTCAACATGCCTGCGGGGCGCGTCTACTTCGCGCACTCCTACTTCATCGATCCGGATCCGCTCGGGGATGCATCGATCTGCGAGTCGGAGTTCGGCGGCGTGCGATTCACATCCGTCACGCGACAAGGGCGCGCGCTCGGCGCGCAGTTCCATCCAGAGAAGAGTCACCGCCATGGCATGGCGTTCCTCTCCAGCTGGGTGCAATGGGCGCACGCAGAGGCGGCGAAGCTTTGAGCGTTCGCTACTTCCAGCGTGTCGACGGCCCCATGCCGCGCGTGATCGTGGCGCTGACCATGCAGGATGGCCGACTCGTGCGCACGCGCCGATTCAAGAAGCCTTTGTATGTGGGCGATCCGATCAACGCCGTCAAGCTCTTCAATGACAAGGGCGTCGATGAACTCGTGCTGCTCGAAATCGGCGACAAGCCGTTCGACGATGCGCGCGTGGAGTTCATTCAGTCGATCGCGAGTGAAGCACTCATGCCGATCGCCTACGGCGGCGGCGTGCGCACGATCGACCATGTTCGCGCGGTGATCCGATGCGGCTTCGAGAAGGTCGTGTTGAACACGGCGCTGCACCGCACGCCTGAGATTGCGGCGGAAGCGGCGCGTGAGTTCGGTGCGCAAGCCGTAGTGGCTTCGATGGAAGTCGGTTCGGGCTTCCTGGGCGGCATCAAGGTCATGACCGAGTGTGGGCGTCAGTCGACGAAGTGGAAGCCGGCCGATTGGGCGCGTCGCTGCGATGAGTTGGGCTGCGGCGAGTTGCTGGTGACTTCGATCGACCACGACGGCAGCATGGAAGGCTATGACCTCGACATCATTCGCGCGGTGGCAGCCGTCGTCACGATTCCGGTGATCGCGCTGGGTGGCGCAGGCACGGTGGAGCATCTGCGCGCAGGCATCGCTGCAGGTGCGTCGGCGGTGGCCGCCGGTAGCATGTTCGTCTACTATGGCCCGCATCGCGCCGTGCTCATCAGTTATCCCGACATCGCTGCCATTCACGCGTAGCGCGAAGTCGAGCGCGTGGCGCGGCACTCCCGAGGAACGCAGCCATGCCGCACTTCTTTCGATCCCCGTGTCATCAGCCAGGCGCCATCGCACGACGATGCGCCGCGTTGAGTCGTGCATGCTTCATGGCCGGGGCCATCGGTGTCTTCGCCTGCGCCTGCGGTGGAGCTGAGCCGAACCGCGCACCGCATCATGCACCGCATCCCGCACCGCATCATGCACCGCATCCTGCACCGCATCATGCACCGCATCATGCACCGCATCCTGCACCGCATCATGCACCGCATCCTGCACCCCACCGTGCACCGCAGGGCAGCGTTCGAAGCGCTCAACAATTGGCGCAAGGCGAACAGGCACTCGAGCGACTCTCGCAGATGGACGACGCGGCGCTGCGTCAGCTCTTCGACAGCACGAAGTCGGAGCCGCGTCTCGCGTATCGACGCTTCGACACCGAAGTCGCGAGCGCCTATCGCCGCGCCATGAACCAGGGCAGCGATCAGCAGCGCGCCGATGTCGAACGCGCCCTGCGCGCGGCACTGGGCGACTTGACGGCGCGGGCGCCCGCGGACCTGGCGGCGCGCATCACGAACAACGGCAGTGCCGATGCGGTGAACCTTGAGATGCGCGATGCGACGCTGCATCTGGCGATGCTGGCGCGGGTGACGAACGATCAAGCTCACGCGGATCGGTCGGCCGCGCTGCTGGCGCGCTTTGCGGAGGCCATTCCGCTCTGGCCCATCTGGAACCCGTACTACGAAGAGGCGTCTAAGAAGAAGGCCGCGCGGCAGGATGGCGCGGCCACTTTCAAGACCGAGTACGCCGCCGGACTCTGGGGCCAGTGGATCTACATGGACCTCATGATGGGCACGCCACTCGTCGAGGCCTACTCGATTCTCGAACCGACCGGCGCGGTCGATCGCGCCGGCACCGCGAATGCGATCAAGAGCATGTTCGCGCTCCACTTGGCGACGCAGCGCAAATTCAACGCAGCGCCCGACTACAGCAATATGGATGCGTTCCAGATCCGAGGCACGATGGAGTTCGGGCGTCTGCTCTCCGATCCCGAGTTGGTGCACGAGGGCGTGCGGCATCTGCAGAACATGTATCGCACCAGCTTCTATCCCGATGGCTGGTGGCATGAGGGTTCAACGAGCTATCACCTGGATCTTCAGAATGGACTGCGCGACATTGCCGACTCGATGCTCATCGGCTACAGCGATCCGGTGGGCTTCAAGAGCGCCGTCGACGGCACGCGCTTCGACGACCTTGATCTCGGCGACATGGTTCGCGCACCATCGGCGCGCGCGGACAGCGTGAGTCGTCGCTCCGTCATGCCCGATGGAAACTACTTCGCCGTGCACGACACGCAGTGGCCGTCCGCCGCGCCGCGCGGATCGGCCCCTCCCGCGCGCTCGCATCTCTTCGGAGCGGCGGGTCAGGGCTCGCTCATCTCCGGCGTCGACGACGGCTATTCGATGGCGACGCTGCACTGGGGACCGAGCGGATCGCACGCGCACGCCGACGCGCTGAACCTGAACCTCTTTGCGAAGGGCACCGAGGCGATCAGCGAAACGCAGTACCACCCGATTGGTGGCTCCACTTCGAATCGCGCATGGCACACGGCGACGGCGGGACACGCAACCGTCGTCGTGAACGGCGTGAGTCAGGCGCCGAAGGGCCAGTACGGACATCGCATGCGCGCGGCTCGACCGGAGGACGCGATCGACGGCGTCGAGGATTGGCGCTGGCGCTGGTCCAGCAGCGCCATGCAGGACGGCGGCGATCTTCGCCTCTTCAACACGAACTTCCCGCAGGTGCAGGTGATCGAAGCGGACGCGACGCGCGCCTACGACAAGGTGACCGGCGTGACGATGTACCGACGCACGATTGCGCTCGTACGGATCGACGACGCCGATTCGTATGTCGTCGACATCTTCCGCGTGAAGGGCGGCGCGTCCTACGACTACATGCTGCACGGAGCGCTTCAGTTGAGCCAGCAGCTCCGCGTCTCGGCGCCACTTCAGCCGACAGCGGGCACCGCACACAAGGAACTCACGAACCTGCGCAGCGCCGCGATCGACGGTCCATGGCTCGCGGCGTTCGAGATGGAGCGTGGCGTGTCGATGATCAGCTTCGTCGCGGCAGCGCCCGGAACGACGATCGTGCAGGCGGATGGGCCTGCCATGCGGCGTGCGGGCGATGCGCCCTTCGTGATCGCGCGACGAAGCGGGCCCGAGGCGACATTCGTCGTGGTGCATCATGTGATGCGCGGTCAGACGCCGCGCGTGCAGGGCATCGAACTGTTGCCGACAGAGGGCAGCGATTGCGTGGCGCTCAAGGTGAAGGTCGGTGTGCGCACCGACACGATCATCTCCTGCGCCGATCGCTCGACGCTCTGCAAGGTGCCGGGCGACATCGAGGTTCGCGGCGTGTTCGCGCATGTGGCGACCGGGCCTTCGCCATCAGATCAATGGGCCTTCCTCGTTGACGGCGATCTGCTGAAGACGCCGGTGGGGACGATCGACGCGGAGACTTCGCACTCCGGCACGCTGCGCGGAACGCTGCGAGCCGAAGCGGGTGATCGAGGCAACGGATTCGTCGTCGATGACGCGCTGCCGACAGGCGCAGCGCTCGCGGGTCGTCCGCTGCTCGTCGATCAGGCGGGCGAGATGTCGTGGGCGTATCTCGTTGATGGTGTCTCCCAGCGCGAAGGCGGCACCGTGATCGAGACACGCGATGAACCTGGGCTCGTCATTCAGCCGGGTTTGATCAAGCAGACCTACTTCCCGGGATGGGGATTCAAGGGCGAGGCGCGCTATCGAATTCCGGGCGAGGCCTTCGTCTCACCGAATCACTGAGCAACGCGCTGCGACTGCTGTTCGAACCACGCCACCGTGCGCTCGAGTCCCGCGCGGAGCGGCACCTTCGCGCTCCATTCAAGTTGCCCCCGCGCACGCGAGACATCCAGACATCGGCGCGGCTGGCCATCGGGACGGCTCGTGTCCCAGCGAATCTCGCCGCGGAAGCCGACGACCTCGGCGATGAGTGTGGCGAGATCGCGGATCGAGATCTCTGATCCGGTCCCGAGGTTGATCGGTTCGGGCGAGTCGATGCGTTCCGCAGCGCGCACCACGCCCTCCGCACAGTCGTCGACGAAGAGGAACTCGCGCGTCGCGGTGCCCGTGCCCCAGCAGGTGACTGGTGATCCACCGTCGTCGCGCGCCGCGATGAACTTGCGGATCAGCGCCGGGATCACATGCGATGTCTCAAGATCGAAGTTGTCCCACGGTCCATACAGGTTCACCGGAAGCAGATACGACGAGCGCAAGCCGTATTGATCGCGATAGGCCTCCAGCATTGTGAGTGCGGCGCGCTTCGCAATGCCATACGGCGCGTTCGTCTCCTCTGGGAATCCGTTCCACAACTCCGCTTCGCGAAAGGGAACCGGTGTGAACTTGGGGTAGGCGCAGATGGTCCCCACCTGCACGAACTTCTCCACACCGGCGATGCGCGCCTGTTCGATGAGATGGAGCGCCATCGCCATGTTGGCGTAGAAGTAGCGCCCCGGGTTGCGCTTGTTGGCAAGGATTCCGCCCACTTCCGCGGCCAGATGCAGCACCACCTGCGGCTTGAAGTGTTCGAAGAGTCGCTCGACATCTTCAGCGCGCGTCAGATCGAAGTCCGCCCGTCGAGGCACCATGATCTGCTCGGCGGAGCGAGTGCGCAGCGCGTTCACGACGGATCGGCCGAGGAAGCCGGCGCCGCCCGTGACCAACACTCGTCGATTGGAGAGATCCAGGTTCGCCATCACGCCTCGCTTCACACGCGCCGTTCAACCGGCGGGGATCGCTAGGCTAGTGGTTCTTTCCGACTCTGGTGAACGATCGATCACATGTCACTCACGTTCGAAGGATGACTGCATGAAGAAGGACATGAAGAAGGCCATGAAGAAGGCGCTCATCACCGGCCTTACGGGACAAGACGGCAGCTACCTGGCGGAGTTTCTGCTGGGCAAGGGATACGAGGTGCACGGCGTGATCCGCCGTTCGTCGAGCTTCAACACGGGTCGCATCGAGCACATGTACATGGACCCGCACGAGCCGGATTCGCATCTGCGGCTGCACTTCGGCGACTTGAACGACGCGAACAACCTTTCGGCGCTGCTGCGCGTCGTGGATCCGGACGAGGTCTACAACCTCGGTGCGCAGAGTCATGTGAAGGTGAGCTTCGAACTGCCCGTCTACACCGCAGATGCCGACGCGGTCGGCGCGCTCAAGCTGCTCGAAGCGGTGCGATCGCATCAGGATCTCTCCGGCAAGCGCGTGCGCTTCTACCAGGCGTCGAGCAGCGAAATGTACGGCAAGGTGCAGGAGGTTCCGCAGCGCGAAACGACGCCTTTCTATCCGCGCTCGCCGTACGGGTGCGCCAAGCTCTTCGCGCACTGGATCACCGTGAACTACCGCGAAAGCTACGGCATGCACGCCAGCTGCGGCATCCTCTTCAACCACGAAAGTCCGCGGCGCGGCGAAACGTTCGTGACGCGCAAGATCACGCGCGCGGTGGGCCGCATCAAGCTCGGTCTTCAGGAGCGGCTCTATCTGGGCAATCTCGATGCGTCACGCGACTGGGGTTTCGCCGGCGACTATGTCGAGGCGATGTGGCTCATGCTCCAGCAGGAGCAGCCCGACGACTATGTCATCGCGACCGGGCACATGGCGAGTGTGCGCGACTTCTGCGAGATGGCGTTCTCAGAAGCGGGGCTGCACTGGGAGGATCATGTCTCGATCGATCCGCGCTACTTCCGCCCGGCCGAGGTGGAGCAACTGCTTGGCGACGCATCGAAGGCGCGGCGCGTGCTTGGATGGGAACCGCGCGTTGGCCTTGCCGAACTCGTGAAGCAGATGGTCGCGCACGATCTCGAACTCGCGAGTCAGGAGCGCACGCTCGTGAACGCGGGACACCGTCCGATGAACGGGTAGCGGGCTCGCGCGTGGGACCGTTGACAGCCCCGAGCGTTCGCGCTCAGGTCCGCGCGGGTTCGGCGGCAGAGCTCGGCGCCACTTCCGGCGGCGGCTCCGGCAGTCCCTTGAAGACGCGCCAGACGAGCTGTGACTTCGAAAAGAAGATCACCCACGCGGTGAGGAAGATCACGCAGAGGTAGGTGCGCAACCCCTGGTTCGCCACATACCACTCTTCGATGGCGCCCTTGTACGGCATGATGATCTCGTCGTAGCAGCGCACGGGATCGCTGTGCGCGGCGATGACCTCTTCCTCGTCGCGGAAGATGATGGAGCCAAGACCCGAAAGTCCCGGGCGAACCTTGATGATCTCGCTCTTCGACTTCTCGGGGAACGCGTTGAAGCAGCGCTGCGTCTGCGGGCGCGGACCGACAACGCTCATGCTGCCGAGCACGATGTTCATGAGCTGCGGCAGCTCGTTGAGCTTCGTCTTGCGAAGGAAGCGCCCAATGGGAAGCACGCGCGGATCGTTCTTGAGCGTGACCGTGCCGGTGCCGATGTTCTGGCTGTTCTTCCGCATGGTGACGAACTTGAAGAGCTTGAAGAGCTTGCCACCCGTGCCCACGCGCTCCTGAAAGAAGAAGACCTCACCTTCACCGGTGAAGCGCAGCAGCAGCATCACCACGATCAGGAACGGCGAAAGCAAGAGCAGTGCCAGCAGCGACAGGAAGATGTCGAGCAGACGAATCAGCACGCGCATCGGTCACATCCTTCCGTCGAGGAACTTGCCGGTCTCGAGGTGCTGGAACTCGGGGATCGTGCGGTTGAAGAGCGCCACGAGATCGGCCCTCGTCCATGAGCCTCGACGCAGCATCTGCGCAACCGCATTGGTGAACCCATCGAGCAGACCATCGTCAAAATGCGGCCCGTGCTTGACGATGCCGATGCCCGAAAACCGCTTCATGTCGACCGTTTCGTCCGAGGTGAAGAACTCCTCGAAGTCCTTCTCGCCCGTCGTATCGCTCGTGAAAAAGAAGCACGGCCAGCGTCGCTTCGCAATGAGTTCCGCCGCGCGGGAGCGCGCTTCTTCCTCGGAGTCGCACGGGTGCGGCTCGTAGCCGAGTGCCTGGAGATAGCGCACCGCGATGTCGGAGAACTTGGTGAGTTTGAGCGCCTCACTCATCTTCGGGAAGAAGATGTCGCGGTTCTCGCCGAGCAGGCACGACATGAGGCAGAGCTCGCCGGACTCCTGCGGTGTGACGAAGTAGCGAAGCACATCCATCGGCGCCGCGATCGGCTGATGCTTGGCGAAGCGTTGATTGAATCCGTGCAGCAGCGAGCCGTCGGAGAAGGCGACATTCGCGAAGCGCGCCGTCGAGATCGGCAGCGACAGACTCTCGCGCATCAGGAACATCTCCATGATGCGCTTGCTGGCGCCCATCATGTTGACCGGGTTGGCCGCCTTGTCGGTCGAGACGCAGAAGTACTTGCGGGCGCCCTTCGCGCGGGCCTGCTCAATCGTCGCGATCGTGTTGAGGATGTTCACGCGCACCATGCGCATGAGCGTGAAGGGGTCCTTCTCGCTGCGAACATGCTTCAGCGCGGAGAGGTTCAGCACATAGTCGTATCCCTCGGCGCCGTGCATGAGCGCGTCGAACTCGGTCGCTCCGCAGTCGATCGCGAAGGTGCTGAAGTCGCCGTCGATGTAGCCGAGCGTGCTGCGAACATCGCGCACCAGCTCGACCATGTTGTTTTCGCTGATGTCGACGACATGGAGCGTGCGCGGGTTGCGCTTGAAGATCTCGCGCGTGACCGCCTGCCCGATGGAGCCGGCACCGCCGATCACCAGAAAACGGCTTCCCGCCACGAGCGAACGCAGTTCCTTGTCATGCCGTTCGACATCGGCCGCCATGATGGGCGCCGCGCGCCCCACGATCTCAAGGATGTTCATGGCACGAGCCTTCCGAAGTCGCGCTCGGGCGCGCTCGACGGCAGGTTCACGATGCGCTGCTCCAACCACTTCGAGTTCACGAGACCATCGTGCATGGCGTCTTCGAACATCGGCAACTCGTTCATGAGGCGCCACGCCGGCCGCGTCATGACGCCCTGTTCGTTCGTGCGCTTCAAGACTTCGTCGCGCTGCTCGCGCGACTCCACGATCATGGCGTTGAGCCAGAAGTTCACCGTGGTACCGGCGGGCGCGTCGACGAACTGCACGCCGCGCTCGGCGCAGAAGCGGCGGTAGCAGTCGGCGATCTCCGTCTTGACTACGAGCATCGGGCGCAGCAGCTCCAACTGTGCGCATCCGAGCGCCGCGTTGAGATTGGGCATGCGGTAGTTGTAACCCACCTCGTCGTGAAAGAACTCGAAGGGATGCGGGCGCTTCGCGGTGGTGGTGAGATGCTTGGCGCGAACGGCGAGCGCTTCGTCGTTCGTCACGATCATGCCGCCGCCGCCCGTCGTGATGATCTTGTTGCCGTTGAAACTGAGCGTGCCCAGGATGCCGAAGGTGCCCGTGTGTCGCGCACCCACTGAACTGCCGAGCGACTCCGCAGCGTCCTCGACGACTGGAATGTCCCACGCGCGGCAGATCTGAACGATGCGTTCGATGCGGCATGGATGGCCGAACGTGTGCATCGGCACGCATGCCGCGAGTCGGCGTCCCGAGACGCGTTCAAAGGAATGACCCGCGCGCCGCTCCGCGTGCTTCGTGAGCCAGGCTTCAAGCGCATCGGGGCTCATTCCCAGCGTGTCGCGATCGACATCGACGAAGACGGGATCGGCGTTGGTGTACGAGAGTGCGTTGCAGGTGGCGATGAATGTCAGCGCCTGCGTAATGACGAGGTCGCCGGGCTCAACGCCCGCCAGCAGCAACGCCACATGGAGCGCGGCCGTTCCATTCACCGTGGCGACCGCGTACTTCGCGCCCGTGAACAGCGCGATGTCGCGCTCGAAGTCCGTGACGCGCGCACCCACGGACGAAACGAAGTTCGAGTCGATGCACTCGCTCAGGTATTGCTTCTCGTGGCCCACGAAGACGGGGCGATGCAGCGGCACGGGACCCTGGCCATAGATCTCGCGAACGGCGAGCACCAGCTCGTCGGCGAGTCGAACGGCCGTTTGAACACTCATCTCAGGTTTGCTCCTCTGGTGAACCCCGCAGCGCGGATGGTATCCTCGCCGCCCGCGCATGCTGGACCGGCGAAACCGATCGCCGCGCCGCGCGCGAACCCATGCCGCCACGGTCGACTGAAGAGAGTGATCCTCAGCATCGCGTGCTGCTTACCTATGGGTGGGTGCGCACCTCTTACATGGCGCTTCGGAATCTGACGGATCATGGGGTGAAGGTGTGGGTGTCCGATACGTTCCGCACGGGCATGTGCCAAGCCTCGCGGCGACGCGCCGGATTCGTGCGGTATCCGCCGGCTTACGTCGACGAGCAGGCATTCGTTCGACACTTGGCCGAGGCATGCACAGCGCGCGGAATCGGACTGGTCTTTCCGAGCCATAACGAAACCGAGATCCTCGCGCGTCATCGGGCGCTTCTTCCGGAAGGCGCTGATCGGCTCATTCCCAAAGCCGAGCACTGTGCGCTCTTCAACAACAAGGCGGACGCCTACACCTTGGCCGAGTCGCTCGGTCTGCGCGTGCCGCGTCGGCTCAGTTATCGCGATCCGTCGGAGATTCCCTCACTGGTGCGCGATCTCGGAACGAACGGCGTGGTCATCAAGCTGCTCACTGGAAACAGCGCAAGAGGCGTCACCTACGCCGAGAGCGGTGACGAAGCGCAGCGCAAGGTCAGCGAGTGGATCGAGCGCTATCAACTGGCGCCCGCTCGCTATCCGCAGATCGAAGAGCGCGTCACGGGCGATGGTGCCGGATGCTCCGTGCTCTATTGGCAGGGACAGCGCATCGCCACCTTCTGTCATCGACGACTGCGCGAGCGCGTCGCCACCGGCGGCACCAGCACACTGCGCGAGAGCATCGCATCACCGGCGCTGGTCGACGCCGCGACGCGTCTCTTCGATCACATCGGTTGGCATGGCCTGGCGATGTCGGAGTTCAAGCTTGCGTCCGATGGCGGCGCGCCGTGGTTCATCGAAGTGAATCCGCGCCTGTGGGGATCGTTGCCGCTTGCCGTCAGCGCTGGTGTCGAGTTTCCATACCTGCTCTGGAGTTGCGCCGTGAACGGCCCGGATGCAGCGCTCGAGTACCACCGTCGCGCCAATGTGCGCATCGGTTGGAAGGGGCGCTGGCTCTGGGGCGATTGTCTGCTCGCGGGCACGCAACTGATGAAGCTCCACCCGGTGCAGGCGTGTCGCACACTCTTCAGTTCGCGCTCCGATGCATGGGATGACCTGCACTGGGACGATCCTGCGGCGTTCGCCGGCCAGTTCATGCGCTTCGCGGCGCGTGCGTTCTCGCGCCGAGCGAAGGAGCGCGTCAAGGAAGGGGCGCTGCGGTGACGGCGACCGTGGCCACCACCGCGGCCGCGGCCACCACCGCGACCGTGGCGCTCTTCGACTTCGACGGCACGCTCATCCGGCGCGACTCGACCTCCACGCTCGTGAAGCAGTTGCTCCGTTTGCGTCCCTGGCGCGCACTCGTCATCGCGCCGTTGGTGATTCGCCTGCGCCGTGCGCGCACGCCCGAGGCGCTGCAGGCCGCGAAGTGCGCCATCATCGGTGCGCTCGTGAAGGACTTGAGCGAGTCCCGCGTGGCGGCTGCGGTGGAGCGTGCTTGCGAGACTGTTCACCGCGAGCGACGCCCTCAAGTGATCGAAGCACTTCGAGTCTGCGCGAAGCAAGGCCACCGCGTACTCGTCGTCAGCGCTTCGGCGGGGTTCTTCCTGCGTCGCGCGCTGCAGGATCTCCCGGTGGAGTTGATCGCCACCGAATTCGCCATCGATCGCAATCGCTTCACAGGCGCCGTCTCCGGCGAGGTCTGCTTTGGCCAGGCGAAGGTCGCGCTCATCCGTTGCAGAGTCGCGTCCGGTGCCGTGATCACGGAAGCGTGGACAGACTCGCTGCACGACCTACCGATGATGCGAATGGCGCAACGACGCTGCTGGCTTTGCCCGCCCGCGAGTGCCGATGCGGTGCGGCGCGAAGATCCCGGCGCCGAGATCGTGTCAACCGTTGGGTCCGAATCCCGCGTCTAGGACATCGTCTCGACGAGCACGAACGATTTCCGCGTCTCAGGAAATCCGGCGCATCTTGATGTGCGGCGCGACATAGCGCTTCGCAAAGCCGACGGCGAGTCGCTCCCATCGATCCGTGCGGTACGCATCGTGCGACACCGCGGGGGAGGTGACGATCTTCTGCCACTCTTCCGCGCTGAAGCCGAGCTTCGAGCAGAGATAGCCGACGTCCTTCTCGGCATCCTCGACGCTCATCGGGGGCTCCGCCAACTCCGCCAGCGCCTGCTCGCGCGTCATGAGGCCGCTCACGATGAGGCTTGAAAGATGCGCGCGGCGCTTGTCGAAGCCGAAGCGCATCGGCAGATAGACGCACTGGAAGACGCGCGTGAAGACCGATTCGCAGTGCTTGCCGCCGTAGCTGCTCCAGCCGTATTCGCGCAGCAGCGCCTGACGCGCCTCAATCGGGTCGTAGCGAAGATCGTTCAGGATCCGCCACGCATGCATGCGACGCACGAATGGATTCACGAAGTGCCGACGCACTCGACCCATCGTGGGGAAGCGGCGAATGAGTCCAAAGTCGCCGCCGCGCTTCCAGATGTCGCGCAGGTGAACGATGTCAAGCGGATCGTGACCCCACGCGATCGGAAGGATGCTCTCTCCCACCCAGTTGCCGCCTGAGAGAAAGGTACGCACGCCGCACTGCACGGCGACACGATTGACGGTGGCGATGATCGCGTGGTCCTGCGGAATGTCGCAGTTCGCGACGCCAGCCAGGAAGAAGGCGCGCTGCGCCGCGCGCATCGCCTCCCAATCGATCACATAGGTCTGCAGCGGCAGTCCCAGGATGCGGCAGAGATTGAAGATGTTGTCGACGCTCTCGCGCGAGTCCCATCCCGCGTCGCAGTGCATGACGAGAATGCGCAGCCCCGCCTTCACGGCGCAGACGAGCGCCCAACTGCTGTCGACACCACCGCTGAGTCCCAGGATCGTGTCGTAGTCGCCGCGAGGTCGCTCGCGCCGGATCGCTGCAACCGTCGCCTCGAATGTGGGCGCTCGCCCCGCCTCGCTGCGCATCCATTCGGGCTGGATGCTTGCCGCACGGAGACAAGCACTGCAGCGACCGGCTTCGTCAAAGATCAGCTCCGAATCACTCTCATCCATCACGCAAAAGGTGCACAGGCGCCCTTGCTGACGGAAAGCCTCCAGATAGCCCTCGCACGAGTATCGAGCGCTCATGGTGTCGGTGTTCGGAATGTTGTTTGGGTCCAACCCGGATGGGCGCCACGAACCCAGTCCAAGCGAGGGTGCTTGTTCAAGCGGTGGCGATTCTACCTTTCGTCAAAGTTGCGCGATCAAATGACCGATTCCTCACGCGATCGCACGGATCGCGCCATCCATCCCGCCACCGGTGGCGGGGTTAGGATGTCCGATTCCGGCCAGCGGACGGCGCTTGATGGCCGAGAAACGGATCCTGGAGTCCACGCATGACCACTGCCAACCCCGCCGCACCGCTCCGATTCGCCCTGATCGGTGCGGCAGGATTCATCGCTCCGCGCCATATGAAGGCGATCAAGGAGACGGGGAACACGCTCATTGCCGCGATGGATCCGAACGACAGCGTCGGCGTCATCGACAGCTCCTTTCCGGACGCGCACTTCTTCACCGAGTTCGAGCGATTCGATCGCCACATCGAGAAGGAGCGTCGGCGCGGCAGCAAGATCGACTTTGTGAGCATCTGCTCGCCGAACTACCTGCACGACGCGCACATTCGCTTCGCGCTGCGCAGCGGCGCCCATGCGATCTGCGAGAAGCCGATCGTGCTCAACCCTTGGAATGTCGACGCGCTCCAGGAGATCCAGCGCGAGAGCGGCAAGGAGATCTACACGATCCTCCAGCTTCGACTGCACCCGGCGATCATCGCGCTGCGGGAGAAGTTCAAGAACTCGAAGGAGATCACCGAGGTCGACATCGCGTACATCACCTCGCGCGGTCGCTGGTACCACCAGAGCTGGAAGGGTGATCTCGCCAAGTCCGGTGGCATCGCCACGAACATCGGCGTGCACTTCTTCGACATGCTCTCGTGGATCTTCGGTGCACAGCGCGCGAACACCGTGCATGTGCACGAAGCCGATTGCGCCGGAGGACTGCTCGAACTCGAGCGCGCCCGCGTCCGCTGGTTCCTCTCGATCAACGCCAATCATCTGCCCGAAGCGCAGCGAGCGAAGGGCCAACGCACCTATCGCGCCATCACGATGGGCGGCGAGGATGTGGAGTTCTCCGAGGGATTCACCGATCTGCACACGACGAGCTACCGCTCGATCCTTGAGGGCAAGGGCTTCCGAATCGGCGAGGCGAGCAATGCGATTCAGATGGTGCACGCAATTCGTCATGCGCCGGTGATGGGGCTCAAGGGCGAGTTTCATCCGCTTTGCCGCGAGGTGGGCAAGTGAGCAGCGCTCCCGCGCCAGCCACGATCCATCCCTCTGCGATCGTCGACGAAGGCGCCACAATCGGCGCTGGCTCGCGCATCTGGCACTGGGTCCATATCTGCGCGCAGGCGGTGATCGGTGAGAAGTGTTCGCTTGGACAGAACGTCTTCGTGGGCAATCGCGTACGCATCGGCAACAACTGCAAGATCCAGAACAACGTCTCGATCTACGACAACGTGTACCTCGAAGACGATGTCTTCTGCGGGCCGAGCATGGTCTTCACCAATGTCTACAACCCGCGATCGGCCGTGACGCGCCGCGACGAGTACCGCGACACATACATCAAGCGCGGTGCCACGCTCGGTGCGAACTGCACGATCGTCTGCGGCATCACCGTCGGCGAGTTCGCGTTCGTCGGTGCGGGAGCGGTGGTCAATCGTGATGTGCCGCCGTTCGCGCTCGTTGCAGGCGTGCCGGCTCGGCACATCGGATGGATGAGTCGCTACGGCGAGCGCATTCCGCTTCCACTGAAGGGCGAAGGGAGTTACACATGTCCGCACACGGGACAGGTCTATCGGTTGAACGGCCAGCAGATCGAGACCGAGTCGTGAGCGACATCCAGTTCATCGATCTCAAGGCGCAGTACCGGGCCATTCGAACGCAGGTGCAGGCTCGCATCGACACGGTGCTGGAGCACGGGCAGTACATCCTCGGTCCCGAAGTCAAGGAACTCGAAGAGCGTCTGGCGAAGCTCACCGGCGCGAAGCACTGCATCACCGTCGCGAGCGGCACCGAAGCGCTGCTCATCGCGCTGATGGCGCTCGACATCAAGCCCGGCGACGAGGTCATCACCTCGCCGTTCACCTTTGCTGCGACGGCGGAGATGATCGTGCTTGCGGGCGCCAAGCCCGTCTTTGTGGATGTCCATCCCGAGACCTGCAACATGATCGCGGCAGAGATCGAAGTGCGGATCACGCCGCGCACGCGGGCGATCATGCCCGTGAGTCTCTACGGCCAGGTGCCGGACATGGACGAGATCAACGCCATCGCGGCGCGGCACAAGTTGCCGGTGATCGAAGACGCGGCGCAGAGTTTCGGCGCTCTGTACCGGAGCAAGTGGAGTTGCAACCTCAGCACCTTCGGTGCCACGAGCTTCTTCCCAAGCAAGCCGCTCGGATGCTACGGCGACGGCGGCGCGCTTTTCACGAGTGACGATCGCCTGGCACAGGCGTGCCGCGAGATTCGCGTGCACGGCCAGAGCCGGCGCTATTGGCACACGCGCGTCGGTGTCGGCGGTCGCATGGACACGATCCAGTGCGCGATCGTGCTCGCCAAGCTCGATCGCTTCGCATGGGAAGTGGAACAGCGCCACGCGATCGCGCGCCGCTATCACGACCTGCTCGGCGCCGACTTCGAATACGAGTCGCATGAAGCCACCGGTCGGCGCCCGTGCCAGGTGCTTCCGTGGCCCAAGGAGGATCGCACGAGCGTCTTCGCGCAGTTCACGCTGCTCGTCGCCAATCGCGACGCGGCGGCGGAGTTGCTCAAGCGTCTGGGCATTCCGACGGCCGTGCACTACCCCGTGCCGCTCAACGAACAACCTGCGTATGCGCAGTACGACTCCGGCGGACCCACGCCTGTGGCGAGTGCGCTCGGTCGGCAGGTCATGAGCCTGCCGTTCAGTGCGGATCTCACACCAGCGGATCAGGATCGCGTCTGCGAAGCGCTGCGTTCGCTTCGCTGAGAGAACTGCTCTTGCTTCGCGCCGCTTCGCCAATCAACGACCGCGCGGAAGATGACTCGCGCTGGGTGTCGTTCGTCATCTGGTCGAGCGTGCTCGTCTTCATCGTCTGCGTGCTGATCGGCGCGAGCGGCGGTGTGCGCGGCAGCGATCAGTACTGGTATCTCGATGACACCGAGACGCTCGTCAGCGGTGGCGAGCACTTCAGCAACAGTCTCTTCCCGCGACAACTGCTGGCCGAGGGCATCGAGCGCTCGCCATTCATCCACGACATCCTTCCGCAGCGCGCGGTCGTGCCGGTGGCGCGCCTCATCGGTCCATTCTGGGCGTGGATCGGAATGAACGCGGTTGCCATGCTGATCGGCGCGGCACTCACTTTCATCGCCGTTCGACGCGTGAGCGACTCGGCGATGGCCGCGTGGGCGGCGGCGCTGCTGTTGCTGCTGCCGCTCTCTGTGTTCTGTGCGACGCAGGTGCTCGTCGAGACATCGCTCGTGCCGCTCTTTGCCGCCACCGCGCTGCTCATTCAGCGTCCGGCGGGACCGTTCAAGTACTTCGGGCTCGCGCTCGTGCTGACCTTGGGCTTGATGTCGCGCATCACCGTCTTGCCGCTGCTGCTGTTGCTGCCGCTCGTGCCGCTCTTCGAGTCCATTCCCGTTCGGCGCCGACTCGCGCTCGCCGCGCTCTCCGCAGTCATGGTGGCCATCGGCGTAGGCCTGAATCGCTGGATATTCGCGGGCATTCCCATTCCCGGCAATCCGCTTGCGTTCGGCATCAACGGTCGCGGTCTCAGCCTTTGGCTGAGTACGGATCCGGTCGTGCTGACATTCGATTCAGTGATCTCGAAGCTTCGCGCATCCGCCATGAGCCTGACGGAGGGCTCAACCGGCTCGCGCATCCTGACCGCGACGAGTTGGCTGCTGATGCTGACAGCGGCCGGCGGTGCTTTCGTCGCGTGGCGTGGCGTGCATCGGTCCCATCGTCTGATCGCGCTCTTCGTGGTCGTTGTGCTCTTCGTCACGGTGGCAACACTCGGCCTCTATCAGAACCAGGTTCGCTATGTGCTGCCGGCCTATCCGGTGCTGCTGCTCTCGACTGCGATGCTCTTCAGCGGTCGGGAGAGGGCACGAGCACCGTGGCGCGGTCGCGGCGTGCTGCTCACGGCATCGATCGTCGTGCTCGTCCCGTTGGCATTCGCCAACGCGTTGATGGCGCGCGCGGAGGGAGTGAGGGAGCAGGCCGGACGAGCCGAGGTCATCGCGGCAGCGGCGGACTTGCGCGGAGAGGGCGACATCATTCTGGTGGCCGGGAACGACCAGATGTTCGCGCACTGTCTTCGTCCGCGCACCGTGCTCTTCCTCCGTGAAGATCAACCGGCCTCCGAATGGGCGCGCATCCTGGCGATGCCGCGCTGGCGATGGGTGGCCTGCCGACCTGAAGTGATGGATCAACTTGCGGCTGCTGGCGTGCGCGGAAAGATCGTCCGTGTGTTGGAGCACCGAGGTGAATCGCTGGCGGTGCTCGAACTCCCCGATCGGCCCGGCCGCGCGGCGGAAACCGGGAAGTAGGGGTTGACCATGCAACGATCGGGCACAATCCCCGCGCCCACGGCTGGACCAGCGCGATGTGCTGGCTGCACGCCGTTCGCGGCACTTTGGCAGACAGGTCCGCGGTTACGATTCAGGCTGCAACGCGCTCGTCGTCCGGGCGCACGGCATCGTGGTGGTTGAATGAATATCCTCGAAGTCCAGTTTCTCCGCCGCCTGGTGCTGCCGCTCTTTGCTCGTTTCAATCCGGGCGATGTCACCATCAAGCATCACCACACGGGGGAGCGCTTTCGACTTCATTCGTTTCGACACAAGGGGTACTGGTACCACGGTCGCAATCGAGAGCGCGATTCGATGGCGCTCTTCAAGAAGCTCATCGCGCCGGGTGACACGGTCGTGGAGGTGGGTGGGCACATCGGCTATGTGTCGCTGCTCTTCCTTCAACTTGCAGGCGAAGGGCATGTCTTCGTCTTCGAGCCCGGCGACAACAACCTTCCGTACATCCGCCGCAATCTCGAAGGGCGCGGCATCGAGTTGATCGAGAAGGCCGCGGGCGATCACACCGGCACCGCGCGATTCTTCATCGAGTCGCTCACCGGGCAGAACAACTCGTTCGTCGAGAACTTCGACGGTCTGCGACTCAACCGCCAGTACGCCGGCGTCGGCAAGGTCGATGTTCGAACCGTCGAAGTGGAGATGGTGCGGCTCGACGAGTGGGCGCAGCAGCGTGATCTGCACGTCGACTTCGTGAAGATCGATGTCGAGGGCTACGAGTGGAATGTGCTGCAGGGCATGCTCGGCATCGTGCGCGACATGCGGCCGCGGCTCATGGTTGAAGTGCAGCGCGATCGCAAGGAAATCCTCGACTGCCTGACCCAAGAGGGCTATCTGCTCTTTTCGTCGCTGCTGCTGGTGGCGGAACGACCGGAGCATCTGCGGAGCAATGTCTTCGCGCTGCACCGCGAGAAGCATTGCGAACAGATCGCCGCGCTCGGGCTGCAGCGCCGCGCCGAAGCGGTCAGGGCCTGAGTGTGATCGCTCCGCGCGGGCGAGCCGCTGCGATTGGCTTTCGACGACGCGGGACGGCGATGCGAGTCGCTGCGATCAGCTCTTGACGACGCGAGCCTTGCGTGACCCGGCGGGCACACGCTCCATCGCGTTGCGCGTGTCGACGACCAGTTTCGCGTGCTGCGCCAACTGCGTGTAGTCGACTGCGTCGTGATCGGTGAGGATCAGCACGCAGTCGCTCTCCGACAGGACCTTCGGCGTCAGCTCCACGCTGCGCAGATCGATGCGGTAGTTGCGCATGCTCGGGTACACCGGGATGTGCGGGTCGTGGTAGGTGACCTCGACACCGCGATCGCGCAGCAACTCGATGATCTCGGCGCTGGGACTCTCACGGCTGTCGTCGATGTTCTTCTTGTAGGCGACGCCGATGACGAGCACCTTCGAACCCTTCAAGCTGCGCTCGTCGTCGTTCAGTGCGCCTTGCGTGCGCTCGATGACATAGTGCGGCATCGCGGTGTTCACTTCGCCGGCGAGCTCGATGAAGCGCGTGCTGCGACCGATCGCCTTGGCCTGCCATGTCAGATAGAAGGGATCGATCGGGATGCAGTGGCCGCCGAGGCCAGGGCCCGGATAGAAGGGCATGAATCCGAAGGGCTTCGTGCTGGCGGCCTTGATGACCTCCCACACATCGATGTCCATGTCGGTGAGCAGCGTCTTCATCTCGTTGACGAGCGCAATGTTCACCGCACGGAAGATGTTCTCGAGCAGCTTGGCGGTCTCGGCGACCTCCGCGCTCGACACGAGATGCGACTCCTTGACCACGCGGCTGTAGAGCGCCTGGGCGAGTTGACCGCTGACTTGATCGGTACCACCGACGAGCTTCGGAATGATCGCGGCGCTGAAGCCAGCGCTTCCCGGATCTTCGCGCTCGGGGCTGTACGCAAGGAAGTAATCCTCGTTGCGCTTGAGCCCGGTGGCGTCGAGAATCGGTCCCATCTCGTCGCGCGTGGTGCCCGGGTAGGTGGTGCTCTCCAGGACCACGAGCTGCCCCTTGCGCAGCACCTTCGCCGCGAGTCGCGTCGAGTCGAGCACGAATGAAAGGTCGGGTTCCTTGTGCTTGCCGAGCGGCGTCGGCACGCAGAGCAGAATGGCGTCGGCCTTCTGAAGATCCTTCGGATCGGTGGTGCCCAGGAAGCCGGGGTTGTTCTGCAGGTAGGTGAAGAACTCCTGGCCGAGATGGTGAATGTAGGGCTTGCCCGCGCGGAGGTTGTCGATCTTCTTCTGATCGATGTCGAAGCCGACCACCTTGTAGCCCGCGTGCAGGACTGCATGCGAGAGCGGGAGGCCGACATAGCCGAGTCCCACGATTGCAATGGTGGCGTTCTTGCTCTCGAACTTCTTCAACAGGTCGGCGGCGATGGCGTTCATCGAATGAGATCCTCAGGCGAAAGGGGCGAGCAGTCTACAGCGGGTCATGCGCCGGCGGCGGCGGTCGGTTCATCAGTGGTCGATCGTGGATCATCAGTGGTTCATCGCACGCCATCGGCGACTTGTGCGCGCGACCGTAGACTCATCGCCCGCGTGCCCGAACTGCGCCTGCACAACACGCTCACCCGTCGCGTCGAATCGTTCGCACCGTCTGCAACGCGCGGTCACGCCCCTTCGGGAGTGCGAGCGAAGGGTGGTCCTGCGGGTGATTCCGCGGGTGAGGCGAGCGCGCCGGTGCGCTTCTACTCCTGCGGCCCGACGGTCTATGACGACGCGCATGTCGGAAACTTTCGAGCCTTTCTCAATGCCGATGTGCTGCGGCGCACGCTCGAACTGCTCGGACATCGCGTCACGCATGTGATGAACATCACCGATGTCGGCCACATGACCGACGACGCGAATGCCGACGGCGCCGGTGAGGACAAGATGGCCGTGGCGGGGCGCCGACTCGCCGAAGCGAAGAAGTCGGGGCAGCTGCCGGCAGGCGCCGAGATCGACCCGCGCGACCCGATGGCGATCGCAGACTTTTACGCCGCGCGCTTCGTGGAGGACGCCAAGCGACTGGGTCTGAAAGTGGCGTTCGAAGCCGACACCGATCCTTCGTTGATGCCGCGGCCGACGCAACTCGTGCCGCAGATGATCGCGCTCGTCGAGCGGTTGATTTCGCAGGGTCATGCGTATGTGGGCCGCGACGGCGTCGTCTACTTCGATGTGCGCAGCTTCCCCGAGTACGGCCAACTCAGTGGCAACTCACTCGATGCGCTGCGCGAAGGCGCGGGCGATCGCATCAGCGCCGAGCACCAGGCGAACAAGAACCACCCCGCGGACTTCATGTTGTGGAAGCCGGACCCGACGCATCTGATGCGTTGGCCGAGTCCATGGGGGGAGGGCTATCCCGGTTGGCATCTTGAGTGCAGCGTGATGGCGGCGGAACTGCTGGGCGAAGAGATCGACATCCACTCCGGCGGTGAGGACAACATCTTCCCGCATCACGAATGCGAGATTGCGCAAAGTCGCTGCGCGTTCAACCGGCCGAGCTTCGCGCGCTTCTGGTTCCACACGCGCCATCTCTTCGTCGAGGGCGAGAAGATGTCGAAGAGCCGCGGCAACTTCTTCACGGCGCGGGACATCTTTGCAAAGGGTGCCACGCCGGCGGCGACGCGTCTTGAGATCGTGCGCACGCACTATCGCATCAACTCGAACTTCACCATCCAGGGACTCACCGACTGCCAGAAGCAGATCGATCGCTGGGCTCGCGCGGCGGCGCTGCTCGCCGAGCGAGCGGGAGTTCCCGCGAGCGCTGCGGCGGACATGGCGGGCGCGGCGCATGCCGCGGCACTGCTGACGGCGAGCGCGAAGGGCGCGGCGCCCGGGCCGATCGAGCGGGCGCTGCCGGCTTTCGCGGAGGCGTTGGCCGATGACTTGAATGTCGCCCGTGCGCTGGCCGCGATCAACGAAGCCGTCGGTGACGCGAAGGGCCTCGCGGCAGCGGATGCGGCGCGCGAGCTCATCGCGCTGCGGCGCATGGACTCGGTGCTCGGCGTCTTTGATCGCAATGAGCCGGTGCGCGGCAGTGGCGGCGGTGGTGGCAGCGGCGGTCGCGATGCCAGCATCGGAGCGAGCGACGCCGACTCACTCGAAGCGCGCGTGAGCGCATTGCTCACCGCGCGAGCCGACGCGCGCAAGTCGAAGAACTTCGCCGAGAGCGATCGCGTCCGCGACGAGTTGCTCGCGATGGGCGTAGCGATCAAGGACGGCCCACAAGGCACGACCTGGTCGCGCATCGTGCGCTGACTGATCGGACCAGCAATGATCCTCCCGCTCGTCACGGTCGCCACGCTCGTCACGCTCGCGGCCGCAACGGTCCCACTCGTTCCGGCGACGCAGTCCGGGACTCCTGAGCGAGCCACCTCTCCGATCGAAGAGGTGCCGCTGGCGCATCCCGAGGCGCTTGCGTGGATCAAGTCGCACGCGATCGAGTTCACCACGCCCGAGGCGGGCCACGGCTTCGACGACCTGGAGCCGCTCGCGCGCGTGATCGGAGATGCACGCGTCGTTTCGCTCGGTGAACCCACGCACGGCACGCGCGAAGCGTTTCAATTCAAGCACCGCCTGCTCGAGTATCTCGTCGAGCGCCACGGCTTCTCGATCTTCTCCATCGAGGCGAGCATGCCGGAGTCGTACGCGCTCAACGACTATGTGATCGAAGGTCGCGGCGATCCGAAGAAGCTCATCGCGGGCATGTACTTCTGGACCTGGAACACCGAGGAAGTGCTCGCCATGGTCAAGTGGATGCGCGAGTGGAATCTGCGGCATCCCGATGCGCCGCACAAGTTGCAGTTCACGGGCTTCGACATGCAGACGCCGGATGTGGCGCTCAGGATCGTGCGCGACTTCCTGGCCGCGCACGCCCGCGAGCTGATGCCGGGCGTTCAGACACTCGATGGTGAATCAAAGGAGCTCGCTTCACGCAGGGGCGCGGGGTCAAGTGGCACGGGTCCAATTGGTGCGGGCTGGACCAGCGCCACCGGCACATTCCCAGCGGCCGAGGCGCGCGGCAAAAAGCTCAGGCTCTCTCTCTGGATTCGCACGGACGATGTGCGTGCGATCGGTGCGCCGGCAGCCGCCGCGCGGACCGAGCCCGCCGCAGCTGAGATCGGCGGTTGGGTCGGCGCCTGGTGGCGCTGCGACACGAACACAAGCGAGATGGCATTCAACAACATGCACGAACAGGAGATCCGCGGCACCACTCCCTGGACGCGCTACGAGTTCTCGCTCGAAGTGCCCAAGGACACGCACAACATTCACTTCGGCTTGATCCTGGCGGGTGACGGCGCGGCCTGGTTCGACGACATTGAGGTGGAACTCGATGGCGTGAAGTTCGAGGACGCACAGCGGTTCAGCTTCGACTTCGAGCGCGAGGCGCGCTGGCTCATGCCGACGGCGAGCGAGTACAGCTCCAACACAGTGGAGACGCAGCCTCACGGTGGCGCGCGCTGCTTTGAGATCCGCCGGCGCCCGGCGGGGGAGATCAGCAAGATCGATGCGCAGGCCGTGATTGCGCGCGCCAACACACTCGTTGATTCGCTCTCGGCGCGGCGCGACGAGTTCGTCGACAGGGCTGGCGCGCACGCAACGGAGTGGGCCATCCAGAACGCGCGCGTACTGGCGCAGAACGCGGCCATGGTCGGCACCACCAACGGGTTCAACATCCGCGATGCGTCGATGGCAACGAATGTGCGGTGGATCCTGGAGCAGAACCCGGGGCAGAAGATCGTGCTGTGGGCTCACAACGGCCATGTGAGCCGGGCCGGCTACATGCAGATGGTCTCGATGGGCAGAGCGCTCTCCGATGCACTCCGCGATCAGATGGTGGTGTTCGGGTTTGCAGCCGGCGCGGGCACCTACACCGCGATCGCCGGCATCGAGACGCGTTCGCTTCGGTCTGACAACGAACTCGTGGCTCCGGTCGCGGAGAGTGTGGAGGCGTACCTGAGCGCTGCGGGTCTGCGCAACGCAGTAATCGATCTTCGCGGCGCAAGCGCGGAGGACGCCGCGAGCAACTGGGCCGTGACGCCCAGGCCGATGCGATCCATCGGCGCTCTGGCTACGCCGATCCAGTTCTTTCCCTGCGTGCCGCGCGACATGTTCGATGTGCTGGTGTGGCAGGCGAACACGACCGCGTCGAGGCCGCTCAACTAGGGCGCGGCGGCGTAGGTCGTTGCCTTCCTGAGCATGGCGTCCTTCTCGGCATCGCTCATGCGATCGAACTTGCGCAAGCATGTGGGACCGCAGAACGCAATGGTCTTGCCGCGCCGCTCGACGGTCCGTTGCACGCTTGCCTTCGCCGCCTGCGCCGATCCCTGCATCGGCGCGCTGGACGTGCCCTGCGTCGAGGATGCGCCGCCGCCACTGCAGCTCGAGAGGAGCACGAGAGCGACCATCGCGGCGGCACGGGCATAGGATCGAGACGGAAGAGTCGGGGCCGATCGAGTGGTCCGTCATCATGATCCGCTCAGTCCTCCCGGACGGGGGTGACCAGCGAAGATCCGCCCTGGTCGGGCGCCTTCGGCAAATGGCCGTGCTAAGATTGCCACATGGCCGCCACCGTCTCGACGACCTCATGGCTGGATGCCACACGCCTTTTGGGCCTCGCGGTTGGTTCGCGCTGCGGCACGGGCAGCGGTGCCCGTGTCTCATCGGCTCCCGGGCTCGTCGCCGCGGTCCGAAATGGGCTGCCGCTTTCCGCGATCGGGGCGGTTTCACGCGGCTCCGGCGTGCCCGCCGAGGCGATCGTCACAGCTCTTCGCATCCCGGCTCGGACGTTCGCCCGCCGCAAGGCCGCCAAGCAGCTCAACGCTGACGAGTCCGATCGTCTCTCGCGCCTCGCTCGCACCATCGCATTCGCATTGAATGTGCTCGGCAAGCGAGCGAGCGCTTGGCTGTCGGCGCCCAACCGCGCTGTGGGCGGCGCAACGCCGCTCTCGCTGCTGGACACGGACGTCGGAGTTCGCCAGGTGGAGGAAGTCCTCGAGCGGATCCGTCACGGAATCGCAAGTTGACGGAGGCGCCGCTTCGCGTGTGGCGCATCACCGACGGGCGCTTCGCTCGGACCGCGCTTTCGGGTGCTGGCGGACTGGCTGCGTCGGGCCGATGGCATGAGCGCGGTGTGCCGATCGTGTACGCGTCGGAGACGCCCGAACTCGCCGTGCTCGAAATGCTCGTGAACGTCCCGGCCGAGCTCGCGCCCGCATCGCTCGTCCTTCTCGGCATCTCCGTCGACCCGCGCGTCCGTATCGACGCCATCCTGCCTGACGCGTTGCCCCGCGACTGGCGCTCCATCCCGGGACCTGCGGCACTGCGCGCGATCGGCATGCGATGGATCGAGCGCGCCAGGAGCGCAGCGATGTGGGTGCCGTCGGCCGTCATGCCCATCAGCCGAAACCTACTCATCAACCCGCGGCACCCGGACGCAGCCCGCCTCCGCGTGGCGGTCCGGGAGCGCTTCCCGCTCGATCCGCGACTCCAGCGATGAGACCCGCGCCGACCACCACGCCGACTCCAACTCCGTTAGCTTGGCTGTCTCGTCTTCGACTCCGACGCGATGGCGCGCGACATGTTCGATGTTCTGGTGTGGCAGGCGGAGACAACGGCCTCCAGGCCGCTCAAGTAGGCGACGAAGTTCCAGTGCGAATTCGGGGGGCGCCCCCTTGACTGGCAAGGGGAGCCAGGACATACTCCCCTTGATGAACAAGGGGTCTCCACTGCTTCCCGGAACACTCGACATGTTGGTGCTTCGCGCCGTTGCTGATGGTCCTCAACACGGCCATGCGGTCATGCGGAAGATTCGCGCGGACTCAGGGCACGCGCTGGGTCTGGAAGAAGGTTCGCTCTACCCCGCGCTGCATCGATTGGTGCGGAAGAAGCTGCTCGCCGCACAATGGGGCGAGAGTGAGAATCGGCGCCGCGCGCGCTTCTACCGGCTCACCGCCACAGGGCGACGGGCGCTTGAGCGCGAGCGGAACTCGTGGCAGAAGCTTGTGGCGGCCATCAACGCCGTGCTCGCCGGCGGCGCCTCGCCCGCGCGCTTCACGGGCGCGCCATGGGCGCGCTGAGGCCAAGATGAACCACGATGACATCGACGCAGAGTTCGACCATCACCTGGAGTCGAGCGTCGCGGATCTCGCGCGGCGCGGAATGGACGCTTCAGCAGCTCGCGTCGAAGCCGAGCGGCGCTTTGGGTCGCGCGAACAACATCACGCTGACTGTGCAGGTCAAACAGAGGAGGTCCTTATGAAGCGCGCATGGTTCATCGGCAGCATCACTGTGATGGCGGCCTTGGCGGTGGTCGCTGTTGACGGCTGGCGTCGCGCGCATGCGACGCAGCGACTGCTTGAGCAGGCGCTCGCGCAGGATTCGAACGGCCGTGGTGCGGCACTCGGGTTGAGCGAGCGAACGCCTCCCGCACGCGGAGTCGTCTATGTGGATGGCGCCGTGGCGCGCCCCGGCGTCTATCAATTGCCCGAGGGTGGTCGACTCACAGCGTCGCGCCTCATGACGGCGGCGGGCGGTACTGGCACGGATGGAAGAGCGGCCTCGTTCAGCATCACCCGTTTTGAAGCGGACGAGCGTGGAACATCGCAGATGCGCGAGTACCGAGTCTCGGCGCATGATGCGGAGTCATTCGTCATGCAGCCGGACGATCGTCTCGTCGTCGCAGCGCCCGAGCGCGGCGTCGTGCCCACGGGTCCGCAGCCGAGGACCGGCATCGAACCGTAAGGCGGAGACGGAGCGGTGAGCGACACGCACACAGACACACCCGCGGATCACAGCGCGGCGCGGGCGCTCGCCGCTCACGACGCGATGAGAGCGTCCCGCGCGACGCCTCGCCTGCACTCAATCAGGGCGCGGCCGCGTAGGTCGTTGCCTTCTTGAGCATGGCGTCCTTCTCGGCGTCGCTCATGCGATCGAACTTGCGCACGCAGGTGGGACAGCAGAACGCAATGGTCTTGCCGCGCCACTCGGCGGTGACATTCTCGTCCGCGCCGTCGGCGTCGACCACCGGACAGACCGTGTTGACCGCCTTCACACCGGGTCGGTTGCCGCCGGCAGGCGCCGCGTTGCAGATCTCCTCAGTGCCGTCGTCGGCGATGCGAATGATCTTGCCGTCGGCGGTGCGTCGCTCACCTCCGCTCGTGTTGCAGCCGCCGACCAGCAGTGAAGTGCCAAGGGTCGCCAACAGCAATGCGCTGCCCAGCGTCGTCGTCAGGAGTGGGTTCGTCATGGTTCTTCCAAAGTAGCATCGCCACTCGATGCCCGCCGCAACGATCTTCCCCCGGCGCCTGCCGCACGAGCGGACACTGCTGCTCCTGCTCGTGATCGGCATGCTCGTGTGGAGCGGCATCGCGCCGAAGGACCGCTTCACCTGGTGGCTCGAAGTGAGTTGGGTGCTCGTGGGCGTTCCGTTGCTGATGGCAACGAATCGGCGCTTCCCGCTCACCGCGCTGCTCGAGCGATTGCTTGCGATCTTCGCCGTCGTGCTGATCATTGGAGGCTGGTACACCTACGAGTGCGTGCCGATCGGGGAGTGGTGCCGCGAATTCACCGGCGGTCGCAATTGCTATGACCGCTTCGGCCACTTCCTGCAGGGCGTCATTCCAGCGATCATTGCTCGTGAATTGCTGCGGCGAACGACTCCGCTTCGACCGGGCGCGTGGCTCGGTGTGATCTGCATCTGGGGCGCCGTTGCCTTCAGCGCATGCTTCGAGCTGATCGAAATGGCGGCCGCGCTCACCTTCGGCGACGGTGCCTCCGCCTACCTTGGTTCGCAAGGCGACATCTGGGACGCACAGAAGGACATCCTGATGGCGCTGCTTGGATCCACCACGGCGATCGTGCTGCTCTCGCGTCGTCATGAACGGGAGCTGCAGCCGCTGCTCCAACATTCGGGATCGCGCGCTTCGTCACGCAACAAAGTGTGAGTCGATTCATGCGCTATCTCGCTACGCTTCAAGCACGATGACCGCCCTTCCGGTGATCGGCCTCGTCGGTGGAATCGGCAGCGGCAAGTCCCTTGTCGCCAGCCAACTCCGTCAGCTTGGCTGTCTCGTCTGCGACTCCGATGCAATGGCGCGCGACATCCTGCGCGAGCCACGGGTCCGAGATCAGGTCGTCAAATGGTGGGGCGCCACCGTGCTCGACCCGCAAGGCGAGCTCGATCGATCGCAGATCGCGTCGGTTGTCTTCGAGCGACCCGCGGAACGGGAGCGGCTGGAGCGTCTCATCCATCCGCTCGTCGAAGAGCGCCGGGAGCGCCTCTTCTGCTCCCCGCCGCCGGAAACCAAGGCCCTCGTCATCGACGCGCCGTTGCTGCTCGAAGCGGGTCTGGGCGACAAATGTGATGCAATCTTCTTCGTCGATGCACCGCGCGAAGTGAGGATCGCTCGCGTCGCTACCACCCGCGGCTGGACCGCGGACGAGGTCGATCGGCGCGAGAGTGTGCAATGGCCGCTTGACCGGAAGCGTGAAACGGCCGATACTGTGCTACGCAACGACGGAGACCCGGCGTCGCTGCGGTTGGAAGTCGTCCGGGCGCTCGAGCAGGTGCTGGCTGGAATCGGCCGCATCAGCTAGAGGCGCCCGAGAACCGGATCACACCTTAGGACAACAAGGGCTGGTGCCCGAATCGGCGTCCGCCGAGTCCCTCCTTTCACGGAACTGCATCACATGAGCAAGCGTCGTCGCCGCCGTAAGGGCGGAGGCTTTCCCGGTCACTCTGGTCCGTCCGCGCACACGATGGTGATGTCGCCCGGCGCCATTCCATCGGATGAACAACTCGAACAGGAGATTGCAGCACTCGAAGCTGAGATCCAAGGCAAGTACGACGTTGCCAGCAAGGACGATCTCGATCTCGCGGAGCTTCAGAAGAAGACCGGCGACGAGCTCGTAAAGTTGGCGAAGAAGGAGGGCCTTGAGGAGCAGGCGGGTCTGCCCAAGCAGAAGCTCGTCTTCGAAATCCTGCGAGCGCGTGCGCAGAAGCATGGACTGATGACGGCGACGGGCACACTCGAAGTGCTGCCCGATGGCTACGGCTTCCTGCGCAGCCCCGAGTACAGCTACCTCGCGAGTCCCGATGACATCTATGTGAGTCCATCGCAGATCCGTCGCTTCGGATTGCGCAAGGGCCAGGTCGTCACCGGACTCGTGCGTCCACCGAAGGACACCGAGATCTATTTCGCGCTCTTGCGCGTGGACAAGGTGAATGGCCGCGACCCGAAGGTGCTCGCCGATCTGCCGATCTTCGAGAACCTCACGCCGCTGCACCCGAACAAGCGCATTCATCTGGAAATGCTGGGGCAGCCGCAGAAACTCGAGACGCGCGTCATCGACATGGTGACGCCACTGGGCTTCGGTCAGCGAGCGCTCATCGTGGCGCCGCCGCGCACCGGCAAGACCGTCATTCTGCAGCAGCTCGCGAACGCGATTGCCGCGAATCACCCCGAGGTGCATGTCATCGTGCTGCTCATCGACGAGCGTCCCGAGGAAGTCACCGACTTCAAGCGCAACACACCCGACTCGGTCGAGGTTGTCGCGAGCACCTTCGACGAAGAGGTCTCGCGCCACATCCAGGTGGCGGAGATGGTCTCCGAGAAGGCGCGCCGCATGGTCGAGTTCGGTGAGCATGTCGTGATCCTGCTCGACTCGATCACGCGACTCGCTCGCGGCTACAACAACTCGATGTCGAACTCGGGCAAGATCGGCTCCGGCGGCGTCGACACCGCCGCGCTGATCAAGCCGAAGAAGTTCTTCGGCAGTGCGCGCAACATCGAGCATGGCGGATCGCTCACGATCATCGGTACCGCGCTCGTCGACACAGGCAGTCGCGCCGACGAAGTGATCTTCGAAGAGTTCAAAGGCACGGGCAACGCCGAGCTTCATCTCGACCGCAAGCTCGTCGAGAAGCGCATCTATCCCGCGATCGATGTCGGCGCCAGCGGCACGCGTCGCGAGGAACTGCTGCTCGACACCAAGGAGCACGAGCTCATCGTCCGACTTCGCAAGGTGGTTTCGGACATGAACGTGGTCGAAGCGATGGAACTTCTCAAGAGCCGGCTCTCCAAGACCAAGTCGAATGCCGAGTTCCTGATGACCATGAACATGGGCTGAGAGAGTCGAACCGCAGAAACCTGCACGATCTCAGCCTTCTGGTGCCATTTCCGGACGCCCGGCTGGAACCGATGCACGATGGACCTCAGTATCCTTCTCTCGGAGGACTTCCTCATGAAGATCGCGACTCGCGAAAACACGACCGGGGGCGTTGGCCGCAGCACCGCGCACGATCTGGATCATGCGCACTCTTTGGATCATGCTCTCGATGGGGTTCATGCAACACGCGCGTGTGGATCGCGCCCAACGATGCCGCGCGGCGTGACCATCGTCGAGATGCTCGCCGTGGTGGCGGTGATCGTGATCCTCATGGCCATCCTGCTGCCCAGCCTCGCCACCGTGCGCGGCAACGCAGTGCTCATGAAGAGCTTCAATCACATGCGCCAGGTGGCCAACTACGCCGATGTCTACTCCAAGGACAACCGCGAAACGGTTGTGCCGAGCGCGTTCGACTACACGACCTCGCCGCAATCGGGCAAGGTGCGATCGAATCGCAGATCCGACGGCTCGGAGCCTTCTCCGCCCGCCGGCATGCTTCGCAAGGGCACATGGGCCGACATCCTTTGGACCGCTTCAGGGTTGGGTCCAGTCGAAGTAGGCGGCAACTACAACTGGCAGTACGACGCCCCGGATGGCTACCTCTATTCGCTCTCGCCGGACTTCGACAAGAATCCGTTCCGCAGCACCGAGCCAATGTTGCGGCGCTTCGAGACATCGATGAGCACCGACGCGTCCATCAACGCGAATGACCTTGGCTCACGCGCTCTGCCCGAACACGCGGGCCAGCCCGGCATGTTCGCGATGAACAACTTCTTCGACAGCCGCGGAGGCAATTGGTACACGGCCGGGCAGATCCGCCACCCAGCGCGGGCGCTCATGCTGGTCGACTCGTACGCCGGCGAGACCATCGATCCGATTGCCAACGTTGGCGCCATTTCGCCTTGGCAAGGTGACGACGACCTCAAGTGCCAGGTCGACTTCCGCTATGTCGGTCGCGTCGCGGCCATGCTCTTCTTCGATGGTCACACCGACTCGCAGCCCCGCTGGGACGATCTCGACGATCTCCAGGGAGAGACGGCCAATCCGAACGACAATGGCCGCGGCGTGAAGGTCACGAATCTGGACCGACCCACGACCTGAGGTCGTCGGTTCCGTTCGGCTCAGGCGGATCGCAGGTCGATGGATTCCGACAACTCGTCCACCGCGGCAAGTCGGCTCTTGACCGTCGCCCGGTTTCCGGTACCATGCTCGACTCACCGCCCGTCTTGGGCGGTTTTTCTTCGGTCCACCGCCACCGTAGCTCAGTGGTAGAGCACACCCTTGGTAAGGGTGAGGTCGAGGGTTCAAGCCCCTTCGGTGGCTTCCCGGAAGCCGGCGTTCGGCATCCGGAGGCCGTAGGTTCTTCGGGCCGCGTGGCTCGTCGCGCCGTTTTCGAAAAGCAATGGCGCCCATGCGGCGCCGACACGCTGGAGATTCGACATGGCCAAGGAAAATTTCGTTCGTACCAAGCCGCACGTCAATGTGGGCACGATCGGCCACGTCGACCACGGCAAGACCACACTGACTGCTGCGATCACCGCAGTGCAGGCGGCGAAGGGTCTGTGCAAGCCGATCAGCTACGACCAGGTTGCGAAGGCCTCCGAGAGCGAAGGTCGTCGCGATCCCACCAAGATTCTCACCATCGCCACCAGCCACGTCGAGTACGAGACGGCCAACCGTCACTACGCGCACGTCGACTGCCCGGGCCACGCCGACTACGTGAAGAACATGATCACGGGTGCGGCACAGATGGACGGCGCCATCCTCGTCGTCTCCGCCGCCGACGGTCCCATGCCCCAGACGAAGGAGCATGTGCTGCTCGCTCGTCAGGTCGGCGTGCCGAAGATCGTCGTCTTCCTGAACAAGGTTGACCTGGTGGATGACGCTGAGCTGCTCGACCTGGTCGAGATGGAAGTGCGCGAACTGCTCACCAAGTACGGCTTCCCCGGCGACGACACCCCGGTCATCCGCGGTGCTGCGTACCCGGCGCTCCAGAATCCGAAGGATCCCGCGGCGGCGAAGTGCATCGGCGATCTCATGGACGCGATCGATTCGTTCATCCCAGAGCCCGTGCGCGAGACCGACAAGCCATTCCTCATGTCCGTTGAAGATGTCTTCAGCATCAAGGGCCGTGGCACGGTTGCGACCGGTCGTATCGAGCGCGGCGTCGTCAAGGTCGGTGAGGAAGTCGAGATCGTCGGACTGCGTCCGGCGCCGACGAAGACCACCGTCACCGGTGTCGAGATGTTCCAGAAGACGCTCGATCAGGGTCAGGCCGGCGACAATGTCGGTTGCCTGCTCCGCGGCGTCGAGAAGAGCGACATCGAGCGCGGTCAGGTGCTCTGCAAGCCAGGCTCCATCAAGCCGCACATCAAGTTCGAGGCGCAGGTCTATGTGCTGAAGAAGGAAGAAGGCGGTCGCCACACGGCGTTCGTCGCGGGCTACAAGCCGCAGTTCTACTTCCGTACCACGGACATCACCGGCAAGATCGAGAAGCTCATCGGCGCCGACATGTGCATGCCCGGCGACAACGTCACCATGGAAGTCGACCTTGAAGGCAAGGGCGTGGCCATGGAGCAGGGCGTGCGCTTCGCCATCCGCGAGGGTGGACGAACGGTCGGCTCGGGCGTCGTCAGCAAGATTGTCACATGAGTCGGACTGCGGTTTCGGCGTCGCGGTAGGCGGCGTCGAATCTCGCTCGAGCGGAGATCAGGACCATGGCCAAGAAGTCAATGGATCGCGAATACGTGTGGCTCCAATGCTCGGAGACGGGTGACCTCAACTACCGCACCGAGATCCGCGTCAAAGGCGGCATCTCGGAGCGCGTCAAGGAAGGGTTCATGAAGTACAGCCCACGTCTTCGCAAGCACACGCTGCACAAGATCAAGCGGAAGTGATGCTTCCGCAGGAACGCCGGTAGCTCAGTTGGTAGAGCAGCGGATTCCAAATCCGCAGGTCGTGGGTTCGATCCCCTCCCGGCGTGTTGCGTTCGGACGGCCGCACTCCGACTGAGCAGTTGGTTTCGAGCGGCGGTCTCGTCCCGTACAGGAGTCGTCCCGTGTCGATGGCAATCTACAAAAGTGGTCAGGGCTACTGGACGCGGATCATGTCCGCGTGCGGCTTCGGTCTGCTGACGCTGCTCGGCGCCGTGTGGCTCTATCGCCAGATCTTCGAGCGCGGCGGCGCGGGCGTGACCGTGCAGTACATCGCGTTCGGCGCGGGGCTCGCGTTCGCGCTCCTCGGCGGATGGCTCGTCTACTGGTACTGCGGCATCAAGCCGCGCACCGTCGACTTCCTCGTCGCCACCGAAGGCGAGATGAAGAAGGTCAACTGGTCTACGCGACGAGAGATCGTCGGCTCGACCATCCTCGTCATCATCTTCTCGTCCGTGATCGCGGCCGTCTGCGCGTTGCTGGATGTGGGATGGGCCGCGCTCATGACCTGGATCAACGTGCTTGACGCGCAATGAGAGCAAACCGCACATGATCGAGCACGAACACGAACACAACTTGAAGAACGCCGACTCCGGAGCCGAAGCAGGCGAACATCCGACCGACGGGTCGTCGGATGCGGACGAGACGAACGCCGCGAACGACACGGCCAGCGCGGAAGGTGACGAACAGGCGACGAAGGTTGCGGCAGACGCCTCGTCTGCGAGCGCTGCCGACGGCGCTCAGGTCGAAGCGAAACCGAAGCGCACGCGAAAGCGCAAGGCCGCTGCCGATGCGGTCAGCGAGCCGGCGAAGCCGCGCAATCTTTCGGTGGCCCGCGCGCTTGGCGCAGGCATGGGTGGCGGCACGCTGCGAAGCGGTGTCGCAACGCATCGCGCACTCGATCCGCTCTCGATGCCGAAGAAGGGCAAGAAGGCGGCCGCAGCAGCGGCGGCAGCGGCCGCAGCGGCCATCGCTGCAGCGGCGGCCACAACAACAGACGTCGCGGGAGAGGGCGCATCGCTCGCTGCAGTCGACGCGGGCGCCACGCAGGTCAAGAGCGGCGCCGTGAAGGGAAAGGCTGCTCCGACCGACGATGATGATGTCGATCCCTTTGATCCGGCGGCGGATCTGCCCATGTATCGCGAGGGCATGAACTGGTTCGTTCTGCGCGTGGCCAGCAACAAGGAGAACTCGGTCCGCGAGACGCTGCTTCGCAAAGTGCAGATCGAAGGTATGGATCACCTGGTCGGCCGCATCATGGTGCCGACGGAGAAGTCCTATGTGATGAAGGGCGGCGGCAAGCCGCGCATCACCGAGAACAAGCTCTATCCGGGGTATGTGTTCGTCGAGATGAAGCTCGAGCCCGACGGTCGCATTCCGCAGGATGTCTTCTTCCTCATCAAGGAGACGACCGGCGTCGGCGACTTTGTCGGCACCGCAGGACGACCGACGCCGATGGCGCCGCCCGAAGTGCAGAAGATGCTCTTCGACAGCCGCCGTCCGGAAGAGGCGCCGCAGCTCAAGATGGAGTTCGAGAAGGGCGACTCGGTGCTCATCAAGGAAGGCCCGTTCCAGAGCTACGAGGGAACCGTCGACGAGGTCCTTCCCGACAAGGGACTCGTGCGCGTGCTCGTCACGATCTTCGGTCGGCAGGCGCCGATCGAGCTCGAGTACCTGCAGCTCGCGAAGGCAGAGAAGTAGCGCCTCGCAAGGCGCGTACACTGCCCGCCATGTTGGACACACTCGTGTTGAAGCGCGTGATCGTGGCGTCGTTCATGACGATGGCGATGGCGTGCGCCGCGTGCACGCCGATGGCGACATGGCCGCCGACGGAAGGCAAGGCCGTGCTCGCGCCGTCCGCGGCGCCGTGCCCGCAGTTGATGGCGACATCGGTTTCGTTCACGCGCCGCAACACGAACCCGCAAGCGCCGCTCGTCTTCAACCTGCCACCGGGAACCGAGTGGAAGGTGTGGGAGGAAGTACTGCGACAGCTTGGACCCGACGCGCGCAAGATGGTGCCCGGCGATGCACCGGTGTTCGATGTGCGCCAGGTGCGCCTCGATGGCGGGCTGGCGGAGGTCGATGTGGTGTATGCCACGCGAGAGGGCGTCTGGCAGATGGCCACGGTGCGCTTCACCGGCGCCTTCGGCAGCAACTACCGACCGAACTACTTCCAGCATTGGTTCATCCCGGTCGAAGTGCCGGTGTGCCATTCGCCGCCACGACCGCCGCCGCCGCTCACGATTGCGTGGCCATCAGATGATCCGGTAGGCGAGTCGACGGACGCATCGTCGAGCGAGTCTGAGACGGCGCCGTCGGATTCTTCGAGCGGCGCGTAGCGCGACGCGCATCGTGGCGTCGCTCTTTCAACGAATCGGTGTCATTGCGGGGGACATCAAGCTGGCGCACAGCGTCTTCGCGCTGCCGTTCGCAGTGCTCGGCGCCGTCATGGCGCTCGCGCCGAGCACGAACGAATCGGCGGACCTCATCGGCGGGATCGATGGCGGGGCCTTCGTGCCGACAGTCGCTGAAGCCTCGAGCAATGGCAGTGTCGTGCTGGTGCTCTCGCTCGTGGTCGTGGCGATGGTGGCCGCGCGCACCGCGGCGATGCTGGCGAACCGATTGCTCGATCGCTCAATCGACGCGCGCAATCCGCGCACCAAGAGCCGCGCCATTCCATCGGGCCGCCTTTCCACGCGAGATGCGGTCGTGTCGTTCGTCGTTGCGTGCGGTGTGTTCGTGCTGGTGTGCGTGCTGTTCGGTGTACTGCGCGGCAACTGGTGGCCTTCGATCTTGGCGCTGCCGGTACTCGGTTGGATCACGCTCTATGGACTGTTCAAGCGCTTCACATGGGCGTGCCATCTCTGGCTTGGTGCGAGTCTCGCGATGAGCGTGCCCGCCGCGGCGCTCGCACTCGACCCGGCGTCACTGGCGCACGCCGCACCGTGGTGGCTCGCTCTCGCCGTGCTCACCTGGGTTGCGGGGTTCGATGTGATCTACGCGCTGCAGGACATCGAGGTCGATCGCGCCGAGGGTTTGCAGAGTGTGCCGGCACGATTCGGTTGGTCGGGTGCATTGTGGGCGAGTCGGCTGCTGCATGTCGTGAGCGTTGCGGCGCTCGTGCTGGCCTGGTGGAGCGACCCCCGGCTTGGTGTTCCATTTGCAGCGGCGATTGTCGTTGCCGCGCTGCTGCTGTTGATCGAACACGCAACGGTGCGACGGTGGGGCACGACGCGCATGGCACTCACATTCTTCACGCTCAACGGCTGCGTTTCGATCCTGCTTGGCGCAGCCGGCGTGATCGGCATCGTTCTGTCTTCGGCGTGAGCGCCCGGCGAACCCGTCCACTAGCATCGAGTCATGGATCCCTTCCGGATGGATCCGCGTCGACCGGCGCGGGATGAGCTTCAAGGCGCGATCGCCGGGCAGGTCGAGTTCGCGCTCGCGCTGATCGAGACGGCCTCCGCGTGGCCCGCCGAGCGACGCAGTGCAGCCGTTCATGGCTTTCGCAAGTCGGCGAAGCGCATTCGAGCGGCGCTTGATCTCGTTCGCGATGGCGGCGATCGCGCGGCGGCGACGATTGTGAAGGATGGCTTCCGTGAGGCAGCCCGCGCGCTTTCACGCGTGCGCGATCGCGATGCGCTCGGCGCAATCCTGCTTCAGATGGCGAAGGCGATGCCCAAGCGGAGGCGCTCGGTGGTGCTTGCATCGTGGCGCGCACTGCTGCTTCCTTCGTCGGTACCGCGCACGGCAGGCCGACCCGAGCGGCTGATCGAGGAGATCCAGGCGCGGCTCCGCGCCCTGCGCCGTTCGTGGCGCGAAGTGCAGCTCACGCGGCTCACGCCCGCAGTGCTCGCGACGGCGCTCGAGCGGAGCTGGGATCGCGCGCACGATCGCTTTCAAGGCGATTGGAAGGCGAAGGACCCGGAGTGGCTGCACGAAACGCGCAAGCGCTGCCAGCGCCTGCAGCACCAGATCATGCTCTTCGAAGCGTGGCGACCGAAGAAGCTTGGCGCGGTTCGCAAAGGACTCGCGGATGTCTGCGAGAGTCTCGGCGCCGCGCGTGATGCGGGACTGCTTCTCGCGCGCACGCGCGGCGTGATCGCCCCGAAGGAAGCGGAGCTGAAGGAATTGCGTCGACTGTTGACGACCGAGCAGCGGCGCTCGCTGCGCGAGGCACGTTCAATGGGTCGTGTCATGCTGCGTCCGGGAGGCAGAGAGATCGCTCGACTGATCGAGAGCATTGCTTCCGAGTACGCTCGTCGATCCGCCGAAGCGCGAGATGGCAGCGGCGCGAAGCACAAAGGGAGTGGCACGACATGAGTACGCAAAGCGGCAAGAATCCACAGGATGGCACGGCCAAGAGCGGCGGGGGCGCTGCGGCCGGCGCGCCGGCGAGTGGCGGCAAAGGCGGCGGTAAGGGCGGTGGTGGAGGCGGTGGTGGCGGTGGGGGAAAACCGCAATCAGCAATCTCGCCAACGCGCGCGGAGAACTACGCCGAGTGGTATCAGCAGGTCGTTCGCGCTGCGGAACTGGCGGAGTCGTCGCCCGTGCGCGGTTGCATGGTCATCAAGCCCTGGGGCTACGCGATCTGGGAGAACATCCAGCGCGGGCTCGACCGGATGTTCAAGGACACCGGCCACAAGAACGCGTACTTCCCGCTCTTCATTCCGCTCTCGTTCCTCGAGAAGGAAGCGGCGCATGTTGAAGGCTTCGCCAAGGAGTGCGCGGTCGTCACGCATCATCGGCTGGAGGTCGGCAAGGATGGCAAGCTCGTTCCAACGGGCGAACTCGAAGAACCGCTGATCGTGCGGCCGACCAGTGAGACGATCATCGGTGCCACCTTCGCGAAGTGGGTGCAGAGCTGGCGCGATCTGCCGCTGCTCATCAATCAATGGGCGAATGTCGTGCGGTGGGAGATGCGCACGCGACTCTTCCTGCGCACGACGGAGTTCCTCTGGCAGGAGGGGCACACCGCGCATGCCACGAGCGAAGAGGCGATGGAGCACACGCGCCGCATGCTTCAGGTCTACGCGACCTTTGCGCGCGATTTCATGGCGATGCCTGTCATCATGGGCGCGAAGACGCCCGCCGAGCGTTTTCCCGGCGCCGTCGAGACCTACTGCATCGAGTCGATGATGCAGGATCGCAAGGCGCTGCAAGCCGGCACGAGCCACTTCCTTGGGCAGAACTTCGCGAAGGCCAGCGAGATCCGATTCCTCGACGCGGGCGGTGTGCTGCAGCACGCATGGACCACCAGTTGGGGCGTCAGCACGCGCTTGATCGGCGGTTTGATCATGACGCACGGTGATGACGACGGCATGATCGTGCCGCCGATGCTGGCGCCGACGCATGTCGTGATCCTGCCGGTACTGCACAAGCCCGAGTTGCGCACGCAGATCCTGGAGTGGTGCAACGCACTCGCGGCGGAGCTGCGGACGAAGCGATACGGCAACCGCGAGGTCGAGGTCGAAGTCGACGCGCGCGATCTCGGCGGCGGCGACAAGACCTGGCAGTGGATCAAGCGCGGCGCGCCGATCCGCCTGGAAGTCGGTCCGCGCGACATGGAGCAGGACTCGGTGTTCATGGCGCGGCGCGACAAGGGCGCCAAGGAGAAGGTCAGCGTCAAGCGTGCCGAGTTCGTGGAGCGCGTGGTGTCGATTCTCGAAGAGATCCAGTCGACGCTTTTGCAGCGCGCGACGGCGTTCCGCGACGAGCACACGCGGCAGATCGACGATCGCGCCGAGTTCGATGCGTTCTTCACGCCCACGAAGCAAGCGGACGAGAACTCGCCGCCAGAGATTCACGGCGGCTTCGCGTCGTCGCGCTTTTGCCTTGATCCAAAGGTCGAAGCGGAGGTGAAGGATCGGCTGGGTGTGACGGTGCGATGCATTCCGCTTGACGACGCGCATGATCCCGGACCGTGCGTCATCACCGGCAAGCCCGCCGAGCAACGCGTCATCTTCGCCAAGTCGTACTGAGCAGCCAGCCTTTGTAACAGGGGACAGCCTCTGTAACGGGGGACAGCCTCCCTTAACAATCGGCTGCCGATTGTTAAGGGAGGCTGTCCCCCGTTACAGAGGCTGTCCCCTGTTACCCGCGCTTATCGACGAGGTGTTCGTCCCAGCGCTTGCTGAGCGCGTGCGGCACTTTCAGCAGATCGAGCATTCGTGCGGTCATGAAGTCGACGAGATCATCGATCGTCGTTGGCTTGTAGTAGAAGCCCGGCGCGAGCGGGAGCACGATTGCCCCCGCCAGGGTGACGGTCCGCATCGCTTCAATGTCGGGCAGCGAGAGCGGGCTCTCGCGATGCGCCAGGATCAACGGTCGGCGCTCCTTCAGTGAAACGCTCGCCGCGCGCTGCAGTTGATTGTCGGTCACGCCGATCGAGACGCGCGCGAGCGTGTTGGCCGAGCAGGGCACGATCACCATGCCGTCGTGCACGAAGCTGCCGGAACCAAGCGCACCGCCGACATCGTTGTCGGCGTGGATCGTCACAAGCTCACCGCGGCCATCGCTCAGAGCGTCGGCATCAAGCCGCTTCATGCCGAGTTCGTCGAAGACGAGGCGTCGGCCGTTCGCGCTCGCGACGAGTTCGACGCGGCACTCTGCCGCGGTGATCGACTGAATCACGCGACGGGCGTAGATCGCGCCACTGGCGCCGGTGATGCCAACGATAAAGCGTCGCATATGCGTGAGCGTAGGGGGCCGGCGGCTATCGAATCGCGTCGCTCGCCGGCCACTCGGGACTCGAAACGAGGCGCGTTCGACCGTCGATGACGGCGACACCGGTAGACTTCGGCAGCGATCGCAGCGCGATCTCAAGTTGAAGATCGTCGAGAACCTGGGTGAATCCGGTGGAGGGCAGGGCAGCGTGCACGACCTCAAACCGCGCGGACGCCACGAATGACGATGCGTCCGGAATATCAGAGTTCTCGCTTCCAGCGATCGCAGTGCGATCAGTCACCGCCGTGGGCGTCGATGGTTCCGGAGTGGTGGTTGGCGCGATGGCGATCGGTTCGCGTGGTGCAGCTCCGTCGCCGTTCGCGAGAGTGATCGGCGCCGTGCGTGCACGATCGCTCAGCATGAACCACGCGCCGCCCACGACGGCCGCGATCGCGATCATCGAGACGCAAGCGGTCGTGATGTGCCGCAGCGTTCGACGATGCGCCTGCGCTCGTTGCAGTTCCAGCTTCGCGAGTTGGAGAATCTCCGCCTTGCGTGCATGACTCATCGTTCAACCTCCTCGTCGCTCTTGGAGCCGCGCTCGGCCTTGCGTCCATGTGTGGTTGCGCCGACGGCGCTGTGCGCCCCTTCCTCTGGGGTCGCGTTCATGCTCGCCCGCAGTGAACTGAGCAACCGGCGCAACCGGCTGTCGATCGCAGCCGTACCCACTCCGCATGACGCCGCGATCTGGCCCAGCGTCATGCCAGCACGGAAGCGCATCAGCAGCACGCCGCGCTCGTCACTGCCGCAGCGATCGAGAGCTTTTCCAAGCGCATCACTCAGAGAGTCGATCGATTGGAGCATCGAGTGGAGCTCGCTCGCCGCTTCGTGTGCATGCACGCGGGCGTGAGTGATCTCGCGCAGTCGCCGCGCGGCGTCGCTTCGCACACGATCAAGCGCGGCTGAGAGCGCCACGCGCCGCAGCCAGGCGTCAAGCATCGCGGCGCTCTCGCAACAGACCGGTGCTCGCGCCACACGCAGCCACGCATCCTGCGCGCAGTCGAGCGAGAAACTCTCGTCGCGCCGTGTTGTGCGTTGAAGCAACATGAGCATCCAATTGAAGCGCGCCTCGTAGAGAACGGCGAGCGCGGAGGCATCGCCCAGCACCAATCGGTGAGTGAGACGCCGCACCGTCGCGTCGGTGAGAGGCTCCATCGTTCTCGAGTTCCGAGGAACGCTCGGCGTGCGTGCGACGGTGGGATGACTCCGGCCGATCGCACGCGCACCGACGCGTCCGTTCGAGGTCGACAGGCTCAGAGCTGGGAGTGCCAATGCTGCACGATGTTACGGACGAGCTCCATTTCTTCGGGCGTGCCACTCACGAAGAGGATGCCGCTCGGTGGGTGAAGCTTCACTTTGAAGCCGGAACTGGGGCCGACCATGCCCGCGCCGGTCTCGATGGCTGCAAGCAGCGAACCGTGAAGCTTGGCGATTCGCTCTTCGCCTGCTGCTTCTCCGTTTTCCAGGGGCAACGCGACATCAAAGACTTCCGTGATCGTCGGCAAGGGGCCAGCGGTGTTGTTCGTCGTTCGCAGCTTGGGGAAGTCCGCGCCGATTCGGTAGATCGGCGGCACCTGCCCAGCTCTCGCGTCAGCGTCGATGCGACGCACATTGAGCGCGACGTTGATCGGTTGCGCCTTGTCGGCCGTCGGCACCGTGATTCCATCGAGCACCTTCAGAGCGCTGTCGACGGTGACACCCGTGAGCTTGATCACGGGAATGTACGCGCCTCCGAGGCGAGGATCTTCGATGACCCAGCTTTCGACGCCGGATGTAGTCGCGAGCAGTCGCAGGTACTCAACGAGCGGCCCGCCCTGGAAGTCGATATTGAATTGCTGCGAGAGAATGCGGCTGGCGAGCGTGTCCTGCGTGCGATCGATCTGATCTTGCCGCGCGCGATGCATCTGCCGGGCGGCCTGTTCATCAAGCGATGCAGCGAGCTTGCTCGCCACGGCGAGTTCCTCGGCCGTTCCACTCGCAACGACCTGGGTGCCGCCGACCTGCGCAAAGGTCGCCCACGGCAGCGCTGCCTTCAGCGCCTTGGCGACATCTTCGCCCACGGCTGTGTGAATTGGAAGAATCTGTGTGTCGATGCGAATCGCGCGCATGGCCTCATCGGCGCTCGCGCCGGCGGCTGCAGCGTTCGACTCCGCCTGCGTGCGATCGGCACCGGGCGGCAGTGACTTCGCACGCTCCGACTCCGTGTGCTGGCTCGACAGTGCGAACACCGCGCGCTCCAGCAGCGCACTTCGGCTGCCGCCCATCGAGTCCGGACCGCTGATCCGGATTTCATCGTTGTTGGTGCGAATGCGCCAGGCTGGTCCAAGTCCGGCGCGGAGCCGAGCGGCGGCGGCGCTCACAACCGGTTTCATCCCTTGCAGATAGTCCGCGGTGACCCGTTCCTGCGTCTCTCGATCGGGAAATCCGCGGGGCAGCCGTCCGCCGGTACCAATCGCGCTCCATTGACCGATCGCGAAACCGGTCTCCGACCCAGCACCCCCTCCCAACACAGTTTGAATCAGACGAGTAAGGCCGAGCGGCGCGTCGGCCGGGTCCCCCGTGGCATCAGGGCTCTGCTGCGAAGGGAGTGGCACGTTGTTCGGCGCACTGTCTTGCGCACCGTACGCGGTGCCTTTCTGCGCATGGTCATGCGCTCTGTTCGGCGCAGTGTGCTGCGCGAGTTCAGCGCCGAAGCCGAGTGTCAAAGCGCTCGCAATGAGAAGAGTCAACATGGAAGGCTCCTTGAGAGAGTGCAGAGAGCGCTCGATCGCGGGGAGAGCCCGCCGCGGTCGCGCGACCAACGCAAACGAAGCCGCTCGTCGCAGCTCGTCACGAATCTCGGGACATTCGCGCCGTTGGGTTTGAAACAGCGGCTTTGGGCCTGGCCGTCACGATGGCGAGATGCCAACGGTGCGCGACGCAACCGCCGGACAGAACAAGACATCGCACGAACCAGGTCGCGCGAAGTGGACTTCAGTCGGCCTTGGCGGCTTCGACGCGGGGGAAGAGCGCGCACTTGGTGAGCTTGGTTCCCGGCGCGAGTCCGCCCCACGCGGCGATGTCGGCAAATGGAGTCGCGGGCTTCGACGCGCTTGCCGAAGTCACGGGTGTCACGGGAACCGTGGATATCGCAGAACTCGTCGTAGCGGCACTTGCTGACGCGGTACATCCGAGCGCCACTTCGAGCTCCGTCATCTTGGCCGGCAGGAACGGCGCCAGCAACACACCCGCGATGCGCACGCACTCCGCGCACTGCGCAAGGATCGACGCGAGTCGCGGTCGCTGCGCAGGATCCTTCGCAAGCTTGAACGGTTCCGTGGCATTGATGAAGACGTCGACCTGACGCAGCAGCGCGATCGCCGCGCTTGCTGCATCGGCGAGCGCGAAGTCATCGATCGCCTTCTCCCACGCGGCGACGGTCGCGCGCACGCGCGCGGGCCACTCGCCGCCGCGCTCGCTGTCCTCGGGAACGAGTCCGTCGAAGTACCTCTCCATCATCGCGGTGACGCGACTGGCGCAGTTGCCGACGGTGTTCACCAGGTCGGCGGTGTAGGTCTCGTGAAACGCCTCGGCGCGAAAGTCGGCGTCGGTCGCTTCGAGCGGACCGCGCGTGACCATGAACCAGCGCCAGGCATCGAGCCCGTACTTGGCGAAGTACTGCTCGATGGTCGGCAGGTCGATGAAGTTGCCGAGTGACTTCGACATCTTCTGACCGTTGGAGATCCAGAAGCTGTGCGCGTAGACGCAGCGCGGCGTGGGCAGTTCCAGTGCCATCAAGAGCGCGGGCCAGATCACCGCGTGGAACCAGAGGATCTCCTTGCCGATGATGTGGTACTCGGCGGGCCAGTAGCGCGCGAGATCGAGATCGTTCGAGCTGGCGCCAGCTCGCGCACCCGCCGCCGCGCCGCTGCCCGCGCCCGCGGCTCCGTCGCCACCAATGCCGAGCGCCGTCACATAGTTGAAGAGCGCATCGATCCACACATAGATGACATGTTCGGGATGTCCTGGAAACGGAATGCCCCATGTGAAATTCGTGCGCGTGATCGGCACATCCTGCAGGCCATCGCGCACGCGGCCGAGCACTTCGTTCAAGCGCGCCTGCGGCCGCACGAACCCCGGGTTCTCCGCATAGAAACGCTCGAGCCGCGACTGGAACGCGGAGAGGCGGAAGTAGTAGTTCTGCTCCTTCGCGCGCACGAGCGCCTTGCCGCTCACGGGGCTCTTGAAGTCGAGCGCCTTGGCATTGGTGTCGGTGTGGTACTCCTCCTGGCCTTCGTCGTACCACCCCTCGAACTCGCCCACATAGATGTGACCGGCCTCGTGCAGTCGCTTGACGAGCGATTGCACACGCTGCTCATGCCGCGGTTCGGTGGTGCGGATGAAGTCGTCGTTCGTGAGGTTGAAGAGCTTCATCACGCTCTTGAACTCGGCCGCGTTGCGATCAGCGAGCACTTGCGGCGTGACGCCCTGCGCCGCCGCGCTCTTCTCGACCTTCGAACCATGCTCGTCGGTGCCGGTCAGGAAATGCACATCGCGCCCGCGCAGCCGCATGGCGCGTGCCCAGACATCGCAAAGTGTGGTGGTGTACGCGTGGCCGATGTGCGGCCGATCGTTCACGTAGTAGATCGGCGTCGTGATGTACGCAGGTCCGGTCATTGGCGGCGAATCCTACGCGGAAGCGCGCATCCGTCACGAGTCGCTGACGATCGCCACACTGTGCCGATGATCAATCGCGCGGAGGAGAGAGTTCATGCGAGGCGATTGAGCTCAATCGCGCGGACGAGAGAGCTCACGGTGCGCCGAGTGCGCTGCGCAGCGCCGCCGCTTGTTCGCTCGAGTCGATGATCGCGAGCATCAACATCGGCCCGGTGCTCCAGACGAGTGCCACGGCATCCTCGCGCGGAGCGCGCGGCACATCCTCGGCAAAGAGCCGATCAGGCAGCAGTGGGATCGCGCGGCCGAGCCCGTCGAATACGACAAAGTGACCATCATCGGATGTGAGGAAGAGTGCAACGAACCCGTCGTTGGCGCTGTCGAGGTAGCCGAGCGCCACGGAGTCATCGCGCCCGCCGCGCAGCGACACGGCACTCCACGCGGAGAGTTCATAGCCCACGCCCGAGAGATCGGGGATCGTTGCGTGGTCACCGACGAGTCGCGAGATCGCCGTCGCGGCACCAGCTCGAAGCGTGCGAAGACGATCCTGCGCGTCGGCGTGCTTCGAGGCGCCATCGTCACCGGTGCCAGCGCTGCTCGCTTCGCCAGCACCGCCTGCGGCACCGGGAGCACTCGCCGCACCAGCATCGCTCGCGTTGCTTGGATCATCATCGCTGCTCGTGTCGCGCCGGATGTTGGGTGTGCGCCGCCGAGCGTCGTTCGGGGCCCGATGTTCAAGATCGAGCGCGTGCCAAAGCAGCTGATCGCGGAACACAATTGCATTCGCGAGCAACTCACCGATCGACACACCGCCACCGAGCATCGAGCGCTGCGCAATGCTTGGTCCGAAGACGCCGAAGAGAACGGAGCCCGCGACGATCATCAGACACAGCGCCATGGCGACGGCGCTGGGTCGAGCGCCGACGCGTGTCGAGGTGGATGCAGGCACAGGCTCAGCGTAGCCCGCCAGTCCGAGAGGCTGAGTGATCTGAGATGTCAACCTCACTGGCTACGATGTGAGTCATGCCAACCACCACTCTGCCGAGGCCAAGTCGCTTCGTCATCGCATTCGCCATCTGCGCTGCGGGCGTGGGTTCGGTGATGGTCCTTCATGCCGCGCCGCAAGACGCACTCGGGACCGGCCGCGGTCTCGAAGCGCGGAGCGGCAGCGGCCGCTCGCTCGATCGTGGACTCCTGGTGGGCTCCGACGGCACGAACACGCCGCTCATGAATGAGGACTTCCGCGCGCGCAATCTCGTTGTCACCGGCAATGTGGCCGGTGGGTGGGGCTTTCGCGGCAGCGTCGGATACACGGCAGAACGAGACTTCCGCGGCAACTCGAGCGACAACGCCAGCTACGACTTTCGAGCAGGAAGTGCTTTCTCCGACCCGCGTGTCATCCGCGCCGCCACGATGGGTGATCGTCTCAGCATGGCGCGCCGCTACGGGAACATCGAGTACGGGCGAGCGAACACCCCCGACTTGCTTGGCGGCTCGGACCAGATCGGCGCGCGACTTCGATTCGACCAGAGTTCCTCACGTCTCTCGGCGCCGGAGATGCAGCGCTCCATGAGCGACATCTCGACCGCCGGCGTCTACGACATTGCCGACGGTGGCAAGGCGCGCATGCTCGTCGGTGACTTCACGGGTGTGCGCGTGTCGAAGGACACCGACGCCGTCGATGCACTCGGGCTCGGTCTCTACGACACGGCGCGACTCAAGCAGGATCTGCGCTCGGGGCGGATCGACAAAGACCTTAAGGATCTGCGCTATCAAGATCCTCTTCGAGCGGGACGCGCGAGCGAGATCGAGGATCTCGGCGCTGGGCGAGTTCCGTCGAACCGCATCACCGATCCGGGTGCCACGCGCATCGACACAGGCATCAAGACGATGGATGACATTCTGCGATCGCTTGATCGCAATCTTGAGCGGGACGAACTCGACATCGATCGTGCAAGGGCGACGGGCGCGGCGGCGGTCGGCGCGCCAGCAGGGGACGCGGACGCGGCGTCGAGCGCGCGGCGAGCGGACTTCTCGCGCGATCTTGAGAGCCTGCGCCGCGAGATCCGCGGCGGAACGCCCGAGCCGAAGAAGCCCGACGGTACGCCCGGTGCCGCGGATCCGCTCGCGAAGCCGGAGCCATTGAGCGAAGAGGCCGTCGCCGAAGCGGAGCAGCAAGCCGCCAAGCGTCGCTCGCTCGATGACATTGCCATCCTGCTGCAGCATGGGCAGCGCATCGAGCAACTCAGCGACACACAGGTGGAAAGGATCCGCGAGATCGTCGCGCTCGGTGAAACGGCGATGAAGCGCAGTGCCTTCTTCCTGGCCGAGCAGCACTTCACGACGGCGCTCACACTCAACCCCGGCAATCCGCTCGCACAGGCGGGCGTGGCGAATGCACAGATGGGCGCTGGCCTCATTGCGTCGGCGGCGATCACGCTTCGTGATCTCTTCGCCAATCACCCTGAGCTGATCGATGTGCGCTACGCGCCCGAGCTGCTTCCGCCTTCTGCGCGAATGAAGGAACTTCTCGAACGACTCGGCACGACGCCGACGGACGCGCGCAATGCGGCGGATGTGGGCTTGTCGATCGCCTACCTCGGCCGCCAACTGGAGGATCCCGATGCCATCGATCGTGGGCTCGCGATGATGAAGGGCACGCCGGGTGATGAGACGATGGCGAAGTTGCTGCGCGGAGTGTGGCTTGGACCCAAGCTCGCGGATCCGGTGCCGAGCGAGGCTGCGCCGCCAGCAGAGTGACATCGCGCGCTGCAGGCAGCGCTACGCTCGAATGTCGATGGAGCGATGCGCGGTTGGTGGCGGCACAGGTGCGTCGCTTGACGGTGCGTCGCTTGACGATGAGCCGATTGACGATGCGTCGTTGACGCTGCTCGTCGTTGCATCGTCGGTAGGAGCCGCGACTTCGAGTGCGCGCGGTCCCAACTCCACCACATCCACGCGCGGGCCTTGTGATCGCCGCACGGAAGGAGGCGATCGCCGTCGGCGCTGTTGGCGCGGAGGCTGATCGTCGACCTGCGGCGCGACCGCGGACGCGCGGACAACCGAGACGCGCCGAGGTTCGTTGGAGGGACTCATCGACGTCACTCTTCCCTCATCGGCGAAGAGCCGATCGACTCCGCAACGGATCGACCTCTGCACGGAAACCTGCGATCCAAAGCGGTTCCGGGTTGGGCCGCGATCATAGCGATCACACCGATCACGGCGATCACGGCGATCGCAGTTGAGCCGAGTTGCGGACCCCCAGCGTCTCGTAGATCCGGCGCGTCGCGCTCGTCTTGTTCAGTGTGTAGAAGTGGAGTCCGCGCACACCGTGGTCGAGCAGATCGCGGCATTGCTCGGTTGCCCAGTGAACGCCGACGCGCGCCACCGCTTCCTCGTCACCGCCGCATCGATCGATTGACCGCAGCAGGCTCGCGGGGAATCGCGTGCCCGCCGCCAGATCAGCCATGCGGCGCAGTCCCGTCGAACTCGTGATCGGCATGATGCCGGCCAGAATCGGAGCCTTGATGCCCGCCAACTCGCAGCGCTCGCGCCAGTCGAAGAACGCACGATTGTCGAAGAAGAGTTGTGAGCAGATCCAGTCGGCCCCTGCTTCCGCCTTCGCCTTCAGATGGTCCATCTGCACGAGCGTGTTGGGTGTCTCCGAATGCCCCTCGGGGAATCCCGCCACGCCGATACCGAAACCGCGCGGGTCCGGGTGGCGGCCCGACTCGTTGAACTGCTTCACGAATCGCACGAGATCCGCAGCGTGGGGAAAGTCACCGTCGACAAGATCGGCGCTGCCGTCGCGCGGGCGATCGCCGCGCAATGCAAGGATGTTCGAAACTCCCTCTGCGGCGTAGCGCTCAAGGATGCTCGAGATCTGCTCCCGTGTGTGGCCGACGCAGGTGAGATGCGGAATGGGGTCGAGCGGCGTCGTCCGGCGCAGTCGAACCACAAGTTCGTGCGTTTGATCACGAGTCGATCCACCAGCGCCGTAGGTGACTGAGACGAAGGACGGCGAGAGCGCTTCGAAGTCGGAAATCGTCGCGTAGAGCGCATCCCAGCCGGGAACGCTCCGCGGCGGGAAGAACTCGAAGCTTGTGGTCAGCCCGTCGCGGGCAAAGATGTCGACGACGTGCATGGTGGAAGTGTACGAGCCTGTTTCTCTTGCTGAGGTACGCTTGCCTCGTTCGAGTCCGGGTCCGGAGCACCACATGCCTGAGCGGATGCGCATTCCAAAGCCGACCGCACGCCGGCTCAGTCTCTACCTACGCGAACTGAACGACAGCATCCAGGCGGGGCGTGTTCGCATCAGCTCGAAGCTGCTCGGCGACGCGCTCGGACTCACCGATGCACAGGTTCGCAAGGACCTGGCCTGCTTTGGGCAGTTCGGTCAACCCGGTGTTGGCTATCGCGCTGCGGATCTCTGTGCGCGCATCCGCCACATCATGGGGCGTGATCACGGCTGGAACATGGCGCTCGTGGGCGTCGGCAACATCGGCCGTGCAATCCTTGCGTACCACCGTTTCCAGGACGATGGCTTCCAGATCGTCTCGGCGTTCGATCAGTCGCCGCAGATCGTGGGACAGACCATCAGTGGCCAGAAGGTCCTGCCGATGGAGATGCTGCCGCAAGAAGTGCGCACCCGTGAGATCCGCATCGGTGTGATCGCCACGCCCGCTGAGACAGCGCAAGAGGTGGCCGATCGACTGGTCGACGCAGGTGTCGAGGGCATCCTGAACTTCGCGCCGAGAAGGCTCAACATGCCGCCGCAGGTGAGCGTGGGAACCGTGGACCTGACGGTGGCGCTCGAGCAACTCGCCTTCGAGATCTCGATCGTTCGAGGTCGCGGCACGACGGAAGTGGGAGCGAAGACATGCTGAGATGTAGTGCCCGGGGTGCGTTCGTGATCGGATGCATCGCGCTCCCTTTGGTGTTCGTCGGCTGCAATCGCGCGACGGTGTTGAACCCGTCACCCAACGACGCACTCCGCGCGGAGAATCAGCAACTGCGCGAAAGGGTCGATCGACTCTCGCTGCAAGTGAAGGAACTGGAGACGCGCCAGGCGAGTCGGCGAATGTCCGAAGCCGGGGCATCCTCGCGCACGCTCGGCGCAGCGAGTCAGGATCCGGTGATCGAAGCCGCCATCCCGCGGATCGCGAGCGTCCAGATCGAGGGCGCCACTGAGGTCGTTCGAGGGGCCGGTGGTACGAGTGCTCCTGCGACGCTGCGCCTCTGGGTCCTGCCCAAGGATGGCCAGGGCCGTTTTCTGCAAGTCGTTGGCACACTGAGGGTTGGGGTCGCCATCCTGCGTGCGGGCGAAAAACCGCTTGAAGTCGCCCAAGCGTCGTTCGGTCCGACCGCGGTGCGCGAAGCCTGGCGCAGTGGGTTCATGGGATCGCACTATGCCTTCGAGACAATTCTCACCGTTCCGCCCGAACACGCCACGACACCGTTGACGATTTCGATCCGGTTCGATGATGCGCTCTCGGGTCGTGCGTTCGAGGATGAACGGCAGATCGCCGCGCCGCGCGATGGCTCCGCTACCCTCTCGAACGACACGCCATGACGACGCGCGCCATGAACGATCCGACACTCGCCGCATCTTCGTTGTGCCACGACTCCGCGTCGAGCCGAACAGACACGGGGGCTGGCCGCCGCACCGGTCTCACAGGACTCGCCACGGCGCTGTTCTTCAGCACGCTCGTCGCCGGCGTCGGCTGTCAGAAGGCGCTCTTCCCCGAGAATCAGCCGCGCACGCAATTCGAGGCGTACGAGATCATGCGCCAGCGCTATGTGCCCCTTGAGGAACCCGATGTCTTCGGCACGCCTCGCCCAGCCATCCGCGCCCGATTGACACCCGAGCGATGAGCGGTCACGGCTCATCAACGCGGTCCGTGCGCTTCGCGCGCGAAATGCGAATGATCAGCGCGGCATCGCGCCGATACCGAGACATTCCATGAGTTCGCGCACCGATCAGATTCACTCGCGGAATCGCGCTCCTTCGAGTGGCCGCTCTCGGCGAGCTCGCTGGGTCTGGTCGCTCTTCGCAGCATCGATGACCGGAGTGGGTGGACTGCTGCTGCTGCTTGATGGCACGGCACCGCAATCGGTGCTGGCCACGACCTCGGCCGTCGTGCGCGGTGCAAAGGAACTGCGCCCCGACAGCGTGCTGCCGACTGGTGCGATCATCGATCGTGAGCGCTGGCTTTCGATCGTCATCCACCACTCGGGTCTGCCGGCCGGGAATGCGGCGAGCATCGAACGGCATCAGCAGGGTGCGGGCATCCTTGGACTTGGCTACCACTTCGTCATCGGCAACGGACATGGACTCGGAGATGGAGAGATCCAGGTGGGCTACCGCTGGACGCGCCAGCTTCCAGGCGCCCATGTGGCCTTGCGGCCGCGCACCGGCAGCGGGAACGCGCGCTCCGTCGATCTCAAGGTGGCCTCGCTGGCTGAGGTGAACGAACGGTCGATCGGAATCTGTCTCGTGGGCAACGGTGACCGTGGCTCATTCACGCCGCGCCAGATGCGAGAGATCGTCGCGCTTGTCCGATCGTTGCAGCGTGAACTCGAAGTTCCAGCGACACAGGTCTTCCTGCACCGCGATCTTGCGGATGTGACAAGCCCTGGCGAGCGTTTCCCCGCTGCTGAGTTCGAGTCGCAGCTGCTCCCATAAGTCCGGTCGGGCAGCAGGCGCCGAATCGATCGAACATTCGTTGAGGTGCCCGGAATAGGCAGAATGCCGACGACGTTCGAACCAGTGTTTGCAGCCCTGCAGAGTGATTACTACTATCCGAATGCATTTCGAACGCGAGGGGCACCTCGTTCCTGACGATGGCATGAGACGCTCGGTCTCACCGCCGAGTGCGAGCAGGATCCGGACTTGAACGGTCTCCCGCGGGAGACCCAAGAGACGTGTTGCCCCTATCGAAGGCGTTGTCCGTGACCGTCAAGATTCGCCAACCAACACCCATGTCTGCTGTTCGTGATTTGTTCGGATTCAAGGTCCTGGCACGGATCGGAGAAGGTGCAGCAAGCACCATCTACGCCGTGCAGGATCCACGGACAAAACAGGTCTATTCGCTCAAGCACGTCGTCAAGAAGAGTGACAAGGACGATCGCTTCATCGAGCAGTGTGAACTCGAAGCGTCGATCGGCGCGAAACTCGATCATCCGAGTCTGCGCCGCATCGAGCGGCTCATTCGCACGCGCAAGCTCTTTCGTGTGACAGAAGTCGGGCTGCTGATGGAGCTCATCGACGCTGCGACGCTCGATCGGCGGCTGCCGAAGTCGGCGGACGACGCGGTGCGCGTCTTTGCACAGGTGGCGCGGGGACTGGCGCACATGCATGCGCGCGGATTCGTGCACGGCGACATGAAGCCCATCAATGTCTTGGTCGCCGAAGATGGAACCGTGAAGGTGATCGATCTCGGTCAAGCCTGTGAGATCGGGACCATCAAGAAGCGCATCCAGGGAACGCCCGGATACATGGCACCTGAGCAGGCGCATCGCGAAGCGATTACGCCGCAGACGGATGTCTACAACCTCGGCGCCACGATGTACTGGACCTTGGTCGGCGAGGTGATTCCCACAGCCCTTCCGCCGAAGGACGACAATAACAGTCTCTACAGCGGCGCGGTCGATCCTGACATGGTGAAGCTGCCGGCAACGCCGGTACAGCGCGCTCAGGAAGGCGCTCGCCGTGCCATGACATTCCCGATCCCCCAAGCGCTCTCCGACATCATCATGGAGTGCATCCAGGTGGCGCCGGGGGATCGCATCGCGAGCCTGGATCTGGTGGCGGATCGGCTCGACGCCCTCGCCGCCGATCTGCGCCAGGGCGCACGCGCTCCAGCGAAGTGAGCGCCGTTACGACTCGTCCCCGTTGCCTTCGACTTCAATCAGCGGGATCTTTGCTTCATCGAGCAGCGAGCGGCTCTTCGCGATGCTGTCGTTCCAGTGCGCGTCGTCGCTGCTGACGCGGCGCGTCACGACTGCCGCGATGCCGCACTGGATGATCGCCAGCGTGCAGTGCACGCACGGGCTGAAGGTGGAATAGAGCGTGCATCCGGTTGGTGCGACGCCGTTGCGCGCGCACTGAACGATCGCGTTCATTTCGGCATGCACGATGAGGTCGTACTTCACCGGTCGTTCGAGTCGATCGGGCCGATCTTCAACGCCGCGCGGCAGGCCGTTGTAGCCCGTCGCGATGATCTGGCGGGACGGCGTCACGATGATGGCACCGACGCCGCGTGACGGGTCCTTGCTCCATTGCGCAATCGAATCGGCCAACTCCAGGAATCGATGATGCCAGCGCAACCGGCGCGCGCCGTCAGTGGCGATGGGGAACGGCGCACTGCGGAGCGCGCTCGCAGGTGGTCGAATCGAAGCGGGATGTTCAGGTGCGCTCGACATGCGTGCGCAGTATCCTGCAATCGTCCGCCGCGTGGTGGATGTTTGCTCGTTCGGAGGAAAGCGGTCGAATTCCGCTGCGAACGCGTCACCGTAGGTCGGTCGAAGCCCCGCAGGCCACGATCGACGAGCCGGGTCGACCAACGAGCAGGCTCTCGAGTCCGTCGCCCTCGCGCCAAGGGCCCAGGACCGGTCGAGCCGCCGCTGCGCGGATCGAACGGAACTTTCTGCCAAGCGCACCAAGGGTGGTCATCGGGTTGCTAGGGGACCCCGAGTCGCTGGCGCCTCGCGATCGCGCCAACAGGAAGGTCTGTTCGATGTCCGTCTCGTCCCTTCGGTTCATCTTCGTTGTTTCAGGCGCGATGTTGATCGGCGCGCCGATTGCGTCTGCCGGAATCGTCGCCACGCTCTCGGCGGGCACCGGCGCGAGCCTCTCAACCATTCAGATCGACTTCTCGAATGGCAACGGCTACTTGCTCGAGTACCGCTGGGATGGCGCCGCCTCCGGGTTCTCCGCGCTGGAGACACTCGACTCGCTCCTACCGGAATTCACGCTCGACTACGACGAGACCGTCTTCGGGCCGCTCGTGACCGGACTCGGTGTCATGGCGGACTACGAGTACGGAAACGGTGATCAATGGCCGAAGGTGGAGAACTACTGGCACTACTGGGTCAAGGACAGCGGCGACTGGTCATTCGCACCGGTCGGTGCCGCGAGTCGCACGCTCTTCGATGGCAGTTTCGACGCGTGGGTCTTCGGCTCTCCGCAGCGTCCGCAGCCGGTCCCTGCGCCGGCAGGGACACTGTTGGCGCTTGGTGCCGCCATTTGCCAGAGGTCCCGCCGACGAGAGAACTGAGTCCGCCGCCGTCGGCATTGCCAATCTCAGAAATTCGCGACTTCGTGTGTCACGAGTCGACGCTCGGCTTCGATACAGATATCGAGGTAGGAGGCGCTCTGCGCAGATGGGCTGCGCGCACTCACCTCAGTGGCCTTCGATGGCCATTGCCGCTGTTTCGGCGAACGGCGGCGGGCTGGCATCGGTTTCCCCTTCGAAGGGGCGCATGGACTGCGACTTCTACCCCGTACCGTCGAAGAGACCCCTCCCCTGAGCTCTCTTTGACGGTTGAACCTCCGTGCGAACCGACGGAGGGGAGGCCGATGCCAGCCTGCCTTTGTAACGGGGGACAGCGTTTGTAACGGGGGACAGCCTCCCTTAACAATCGGCGGCCGATTGTTAAGGGAGGCTGTCCCCCGTTACAAACGCTGTCCCCCGTTACAAAAGGCGGTTCCAGTCAGGCAGCCGGCTTGGCGGGATTCGGCGTCAGTCGATCGAGCACGCGATCGATGAGACCGTACTCAAGCATCTCGGGCGCAGTGAGCCACTTGTTGCGTTCGCAATCCTCTGCGATGCGCTCAGGCGTCTGGCCGGTCGCCTTCGAGTAGAGCTCGTAGATGGTGGCGCGCATGCGAAGGATGTGCTTCGCTTCGATCTCGAGATCGGTCGCCTGGCCCTCAAGCACACCGGAGATGAGCGGCTGGTGCATGAGGTTCTCCGCGTTCGGCAGCGCGAAGCGCTTGCCCTTGGTGCCGCATGCGGAGATCACCGAGCCCATGCTCGCAGCCTGACCTATGACGTAGGTCGCCACTTCGCACGGCACGAAGTTCATGGTGTCGACGATGCCAAGGCCCGCCGTCACGCTGCCACCCGGGCTGTTCACATAGAGACTGATTTCGGCTTTCGGATCATCATTCGCCAGGAAGAGCAGCTGCGCGATGACGAGATTCGCCATCTGATCGCTGACCGGACCACCCACGAAAATGATGCGGTCCGTCAGGAGCCGCGAGTAGATGTCGTAGGCGCGTTCGCCGCGGCCGGTCTTCTCGATGACGATGGGGATGAGGGTCATGGCTCGTGTGCGTGCGCGGAGGAAGGCCTTGCGGCTGCCGTCAGTTCTTGGGTGGGCCCTTTACAGGGAAGCTCGCGACCTCGTCGACGAGCCCGTAGGCCTTCGCCTCTTCGGCGGAGAAGAACTTGTCGCGCTCGCCATCCTTGGCGACGCGCTCGACGGTCTGTCCAGTGTGGCGGGCGAGAATCTCGTTGAGCTGCCGCTTGTCCTTGATGATCTGCTCGGCTTGGATCTGGATGTCGGTGGTCTGCCCGCCGACGCCTCCCCACGGCTGATGAATCATCACCTTCGCGTGCGGAAGGATGTAGCGCTTCTGTGGATGGCCTGATGCCAGCAACAGCGCTCCGCCGGAGTACGCACGGCCGATGCAGTACGTCGCCACCTCGCTCGAGATGTACTGCATGGTGTCGTAGATGGCGAGCGTGTCGTCGACATTGCCGCCAGGAGTGTTGATGTAGAAGTTGATGTCCTGGCCGCGCTTCTGGTTTTCCAGATAGAGCATCTGCATCATCACGCGTGCCGCGGAGGAGTAGTTGATCTCCCCGATGAGGAACACCACTCGGTTCTCGAGCAGCAGCTCGTCGATGCTCATCTCGCGCGTGCGCTGATACGTGATCGCGTTGCGCAGCGGCGGAATGGAGAGCAACTCGTCGGTCGTAGGCATGGAGCGGCGGATCATAGTCATTCCTCGAACGCGATGCCGATGTCTCCGTCGGGCAAAGGCTTTGGAGCGCGCGTGCGCTCCGCATCGAATTCGTCCGAATGCGCCGGCAGGTTGAGCGTCATGCGCGTTCCTCCACCCGGACGATCCGCATGCGCGACAGAACCGCCATGTTGTTCAGCGAGTTTGCGCGCCACGGCGAGGCCGAGCCCGGTGCCGCGCTGCCCCTTCGTGCTGCAGAACGGCTCGAAGAGGTGCGCGCGCTGCTCAGGAGAGACACCCGGGCCGTTGTCCTCGACGATGATCTCACACTGCGCCGATTCTGCAGTCTTTGCGGGCGAATAGAGCGTTCGAAGGGTCACGACGCCGATGCGGTCGGGCGCCGCTTCGATCGCATTCGTCACGAGATTGACCACCGCCTGATGGATGGCGGAGGCATCGTGTGGGATCGGCGGCATGTCCGGCGCGAGCTCGACTTCGAATCGGATCCGCTTTCGGCCGGCCGCGGCCGCGAGCAGATCGGCGACTTCGCGCACCGTCGTGTTGGGCTGATCGAGGTCGATGTCGAGCGGTCGGTCCTTCGCGTAGGCCAGCATGTTCAGCGTGAGCGCGAGCACGCGATCGAGATTGCGAGCAAGCACGGGCCAGCCTTCGCGTGCGCGATCCAGATCGCCGAGCTGGATCGCCATCTCAACGGCGTCGGCACCACCGCGCAAGCCCTGCAGGATGTTCTTGATGCTGTGACTGAGTGTGGCGATCGTCTCGCCGATGGCGGCGAGTCGCAGCGCGTCGGCGCCGATCTGCGCATGGCGGGCACCGGCACGACCTCCGCGCGCTGGCGCCGTTGCATCTGGCGTCGGCGGTGCCGAAGCACCGCTTCGAGTGGCGCTCGAACCGTGCGCCTCCGCGCCTGCGCGCAGCCGTGGGCCGCTCGGTGCATGCACCACGCGCATCACCGTGTCACCGCAGCGCACGCGATCGCCTGCGCGGAGTTGCACCACATCGAGCACAGGAGAGCCGTTCACGAATGTGCCGTTGCTTGAGCGAAGATCGCGCAGCCACCAATCTCCCGCGCTCGGTGTGAGTTCGGCATGGCGCCGCGAAATCGACTGATCCGTGAACGGCAGCGCTTCGGTCGAGCGACCGATCAACTGGGGTTCGCTGGGCGGGAGTTCGAAACGCTTTCCGGCGTCCGGTCCCTCGATGACCTCAAGGTGATTCAGGGGAGTGGCTCCGGCGCCGCCGATGGCGCGAGCGGATCCTAGGTAAGAGAGGTGCACCCCTCCGTCCGAATAACGAAGGACGGCCAGACAACGAAATCGGCGAAAGAGGCTGACACTTCGGTCGCGAGCGCGTCAAGAGAGTGGGATTGGGCACGGCGGCGGGTACCGAACCCGTCCAGGCCCTTCCGAGGGGCGGTGTCTGAGCCGCGGACGAGGATCGATCATCGGTGTGGAGACCGGCGATTGCTCCAAGTCGAAACGGGTTACGGTGTCGGGTGCCGGTCTTCCAGACGGCACCCGGCAGCGAACTCGGCGACACGCTCAGGACGCACACGGAATGACCTGCATCTTTCGGGCGCTTCGGGCCCGCCGCTCGTCGCCTCATCTCGATCGGGCCGCCACAATGTGTTCATGAAGGACCGACGCCCGTTTGCCAGCGGCGCGGTTCGCATCGTCTTCGCCACTCTGCGCGTTGACCGGTCATGGACGCCGCCTCTCGCACCAACCCTCCCGTCGTGAGCGACTCGTCGCCGAGCGCGCGGTCCGCGCAGGATGAACCCGGGGACGCGCCGTTCGCCGTGGCGGGCAATCTCAGTGACGATGCGCTCGCCGATGCGATCGATCGCGATGTCGCGGATCGACTCGTGCGTGGCCTGCCCGTGCCGCTGTCGCGTTTCATGGGCGCGATCGGCGAGAGCGCACGCCGACCGCTCTCGCTCGATGCGGCGATCGATGGCGCGCTGCGCGCGCTGGCCGCGAGTGGATCTTCGTTGACCGAGGCCGTCGGACACTTGGCAGCCGAGCACCCCGCACTGCGCCGTGTCATCGAATCGACCGCGACGATCAGCATGCTCTTCGGTCCGAGCGGCGCGGCGCACGAGGCGCTCGAGAGCAGTGGCGACGAGCGCCCGATTCCATCGCGATTCGGGAAGGCGCTCCCCGATGGCAAGGGACGCTATGAGCTGGTGGAGGCGCTCGGTGAGCGCCGACCGGCGCGTGTCTTTCGCGCCATCGATCATCTTCTGAGTCGACCCGATGCACAGGTCGAAGTCGTAGTCAAGACGCTCGGCCGCGCCGATGATCAGGCGCAGCTTGATGTGGCGATCGAAGAGGCGCGGCTGCTGCGCGTGCTGCGCCACGAGGCGGTCGTTGATCTCGTCGACAGCGGTGTGAGCGACGATGCCGAGGTCTATCTCGTCACCGAGTTCGTGCACGGCGCGTCGTTGCGGGATCACCTCGACGCGCGCGGTCGACCGACGCCCTCGGAGGGCGCTCGCCTCGTGGCGTCACTCGCGCATGCGATGGGCATCGCTCATCGCGCGGGCGTCATCCACTGCGATCTGAGTCCGGCCAACCTGATGGTCGATCGCGACGGGCGCGTGCGCATCGTCGATCTCGGCTCGGCCGCGCATGTCGACTCGACGCCAGCGCTCGATCGCGCACTGCGCGGCACGCCGGGTTTCATGCCGCCCGAGCAGGGTGATCCATCCGCTCGCGCGGCACGCACGCTTGATGTCTATGCGCTCGGCGCGGTGCTCTTCTGGATGCTGACGGGCCAGAGCGCGAATGGTCGCGACAGCAAGGAGATCGAGGCGCTGCTGCGCGGTCGTGCGGATCCGCGCGTGTGGCGGAGCGAATCGCTGCTCGCGGCCGGTGTGCCGCGCGGACTGGGGCGCATCACGCTCGCGGCGATCGACATCGACCCGTCGCGGCGCCCGCCGGACGCTGAGGCGTTGGCGCGGAGGCTGGATCACTGGCTCGAGGAGGACGCTCGTGCGCAGCTTCCGTGGCAGGATCAGGCACTGAGTTGGGCGCGACGCCATCCGCGCATGGCATTGCTGCTGACGATCGGCGCGACCGCCGTCGTGACGCTCTCGATCATGACGCTGTGGCTGACACCGCGGGAAGTGCCACGGCGCGGCGTTGCGTACACGCTCATGACGGCGCGAAGCGACCGCGCGCAGGCCTATGCGATGAGTCGCTACGACCGCTCGCTGCGCATCGATCGCGACGAAGCCCGCGCGTTGCTTGCATGGTTGCCGCAGATCCTCGGTACGGCGAGGGCGCCCGCTCCCGCCGTGCGCGAGTGGATGTCCACGCCAGAGGGTGCGCGCCTCGCTTCGCTGCTCTCCGGTCTGCAGATCATCGCCGGTCGGCACGGCGAGTCAGCACAGATCGACTCGTCGGTGCTGCGCGCGACGCTCGCGGTGCTGTTGCTCGCGCAGCAGCGCGATCCGGAACCGGGACTGCGCAGCGGCGGTACGGATCTCGAAACGCAGTTCTCGCCCGGCGATCCGATTCGCTCGATTGCGGAGAGCGTGCGGCGCGGCGCCGCGGCTCGCGCCGTGGGCGAGGGTCTGCGCACCGGGCGAACCAAGCCCGGATGGCCGGCGCCGGAGCGCGCGCTGGTCGACCTTGATCAATCGATCCGAGAGAACATCGTCGCGGAGCGCGATGTCATCGTTCTTCTGCTTCGCGAGCAGCGCGATCTTCTGGCGGCGGCGATGGCGGCGCGCTCATTGCGGCCAGCAGCTTCAATCGGATCGACTGAAGGCGCTGCCGCGCCGCCCCGGAATTGATGGAGAGCATCGTGGCGATCTGCTCCCAACTTGCGCCTGCCAATCGCGCCTGGAGCAGCGCGTGATCCTGGCTCGACAGTCCGCTGAGTGCGCCAAGCACGGCACCATGTTCGGCGTCATCGGGCAGCGCGTCGGTCTCAGCGTCGTCGAAGGCCTTCGGTCGCAACGACGGTTTCTCTCGATGTCGCAGCCATGTGACCCAATCTCGCCAACGCGTCGCAACGATTCGTCGACCGACGACCTGCGCCATGCGCAACGGTCCGTCGCTCGATCGGAACTCGACATGACCCGACGCCATCATCTGGTCGAGTCGGCGGCAGATCGTCGAAAAGACTTCGTCCGTGTCGAAGAGAGCACGCGCCGAGCCCGGGATCATGCGCGACAGGCGCCGCCGAATCACGGCGCGCTGGTCCATCAGCAGTCGCGCGACCGCCTCGCGATCGAGCGGCGCTCCCGAGTCCACCGGCACTCCTGGTTCCGTAGGCGGATCTTCCATGGGGCACCGTCAGCCTACGCTCGCAGCCGAGACGGCTCGGCCGCGTCCGCAGACTCGGCACGCAGAAACAGATGGAGCTCCGCATGAGACCGCGTGCAATTGTGCTCGTCATCGGCTTGGCGTTGGTGGCCGCGGCATTGGTCGTCGCGCTCTGGCCATTCGTGAGCGCGATCGGCCGCGCCGATGCGTCGTTGCAGGAGCCGCGTCGTCGTCTCCAGATCGACGCGTCGCCGAGCGACTCGTCGTTGCACCTTCGATTCACTCGAACCAACGGCGCAGTCGGTGACCTGCACTTCGTGCGCGGTCCGGACGGCGCGACATGGGTGCCGCAGGCGCAAGTCGATGCGCCGGGGGTCGTGCTCGGCGATGGCTATCCGGTCTTCGCCACGCCGCGATTCCTCGCCGTGCATGCGATCGATCCGCGGCAGGCGCTGCGCCCGATGTCGCCAGAGATCGCGCGCGAGGAAGCGGATGAAGTGACCGTCATCCGAGGCTGGGGTGGCGAAGTCGCCATCTGTCTGTGGCAGCACGACAAGATCGTGCGCGTCTATCTCGCCGGTGGTGTCTTCGACGCGCTGCGGAGCGCGGAGCAGCACACGAGTCATCGCGCGACCGCATGCGAGACGCTCGAAGCGCTGGCGTTGACTGCGCCAGCGGGCGCCACGCGCACCGCTGCGTGGGCCGCCACGCTCGCCGGCTGCTCGACGCGCCGCGCTGCAGCGTTGGAAGCGCTGCACAGCGACTGCGAGAATGGCGAGGCAACCGCATGCGATCTGTTGCTCGCTCGCTCGGGTGATGCGAGCGACCTCTGGCCCGAGATCGACGACTTCTGGAGATGGACGCTGGATCTCATCGACGCGGTGCGCGCCGATGGTGCCGGCGACAGCCTGATGCCCTCACCGCCTTCGGTGCCGAGATAATCGGCACGGTCGTTGCAGTCGTTGCAAGAGCGGCGATCGTAACCAGCCGATCGGCAGTGTGTTACGAACTGGTTTGCACACGCTGGTTCCGGAACGGAGTAGTTGGTGCTTGGCGGCCGCATGGCGGGTCGCCGAAAGGACCAACTCATGTTCAACACCACCAACAACCGTCTCTCGATCGCCATGCTGGCTGCGGCTCTGCTCGCGGGAGCGGCGCAGGCTGACATCTTCATCAACAGTGATCAGGTCACAATCGACGGCTTCAACGGCACCGCGGCTGCGGCGCAGTTCCGCATGTCCAACAGCAGTTGGGACATGGCGCTCGACAACGGGCTCGGCACTTCGAAGTCGGCGAACTACATCTCCGCCAACCTCGGCAACAACAACAAGCTCTCTGACCGGACCTACGCCTTCACGCTGACTCATCTTGCGGGTCAGGGATTCAGCTGGGAGCTGACTGACACCGGCTCGGGAAAGACCACCACCGATTCGTGGGGCACCTTCGATGTCAAGCCCGACGGCACCGTCAAATCGGCGCTCAACGGCCTGACCCCCGGCGCGAGCTTCAACACACTGCTCGTCGACGCGCGCTCCACTCGCAGTGGATCGAGCATGGAGTTCAGCAGACTCGCGTTCAACAGCGGTCTCTCGATCGCCGACGGTTCGTTCGTCGCGGGTGTGTTGACTCCATCCACCAGTGGACCTGGCGATGCGAAAGGCTTCTGGAACCAGACGCTCGTGTCGACCACTGATCTTGCGAAGTCCAATTGGTCCTTGACTGGCCTCTTCCATGGTCAGCGCATCGGCGGTGGCGACGATGACGCCGTTGGATTCAGCGTCTCCATGCGGAACGCGACCGTCACCATCCCGGCGCCTGGTGCATTCGCGCTGCTCGGTGTCGTGGGGCTACTCACCCGCGCTGGAAGTCGTAGATCGGACCGAGCGTGAGCAGTTGCGTGAGTTCGTCGAGCGCATCGCGGCCACGACGAAGCAGTTGAGGATCGGCGAGTTCGCTCGGCGTGAGCGTCTCCGGATAGTGCCGATCAACCCAGTCAAGCACACGGGCGTGCCGCTCAGCAGTGAGTCGCACGCCCGCATTCATGCGCGAAAGCTCGTGCTCAGTCAGCGGCACGCGCAGGCGCAGGCACGCAGGGCCGCCACCGTTGCGCATGCTCTCGCGCACATCGAGCATGATGGCGCGCGCGAGCGGATTCGAAGGATCAGCGATGAGTCGATCGATGACGGCGCGCGTCGGTGCGTGCTCCTGACATTCGTGAGGCGCGACGAGCACCATCGACCCGTCCGGCAGTGTGAGCAACTGGCTGTTGAAGAGATAGGTCTTGACGGCGTCGACCACGGAGAGTTCGTCACGCCGCACGCGCGCGACGACGAGGCCGCAGCCTGAGCTGGTGCCGAGCGCTGCCTCGAGCGCGCGGTGCAGCGCCGATTCGACCGCAGAGACGCCGCCGACGAATGCATCTTCGTGTACCAGGAGCAGCGAGCCGTTGCCGACGGAGATCACATCGTTGTGGAAGACACCTTGGTCGATGACATCGGGATTCTGCTGAGCGTGCACGACGCGCCCGCCTGCGATGCCGTGCGAGCGCGCGATCGCGAGTGAAGCGGAGAGGTCCTGCCGCGCGGGAAAGTGGCGCGGCCTCGGCAACGCGGCGTCGGTGGTCACGCCATGCACGAAGAATTGCACGCCTGGTGTGTCGCCGCCGTTCGAGACATCGTTCGTGAGACGCGTGTGATTCGCGGCACCTTCGTCACCGTACGGCCCTGTCGGCGGCAACGGTGCATGCACGACAAAGCACGACTCGTCGGCGAAGATCGACTCAAGCATGCGCGTCGTCGTCGGTGGTTCGATGCTGCGATGGAACATCGAGCGCAGATTCGCCGGCGTGAAGTGAACGCGACGGTCCTCGGCATCGATCGAAGGAGTGACGGTGGCGGCATTGGCCGCCCACATGGCGCTGGCGCTCGAAACGCACGCCAGCAGCGACGGATCTTCGCGTGCTGCGCGCTGTACGACCGCCTCGTCCGTGCCGGAGAATCCCAGGCGGCGCAGCGTCGGAACATGCGGCCGCTCGTGCGGCGGCAGATAGCCCTGCGGAATGCCGAGCGCTGCGACCGCAGCCATCTTTTCGAGACCCTGTCGCGCTGCTCGGCGCGGCTGGCTCACTGCCCCTTGATTGAGGCTGCTTGCGACATTGCCGAGGCTCAGCCCCGCATAGTTGTGAGTGGGGCCCACGATTCCGTCGAGGTTGAGCTCCGGCACGCGCGAAGTGTAACGAGCCGGCCCTCGTAGACTGCGTGCATGGCCAAGGCGCCTTCACGGACGAGCGGCGCAGGAAGTGCGGCAGGAGCACGAAGTGCGCGCTCCGCGCTTGGTGCGCTTGGCGCGCCTGGCGCACGAGTCGCGCGAGGCGCTCGTTCGCAGACGCCCGACGCGTCGATGCGGATCGTGGTGCTGCATGGCAAGGACTCCTTCCTGCGCGTCGAGCGCACGCGACAGTTGGTCGAGTCGCTGCGCACGGCGCACGGCTCGATCGACCGCTTCGAATTCGATGGCGCCACTGCGACATTGGCGACCGTGCTCGACGAGCTCCAGACCTACGGTCTGATGAGCACGCACAAACTGGTGGTGCTTGACGCGGCGGAGGCGTTCATGGCGTCCGAGGATCGTCGTCGCGCGATGGAGCGCTATGCGGAGCATCCGATGGCGGAGGCGACGCTGCTCATGCGCGCGACCGGGCAATGGCGGCCTGGCAACTTCGACAAACTGGTGGAGAAGATCGGCGCCGTCATCAAGTGCGAGCCACCGAGTGCAGCTGACGCGGCGACTTGGTGCCAGCGCCGCGCGGAGAAGGCACATGGCGCCTCGATCAGCGCCGAGGTCGCAGGGCTCTTGGTTGAGCAGATCGGATCGGATCTGGCGCGGCTCGATACGGAACTCGAGAAGTTGGCGACAGCCGCGGGCGGAGCGCCGGGTGCCGAGATCACGCGAGCACTCGTCGTTGAGTTCACCGGACTTTCGCGAGAGGAACAGGCGTGGGAGATCCAATCAGCATTGCTTGAGGGTTCGCCGCGTCGAGCGATCGAGAAGCTCGATGAACTGCTCACGGTGAGTCGCGCGCCCGAAGTGATGATCGCGTGGAGTGTGACGGACCTGCTGCGCAAACTCCATGATGCGGCGCGACTGCGCGAGCAGGGTGAGAACGATGGAGAGATCGCACGGGCACTGCGACTCTGGGGTCCGCAGCAGGCGATGGTGTTGCGCACCGCGCGAGCGCTGGGCAGCGCCCGCGCTGCGGCGCTGCTCGACACCGCGCTCAACACGGAGGTGCGCATGCGGAGCGGATTCTCTGGCGACGATCGCCGCACGATCGAAGGCGTGCTCGTCGAAGTGAGCGAGGCGATGCGATGACGCCGCTCTCTCGGTCGATCATCCTGGCTGTTCTGACCAGCGCGATTGTCGGCTGCAACGGCGACGGAAGCCGAGCGAACGAGCCGACGAGTGCCGGGGAACGCGGCGCAGATGCGGCGCTGGGTGCCAATCGCGCTCCGAACAGCGGCGCGTCATCGACACCGGTCGGCGCCAAGTCAGCAGAGCAGATCGCCTCGCAGGTCGAGCGCGACATTGCGGAGTACCAGCGCATGACGGCGGGGCGTCGGCCGGTTGCGTCGACGGACGAACCTGCCGACTCCGGCGCCATGACTGCGAACGGCGCGATGACTCCGCCACTTGCGGCCAGCGCGCCGGTTACGACGGGCCAACCCGGAGCGTCGAGCGCGGTCGGCGCAGGAGGCACACCAGGTCATGTCGGCTCGGCGACAGCGCGTGGAGTGGGTGCAGGCGCGCCATCGAACGAGAGTGCAGGTGGCCACGCGACCAACGGGACGGCCGCACTCGCTGCGCCAAGCACGGGCGACAGCGAAGACGGCGCGAGCGACGACCCAACGAAGCCGCGTCGCATTCTCAACACGCCTGATGCGCTCTCCGGCGCTGCTGCGGCTCTCTATCGCGACGCGACGCGAGCGGACACGCCGATGCGCTCACTCATGGCACTCGCCGCGCTTTCGATCGCGGAGCCCGATCGTCCGTTCAACGCCGAAGCGATGCCGGACTTGACCGAGGAAGAGCGCCGCACACTGGGGCGCTTCCACGGTTTCTGCCGAGATCTCGGCCTGCAACTTGCCACGAGCGATGACCCGGCGGCCGTCGCTCGCGCCGTCGAGCAGTTGGCGAGTGAGATTCGCGGCGAGCGCCGACTGCGCGTGCCGCGCGCTGATCTGTGCACGCGCGTCGACGGCTTCGGCGCCTTCGCGCCGATCGAGCCGCGCGAGTTCGTGGCGCACTCCGGCGCGCGATTCGTGCTCTATTTCGAGGTTGACGGATATCGAAGCGCCAATCTCAGCGGCGAAGGTTGGAAGACGGAACTCTCGGTGGAACTCTCGATCCTCTCCGAGCGCGATGGAGTGCCGGTCTGGCGGCGCGACTGGGAGACGATCACCGATCTTGCCGCGACGCAGCGGCGCGACTTCTTCGTGACGCATGTGGTAAGCGTGCCCAGCGCGCTCTCGGTCGGTGGCTATGTGCTGAAGGTGCGCGTGCGCGACGAACTCACGAGTGCGCTCGCCGAGTACGCGGTGCCATTCGTCATGGTGGCGTCGACGGGAACGACATCGAGTCCGGGCGCAGCCGGAGCCGCAAGCGAGAGCGCTTCCATTCCTCCACCCGCGCGATCGATTCCCGCGCGCTGAGTCGTACACTCGCATGCGTGGGCCTCAGCACTTCGATCTTTCTGCGCGCAGTGGTGATCAGTGCGACCGCGAGCGTGAGCGCCGCGCCTTCGACACCGCCGCTCGCACGCGAAGAGATGAAGCGCGTCAGCGCGTTCGTTCATGCGTGGTGCATCGAGTGCCATCAGGGCAGCGACGCGGAGGGTGAACTCGATCTCAACGCGCTGCTCACGCGGTGGAACGAGGTCGGGCATGCAGCGTCAACTCCTGGCCGAGAAGGCGAAGCGGAGACCGAGGGCCATGCGAGCGACCTGCAGCGCTGGATCGAGGCGCTGCAGCGCGTCGATTCAGGAAAGATGCCGCCGCGCAAAGCGCCGCAGCCGCCCGCAGCGGAAGTCGAGGCGCTCTCCACCGCGCTGCGCGAAGCGCTGCGACAAGCGTTGGACAGCGTCGAGTCGAAGCAGCCGGGCGGTGCTGCCGGTGCAGCCCGTGGTTTCGACTTCATCGAGAAGCGCGAGCAGCCCATCGTGCGGCGCCTCACGCGCGGTGAGTACCGCCGCAGCGTGCGCGATCTCTTCGGCGTCGACATCGACTTCGGTTCGCTGCTGCCGGTCGAGGATCCAGGCAACGGATTCGACACGGCGTCCGACGGGCTGAGCCTCTCGCCGCTCGCAGTCGAACGGTTCATCGAAGCGGCGGAGCGCGTCGCGTCCGCCGTCGCACCGGACGAAGCATCATGGAATGGGCGATGGTTCTTCGAGGGAACACAGTTGCAGCGCGCAGGCAGTGGATCGATGTCGGACGGCGCGCAGATGCTCTGGTCCGCCGGTCGCATCAGCGCCAATTGGCATGCACCGGCGGACGGTCGCTATCGCGTCCGCGTTCGATCGTGGGGGCAGCAGGCGGGGGAGGAGCCGGTGCGTCTTTCGCTGCGCGTTGAACCACGGCGCACGATCGCAACCTTCGATGTTCCGAACGAGCGTGACGATCCCCTGACGACCGAGCACACGAGTGAGCTCGTTGCGGGCGCCACGCGCGTCGATGTCGTTTTCTTGAACGACTTCTGGAAGCCCGATCATCCCGATCCGCGACGACGGGATCGCAATGCCGCCGTCGTCTCGATCGAGATCGAGGGCCCGCTCGGTCCGCCGCCGACGCCGAAGACGCTGGTGTTGCCGCCGGGCGCAGAGCTCGATGCTTCGCATGTCGCCGAGTTCGTGCGCGCGACGGCCACACGCGCGTTTCGTCGACCGGTGGAGGACCATGAAGTGCGCTCGCTGCTCGACATCGCTGGAGAAGGCGCGTCGCCGCGAACGCAGTTGAACGGCGCCATCGCCGGCATGCTTGCGGCTCCGTCGTTCCTGCTTCGCACTGACGCGGCGCTACCGAGTGGCTACGGCGCCGCAGCTCGACTAGCTGGCTTTCTCTGGTCGTCGGTGCCCGATGACGCACTGTTGCAGGCCGCCGCCGAGGGTCGACTCGACTCACCGGCCGAGCGCGCTCTCGAGGCGCGGCGCATGCTCGACGATCCGCGCTCTCGCGCGCTGGCGGAGGAGTTCGCCACGCAGTGGCTCTCCATTCGCGAACTTGATCGTCGAGTGCCGGATCCATCGCGATTTCCGGGCGTCGATGCCGCACTGCTCGCATCGATGCGCGAAGAGACGATCCGTTGGTTCGATGCGATGGTGCGCGAGCGCCGTCCCGTGCGCGAGGTCATCACATGCGAGTGGAGCGTGATGGACGAGCGACTCATGCGCCACGGTGGCGTCGGGCGCGACGAGGTGCTGAGCGCACCGGATGCCGACGGTTGGCGGCGCGTGCGCGTCGAGCGCGGCGGGGTGCTTCGTCAGCCATCGATCCTTCTGGCAACGAGCAATCCGACGCGGACGAGTCCCGTCAAGCGCGGTCGGTTCGTGCTCGCGGCGCTGCTCGATGAAGAGCCGCCGCCGCCTCCGCCAGGCGTGCCGCAACTTCCGGCCGACGCAGGCGATCACGGCGCATCGATCGCAGAAATGATGGAGCGTCACCGCAGCGATCCTGCGTGCGCTGCGTGTCATCGAAGCATGGACTCGATTGGCCTTCTGCTCGAGCGATACGACGCTGTCGGTCGCGTGCGCAACGCACCTGCGATTGAAGCGGAATTGCCAGATGGCCGGATCGTGCACTCGTCGGAGCAGTTGATGTCGGCGCTCGTTGCGGATGCCGCGCTGGCTCGGACACTGGCGCGACGGCTGTTGGTCTACGCCACGGGGCGGTCGCTTTCGCCGTCAGCGCGCGAAGCAAGCGACCATCTTGCGGACGAGCTCGGCGCCTCCGGGACCTTGCACGAGCTGATCGTGCGACTCGTCGAGCTCGGCGCTTTCCTTCCCGATGCAGGAGGTCCTCGGTCATGAGTCGCGCAGATCGCTTCATTCATCGACGAACCGTGCTTCATGGACTGGCTGCGACGGTCACGCTGCCACTGTTGGATGCCATGCTGCCGTTCGGTCGTTCGCGCGCGGCGGCGTCCGCGCTGGCAGATGGCGCGATCGGCCTTGGCGCGGGCAGCCTTGGCGCGATCGGCGTCGGCGCGGGCGCGCAGAGCGCGAGCGCACTCGGCGCTGCAGCAACGGGCGCCGCGCCGCGTCGACTCATCTGGCTCTTCATTCCCAACGGCGTGGAGGCGACTTCGTGGGCGCCGCGCGGCAATGGCCACGAGTGGAGACCGGACGGCATCCTCGAACCTATCGCATCGGTGCGCGAACATGTGAGCGTCTTCTCCAATCTCTGTCATCGCAACGCCAGCGCGCTGGGCGACGGACCCGGTGATCATGCGCGAAGCGCCGCGTGCTTCCTGACCGGTGTGCATCCGCGCAAGACCGCCGGTGACGACATCCAGGTGGGCGTGAGCGCCGACCAGATCGCCGCGCGTGCTCTCGCCGGCACCACGCGCTTCGACTCGCTGGAACTCGGGCTCGAACAGGGCATGGAGTCGGGCAACTGCGACTCGGGTTACAGCTGCGCGTACAGCGGGAATGTCTCGTGGCGCGGTCCCAGTACGCCCAACGCAAAGGAGACGAGTCCGCGCGAGTTGTTCGAGCGGCTCTTCGGCGGTGGGGCCCCACCCAAGGAACGAGCGCGCCGCCGCGCACTCCGGCAGAGCATTCTCGATCATGCGCAAGCGGACGCGGCGCGACTCGATCGCGCGCTCGGCGCCGGTGATCGTCGTCGCGTCGCAGAGTTCCTCGAAGGCGTGCGCGATGTCGAGCGGCGCATCGAAGCGGGCGAAGCGGCGCTTCCCGATCCAGCGGACTTCGGTCTCGAGGCGCCGCGCGGAACACCCACGGATCATCGCGAGCACCTGCGTCTCATGCTCGACCTGTTGATCGTGGCGATGCGCATTGACGCAACGCGCGTGGCCACCTTCATGTACGCGAACGAAGGAACGAATCGGCCGTACCCGTTCCTCGACATTCGCGATGGACATCACGACATCTCGCACCACGGAGGTGATGCCGCGAAGATGGAGCGCTTCCGTCGCATCGGCCGCTTCCAGGTGGAGGAGTACGCGCGCTTTGTGCAGAAGCTCGCGGAGACTCCGGATGGAGAGGGCACGCTGCTCGATCACGCGCTCGTTGCGTTCGGCGGTGCCATTCGCGACGGCAATCGACACGATCACGACGATCTGCCGGTGATCGTCGCGGGGCGCGGCGCTGGTGTGCATGTGCCCGGGGGTCATCGCGCGATGTCGACGGGCACGCCGCTTTGCAACCTCTGGCTCGCGATGGCGCGCAGCGCCGACTCGACGATCGAGCGACAAGGCGACAGCACCGGCGCACTGACGCTCAGCTGAGACTCGGCTGTGTTCGGCAGTCGCGCGAGCGACGCTTCGCTACAATGCGCCCGCTCGCGACGCGAGGAGACGCTTGGGAGACGTTCCAGAGACACCACCAGGCGACCCGCCCCCCGAACCAACCGGCCCACCGCCTGCGCCGACTGGTGCGCCATCGGGTGCGCCGACCGGTGCGCCGACTGGTGCGCCGACTGGTGCGCCGACTGGTGCGCCGACTGGTGCGCCGACTGGTGCGCCGACTGGTGCGCCGACTGGTGCGCCGACTGGTGCGCCGACCGGACCGCGGGGGCCCACCACCGCACTCACGGCTTCGCAAGGTCCCGGTCACGGGCAGCCTCTCCGCGGCCGCGCGTTCGTGGTCATGTCCATTGCGGCGCTCGGCGTCGTTTTCGGAGACATCGGGACAAGCCCGCTCTACGCGATCAAGGAGTGCATCGAGATCCATCTGCACGGCCAGGCGGTTCGCGTCCTGGAAGAGGATTTCATTCGGGGCATTCTCTCGCTCGTCTTCTGGTCGATCGCCATCGTCGTCAACTTGAAGTACCTGACAGTCGTCATGCGCGCGACGAACCGCGGGGAGGGCGGGCTCTTCGCGCTCTTGGCACTGGTGCCACGAAGCTTGAGCAAGCGCGGCTCCAAGACGGTTGCGTTCCTGGCGGTGTTGGCGGCGTTCGGCGCGGGACTGCTCTTCGGCGACGGCATCATCACACCGAGCATCTCCGTGCTCTCCGCAGTCGAAGGGCTGACGAAGATCAGTCCTGTGCTCGAGCCTGCGATCGTGCCGGTCACGCTCGCGATTCTGCTCGGGCTCTTCACGCTGCAGCAATTCGGTACGGGGCGCATCGGGCGCGTCTTCGGTCCGGTGATGGTGATCTGGTTCCTGACGCTGGTCGCGCTCGGACTGAGTGGTATCGCAGAGAACCCCGGCATCTTGACGAGCATCAACCCGTGGTACGCGGTGCATCTCGTGAAGACCGCGCCGTGGGAAACGTTCGTGATCCTCGGCAGCGTGTTTCTTGTCGTGACGGGCGCAGAGGCGCTCTATGCCGATGTCGGCCACTTCGGATTGCCGTCCGTGCGCTTGGCGTGGTATGTCCTGGCGGGTCCGGCCCTGATCATCAACTACTTCGGTCAGGGAGCGCACCTGCTCGCGGCTTCGCAGGCATCACCGGAAGTGCTCGAAGCGGCGATCATGAATCCGTTCTACGACATGGCACCGACGGCGCTGCGCATCCCGCTCGTGGTGTTGGCAACGACCGCGGCGATCATCGCAAGTCAGGCGATGATCAGCGGTGTCTTCAGCGTCACGCGACAAGCCGTGCGACTCGGCTATCTGCCGCGAATTCAGATCGTGCACACCTCGCGCGAAGCCGAGGGTCAGGTTTACATTCCGTCGATCAACAGCCTGATGGCGGTCGGTTGCGTCGTGACGGTGCTGCTGTTCCAGAGCAGCACGAGTCTGGCGGGGGCCTACGGAATTGCGGTCGCGGCCGACATGTGCATCACGACGGTGCTCTTTGCCGTGGTGGCGCGACGATTCTGGCGATGGCGGCGCCGGTATGTCATGGCGGCGGCTGCTGCGTTCTTTGCTGTCGATCTGCTCTTCCTCGGCGCGAACATCCTGAAGATTCCGTACGGCGGTTGGTTCGCGCTCGCCGTTGGTTTGGCCGGCGCAATGGTCATGCTCACCTGGATGCAGGGCTCGTCGCTTGTCGCGCGCAAGATGCTCGACGATACGCGCAACATTCATGTCTTCCTGGCGACTCTCTGGTCTCAGGTGGTGCCGCGCGTTCCCGGCACGGCGGTCTTCCTTGCGGGCAATCGCAACACGCCGCACTCGCTGGTCGCATTCGTGGAGCACTCGCATGTGCTGCATCAACAGGTGATCCTCTTGAGCGTCGTGCCGACGAGCCTGCCCGTCGTGCCCGAGCATCGCAAGCTTCATGTCGAATGGCTGCCGGACGGCTTCTGGCGCGTGACGGTGCAACTCGGATTCATGGAGTCGCCCGACGTGCCGAAGATGCTCGATCGACTGCGCGCGCATGGGATCACGTGGCATCCCGACACGACGACGTACTTCTCGCGGCGCCTCGTGGTGTTGCCGACGGGCGACACGGGCATGGCGCGATGGCGCAAACGGCTCTTCGCGAGTCTCTCGCGGGGAGCGACCGACTCGATTCGCTTCTTCAACCTGCCGCCGGAACGCGTGGTCGAATTCGGAACTCAGGTCGAGATCTGAGGGGACGGGGGGACAGCTTTGTAACGGGGGACAGCCTCCCTTAACAATTGGCCGCCAATTGTTAAGGGAGGCTGTCCCCCGTTACAAAGCTGTCCCCATCAGCGGACGACGAGAACCGGACACGCGGAGTGGTGCACGACATCCTTCGCGATGCTCCCGAGCAGCACGCGCACGGCGCCCGATCGCGGCTCGCTGCCGACGGCCACAAGATCCACTTTGCGATCCGCAGCCGTGTCGGAGATCGCTTCCGTCGGCGTGCCCGGACAGACGAGTCCCTCGATTCGGATTCCATGACCGCCCAGCTCCTGCGTGAGGCGCTGAATACCTTCGCGCGCCGAATCATTGACCTCCGCCACTTCGACGAGCGGCATCGCCGGCGCATCGGGTCCGACGAACGTGAGCGGAACTTGCGTTGCGGCGAGAAGCAACAGCTTGGAGTCCGCATGTCGCTCGAGCAGTCGAAGAGCCCAGTTCGCCGCCCGCTGTGATGGATCGTTGAAGTCGACTCCGACGAGCGCCGTTCGGAACGCGACCGGGCGCTCGCCGTCGCGCGGATGAACGACGAGCAGCGGGATGCGCGAATGTCGGAGCAGCTCATCGGCAACGGAGCCGATCAGAAGTCTCTTGATGATGCCGTGCCCGTGCGTGCCGATCACGAGCATCTCGGCGCCGACGCGCTCGGCCGTCGACAGCAGCACTTCCGCCACGGGACCCTTGGCAGTCTCGATGTCGACACGAAGCCCCTCTGCGCGGATCAGCGCCGCGATGCCTTCGAGCCCTCGTCGCGATTCGTCCTCCGACAAGTGGTGATCCGCCGCGCTGCCCATCGCATGGATCAAGATCACTCGCGCGCCATGCAGCGCTGCGAGACGATGTCCCCACGCCACCGCCACCGACGCGGGCTCCGAAAAGTCCGTCGCAATGGCCACGGTCTTGAGCGGCGTGAGGTCCATGACTCGCATTGTGCCATGGGAGTCGCCGATACGCTGATCGCATGTCTTCAAGCCTGCGGGCGCGCGCCACCATCAACGCCGCGACGGCGCGGATCGAACGCCGCGCGGCAGCGGCAGCCGTGGTCGTGGCGGTGCTGCTGACATCGACCAAGCTTGTCGCGTGGCGCGTCACCGGAAGTAGCGCCGTCTTTTCCGACGCGCTCGAGGGGCTGGTGAATGTGGTCTCGTCGATCGTGATGCTCTGGGCGATTCACCAAAGCCATCGTCCGGCCGATCGAACGCATCCGTACGGTCACGGTCGATTCGAGTTGCTCTCGGCCGCGCTCGAAGGCGGCATGATCGCGATCGCGTCGCTCGTGATCATCTGGCGCGCGGTGGAGGTGCTCGCCACCGGTGCGATTGAACTCGCGTCACTCGAGACCGGCATCGTGTTGCTCTCCGCGACGGTGCTCGCGAACGGCGGCGTTGGTGTGTGGCTGCTCGCGCTGGGGCGTCGGCATGGCAGTCCGGCGCTGAGTGCCGACGGCAAACATCTGCTCTCGGATGCTGTGACGACCGGCGCGGCCATTCTCGCGCTTGTGCTCGTGAGAGTGACGGGGTGGATGTGGATCGATCCCGTGATCGCGCTCATTCTTGGTGTGGCGATTGGATTGATCGGCGTGCGCGTTGTGCGGCGATCGCTCGGCGATCTCGTCGACGAACAGGATCCGAGAGACTCGCATCAAATCGAATCGATGCTCGATGGCCACTGCGGCGACGCGGGCGCCGAGCCGCGCATCTGCTCCTGGCACAAGCTCCGCGTGCGGCATGTCGGACGCGAGCATTGGGTCGAGTTCCATCTTTGCGTGCCAAGTGACATGGATGTGCGACGCGCGCATGACGCAGCGTCAGCGATCGAGCATGAGATCGAGAGCGCGCTTGGTCCCGGTGATGCGACGGCGCACATCGAGCCGTGCGACGATCGCGACTGCGCGCGATGCGGCGAGCGCACTTCGCAAAGCGCGCCGAAGGCTCCGGCCTCGGCCACGAACGCTGGCGCGGCACCGGATGCTGCGGCCACGAGGCGACTCCGAGCGCCGCGAGACGGGAACCCAGAGTGAGCGACGCCCAGCGACGACCTGGTGTACTTCTTCGCGTGGTTCGCTTGACGCTGTTGCTCGGCGTCGTCATGCTCGCGCTTCGCGTGGGAGGTTGCGCTGAACGACTCTTCTATGTGCCGACGCGCGAGCCGACCCCGGTGCCGCGCGAGTTCGATGGCGCGCGGCTCGTGCGCTTCGAGTCGCGCGACGGAACAAAGCTCTGCGGCTGGTTCATCCCGGCGCAACGCGGCGTGAGCGACCCGAACGTGCACGATGCAGCTACCGCGCGAACCGATCGCGCGCCAACGGTGCTGCACGTGCACGGCAATGCCGGCAACATGAACGGCCACATCGGTTTCACCGAGTACCTGCCGTACGAGGGCTTCAATCTCTTTCTCTTTGACTACCGCGGCTATGGCGAGAGCGAAGGAACCGCGAGCCGCCGTGGTCCACTCACGGAGGATGCATCCGCCGCGCTCGACGCGATGCTCGCTCAACCGGAAGTCGATCCCTCGCGCGCGGCGCTCTTCGGTCAGTCGCTCGGTGGCGCCATCGCCGTGAATCTCATGGCGCAGCGCGATGAGTTTCGTTGTGCTGTGCTCGAGAGTCCATTCGCATCGTGGCGACTCGCGGCCGCGACGGCGCTCAGCGGTGGCGAGCCCGGGTGGGTGTCGCGCTCGCTGGCGTGGCTGCTCATTGACGACGCGAATCGACCGGTCGACTCGATCACATCGATCGATGTGCCGATTCTCATTGTGCATGGCGATGCCGATCGCATCGTGCCGGTCTTGCACGGGCGCCTGCTGCGCGATGCAGCGCCGGAGCGCGTCACCCTCATCGAGTTCAAGGGCGGCGATCACAACACGCTCTGTGACACACATCCCGAGTCACGGCGCATGTCCGTCGAGTTCTTGCGCAAGCACCTTGGTGTCACGGCGGCGAAGTGATGGACCGTGTCGGAAGCGCCCGCGCAGTCTGCCGCGCGGTCATCCCGCGGGCCGCTGTTGCCAAGTGCCCTGAACGGCCCATCGAGAGGCGGCCCGAACTGCTGCTCGAATCGTGGCCCGACTTGCTCATCGAATCGTGGCCTGATCGGCTCATCGAATGGTGACCCGATCGGCTTAATGAAAAACCCTCTCCGTGGATGAGTGCCAGGAGAGGGCAGAGGGGGGAAATGCGGGTTGATGAGGTCAAGGTGCCGAAGATCGCCCCTGACCTGACAACTCATACGCAGGACTGGGGGATGTTGGCCGCAGCACTCACGGAATTCTGTTGACCCACGGCCCTGGATCGCCTCGCGGGCAACACCCGTTGGCCGCTGCAGGTCGCGTTCCGTCTGTGTGAGTCGTTCGCTGGTCGTGGCCGACGCCTGCTCGCGGCCGCGCGTCGCGCTTCATCTTCTCAAGGCGATCGCTTCCGACCCACCGTTCAACCGGTCAGCGGATCCGCTTGAGAACGAGCACGCGATCGATCGACGCGCTGGGACCCTGATTCAGCCGATCGAGATCGTGATGGAAGTCATGCGTTGCGACGAGCCGAAGGCGCGGTTCGCTGCGTAGCAGTCGCCGTAACTCGCGCTCGTTGTATGTGCGGAAGTTCCAGCGTGACTCGAGTCGGCGCACACGATCCGAGCCGGCGTCCCGGACCGTGAGTCGGCAGCGCATCGGCTGCAGCCTGCTGACCGGGTCGGGCAGATCGTGGCGAAGCGTGTAGATCACACGCAGTCCTTCGCGCCGGCAATCCGATCGCTCACGAATCGGCTCGGTGCGGTCGTACTCGGCCAGGTGGAGTCCAAGCGCATAGATGCCACCAACGCGAAGCGCCTCGCAGACGAGCTGAAGGTGGCGCTCCGCACGACCCGGCTCGGTTGCATGAAGCAGCGACGAGTAGAGGCAGTGCGCCAGGTCGAACCGCCCTCGTCGTGCGCGAAAGTCGTCGAAGCGACCGATCGAGAGCTCGGTGGACATCCGCTTCGCCTCTGGCAACCGTGCTTTCGCATAGGCCAGTGCCTTAGGTTCGATGTCGAACCCGGCAACGGACCAACCACGACGAGTCAGCGCGTGAACGAGCCGTCCGCTTCCGCATCCGGGCTCCAGCACCTGCTTGCCGGGTGTTCCGTGCCGATGCGCGATTCCCTCGAGAAACACGACTTCCGCATCGGTCGTCTGATCGAAGACGAGGTCGTAGTACGCCACATCGCGATACCAGTTGAACGGCTCCCATCGGATCGCGCTGCGTGACGCGCTGCGTGACGAGCTGCGTGACGAGCTGCGTGTCGCGCTGCGTGACGAGCTGCGTGTCGCGCTGCGTGACGAGCTGCGTGAGGCGCTGCGTGACGAGCTGCGTGAGGCGCTGCGTGACGAGCTGCGTGAGGCGCTGCGTGACGAGCTGCGTGATGCGCCGCGGGCCGCGCTCTTGGATTTCCGCCGCGTCGACCGCTGGGTGATCATGGACCGCAGGCTACGACGAGCGCGCGAGATCACGCTCTGCCGATAGGATCCGAGCGTGGCACTCGACGCAATGTGGCTCGAAGCGGCCGGTCGGCTGCATCCCGTTGGCCTTCACTTCCCGCTTGCGCTCGGCGCGACGGCGGCATTAGTCGAAGCGTTCGCCTGGATTCGAAGGCGACCTGCTCCATCCCCGTCGGCTTTCACGCTGCTCTGGCTCGCCGCGCTCTCGGCACCGCTCGTTTCGGCCTCGGGCTGGTTCCTCGCTGCGTCAGAGGGCGACGATGGATCGACGCTCAACTGGCATCGCTGGACGGGCATCGCGTCGGCGATCGGACTCTTGGGCGCGGCGATCATGGCGACGGCTTTGAGACGGCGCTCGCGGGCCGCCGCGCTTGAGCATGTACCCGGTGGTGCCGAACTCCAGGTGCCGGCCGCGCTGAAGCAGACACGCATCTACCGCTGCAGTTTGATCTGTGTCGCTGCGCTGCTTGGTTACTGCGGGCATCTCGGTGGTGAGATGAAGTGGGGTGAGGGATTCACGACGAACAAGCTGTTTGCTGCGATGCGGGCGACGCTCGGTGCTCCTGGCGATGCGACCCCATCCGACCGAGGCACAGGGTCTGCGCCGCGTTCAGCGGAAGAGGCGGGCAGTCCCGAGGCTCCAGCGCTGGCCCGGCCGAACAGCGACGCGATTTCTCCCTCCGCGCAGGCCACCGGTTCGGATTCCGATCGGGTGCGCTTCGACCCGCGTATCCAAGCCATCTTTGCGGAGCGCTGCTCTGAGTGTCACCTCGGTGGACGGAAGAAGGGGAAGCTGTCGCTGACTTCGCGCGAATTGATCGTGCGCAGCAACGCAGATGGATTGATGATCGTGAAGGCGGGCACACCCGATGAGAGCGAACTCATGCGCCGTGTGCGGTTGCCCGAGAGCGATGACTCGGCGATGCCGCCTGAGGGTCCGAGGCTCACGGGGGCGGAGCTTGCGTTGATCCAACGATGGATCGACGGCGGCGCGCCATAAGGGATCGTCAGTCACTCTCCTTGCTCGGCTGCGCGGGGAGCTCGTCGCGCCATTGACTGAAGAGTCGAGTCGCTCGGCTCCATGATGGTGGCGGCACGGCGGTCCAGTGGATGACCACGATTCCTGTTCCCTGAAACGCCACCTCGATCGCTTCATCCATCGTGAGCCGCTTGCCTCTTGCTGGAGCAAGCGGAGGTTCGGTCGGCGGTGGCTCCTCGCCCGCACGCGCGAAGCCAGCCTCGATCGCGCGAAACGCAGCGTCGGACTCCGCTTGCTGGCGCTCTTGTTCGCGCTCCGCGAGTGCGACACCAAGGTCCGTGTGCCAGCTTGGAGGTGTCGGGTCGACCCCCGCAGCGCGCAGGCACGGCACAGACACCTGCTGGAGCGCACGAAGAGTGACACCCTGCTGACTCTGCGCTTCGGCCGCGATGGCCGCTGCGCGGCGCCGAGTTCGTCCCTCGTCGACTCGGCGCATGGCCAAGTCGAGCTGTGCTGGTTCGAGCGAGCGATTCGCAAGGCGCTGCGCCTCGAAGTCAGCCTGTTGGGCGTCGAATTGTTGACGCTGCTGTCGCCAGAGTCGCAGCGTCTCGTCCGAATCAAGGGCTTCCCGAACAACTCTCTCGATCGTGACCGACTCGCCCTGAGCGCCCGTGCCGCATGGAGTGAGCAACTCAGGCACGAAGCCGTTGCCGAAGAGCGGAGCGAGGCTCTTGATGCGCTCCTGCACTCCGCGCGCGACCTGGTCGACGAAGTCCGGGTCCTGGCCGCGCAGCGCCTCGCGCGTGTAGGCGATGGCGACGATTGCAGCGCGGTTCGGCCAGGCCTTGATGGTCGCCAACTCGGCGCCACTCGGATGCTCGAGCCGCGGGAGTCGATCGACGGCGATTCGCAAGCCTTGCTGCAGCCACTCGATTCCCTCCGGGCTCCGATCGCGACCGTCGCTTACGAACGGCCAGCGCTCTGCGGCGATGACTGCCTTCAAGTCTCCACCGAGTCGAGCGGTCACCTCTGGCGGGAGCGCCGGCAGCCCCCGAGCGACCTCCGCCGCTGTCTGCGCGAGCGCCGTACGCGCCGTCGCATCGAGCGTTGGTGCCGAGCGGATAGCGCCCGCCAGCGTCTCCGCCAGCGCATCATCAGCGCGACTGCTGCAGACCATCACGAGTGGCGCCGTGATCGCGATGAACATGAGGAACGAGATGTCGAGGCGCCAACGGCACGGTTTCATGGAGCGACTCCGGTGTTGAGCACTTCGAGCACGGCCTGATCTACGCGCGCGTCCCAATCGGGGTGCGGTCCGTCTCGGATCGGAGCCGTGTCATCGCCGCGGGCCCATCCTTCAAGTCGCGGCGAGACGCGTGCGATCCATTCGATTCCGCCCGGAGGGAGTCGTTCACCATCGAGCGAGCGGGCGAGCAGCAGCGCCAGTCCCCATCGTCCGCTCACGATCAGGCGCGCCATCTCCGAAATCGCCTCCTCCGGAGGGAGCTGGACGACGAGCGCGATCCACGCCGGGATGGCTAGCTGGATCGCGGCCTCGGGCCTATCGAGCGGGCCGGCGAGCTCCTCGATCCACGCCTGTGCGTTCATGACCGCCCATCGCGGTTCGACGCCATCCTGCGATAGTCGTCTCGCCATCGTCGACATTGCGAGGTCGTGGGCCGGAGCATCGTTCGTGCGAACGGCTCGAAGCAGGTTCGCGCGCAATCTCCAACGAGCCACCAGCGGATCGATCTCGCCGAGCACTTCCTGATCCGTGAATGCTGGAGCCTCTCCGGCGGCTAGTCGCTCTGGTGCAGTCGCCAGAATCGCGTCGCGTCGCGCGACGGCGTCGATGACCATGGGCCAAGCCGCATCGATCCGCTCGAAGACGCGTGCGGCGCTTGGTCCGATCAGAAAGGGACCGAACGCAGCCTGCGACAGAAGAGCACCATCAGAGAGCAGGGAGATCGCGGCAGGCAGTGCGAGCGTGGCGCCACTGTCGAGCGGAACCTCGAGCCTGTCCCGAGCGCTATCTCGAGCGATGTCCCGAGCAGTGTCCTGAGCAGTGTCCCGAGCGCTGTCCGGCGGCCGGAAGTAGAGGTCCGCTTCGAGTCCGCGCACGAACCATTCGAGCTCGGTGCTGGGAATCACTTCAGCGCCGCCGACCACGCTCGCGCCCATGCGCGCCTGACCGACGAGGCGATGCGCCGTTTCGTAATGAAGCAGGACCACCGGCTGCCAGATCGTGCACCGAGTGATCTGCGCCGCGCTGCGTTCCCATGCGGCGCTTCGTATGCGGTGGTGGGATTCTTGCTGTGCCGGCGCATCGTCGCCGACCAGCAGTGAGTCCCCGGTCGGCGAGCTCGTGCGCTCCGGCGATCGAGTGAGCACACTCGCACCGATGCGCAAGCCATCGAAGAGGTCATACACATCCGCGGGATTGACGAGTCGTGGGCTCGATGATGAGAACTGCTCGCTCCGAGTCATCTCACTCGGCAGCATCGATGTAATGGTCGCGCTCCGCGGTGTGAACTCGATCTTGAGATTCTCCGGGTTGAGCGGAAAGTCGAGTCGACGCTGGGCAAGGAATGGCTCGAACCAATGCGCTCGGGCGGAGATCGAGTCGCCTTGGAGCCAGCCGTGCCAGTGAATCAGCGCAGGGAAGTCGTCGCCGACGGCGCCGACTCGCTGCGATCGATAGGAGAAGCCGGTCCCGGAGGCCGCAGCCTCCTTCCAGCTTGCGCCGAGCGCGTCGATGGCCGCGCCCGCGCCATCCGTCGGCGTGAGCAGTCGCAGTTCGCGATCCTGGTAGTCGAACCGCAGGAGTGCGAGCGGCTCGTGCTGGCGGTCAAGGCACAGCTCGAGCAGGAGAAGAAGCGGGGCGAGTGCAGAGTCGACGGCGAGCTTGCGACCAAGGAGCGGGCGGCGGTCCGTGGAGGCCTCTTCCTCCGCCCGCTCCCTGAGCATCTTTCGCATCGTCAGCCGAGTTGCGGAGATCACCTTTAACTCGTGCCGAGCCGTCGAGGCCTGAGCGCTGCGGGCCAGCTCGTTGACTTTATCGAGCTCCTGTGCCGCCGCGCCCTGCGCGATACCCACCATCACCGTCGCCAGCACGACCCAACCCGACCCCGGCCATGCGCGAAGGCGCCGCCGAACCTTGGACGCACCCCGGTTGCAGGGGCGCTTGCTGTGCGGTTGGGCGATGGGACGGGTCATGGAGAACTCCAAGAGAGGTGAATCGCGCTCAATCGACGGTCAAGGAGACACTGCCGGCGGTGGCAAAGGAGCTCGATCCTCCGTCCGCGACCGACGCACCGCCGCTCACGGACACCGAACCGAACGCGCGCCGAATGACGGGCTTGTTTGTCATGGCGCAGTAGGTGCGATTGGGTTTGACGGAGAAACTTGCTGACCCCGAGGCGCTGCCCACGCCCTCTGCTTCCCATTGGTCCTGGCTTGAGAAGGAGCCTTGAATGCTTGGCGATTCGATCGAGATCGAGACCCCGATGTTCCCGCTCACGGTGACCTTGCTCGATGCAGAGTTGAATTGCGCCTTGGCCGTGAGTCCGCTGCTCATCTCAGCGTTTGCATCGCCAAGCGATGCGCACATGCCGCTCATGCTGGAACTGGCGCTGGCGCTGCAGCCTTGATTCGCGGTTGTCGAGACGGCCACAGCCTGTGTCGCATCACCACCCGCCGCGATTGAGACAACCCGCGGGCACGCGGGAGCGGTGCCCTCCCACACTTCCCTCTCTGAAGAGAGGTAGGAAGCGCGCGCCGTCTGAGACACAGAAGAGGTGTCGCAACCGATGAAGCAAACGCTTCGGCCCGACGCGCGCAAGTCCACAGTGGCCCGGTCCGCCGTGGCGGAGAGGCTCTTGCTGACATCGAACCGACCGATGTGGAGCAGCATCTCGATGGGCTGCTCCGGATCGAGTTTGACCGTTGGCACGGCGCGCACCCAGGATCCTGGACCACACGGGCACGGGAGTCCGGGTCCCATGCCGCCACCCGGATCGCTTGGCGCGTCGCAGAGGTACTCGACGAAGGGAGGACAGGGCGGTGTGCCGTCGGACGATTGCGTGCTGCCGCCGCCCGTGTCAGCGACCGCTCCCGCACAGACTGCCAGTCCGCTGAAGATCGCGGCGGTCGAGACCCGCGCGAAGATGCGGCGCACCTGCAGGACGACACCATCCACTTGCATTCGATCGTTCATGAGAACCCCCAGAAAGAAGAAGCACGCTCGGACGCATCACACGACGCTCTGACCGAGCGTGAGGGGGAAGGTAAGCCACGCTTGTGCGGTTGCCGCCGATCACTCCCAAATTTCGTCGAGCTCTGCGCGCCGATCGACCCGGGAGCAGTTCGTGTCATTCGCCGCAGTCCACTGCGAGCACGCCTCCATCGGGTTCTGCACCGCAATCAGTCGCTGCTTATGCTGCCTGCGCCTTGGCATCATGTCGGCATGGCGATCGGTTCGTGCTCTCGCTGGCGAACGGACGAGCACCTGTGCGGCCGCGTCGAACATTCGGCGGACTTCTTGGAGCGCAAGAACCGGTGCCCGATCCCACAGATACCAAGTCGCGTGTTCGCAGGGATATCCAGTGCATCGGTTGCAGCTACTCCCTCAACGGTGTTGCGCGCAATGGCCGCTGTCCCGAGTGCGGACTCCTGGTTTCGGCTTCGCTCATGATGTTGCCTGCAGTCCTTCCAACGGCGAATCAGGACGATCATCGTCGGCGGCGGGCAGTGTGGGCGGCGGTACTACTCGGTTTGACGATTCTCTGGCTCATCATTGCGGCGCGATGGCTGCTGTGACCAGCATCGGGCGAGCCGTGGGAACAGGAACGCTGTGACGCTCACGCGGAGCAAAGTGGCACACTGGTTGATCCGCGCGCGATGGATCGCGGTCATCACCGTCGCACTCTTCGTCGGCCTTCGAGTGGGCACCTCGTGGCAGTGGATCGGATGGTTCCATACCTCTGGCACTTCGATGCAGACACTTCGTTTCGGTGATGGAGCGATCACACTGACTTGGGGTCCCGATCCATTCGCGCCCGACATTCCGGGATTCGGGCAACACATCAGCGGAGCGGATCTCGATGGTGAAACCTCCGAGGTGTACAACGCGGTCGCTCCCCGCTCGAACCTCTCGATACCACACTGGCTGCTTGCCGCACTGTCAGCAGCTGCGGCTCTCGGTGGATTTGCGCTGAGACGATGCCAGTTGGACGATCACTTGCGTTGTCAGGAATGTGGGTACCGGCTGCCAGCATCCGGCCGCTGCCCGGAGTGCGGGACATGCGTACGCATCAGATTGAGCAGTGGCAAGGGGACCCTCGGAAGCAGTAGCATGGGGTCCGGCCGCTTGCAGGGACGAAACGACATTGGACCGAGGGCTTCGACGCTTGACAACAGACAAAGATGACGGCGTTCCGCTGCCTCGTTATGTGATTGTGTTCCGCGTCCTTATCGTCTTGGTTCTACTGGCGAGCTGCGCCGCGAGCTCATGGTTGGCGTGGGCAACGATCCATGCCTTCGGGCCTGGTGTTGCAGGTCGATAAAGGAAGGAGCGAGCGACCCATGCGTAGCACGCTCATTCTTGTGGTGGCTCTGCTGACAACGCTGCCAGGGTGCAGCAACTGGCAAGTGCTTGAGTTTGAGGGTGGTGCCATCGGTGGGTCTCTGCGAGCGCCCGCCAGCTCTCGGTTTACATCAGTGACTGTGATGATGGACGGAGAGATGGCCAAGGCAACGGTCATCGCGCTGGCCGACGGAACGAGAATCCCGCTCGCTGATGTGACTCCAGAGCTGCTCCTGCAGCGAGCGAGGATCGACGCGCATGATGGCACGGGAGCGCGGCCTGCGGGCACTCGAGAGCTCGCGCAATTCGAGTCTTCAACTCGATACAGTTGTTACCTTGGCCAGCCGCCTCAGTGTGGTCCGGTCTACTTGTTTGAAGTCGAGCACGGCTGCGTCGTCTCTATGGGGGCCGGCTGGGCAACGCCTGCGTGTGAGAGCGGGCATACCGCTGCCGTGTTCATCGACTCAACTGGAACCGCTCACGCGCTGCCTTTGTCGCGAAACTCCGCTGAGCGAGTCTGGGGGCCGCCTGTCGTTGTCCGAAGGGCGCATGTTGGTGGATTGTGAGCGCGACTGAAGCACGCGGCAATGCCCATTGCGTCAACCAGCCGACCGGCAATCGAGCCTAGGGAGAGGCACCGTCGAGCAGGTGCGCATTCATCTGCCCGCTTCACCTGTCCACCGAATCGGGACACTCTCGACAAATCGTTAGACGAGCGGGACCTGGATGAACTGCCCCATCTGTTCCGCCAACGCCCGGAGCCGGACTCGAACCGGCGACCTGCCGCTTAGAAGGCGGCTGCTCTAATCCTGCTGAGCTATCCGGGCCGTGAGTGCACCGGCAGGCGCGCCGGCCATGTTGAGCAGTCTACGCGTCGTTCGTGTTTGGTCGAGTCGTCCGCGTCGCCGCCACCGCCATGTTCCGAAGCAGCCGCCAGCGCCGATGTTCGGGACTGGCGAGCGCCGGTGCCTGCACCGTCTCGTTCACCGGCAGATCGTCGAGTTCGCTCACGCGTGCACCACCCGTGCGAAGCGTGCGTCGGCGGCACTCGAGAAGCCCCCATCCGCTCGGCAGCTCGCGCGGTGCAATCAGGCCAACGGGCGCCGCAACATAGAGGCGATCGGCAAGTCGATAGCGCGAAAGAAGGCAGAACTTCGTTTCGCCGTGAATGAGTTCGTCGACACGGCGCAGCGCCACGAGCACTTTGCGATAGGTGGCGATGCGGCTCTCTTCGAATCGCCACTCTTCGCACTCGGCATAGAGGCTCGAACCGCCGACGCGCAGTTGCGGCTCATAGCGCTTGACGAGCGACTCTTCCAGATCGCGCTTGCGTTCGTGCAGTCGTTCGCGCTCGCGCGTGAGTTCGTCGAGGCGCGCATCGTCGCGCAGGAAGTCCGCGCGGCTCTGCTTGCACTCGATCACGATCGTGCGCGCTCCGCGCATGCCGTGGCCGCGCTCGCGTGAGTGCGTGTGCGATCGGCGGGTTGATGTCGTCGCGCTCGCAACAGGGCTCGCGGCTTCGCCAGCATCGCCAGTTGCGCCGTCACCATCGTCGGGCTCTGCCCCGGCACTTCCGCCATCGCGCGCAGTGGATGTTGAATCATCGTCGCGCATGGTGCCGGACCAGAGCGTGGCACGACTCACGCGCGGATCGCGTCGAGCAAACGGATCGTCACCCAGTTCGCACCAGCCGGCGACATCCACCCGGTAACGCGCAATCGGACACGCGACTTCCGACGCGACGACCACACAGCCGAGCCGCGACAGAAACGCAGCGGCCAGCCTCTTCAACTCCCTGTGGTCGAGCGTTTCCACGGTTCAGGACTGCGAGCGGTCGCAGTCTAGGTTCTCGCGCGATCGATTCCCGATCAACAGTGGTGCGTTCGCTGCCGCGATGCGATCGGTGCAACGATGCCCGCGTGCCCTCGCTGTTACGGATCAAGTCGATTCCGCGGGTACGATTGCGACTCACGCATGAATGGCCGCTTGGCCCGGAGCGGTGGTCAGGTGCACCGTCCCGGCCGCGACTGGCGCGAACGACACGTAGGATCGCCGACTCACGATGGAGAAGATCGGAGCGAGATCGATGGAGCACGCGATGAACATCAGGAACGCGATGAACATTGGCAATGCGATGAACATCAGGCACGCGATGAACATCAGGAACGCGATGAACACGATCTACGGGAAGAACAGCGCGCGCGTGTGGCTGCGATGGCGCGTGGTGGCATCGATCACAATGATCGGCGTCGCGTTGCTGGCGACGGCATGCGAGAACAACACCCCGCCAGCGCCAGCCGCGAAACCCGCACCTCCGACCGCACCCACGCCTGCGGCGGTTCCGACATCGACTCCAGCAGCGAATGCCCAACCCGCGGCGACACCGACGGCGCCTCTCATGCCACCACCGGCAGCCTCCGCGGCAGGCGCTGCCCCCGCAGCCAAGCCGAACGGCGGCGCATCGGCTCCGTCTGCCGACGACCCGCCGCTGGCCGCAGAGACCGACCCGTCACCGCCCGCCGCGCCTGCGGAGATCGAGACGCGCAAGTGGCGCGAGACCTGGCCCAACGGCAAGGCCAAGGCATTCTGCCTGCTCGTTCGTGATCCCAAGACAGAGAAGTGGGTGAAGCACGGACTCTGGCAGAGTTGGAACGAGGACGGCACGATCAACAAAGAGGGGCACTACGTCTATGACAAGCAGGACGGGGATTGGAAGTTCTATTTCCCCAATGTGCCCCAACCCATCATCGAGGTCTATCAGATGGGCCGCAAAGTGCCGACGCCACCCCGCCGCTAATCGCATACCCGAGATCCACCCCATGCTTCTCAACGCTCTCATCGTTTCAATGTCCTTCATGAACGGCGCGGCTCAGGCAGCGCCACCCGCTCGTCCACAGGCGCCGAGCGCCCCACAGGCACCGCGCGCACCACAAGCACCACAGGCAGCGGCCGTGCTGCGCGTCGAACCGCCGGTGATCGAGCTCGGCCGCGTTCCGCCGAGCACCCATCACCCCGTCTCATTCACGGTGCGCAACATTTCGTCATCGCCGCAACGGATCATCGAGGCCAAGCCAAGCTGCAAGTGCACGACCTTCGAGTCGGTGGCCGGCCGCGTGCTTCAACCGGGCGAGACGCTCAAGATCGAGGCGACGATGGACGCTCCGGGCGTGCCTGGTCCGAAGGACGCGCACATCTACATCGTCGTCGAAGGAATCGAACGACCCGTGATCGCCGGCATCAAGTCGGTCGTGGTCATGCCGATCGAGGCGGATCCGCCGTATGTCGATATCCGTGGAGGCAAGCTTCGCGCCACGGCGAAGATCGCATCGCTCGATGGAAAGCCGTTCCGCGTGCTCACCGCAGGCGGTGCGGCGCCGGTCTTCGCCGACGCATCGGGCAAGGTCATTGGAGCACCAAGCGAGCCGCAATCGCAGTATGTGCTGGTGGCAGACTTCAATGGCGTTGCGACGAATGACATCATGCAGTATTGGGTCGTCGAGTCTGATCGCGATGACTGCCCACTTGTGCCCGTGCAGGTGCGCCACGAAGCAACGGGCGTTCGCTTCGACGCCGGCGCAGTGAGACGGCGCTGGCTCTGGAGCGAGTCGCTCGTCAACGCGGGTCGAATCAACGCGGGTGAGCCCGTCGTCGTGACCGTCGAGTTCTCTCGATACGACTTGCCGGGGCCGACCGCCGATCTGCCACCAGGTTGGGGGCGCGTCGAACAGGTGGTGAGCCAGTCGGAGCTTGCATCGGTCGAGCTCGACGGTGTTGACGCGCGCGGCGACAAGACCGCGATCAGTGTTCGCTTTACTCCACAGGCGAATGCAGCCGGCAAGTGCATCTATGTGCCTGTCGAAGTGCGCACGCCCACCGGCCCGGGCCGCTTCTTCGTTGTGGCAAGTGTGCGCCCGCAGTCGAGTTCGACGGGTGGAGCGAAGGACGAGAGTGCGCCCACGGCGCCGAAGCCGCCGGTGCCGCCAGTCGGCGGAACGCAGTGAAGCTCGACCTCGGTGACGCAACATCGGTCGTTGAGCTGCTCGATGGTGCGGCGGAAGCGATGCTCGGCTCGCCGCTGCGCCGCGCGTCGTGCGTGCATCTGCCGCGACGCGGTCGTCTGCTCGTCACCGGCGATCTGCACGACAACCCGATGCACTTCGATCGCATCCATGCGTTCTCGCACTTGGACCGGACGGATCATCATCTGGTGCTGCACGAGCTCATCCACGGGGATCGACTCGTCAACGGTGTGGACCTGAGTTACCGCATGTTGGCACGCATTGCATCGCTGGTGCTCGAACGTCCGGAGCAGGTGCATCCGGTGTTGGCGAATCACGAGTTGGCGCAGGCGTTTCGCCAGAGCGTCTCGAAGGGGGCCGGCGACAATGTGGCGCTCTTCGACGCGGGACTCGAATGGGCCTTCGGCGACGATGCGACGGTCGTTGAAGAGGCGATCGATCGTTTCGTGCGAGCCATGCCGTTGGCGCTGCGCACCGAGAACGGCGGGCTCGTCTCGCATTCGATTCCGGGACAGCACGCGATGAAGCGCTTCGATCCGGGCGTGCTTGAGCGTGTGCTGATCGACGCGGACTACGCGGCGAACAGCGGTAGCGCGTGGTTGATGGTTTGGGGACGCGTGCAGACGCCTGAGGTGATCGAGACCTTGGCTGCGCGGTGGGGCGTGAAGATGTTCTTCTCAGGTCATGCGCATGTGCCGACCGGTATCGAAGCAGCGCACGATCGCCAAGTCATTCTCAACAGTGATCATGAACATGCCATGGTGCTGGCCGTCGATCTCGCTGCGGAGTTGCCGAGCGCGGAAGCGTGCATCTTCAACGCGGTTCCGGTGGCGAGCCTGGACAGTCTGCAGTGAACGAGTCAGCGGGCGATCCAGGGAGCTCTGCGCGGCGGCGGGTCCTGCTTGCGATCGAAGTGTCGCAGCGCGAAGGCGGCGTGGCGCTTGCGTTGGTGAGTGATGTGAAAGATGCGGCGACATGCGATCGTGTGATCGAAGTGCCGGTGGGCCCTCCGGATCCTGCGCGCGATCAACTGATGCCTGCAATTGACGCTGCGTTCCGTGAGGCGCACGCTGAGCCGCGTGATCTGGCTGGCGTCATTGTGTCGATCGGTCCCGGCGGGTTCACCGGGCTACGCATGGCGGTCGCGACGGCGAAGGCGTTGTCGCTCGGTGTGGGTTGCAAGATCGTGGCGGTGCCAAGCGCGGTCGTGGCGGCTTCGAGTGCACAGCTGCCTGCAGGGGCGACCTTGGTGGCGCTGGCGAGCAAGGGTGATGATGCGTGGATTTCCCAAGTCCGCGTCGATGGCGATGGCTGCGCGATCCTCCGCGCGGAGTTGGCGGACGGCGCGAAGTTCGAACAGTTGGTGCGACACGCCATGGCCGAGCCAGCGCGCGGCGCCGACATGTCACCGAACGCCGGGCAGAACGCAGCGCCGGAGTTGGTGCTCATCTGCGACGAGCATCTTCCTAGCGGTGTGAGTGGTGTCGCGGAGGCACTCGGAATCCGCCGCGTGGCGCTGCGACTTTCGCCACGCGCGTGCCTGCACGAAGGACGCAGACTCTTCGAGCGCGGCATCTTCACAAGTGCGGACGATCTCGTGCCGCTCTATCCGCGCGAGCCCGAGGCCGTGCGATTGTGGCGCGAACGGCAGGCGTGTCGGACCGAGCAGGCACGCCCGCACGGCGGGACCGGCGCGACCGCAACCGCATAGAGCGCACAGGGCGACCAGAGTGCGGCGGGCGCTTCCGCGCGGCACGCACGCACTCCATCGCGAGCGTCGAGTACCCGATGGCTTCACCGGAAGCTTCATGGCACACGACGCTCAATCGAATCGGGACGCCGGCGGCGACGCCGCAACGGATGTTGCGGGGGAAGTGCTGCTCGTCGGTGAGCTCGAGAGCACGCGACTCATCGCCGAGAGTCTGGAGGCGGACGAACATCAATGCACCTGCGTCGATGGCATCGAGGCCGCTCGTCGCCGTGTGTTGGAAGCGCGCGACGATGTGATCGTGCTCGACCTCGATGTGTTCGGCGGACGCGTCTTCGAAGTGGTGCAGCTTGCGGCGCGACTCTCACCGGCGACGCTCTGCGTGCTGCGCAGTCGCAGCGCCACCGTCGAGTCGGTCGTCGCGGCGATGCGCGCTGGGATCGGCGACTATCTGGTTGGCACACTCTCGGTGCCGCAACTGCGCACGCGCATTCGCGCGGCCATTCGACGAGCGCGACATGCGAGGGCGCGATTGGAACGCGTGGCGCGAATGACCTCCCTCTGTCGCTCGCTCGTGGCGCGGAAGGGCGCTGGCCCTGCAGATGTCGACGAGCTCGCCGCGCTCATGGGGGACGCGGGTGGCGGCGCGGCAGACGACGGCAACGGGCGAACATCACTCACTGCGCCGCGAGAGTCTGGAAAACCCGCATCGGAAGAGGCTCAGCGCGGTCGCGCACCAGCGGACGACTCACCATTCGCCGTGTCGTTCTTCCACGAGATGGCGCGACAGCATCTCGATGCCGAACAACTCGTCACGGCTTCGATCGAACACTTGATCGGTGAGTTCGGTGCGATCAATGTCGCGGTCTATCTTGGCACGGGCTCGTGTCGATTCGGTCTCGCTGCCTATGCCCGCGCGGATCTTCCGCGCGCGCTGATCGAAGCCGCGCTCGTGCGATGGTCGGATGATGTGTGCACCATGGCTGCTGCGGATGGTCGTGTGCGAATCCTGCCGGAGGCGTCGATCCTCTACCTGCAGCCCGGCGCACAAGCGGACGATCCGGAGAATGAGACGAATTCGGCCGCAACGGAGCAGTCGTCGGCTGCGAAGGACAAGTCGCGCAAGACCAACGACGCTGTGCCCAGCGCCCGTGACACGATGAACGAACTGGCGCGTCGAGCCGCGATCCTGGTGCCTTGCAAACACGAAGGCGTTTGCGATGCGGTGTTCATTCTCTTGCCGCAGGCGGGCTCGACGGTGCAGTCGAGTGCAGCGCGCGAGTTGGATGCCTTTGCGCAGGCCTTCGCGCAGCAGCTTCAGTTGATCCAGCGCATCCACACGCGCTACCGTCCGACCTGGCCCAACGAACCGGATTGAGCGTGGCGCGGTCGGGCAAGTCCACCGAGCACCGCGAGCACGACGACGGCGCCGAGACTCGTCGAGTTGATCGATGCGTCGAAGATGGCGCCGATGGCCCAGAGCAGCAGAGCGGCGGCGCATGCGAGCGAGATGGGATCGTGTACGCGCTGCGTGAGGTCTGTCATCGCGCGGCGCAGCGTGGTGATCCACGCGAGCGTCCAGGCGCCGAGTCCCAGCACGAAACCGATGATTCCGCCCTCGGCCAACAGTGCAAGCCAGGTCGAGTGCGGATGCGAACTGTTCAAACGCGAGTGCAGTTCCTGTTCGCGCTGCTCAAGGGTCTGCTCGGGGTAGGCGACTGCAAGCTCGTGCCGAAGCCAAGGTTCCATCGGCGAGCGCAGAGATGATCCAGCGATGGCACTCGCTGCGCCACCGAGCCCGAGGCCGCGCAGCGGATGCGCGCGAAAACCCTCCAACGCTGCTTGCCAGTAGTAACCGCGCAAGTCATAGTGCACGATGCCGCGGATCGGCGGCGCCGTTATCGACGGCGGCGCCGCGCCATCACCAAGTGGCGCACCGTCTGAGCCGGTCGGCGCCGCGCTATGGCCGACGGGCGCGTCGGAGATCTGCTGCGTGGTCTGTCGCAGCCGCGTCATGATCGACGGCCCGAAGAAGGGCCATGCCGCAACGATGGCGATGAGCGCAACGATCAACACGGTCACGACGCGAGCGCGACGCGCGGGACTCACGAGCAGCACCCACGCCAGAAGCATCGGGATCGCCACGCCGAGTGCCACAATCTGACGGCGCGTGCCGCTCGCCACGGTCGCGAACATCGTGATGAGCGCGATGCCGACGCCGATCCAAGAGTGGCGCCGCGCCAGTGTGATCGCAATGGCCACTCCGGCGCAGACGCCGATCGCATCCCAGAGTCCGGCCTTGCCCGGATCCTTCGTGAATCCGCCGAAGCGTTCGAGCCCGTCGAAGTTCCACGCGCCGCGATGCATCGCGTACTGGCCGCATTGCATGAGCGCTTGCAGCAGGATGCCAGCGAGCAGGGCGCCGGCGAGCCAACCGCGGCGCGCGAGTAGCGGCACAAGCGCCACCGGCAGCAGCAGCACACGCATTGACGCAAGCAGAAACACGCCGCGATCGGCGTCTGCGCTCCAGAGCAACGACAGCGCCAACCAACCTGCGAGCGCCAGTGCGAAGGGTGCCGGCCACCATCGCAGCAGGAGCGGCAGCAGCGGTGCCACGGAGCGCCAGCGCACAATCGTGATGATGAGCAGCGCCACCGACATGATGTTCGAAGGCGCCGTGCCGATCGGCATCACTGCCATGAAGAGCACGCCGATGCCAAGGTGAATGGCATGACCAAGCGGGTCGCGTCGCTCGCAGCGATCGAGCGCCTCCGGCCAAGTGTGCGTCAATGCCGCCATGCCAATGACTCAGCGAGCGCCCGAACCGGTCACGACCGTCTTCATCGTGCGGTAGAGAATGTAGATGTCGAGCGCCACCGATCGATACTTGACGTAATAGAAGTCGTGCTCGAGCTTCTCGATCGTGCCGCGCACATCGCTCGCGTAGCCGGAGCCGATCTGCGCCCAGCCGGTCACGCCCGGTCGCACGAAATGCCGCAGTGCGTAGAAGGGAATCTCGCGCTCGAACTGTGCGACGAATGTCACTTGCTCCGGGCGCGGACCGACGAGACTCATATCGCCCTTGAGAATGTTCCAGAGTTGCGGCACCTCATCGATGCGTGTGCGACGCAGCCATTGTCCTACGCGCGTGATGCGATCGTCACCCTTGCTCGCGAAGCGCGCTTCACCGCCGGCGGGCTCGTACCGCATCGTGCGGAACTTGAACATGCGAAAGACACGACCACCCTGACCGGTGCGCTCTTGAATGAACAGCGCAGGGCCCTTCGAGTCGAGACGAATGGCGATCGCCGCGACAAGCATGATCGGCAGCGCGATCGGCAAGAGCAGTACGCACAGTCCAATGTCCATCAATCGCTTGAGCGGACCGAAGAGCGGCTGCGCATCGGCGCCCGTCAGATGGATCTCGCTGAAGTGATCGAGTGAGACACGACCCGTCGCTGACTCATAGACGCTGGCTGCGTGATAGACGGGAATCTGTCGCATGGCGCAGTCGGCGAGAAAGCGCGTCCATGACGCGTCGAGATGCGCATGCAGGTCCGCGACGATGCCGTCGACGCGCGCGCGATCGCGCCCGTTGAGCGAAAGCAGCGGGTCGAGAGCGGGGGAGTCGAGTTGGATGAACTTCACATGCGGGACAGTGGCGAGCATCTTCGTTTCACCGAGCGGCACCACGGCGAGCACCATGGAGCGATCCTTGCGCCGCACATAGAAGCGCAGCAGCGCCCAACCGAGCGCAATCGCGAACGCGATCGCCACATAACTGCGCGAGTAATACGAGCGCGTCGCGAGCAGCACGCCAGAGAGCGAGAGAAAGCAGATGATGACGATCGGCACCACCACGAAGCCGCTGCGCGTGCCGGGATATCGCATGGCGCGATCAACGAAGAAACCTGCCGCCAGGAACGCCGCGACCGACGCGACGATCATGACCCACGCATCGCCGATCCAGCGATCGAGCGTCGTGTCATACGCCGCCGCGGTGGCGCCGCCGACCATGGCAGCAAGTCCGAACGCGTACCAGAGCGTGCGCAGCAACGGCGCATCCGTCGCCCGACTCTGAAGCGCCAGTGGGTTGATCGGCTTGAGTGTCACGAATCGGGAGAGTGTACGAACGGCGGTGTATCAACGCCGTCGACACGCTCGCCGGACCGCAGGGTGCGGCGGCGGCGGGACACGGAGTGGATGACGGCGCGGCGGAGCCGTTTGATCAGAGCCCAAGGCCGTCGAGGATCGTGCCGTCGACGCGCCTCGCATCAAAGCGCGCCTCGGCGATGCGCCGACTCTCGCGCCCCATGCGCTCGAGTCGTTCATGGTCACTGCCGAGCGCGACCATCGCCGCCGCAAGCTCGCGCGCATCGCCCACGGGAACGAGAAGTCCGTTGATGCCGGGTTCGATCGGCTCGCGGCAACCCACGGCATCGGTGGTGATCACGGCGCGACCGATCGCCATCGCTTCGAGCATGACCTTGCTCGTGCCTTCTCGATGCGACGGCAACACAAAGACACTCGATGATCGCAGCGCGTCGCGCACATCTTCGACTTCTCCGGGCAGTTCCACAATGCCTTCGCGCTTCCACAGCGCGAGCTCATCGGCCCGCACGGCGGTCGGGTTGTCGTCGATTCCGCCGACGAGCGCAAAGGTGGCGTGCGGCAGTGCCGACTTCGCAATGCGAGCTGCGTCGACGAACTCGTACGCACCCTTGTCGCGCAGCAATCGCGCGATCATCACGAAGCGCAGTGCCGGCGCAGGAGGAAGCGGCGCCGCGGCGAATCGTTCGAGATCGACGCCCGAGCCTGCCACGAGCGTGATGCGAGGACCGCGCGTCGGTCGCCCTTGCGCGGTGGGTGTCGGCGCCACGATGCCGAGCCGCGTAAAAAGACCAAGGTCGTCGCGATTCTGGAAGAAGACGACATCGCAGGCGTGCAGCGAACGGCGGAAGAGGCTGGTGGCAATCGATCGCACGAGCGTGCGCTTCAAGCCGCTGCCCATGAACGCAAATCCGAGGCCGGTGATCATGGCGCCGACGCGCGGCACTCCCGCACGGCGCGCCGCGCGCGGACCGTACGCGACCGGCTTCGGGTTGTAACAGAACACCGCGTCGGGACGAATGGCGCGAAGCTGCCGCGCCAGCGCCCGCGCGGTACCGAGATCGCGCAGTGGATTCGTTCCGCCGCCGTCGATCGGCACGGTGTGCAGAGTCACGCCTGCTTCGGCGAGGCGCGTACGAGCGCGAGTCAACCGCGCAGCCTGCGTGTCGTCGTTCACGGAACTGGCGGCCGTCAGCGCATGCACCTCATGTCCGCGCGCCTGCGCAGCGCGAATGAGCGAGCCGCGGTAGGCGAGCACATATTCCGGGTTTTTGCCGAGAAGACAGAAACGCATGGGGCGGGCTGGAACTTAGCCAGTGGGACGGTAACGGTCGACCCACGCCTGGAACATGAGCACCGTCCAGATGCAATTGTGATTGCCGGATCCGCGCAGATAGCGCTGCCACTCCTGTTGCACGGGTTCCGGCCGCAGAAAGCCTTCGCGCGAGATGCGCGCTGGCGCGAGCAGTGACTCGGCCCAATCGCGCAACGGCCCGCGCAACCAGTCGTCGACGGGCACGCCGAAACCCATCTTCGGTCGCTCGAACATCTCGCGCGGCACATGTCGTGCCAACAACTGCCGAAGCAGGAACTTGCCATCGCCGTCGCGGAACTTGAGGTTCATCGGCAGGCGCCACGCGAACTCGACGACGCGATGATCGAGCAGCGGCACGCGCGCTTCGAGACTCACGCCCATGCTCGCGCGATCGACCTTCGTCAGAATGTCGTCGACGAGATAGGTGACGAGGTCGGTGTACATCATGCGCCGCAGCAGGTCGGGCAACACCGCGCGGCGCGAGGCATCGGGCAGCACCACTCCCGGCTCGCGCCCGTCGATCACAACGCTGTTCGGGTCCATCCAGGTCGACACGAGCGAGGTGTAGATGTCGTCGCCGTTCTTCGCGCGCGCCATCAGAGCCAGTTTGTGCACCTTTTCGCCCGGCAATCGAAAGCGATGTCGCTGCGGCAGCAGCGGTGAGACGGCGCCGATCATGAAGTTCCACACGCTGCGCGGTACGGCGCCGGCCATCGCGCCCATCGCGAGTCGAAGCGGGCGCGGCACCGGCTGCATGCGACGCCAGATGCGCTGTGCATAGAGGTAGCGGTGATAGCCGCCGAAGAGCTCGTCGCCGCCGTCGCCCGAAAGCGACACGGTGACCTTCGTGCGCGCCAGCTTGCTGACGAGATAGGTGGGAATCTGCGAGCTGTCCGCGAACGGCTCGTCGTAGAGCTCCGCCAGCAGCGGCACGGTCGCGAGCGTCTCCTGCGGCGAGAGCATGAGCGTCGTGTGAGCGGTGCCGAGATGTCTCGCGATGCGCTCGGCGTAACGCGACTCGTCGTAGCGATCGCTCTCGAAGCCGATCGTGAAGGTCTTGACGGGTCGCGGCGAGAGACTCTGCATGAGGGCCACGACGAGCGATGAGTCGATGCCTCCCGAAAGAAACGCACCGAGCGGCACATCGGCGATCATGCGCAACTCCACGGCGCTGCGCAGTCGCGTCTCGAGCGCTTCGATCGCCTCGTCGTCTCGCAACTCGAGCGGATCCGCCACGCCGCGCTCGGCGATGGCTCGCGCGCTCCAGTAGCAGGTTGTGCTGACGGCACCGTCCGTCAATCGCAGCGTCAGCAAGTGCCCGGCCGGCAGCTTCGAGATGCCGCGATAGATGCTCGATGGACCCGGTACATACGCGAACCGCAGATACGCCGCGAGCGCATCGCGATCAACGCGTCGTTCGAATCCGGGTAACTCGAGAAAGGGCTTGAGCTCACTGGCGAATGCGAACAACGCGCGATCAGGAGCGCCCGCGCCGACGCGACCGTAGTACATGGGCTTGATGCCGAGTCGATCGCGCACGAGATGCAGGACCCGCTCTTTCGCGTCATAGAGCGCGAACGCGAACATGCCGACGAATCTGCGAATCGACGCTTCGAGCCCCCACTCTTCGAACGCCGCGAGCATGACCTCGGTGTCGGAGTGGCCGCGAAAACGATGACCCGCAGGCTCGAGTTCCGCGCGGAGCTCGGCGAAGTTGTAGACCTCACCGTTGAAGATGATGCGAAATCGTCCGCTCTCCGAGAGCATCGGTTGATGCCCCTCGGGCGAGAGATCGACGACCGACAATCGACGATGCGCGAAACCGATTCCCGTGTCGCGATCGGACCAGACGCCGGAGTCGTCGGGACCGCGGTAGCTGATGCAACGGTGCATCGCTTCCAGCACGCGCGATGGATCCTCGAGCGCTCGGGCGAAGTCAACGAATCCGGCCAGCCCGCACATGGAGCGAGAGGGTAGTCGTTGACGACGACGGAGGGGCTCAGGCCGCCCGCGTCTCGATGCGCATGCCCAGTGCCCGGACCACGCGCGAGATCGTTTCGAACTGGGGCTTCGATCCGGGCGCGAGCGCCTTGTAGAGACTCTCGCGGCCGAGACCGGAGAGGCGCGCGACTTGGCTCATTCCTTTCGCACGCGCGACCTGGCCGAGCGCGACCAGGAGCAGCGCCGAGTCATCGGCCTGAAGGATCGTGTTGAGGTATTCGGCTATCGCCGAACTGTCATTGAGATAGCGCGCCGCGTCGAACGGCACGACTTTGATCCGCCGTGATCGCGAAGACTTCTTCAATCGGCCTCCAGTCTCCAAAGTGCCCGACCTCCCTCATCCTCAGTCGAGCAGTGATTCGACCCTTCGCTCGGTGATCGCCGAGGCAATCACGCCATCGACGGAATCGAGTCGACTGAAGCACCCGGAACACCAGAGCGAGTGTATCCGAGTCGATACAGCCGTCAATGGAAATCTAGTTCGCGGCCTCGTTGCTCGGACGAGCGATCGAACTCCACAGGTGCCGGTATTCGCGCAGGACCGAGTCGATCGAAGTGCGTTCGGCGATGCGCAAGCGCGCGGTGCGCCCAAGTTCGTCGCGAGCGGCGGGATCAAGCGCGAGCAGCGACTCGATGGCGTCGGTCAACGCAAGCGGGTTGCGCGCCGGCACGATGCGCCCGGCGTCACCGACAATGGCGCGTGCGTCGCCGACATCCGTCGCGACGACGGCAACCGCTGCGGCCATCGCTTCGGCGACCACATTCGGGAACGCCTCGCCCCAGGCACTGGAGCTGACGAAACAGTCGGCTGCAGGCAGCAGTGCGGCAAGATCCAATCGCTCACCGAGGAATCGCAGACGCTGCGCTGCGTGCGCCACACCCAGCGCCGGCAGACGGTCGAAGACTTCGCGGAAGCGCTCGGCGCCGACATCGCGGCCAAACAGGATGACGACGCAATCGCGGTGTCGCTCGAGCAGCGGAGCCACCGCGTGAAGAAACCCGGCGTGATCCTTCATTGGATGCAGGCGAGCGGCGTGGGCGATGACCCTCGCGTCGGCAGGCAGATCGAGCGATCGCCGCGCTGCGTGGCGCGCAGTCGCACCATGTGGTGCAGCCTCGATCTCGATCGCGTTTGGAATCACCACCTCAAGCGGGGCGTGGTAGCCGAGCGAGCGGTGCTGATCGCGCGCGGTCTCAGCGTTGTAGACAAGCGCGTTGGTGCGCCGGCTCCATCGCGCACTAAGTCGAATCGCCTGCCGCATCGACCAGCGCTCGCGGCTCTGCTCGGGAAGTGTCTGCCGAATGTTCCACGCAAGCGGGAAACGACGGCGGGTCGGCGACCGACCGAGTGCGAGCATCGTGGCGAGATTCGCCCAGTAGAGCCACGACTGCACGACCTCCGGCTCGAGTCGGGTGAGCGTGCGCGTGAGCGCTAGCAGTGTGCGCGGAAGTCCAAGTCCGCCGCGCAAACCGAGCGGAATGACCGGGATTCCGGCACGATCGGCATCCGCGCGCAGCGTGTCCTTGTCGAGCAGCGTGACGATGGTCGCCTCGTCGCCGCTTCGTTGCTGTGCCGCCGCCAGTCGCAACAACTGACGCTCCGCCCCTCCAAGCGAGAGACAGTTGATGACGTGCACGATGCGCACGGCGCGATGGTACCGCCCGCCGCGGCCGCAATGCGTGGAGCGCAGCGGCTTGTGCGCGAGGGCCGGGGTAGAGTGCCGCGCATTGGGCAACGAACGGGCAATCGACGGCCGATCGAAGACGGCAGGCGCATCGGCGTCGGCGGTGCTCGGACTCGCACTGATCGTGGCACTGGCGCTGCCCATCATGCTCGCGGTCGTGCACATGGTTGCCTACGACAAGCCGATCATGAGCGCGACCAACGCCTACGCGCTGCGCGGCGCACTGCCATGGAGTGACGCGTTCGACTACTGGTCGGCGGCGCAGCATCTTCTGCAGCATGGCGTGCTCGATGAGTGGGGTTCGCGCAGACCACTGAACGGTGCCTTCCTTGCAGCGCGACTTGCGTTGGCGAGCGATGTGCTCTGGTTGACGCTCTTGATGCAGTCGTTGGCGCTCGGCGTGGCGATGGCGGAACTTGTGGTCGTGGTGGCGCGACGCATGGGTGTGCTCGCCGCGCTGGTGAGCGCCGTGTTGCTCGTCGCGGTCGGCGCACTCGTTCAGCCCACGCTGCAGAGTGAAGGACTTGGACTGCTGTTTGGCACGGCGGCGCTCGCGCTCCTGCTGCGAAGTGCACGGGTGTCGAACGCGAGTGCACCGACGGCGAGTGCACCCACGACAAGTGCAGGTGAGATGAAATCGAGCATGGGCGAGCGCGGGCTCGTGGCAGGCGCGCTCGGGGTGGCGATGCTGTCGATCGCGATGGCCGTGCGGCCCGGCGCCATCTTCGTGCTACCGGCGCTGGCGCTGTGGCTTTTCTGGCGGCATCGAGCGCGCTGGGTGCGCGCGCTGATCGTGATCATTCTGGCGCTGCTGGCGGGAACAGCGGCGGATCGCACGGCTCGCGCGCTCTACGCCGCGCCGACGGCCGCGGGAAACGCCAACTTCGCAACGACGGTGCTTGGTCTCGCACGCGGGACGAACTACTACGAAGCCGATCGATGGCTGCGCGACACGCACCCGAGCGAGTTGCGCGAGGCCGTGCTGGCGAACGAGGCCTACGCAGAATCGTGGCGACTCGTGCGAACGGCGCCATCGACCATGGCCGCCACGCTCGTTCGCAACGAGTGGCATTTCATCGTGCGCGTGTGGCCGCTGCTGCTGTGCGCGCTCGTCGGGTTATGGCGCGCACCGCGAGCAGAACGGGCGTTCTGGGCACTCGGTTGGATCGGCGTGCTCGCGAGTGTGCCGGTGATCTACGGTGACGGAGGGATCCGCGTGCTCGCCGTCACTTGGCCGTTCGCGATCGTTGCGGCTGCGTCGGCGCTGCGCCGGCGTGGCGCGCTGCTCGCCGCAGCGAGCGATTGCGCCGAAGTCGCGGTCGATCGCAGCGATGTTGCACGGGTCCGCACGGACAATTCCGTTGATTCGGTCGACATGACGAGCGATCGAGTGGAAGGCATCGGCGCGTGGGCGTCGGCGCTGGTCGGTGCATCCGCGGTGATCTTCGCGCTCGCAGGCCCCGCGCTCGCACAGCGCTTCATGCCGTCGGGGTTCATGCCGCGCCCCAATGAGCTGCTCGGCGACCCAGTGCTGCGCGGCGGCGCTGACGAAGTCGATTGGGTACGAGGTATGCCTGCGCTGAACGCGATTCTGGTGTGGCGCCCTGACGAGGGTGAGGTGCGATCGGAGTTCCCGCTCGCCGCATCGCTTCACCATCTCTCGCTCGATGAACTCATGCGCGATCCGGCGGTCATCGAATTCGGCGAGCCGTTCGATCGTCTGCCGACACCGTTTCTGCTTTGCGTCGTCTACGACCTGAATCAATCGCGCGCGCGCGTCTTCACACTGCCGATGAATGCAATGACCGACCGAGCGCTGCGCGACGACTCGGCGGGAGTGGGAGTCGAGACGGGCACGGGCACCGGGTCGACGGCGGCGGGGGGGGCGGGGGCGAGCAAAGGGCCAAATGCAACGCCGTCGCGCGGACTTCGCATTGATTCGCGCCCGCTGCGACCAGGCGGGCGCGTGCGCGTCGGTGTCGAGGTAGCGTCAGAGCCGTGAATGCGGCTCGGCCGTCGACCCGCCGTCTCTCGCGGGCAGCGCCGGCTCGACCGTCGTGCGCGGCAGTCAGACGAACTTGAGTCGTCGCGTGGCGAGCGCCAGCATGCGCAGCAACAGCACGCCGTGGCGCCAGCGACTGATGTTCGTGGTGCCGTAGACGCGATTCTGGTAACGGATCGGCAGGTCGATGATGCGCAGGTTGAGCTTCGCCGCACCGAAGATGAGGTCGAAGTCGCCGAAGGGATCGAACTCACCGAAGTACGCGCGGTTCGCTGCAAGCCGCTCGTAGTTCTGGCGCGTCAGCACCTTCGTGCCGCAGAGCGTGTCCTTGATCGGTTGGCCGAGCACCCAGCTGAACGCGAGCGCAAATGACTTGTTCGCAACGAGATTGAGAAAGCGCATCGCGTCATCCTGCATTGGATAGACGAGACGCACGCCGTTGATGAACTCGCCGCGCCCGAGGGCGATCGCATCATGAAAGCGGCGGAGATCCGCAGCCGGCACCGTGAGATCGGCATCGAGAATCATCAGGATGTCGCCGGTGGCAACGGCAAACGCGCATCGCACCGCATCGCCCTTGCCTTTGCCGGGTTGCTTGAGCAGCTTGATATTGCGATGCGCAAACTCGGGAACGGTGCGCTCAAGCGTGGCCCAGGTGTCGTCGGTCGAGTTGCCCTCAACGAAAATGATCTCCGTGCCGCCGCCGAGATCGGGAATCTCCTCGCAGATGCGACGAATGTTGCCGGCCTCGTTGCGCGCCGGCACCACGACTGAAACGGTGAGCGGCTTCGGCGCGGGCGCGGGGGCCGGCCGCGCGATGAAGAAGTTCGTGAGACAGAAGGCGCGCACCAGCCAGAGCTTCGCGAGCACACGATTCATGAAGCGATGAACGAGCGGGATCGGCAACGGGCAGAGGATCTCGCTCACGGTGCGGAAGCACTCGAAGCCCTCAAGCGCCAGCAGGTTCTGCGTGTCGTGCGGATCAAGCCAACTGCGCCCGAGCCGCGGCCGCGCCAGATGCAGTCGACGCGCGAGTGAAAGCGGACCCTGCCAGAGTCGGCTGTAACTGTTGGCGATGACGCGCGTGTGCGCATGACAGAACGGCCGCAGCGCCGCGAGCACGGCCTGCACATCCCAACAATCGACGAGCAGATCGGGCAGCAGCACGAAGTCGAAAGTCGCGGTGTCATTCGACCGCTCGCTCGCGCCGCGCGCATCGGAGCGAGCGCCTGTGTGCGCGGTGGTGGCGTGGGCTGCGCCGCCCACACCCTCGAGTCGCTCGTACGACTCGACGGTCTGGAATCGCAGCGCCGGGTAATGAGCTTGCGCGGCTTCGACCGCGCCGGCATCAATGTCCACACCGACACCGCGCGATGGCTTGAGCGCGTCGAGCAAGCCGCCGTCACCCGAGCCGAGCACCAGCACGGACGCGCCCTCGGGAACGAGCAAACGGTAGAGACGCCGAATCTCGCGGTGGTAGTAGCTGGGTCGCGCGCCGGAGGGAGTTCCACGGCGTCGCTCGACGGCGACACGGCGCATCTCTTCTTCGTACGCGCGGCGCTGCTCATCCGGCGATGGGTTGTCGATGCTCGCGAGACGCACGGCACCGTCTTCGCGCGCGCTCTCACGAGCGGGCGACACGGCGCCCTCCGCTCCAGGTTGATCAGGCGCGGTAGTAGTCACGGTACCACTCCACAAAACGCGCCACGCCTTGTTCGACTGTCACGCTCGGGCGATAGCCGACATCGCGCTCCAACTCGGTGACATCGGCGAATGTGTCGGGCACATCACCCGGTTGCATCGGCAGCAGCTTCTTCTCAGCCTTGCGGCCAAGGCACCTCTCAAGCGTCTCGATGTAGAGCGTGAGCTCAACGGGTTGACTGCAGCCAATGTTGTAGATGCGCCACGGTGCGTTGGAAGTCGCCGCATCGGGAGCCTGCGCATCGAACTTCGGATCAGGTTGTGCGGGACGATCAAGCGCGCGCACGATGCCCTCGACGATGTCGTCGACATAGGTGAAGTCGCGTCGATGCTTGCCGTAGTTGAAGACCTCGATCGGCTCACCGGCGAGAATCGCCTTGGTGAACTTGAAGAGCGCCATGTCGGGGCGCCCCCACGGTCCATACACCGTGAAGAACCGCAGTCCCGTGGTCGGCAGCTCAAAGAGGTGGCTGTAGCTGTGCGCCATCAGCTCATTCGCCTTCTTGGTGGCGGCGTAGAGCGAAAGCGGATGATCGACATTGTCGCGCACGCTGAACGGCATGCGGGTGTTCGCACCGAAGACGGAACTCGTGCTGGCGTAGACGAGATGCTGCACCTTGTGATGGCGACATCCCTCGAGCACATGCAGCGTGCCGACGAGATTCGAGTCGACATAGCTGTGCGGATTCTCAACGGCGTAGCGCACGCCAGCCTGTGCGCCGAGATGCACGACGCGATCGAAGCGACCTTTCGCGAAGAGCGACTCCATGCCGGCGCGATCGGCCAGGTCGAGCTTCGTGAAGGTGAATCCCTTGCGCGCGGTGAGTCGGTCGAGCCGCGCTTGCTTCAGCGTGGGGTCGTAGTACGCGTTGAGATTGTCGAGTCCGGTGACCTCGTCGCCGCGCTCGAGCAGCGCATGGCAGGTGAACGAGCCGATGAATCCGGCGGCACCGGTGACGAGGACCTTCATCGAGCGGATGGTAGCGGAGCGGCGCGATCGGTCCTGCCGCGCGGGTCAGCTCGCGCTAGTGGCGGCGGGAGATCCAGTGCGGCCCACGCTCTCGATCGCTCGGCGCGGCGCCGTGGATCCCGTCGCCATGCGCCGCAGCCACAGTTCCATTACCAGCATCGGCCACACACGATAGATGGAGAAGTTCGACGGCTGTGATTGATGGTCGACGAGTGCCGTGAGCGCGGCCGGATCGACATGCGTCGCGAGTTGTCCACCCGCACCGAGCAGCAGTTCACGCGCCATGCCCATCAACTGAGGTGCACTCCATGCGTTGCTCGGCAGACCGAAGCCCATCTTGCGGCGCTGCATCCACTCCGTTGGCAGGTAGCGCGATGCAAGCGTCTTCAGAATGCGCTTCGTTTCGTCGGGCGGGCGCCAGCAACTCTCTTCGCTCAAGCCCATTGCGAACGCCGCGACCGATTTGTCGAGCAGCGGCGAGCGCACTTCGAGCGAGTGTCGCATGCTCATGCGATCAACCTTCGCGAGCACCGCGCCGGACATGTAGGTCGTTGCATCGAGCGTGCGCATGCGATGCAGCAACGGGCGCTGCGTGTCGTTCAGCAATCGGCGCCACGACGCGAGTGCCTCCGCGATTGCGGGTGGCATCGCGCCGAGCAGGCGCGTGACATCCTCGGGCTGCCAGATGAGCCAACGCGGTGAGAGATACGCATCCGCCGGCGAGCCGATGCGACGCCCGCCCAGA